>Ga0114923_10001577_pt1 | contig 15781 bp, 22 predicted proteins | sample SumtaG_FD_89578 | JGI IMG/M metagenome (GOLD analysis project Ga0114923, IMG submission 89578) | Deep subsurface microbial communities from Indian Ocean to uncover new lineages of life (NeLLi) - Sumatra_00157 metaG | ecosystem: Environmental > Aquatic > Marine > Oceanic > Sediment | place: near...
AGTAAAATCTCCAGAAGTTGGGGATTGTAATATTTCAGTCTATTTTTATTACATTAATAAAAATGAAGACATATAAGGAGTAATTAAATGGCTTTACAAATAGAAGATGGAACGGGAAAGGGATATCGTGCTGGTGTAACCATTGAAAATCAGCTAATGACACAAGCAGAAATTCATGAACTCCAACATCATATTTCACGAACAAAAGGGCAAGTATATCAAGCAATAGGAACACATACATTTAGTAGTTCTGGAACAAAAATATTGCTCCATATTAAAAATAATGACCCAGCGAGACTTATGGTTGTTTCATATATGAGAATTCAATTTCCAGATTCTACTGCAGTTGTGTCGACTACATTTTTTGACTGTGGTTTTAATACACTTTATAGTTCTAATGGTATTATTATTACTCCTGTTAATATGAACGCATCATCAGGTAATGTAGCTACTGTTATTGCATATGATGATAATCCAACTGTAAGTGGAGCATTCACTGAGTTCGATAGATGGTATCCAGATGAGAGTATGCAAACATTTAATAAACATGGATCGCTTATTCTTGGTTTAGGAGATACAATAGCGTGGAGATTAACAACAGATCAAACTTCTGGATTTGCATATTGTCGTGTCACACTAATGATGTTAGATAAGGCTAATGAATAATGATTGATATAAACATAAAAGATGGGACAGGAAATGCTACTAAAACAGAGGTTACTACCGACAATGCTCTAAAGGTTGCCACTATAGGTTATGATGATTTTATTCCAGCAGCTAGATTTTTTCAAAATGACACTTTTGGTATTGATATAAATCGGAATTTCTCAAATGTTGATACTACAAATGCAAATGAACTAATTCATAATGGGACAGATGATATTGCATGGACAGGTTCTGCTATTTCCGGGGACTGGGATTTTGCATCTACAGATAACCCCGATACTGGATTAAAAAATATTGAAATTATTGGAGGTATTGTTGGGAATACAGCACAAATTGCTCGTGGGTTATCTGTTACGATGGTTAATCATACAGGTTTTACGGGCCGTATATATTTGACGGATTTAGGACATCCTTTAGCAGAGTTGGATTTCTATGCTTGGGATACTGCAAGCGGAACTGTAGTAGGAAGTACAGTTAATCTTTATGATTATATCAATGTATTAGATTTATTAGTATATCAAACATTTTCGATACCTCTTACAGATATGGGACTTGTCGGCGCAACATTTGATGCGGTTAGATTTCAAATTGTTGAAAGACCTGCTGCTATATTTGATTTAGATAATATATATCTAACTGATCCAACAGGAGGAAGTGGAGTTGGAACTACGGTATATCATCTGACACCTAATCTTGGAAGGTCTTTACACCTAGATGGTTTTATTATTAATATGGCAGATACTTATGCTGGAACTGTTGCTAATGGAACAATGCCTAATATACCATATAATGGCTTCCTCGGCGAGCCAGAATTAGAAAGTCCTATAGTTTATCAAGTTCGTGATTATGACAGAGTAACTTTTGCTGCTGCATTTTCAAAAATTATAGATTTTATGCAATTTGCTTCTCCTGAAATAAGATTTGCAGGTTCGGATGGAATAAATACTTGGGTTACATTATATGTAGGATTAAAAGCACCTATTATATTACATGATAATTTAAAGCAGTCTATAACATTAACTCTGAGTTCTGACCTTTCTGGTTTAGATTTCTTTAGATTCAGTGCTGATTGTAGAGAACTAGAAGAGTAAAAAACCAAACATGGGAGTATCAATATGGTAGTAAATAGGGGCGAAGATATAGGATTCACTTTACAACTTATAAAAAGTGATGGTGTGAATGTAGAAGATGATGCTACTGTCAGTTATAGAATATTTGATGCATCTGGAATACTAGTATTAGTTTCAGAACAATCAACTGTTTTTAATAGTACTACAAAATCTTATATTGATACTCTTGACGTCAGTGTTTTGTGGGCAGATCAAGAGGTTGGTTCTTATCTTGTAGTATGGTCTGTATCTGATACAGATGATGATTTTGCTCCAATATATACTGAAGATTTACAAATAAGTATAGACGAAACTAAAATTGATAAAATATTAGGACTTGTTCATCAAAATATTTTAATTGATGAAACTATTTATGATGACTTTGGAAACTTAGAATCTGCAAGAGTTAGAATATATTCAGATTCAGCTTCTGTGGGAACTAATAATAATATAATTTCAACATATCTAATAACATCAGAAAGTACGGAGTGTGGAAAATTTACTACATGGAGTCAAGAGGAGATATAAATGAGTGTAGCTATTGCAACTAAAGGTTTATATCTTCCTTTATGTGTTAGACCTGGTGGAGCTCCAAGTATACCCCAATTAGCTGAGAAACAAAGATTTGCAGTTAGAGTTCGTCAAGTATATTTTAAAGACATTAAAAAGAAAGATAAGGAATTGAAAATTCTTATTAAACATATCACAATGGATGATTATTAAGAGGGGAAATTAAAATGTTATATTTAAATCCAAATAAAGAAAAAATCTTAACATTTGAGGTTGAGTTGTCAGGCGCAACTTCAGAAGAAGTTAATGGATTTGTTAGATTCTTTATTACTGATAATGCTCAACTTGGTTTTCCGGTTGTTGTTAGTAACGGTAAAATACGAGCGGTAATTACTCCATTAAAAGAACTTGTTAAGAAATCTATTAAAAATGGAACAATCTTTGAAGCACAACTTGATTTATACACAACAAATGAAGATTATTTCAGCCCTTGGAAAGGCGAAATAGAAATAAAAATGCCTGTAATGATCGAAGCAAATTTAACTCAAGAAGATGATATAAAACCTTCAAAATCATTTGAAGCAAAAGCTAAAGTTATTAAAGAAGAGGAATCACCAAAGAAAGTGACTGACTCGGGAATAAAGGAAGAAGTGTTTTCTGAACAAGAAGACACGTGGACTAAAGATAAATTGAAAAATATCACAGAAGAACAAATGAGAGAATATATAGCAAAGAATGGAAGTAAGAATCAGACTATTCAAGATATAATTTTGAGTGAAGCTGTGAAAGCATCTGGTTCGTGCGATAACTATAAAATTTTTGTCGAAATTGTTAAAGCTCTAAGTAAAACAAATAAAGGGAGAGATTAATATTGAGATTAAACTGGAGATTAAGACGTAGGTGGCAGATGTGTAGAAGGTATTTTACAAAGGAATCAAAGAAATTCAAGGTAATGTATAGATAGAATCTTGAATGAGGAGTTAGATATGTCATTATTTAAATTATCAAGAGAAGCGAAAGATTATTGGTGTAGATTTGGTGTTAAGGTTCTTGAAAACTTAGCATCTGTTAAAGTATGGTTTTTTATATTACCATTTATTGTTTCAACAATTATAATGACTGTACTTGTTGGATCACATATCCAATTTATTAAATTAGCTTTAACAGTAATTGTAGATGATAGTAATAAATTAGTTCCTGTTCTTCAAGAAATGAAAACTGTTATGGATATGTTTATTGCCTGGTGTATATTTAATGTAAGTTTAGCAGGAACTATTATTGTAGTTCGTGAAACATTCAAGGTCAAGAAATTAACTGCGTTAAATGATGAAGAAAAGGATAACTCTGAAGTTATTGAAAAGATGAACGCATAAGGAGGCGAAGATGGGACCAGAAACTATCCTTATTGGACTTGGCACTGTTGGTGTGGTGGGAGCATTAGCACTATTCCTTCCAAAGCTAATGGGCAAATCCAAGAAAAGCAAAATATTGGATCAGTTTAAAAAGAACGAAAAACAAAAACAACTACAAACTGAGGTCAAGGAAATAACAAAAGAGCAGAAAGTGATAGCTGCTCAAATTGAGGCATCGGAGCATGCCTCCGAAGAAACAAAAACAAAGATTAAAGAGAAGCTGCAAAAGGCAGCTGTGGAAATTCAAGAAACTCTGAAAGAGGACAATCTTGCAGCAATTGATGATCAAATTGAGGAAGATTGGGGAAAACTGTAAAATGAAAAAGATAATTGTATTAATACTTTGTAGTTTGCTTATTTTGTCTTGTGCTCCGGCACCATTTAAACCATTTAAACCTGAACCCATTAAGTTTGAGGATACTCCTCCTTATTCAGTTCAGGAAGAACTTGATAAGATTCCAAAACCTGATCCTATTAAACGAATGTATGTTAAGAAGGTAGATGATACAACATATCAGGTTGTTGCAGGTAAGCTGGAAGCAACACATATTATGTTAGCTCCTTCTGAATATGCTAAGGTTGGTGCTGTAGTTAAGTTAGCTGTAGCATATAAAGAGTTAGCACTAGATCAAGAAAAATTGGTCAACACTTATATTGAGCAGATAAATGCTCTAAAAGAACTTTTGGCTATGGAGCAGAGAAAGTCTGAAGTGTATAGAGAACTATGGATTAGTTCTGAAAATGCATACCGTTATGAAAAATGGGAGCATCAGAAGGATAATTTTTTCCATAAAGCAGGATTGTATGGAATTACTATTGGTTCTATAGTTGTGTTATTGCTATTACTATAAGGAGAATACTAATGTACACACCGAAGCACTTTGGAATTAAAGAGCTAGTTCCAAAAGCTCTTTATGATAAATATAAAAGTAGAGGTGATAACTTTTTATTTCAAGTTATCTTTGATGAACGCTTGCTAAGATTGATTGATACAGTCAGAGAAGAATTTGGATCAATGACTGTTTGTGATTGGTCATGGGGTGGAGCAAGTCAATATCGTGGATTCCGTCCGCCTGATTGTACTGTTGGTGCTGCATTAAGTCAACATAGATTTGGTAGAGCGGTTGATATGATACCAAAGGATATTTCTCCTGGTGATATGCGAAAGAAAATTATTGCAGATCAAAACTCAAATAAATGGAAAGTTGTGGGTGGACTTGAGATGGATATTACTTGGTTTCATATTGATGTTCGAGCTAGAACTAATGATAGTAAAATAAATTTATTTTATCCATAAGAGAGGTTGATATGTGGAAAAAAATATCTATAATGGGTGGAGCATTCTTACTTGTGATTGGTTTGGTTACAAGTGGCTTTGTTATAGAAGATAGATATAATAATCAAATCCATCACGATAAAGATCTTGTTATTCAAAGAGAATTAACAGATAAAGATTTGGAAGGTCTTGAAAAACAGATTGTAATGAACTTAAAGCAATTTGGGGCGGAACAAGCGGCTCAAAGAAAACAAAACGATACCAGGTATTATTTAGATCAACTTGATGGTTTCAGTCGCCAAATAAGAGATGCTGAACGTAGGTTAAGTGCAAACCCCAACGATCAGAATGCTAGAGATGACCTTAGTTATTTTACAAATCAAAGAAATAAAGTTAGACAAAAAATAGATACTTTAAATTCGGGGAATTAATATGGAACAAGAAATTATGGATGGTCTAAATGCAATAGAGTGGGTTTTATTATTAAAGTTCTCTGTTGTAGCAATAATTGTTATGGTTGCAAAAAGGTATTATGATAATATATCATCATACTTGATGTTCAGGTCTAATAAAGACCTTGGAAAAAATGTTAGAGTAATGGTTAATGGAAAGGAAGGTATTATAACCCAAGCTACTTGGAAGTTTATATATGTCAGTCTTAAAGAATCTGATAATGAGTTAATTATTCCCATAACAAAATGGACGAATCAAAAATGGGAAATATTTAAAAACGGAAATAAATAAAGGAGTATAAAAATGGATTTAACACAATTAACGATTAAAGCTGGAGGAATTGTTTCTAAATCTAAATTAACTAGACCAGCTAAATTACAAATGCTTACTTGGCTTGAAAATGAAGCAACAGAAGCACAGGTGAAAGCATTTCTTCTTGATGGAGCAATTGTTAAGTTGGATAAACAAGCAGAAGAGATTGTTAATGCTAGATTTGAAAGTTTATAAGAAGTTAAGAAAAAAGATGAAAGGAAAGTCGAATGGATTTTAAAGAAAAAGTTATAAACTTGTTAGAAAGTAACATGAGTGAGAGAGGCTTTAAACTTTGGGATGGTATTAATAAAAGAATGCCGGACATTTGGAATAAGCCTACATCATCAACAGGAAAGTATCACAAAAAAAAGAATGGAGATGTACCTGTCCAAGCAGAGCATGTTTATCATATGCTTTTTTCTACAGTTAAATTGTTTCGGATGTTTAACATTAAAGTAAAGACTTCCGATGCAGATAAACTATTATTAGCTGTTGCTCTTCATGATTCGTTTAAGTATGGTAAGTTAGGAACTAGAAAACATACTGATTATGCACATGACAAGAATGCTGCAGATTTAGTTTGTTCTAACAAAGAGACTCTTCTTAAATTATTTACAGAAGAACAGGTTGATATTGTGCAAGAAGCAATAAGATTTCATTCTGGTCAGTGGAGTACAGACGTTCCTAAGAATAAACCATTTACATTTAAAGATTACAACCCTGAAACATTCTTCGTTCATGTTTTAGATATGATGAGTACAGCTGATTTAATTCAAACAGATGTGAGGGACTAAATGACAATAGTAGCATCACCAACTCTAGTTCCAGAACTTCAAGCATGGTTTTACAACTTTGTTGTAAATTCAGAAGTAAATAAATATGAGGTACCTGCGCCTGTAGATATAGAAGATATTTATCTTCCTCAAAAGTCATTTATAGAGATGTTATTCAATAATGCTTATTCGTATACTGAATATAACTATTTATACAATGAGGAAACTAGATTATCATGTTGGCCTACATTAGTTAGACAGAGACTTTGTGTTTATGCAGGCGCTTCAAAGTATGAGTTGTTAGCAGATACAGGAGAGACAGGGGATAATATATTTGGACTAGAGAGTGCTGATTTAACTTTACTTGATGCCTTGCTTGGGTATCGAACTGATGGTACCTCCGTAACAATAATTGATACAACAGCAACTATATTATTCGATTCTACAGCACTTGTTTTATATGCGAATCTTGATAGTTTACCAACTCCTTTATCTAAATTAATATATCTTTACTTAGATTTAAAACTATATGGTAGATATGAGAATTACAATAATTTAAATGTTATTTCAACTGTTAAGGTCTTAGATACAATGTATGAGCTACTTTTAATAGACGAATACTTTGCGTTCATATCTGCAAGGGCTGTAGATGTGACGTTCAAGGACTGCTAAAGGAGATTAAGTTTTGGCTTTATATACAATAGATGATTTTTGGAAGATTTTTGAAGCTGTTACAGGAGTAGATACTTCCATATCCGGCGTAACTAATGCAGTTGATGCTATAGCAAAAGCTGAGCGTACTCGTTCAGAGGATCTCTTTAATACCGTAATAGATCAGTCTTCTTTTGAAACTGATGATTATAATAGAATCCGTAAATTTTTTATTGACCTATATTCAACACACAAAACCATTTCTACAACTGGTGCATCCGCATCAGATCCTAACTCATTACCAAATACTCATTTAGATGAGTTGTTCCGAAGTTTTGGTTATCAGTATTCAGTACAATTAAAAGACTTTGATGAAAATCCTCTTCCTGGTAAAGTAGCTTTCTTTTTAGATCTTGTCAACCTTTATAAGAGAAAGGGAACTCCACAATCACTAATTGATGTTTTACAATATTATGGAGTAACCGAGTTAGATATATATGAGTTTATGTTAAAGTTTGACAATAAAAATAGACTTATATTTGAAGGAACTGCTATTGCAGGAACAAGCGAAGATCCAATAGATCTTAAATTCTTCTGGCCGGAGTTAACAAGACTAGATCCACATTGGTTATTAACAGAGCAACAGATTCGTCAATTAAATGCAAACAACATTAATAACCTTCCATCTAAAACTCCTTATATTGGTATTCAACCTATAGCTGATGCAGATGGTCCGGAAATTTCAATTCTTTCAAGATTAGTTCAAGACGAGTTTGATGTATGGAATGGTGGAGGAACTCTTGAAGATAATGCTGCTATAACAATCCTCGGAGAGAATCATTCGCTATTAGAACTATATTTGTCATGTATTTATACATTTGATAAGTTATATAATGTGGGAAAAGAAGGTCCTTTATATGCGTGTTATGATGGAACAAGTATTATAACTGCTGACATATTAGCTGAGTATGCTGAGATTACACGAAGACCTACATTAAGAAATTATGATGTTGGAACTGAACGTGGTATACTAAGCGGTTTAGCTGAATACTATGATGACTTTAACAGAGAAACTCCAACAAACTTTTTACAAAACAAAGGAGATGCTGAAACATATCTTAATCTAATAGATGCAGCATTGAAAACATCCCTTGACTCATTAGGAGAAGAAGATCAAGTAGTATTATTTAGCCTTTTAAAAGACTTAGCAATTTGGGTTCGAAATAATATTGGTTTCGGTTTTGTTAATCTCGGGTTCATTATGTTTGGTCTCGATGCCTTCTTCTCTGATTTATTACCTGTTGTAAATTTCTTTAAACCGTATAGAGCAAGAGTTATATTACTAGAAGCCCTACAAATTAAGAATAGATTATTTAATACTATTGTTGAAGAAGATGAAAATGAGTTTATTTTTGATACTATTATTCATGATTTTTTAACTGGAGATAGTATACCGTGTTGTCAAGAAGAACCAATTGATTCAACGTCAACAATAACTGTTTGCCTTGATTCAACTGCTCCATTATATTATTCAAGAGATACATATGATTGTGGTTCATATCATGACATTGGTGCAGTTACTGATATTCCTCAAGAATTATTTATTGAAGGAACACAAATAATTCATGATCGTCTCCGTTGTTATCATTGTCCGGAAAATGTTGATACAACAACCATAGTTAGTTGCCAAAGTTGTTCTCAATTTGCTGGATATGATTGTCTTGCACCTTTAATGGATGGTGATGGTTTTGTAGATGGTTTCTACCTTGAGGGTAATGAGGATGCTCTACCTCCAGTTCATGATGATATTAGTGCACAAGGTACTGATGCAACAGCAGATGTTGTTTATTATTCAACAGGTGGGATGGCAGATTATGATAACGGTGCATCCTTTGACTGCACACACGGTTTTGATCTTGTTCAAATTCATACTGATTTCATTGCTAATCTTCTACAAGAAAATGGCGCAGCCATTCTACAAGAGAATGGTGGTCTAATAAGACTCGAATAATTCCATTGAGATTCCAACCCATTGATATTAGTAAGTTTCCTTCCTTTTTAATTAAGTCGTCTACCTTTCCTTTTAGAACAAAATATAAAAATCCCTAATCTAAATAACAACTTGGAGGTTTTATATATGTCACAGTATAGAGCAGAAATTTTGAAGTTAGCAGAAACAACTGCTTTAACAAACAAAGAGATTGCAAAAGTTGTTGGATGTTCAGAAAAAACTGTTCTTAAGTATGCAGGGTCGTATATCAAGCGAACCAAAGCAAAAACCGATTTTGATGAATCAGCGTGGCAGATTCAAAAGACAGTTCTGCTTCCTGATATTCATCACCCACACTATGAAGGAAGAACTATGAATGCTGTAAATCAATTTATCTCTGATTATGATCCAGATGAATTGGTTTATATGGGAGATCAACTATCATTAGATTGTATTTCATTTTGGAATAAAAGAAGACCTTTATTAAAAGAAGGTCAAAGATTAATGCGAGACTATGATGATTTTAATAGAGATATATTAAAGATTCATGAAAATTTAACTAGACCAGATATACGAAGAACATTTATAATTGGTAATCATGAATATCGAGCAACTACTTATGTTGAAGAACATCCTGAGCTTGAAGATTTTATAGATATTGTTAGACATCTACAATTAGCTGAAAGGGGATATGTAATAATTCCTTTCAACCAGGTCCATAAAGTTGGAAAATTATATGTTATACACGGAAGATATTGGAATATATTTCATTCAAGAAAGACCGTTGAAGAATTTGAGGGGAATGTTGTATATGCTCATGTTCATAACCCACAGATGTTTACAAAGATTTCTCCTGTTGATGCAAAGGGATATCATATGGCTACATCGCTTCCATGCCTGTGTAACATAGAACCAGACTATAAGAAAAATGCTCCAACCCATTGGGTTAATGGATTTGGTATTGTAGAACACTTACCTGCCACCGGTTTCTTTAATCTTTATACTATTATAATTATTGAAGGATCGTTTATGTGGAATGGTAAGTATTACGGAAAGAATTTATAGCAGGCAAAAAAAGAGTGGGGGCCCGAAGGCCCCCATCCTTTTAAAGTTGTATCCAGCTCGTCATTCTATAACTGGAAAACTTATCATGCAAGTCAGACAGGACGTTGCAATCATATGTTATATCCACACCACCATTTAAGGCAATGGCATCACCACCACCTATCACAGCGCCATAAATACTTTTAGTTCCACCACCTGAAAAGGTCATGTCCCCATTCACGATGATAATTCCGTGCCAGTCAAGAGAACCTGCAAACTCGAAGTTCCCGTCGACGAACAATATACCATAACCACTGAGGTTAGTAGTTTTGGCATCTCCCAAAATGTAGATCACACCGGGATTTTCAGAAGAGGTAATAATCAAACTTTCGTTAATATTGTTTGAACCGACAATTTCAACTGTGGTCCTTTTCATAATGAACGGTTTGATTAATGGAATGGGATACATCCCGCTTGATTGTTCGATTACTGGATCATCTCCAAGGTTTCCACCATATTCAATGATTCCCCCAGCAACGTCATACATAATGTCTGCGACTGGTGCACACGATCCTCCAGATTCGCCTTCACCAAGAATTGATCCCGAAACACCATTACCATTCAGATTGCTGTGAAGTCGTAATGCTGCATCCGGCATCATGAAGATTGGGGCGAATTGAAATGTGGCTTTAATTCTTGATAGCCCACCTCGACCCGTATGGGTACCATCACTGATGACTTCGATGGACGGACTTCCAACGGTGTAGTTTAATTCATTAAGATAATCACCGTCTTCATCTCCGTATCTTACAACCTTTGTATCTCCATCAGAAGGATCAACTCCAGTTTTCGGGTATACTTCAAAGTCATACTTGGTACCATTTGGAAGGTTTCCACCACCATTACCGACGAAGTCGATATTGCTCCATTCGGACTCGGGATAATTAGAATCATAATGTGCCCACAAGGGCCCTACCGCAATTCCCGATTCCGCTGCATAGAAATTCATATATGCAATTAGCATATTAGTAGAAATTCTTCTTTCGGTTATACTAGTCCGAATTGAGGTTGTGCCAATTATTGTAAGAAGACATAGAATCAGCATAACAACAATGATGATCGAACCGTTTTGATTTTTTAACATTTTTGTATTCCTCCTTTAGAAAGGTTCCTGTTTTCTTATATTACGAACATATAATACATCTTCGGAACAGGTTTGATTGTTTTGATTGTTTTGATCCTCGGCATTTTTTCTTCAATGCGTGTTGATTGAAAATTGAGGGCAGGGCGGTTGTTTATTGATGATTGCCCCATGCTCAACATCACACACATAATGCCAGCGAATACCAGAAAGAATATATAATTAGATCCTTTTCTCATTTTCCTTCGCTCCTTTTATTTGTAAGCGATTAATACCTGCTCGCCCGTTTCGGGGTTTGCAAAAATCATTTCCTGTTTCTTTTCCTCGTTGGTTCCCATTAGGAAAAGAACTGAATTTGGGCCAAGATTTAGATGTCTAATTGCATTGGGTTGGATTAATGTAATGAGCCCCGGATTGGGTGGGAAGCTTTTCAGCTGTCTTACGGTGATGGTTGGAGTTTCCCATATTTCAGGGTTGATGTTATTTAAAGGAAGATCGTTCGAATCGGTCCAGAAGCACGGATAGATATGACCGCAAATAACGCAGGTGTGTTTAATCGGTTTTCCTTTCATTGGGTATCCCCGAATTTTTCCACAGGTTTGACAGTAATACATTGTTACACCTCCGTATGAAGCAGCAGTTTTTGTACGACTACATTAACGTCAGTTTCGATTACGATAGCATCCAATATCAAATGCCCATACTTTTTGAAAGAATTTTTGACATTTTCAATATTGTATACAGTTATGACACCCTCTCTGGGTTTCTTTTCGCCTTTGACTAATGCTCTTATTGCGTACGTTTTTAACATTTGTTTTTAACCTCCTTTAATATTTGATAACATTATGGATTGGTTGGGCACAACATCTCTCTCCTTGTAGAGTATGTGTCCCACATTTTAGGCACCTGACTGCGGATTTGGGTTTTTTAATAATGGTGGGTTTTTCTTTTAATACTTTGAAGTATTTTTTTAACATATTTTATCCTCCGGTTAATTAGAATAATAAGATTGCAACTATCACTAATTAATATATATAGTAAGAACAAATATAATGAAACCTCTACATGATAAAACCAACAGACTTTAAGCAAATTTGAGGGTTTAGTCTGTACCCTGTAAAGGAGATAATATCATGACATACAAAGACTATTTCGTAGTGGAAGTAAAAGTAAACGGCAAGATCATGAGGATTCGTGATGGAGCTGTATACCTACCTTATGGGAGTGAATACTCCATTCTGTTAAAAAATCTAAATACAAGAAAAGCATCTGTGAACGTTTCCGTCGATGGAGAAGATACGTTAGACAATCATAGTCTAATACTAGACGCAAATGGAGAGATTGAACTTCAAGGGTTTCTCCGAGGAAATGTTGCAAAGAATCGTTTTCGATTTATTCATAAAACGGAACAGATTCAGAAACATAGAGGCGACAGAGCTGACGATGGAATGATCAGAATCGAGTTTGCTTATGAAAAACCACAACCTGATCCGTGGATTAAAGAGACCATCAAAGAGGTTCATCATTATTATAACACTCCAGTCAAACCTCAGTATTATGGAAGTGCTATTGATTGGACATATACTAATAATGATTCATCAGATGGTTCAAGATCAGTATCAATGGGAGAACCTGTTGCTATGGCGGCATCTGGACCACCTGTTGCTGAGTCTAATGTGACTTGTGATTCTCTTGGAATTGCTGATGTTCCTTTAGCAGATGAAGGAATTACTGTAAAGGGATCTGAATGTAGTCAACAATTTAGATACGGATTTATTGGTGAACTAGAAAATTCTGAAGCAATTGTAATTCAATTAAAAGGGATTACAGATACAGGTAATCAAGTTAGTCAACCAGTTACTGTTCAAACCAAACTAACTTGTCCAACTTGTGGAACAAAATTTAAATCATCAATGAAGTACTGCGGGAACTGTGGTACTTTCTTAGAATAAGAACAAAAAAATTGTAGGGGTTTAAGTGAAGGTTGTGGGTGAATGGAGTAGAGTAAATGTAGCCTCTACTCCCACCCACACCTTCCATTTATTCCAAAATTTTAGATCTCTACCTCTTTTGAGTTCCCCTCCAAATTATTTCATGTAGATTTTTCTTCCAACACAAAGATCTTTTTAGAACAAAATATAAACTAGTTCGTGACCTTAAAAAAAGGAAATGTTTACTATGAATAAGGATGTCAAAACTACAGTAATTCACGCAAGAGAGTATTATGGCGATAACTGTCTTATAGACTCTGTGCAAGAACAGCAAAGTGAGAGAAGACCAAAAGGGGTTGTTGAAATATATGAAGAACAGCCCGATGGCAAATTGAAGTTAGTTAAGAAAAGCAACTTAGTTATTTATTTGGGAAGAGAGATGTTAGCACAAAGATTAGTAAATACTGAAAATGCTAGTGCTACTCCAACAAAGGATGAGTTTGTTTCATGGTTTGGATTGGGAGATGGAGGTGTAAGACCTGCTGACCCGTTTGTTCCAGTACCCCCTACATTAAATGATGGGGATTTATATCCTTATGGAATGGCATCAAATGTTATGATAAGTGCTACTGATTCATCAGCTGCTGATTATCATATAGTTTCCCCTGGTTTCCCAGTAGAGGGATACTACAAACATCCATTTGATTCAATTGAGTTTGAGCGTGACATTCTTAATGATTCTAAATGGTTAACAATTAAAATTACTACAACCATTGGTGTGGATGATGCCAATGGAAGTCAGCTAAGTGAGGCCGGTTTATTCTCAGCCGAATCTAGAGATGGAGGATATACTGGGCAATTTAGCTTATTTGCAAGAGTTACATTTCCATCAATGGTCAAGACAATCGACAGGCGACTTGTCTTTATTTGGTTCTTGTACGTATAAAGGAAATATAAAAATAACGAAGTGAAAGGATTTAAAATTTGTTAGACCTGGAGAGAAAGGATACGCAGACTTAGAGATAATAAACTAATTTGGAGGAAAAAACGCTATGGCTAATATATCTCCGGGTGTATTCACCAAGATTATTGATTTGTCCACATTTGTTCAAGTTGTTCCCTCTACCATCGGTTTTATGTGTGGACTAACAAGAAAAGGTAGAGATAATGAATTACTATTTATCGGCTCTAGATCAGAATTTATTTCAGAATTTGGAGAACCAAATATTACAGAGTTTGGAAAAAATTACGGACAAGGCCCATACGAGGCTTATAACTATTTAGGAGAGTCTGGTTCTTTATATTGGATTAGGGCTCTTTCAGATGATGCTACTTACTCAAACTTAAGGATTGATACACAGTTGGCAACAGCTGATGCAACCGCAACCATTAGTATCACTTATGTTGATAGCCTAAATACAACTGCTGAGATTCAAACTAATCTAGAAACGGTAATTGATACAAAACCTTTAGCATTCTTATATCCAATCGGAAGGGGGGACTATTACAACGGAGTAGGAGTGAGGTTTACGGAGTTTTCAAATCCAACAGTATCTGGAGTGTATGTTCTTGATATTTATGAAAAACAATCAGATGGTGATGATGTTATTATAGAATCGTTTGATGTTTCATTTGATCCTGATGCTCTTGACAATGCTGGAGATTCTCTTTTCATCGGTTATGTTCTTGAAACATATTCGTCTATATTGAGAGCTGAAATGGAACTTACAAGCGAAGAATATACTGATGGGTTTAAACTTATTATAAAGAATTATGATAGGGAAATCGGAACTACATCTGCTGTTTTAACTGCTGGTTCTGCAACCATTACAGATATTAAACAGGATTTCTCTGACTGGCAAAAAACTCCTGAGACAGGAAATGGAAATTATGTTGTAGTTGCTAAAGATGCAAAAGGTACTGAAATTTGGGGATGGATGGGAGCTTCGAGTGGTGTTGATAATGAAACTGTTGCCGTATATCCTGATAGAGTATTAACTGGAGCAACTTCAGGATGGAATGGTTCAACATCATCTTTTGATCCTACTACAACCATTTCTTACTTTGTAAGAGAATCATTCGGAAGTGTAGCAACACCATTTACATCAGCAGAACCTGTTCCTCTAAGAAAAGGATCTGAGGGGTCATTAAGACAAGCTGATGGAACATTAGATACAGATGAAGCAGAACTTCTACTTCAACAAGCGTATGCTGGTCTTATTGATGATCAAATTCTAGACCCAGAAAGTATTTACTTTACTCTGGTATTTGATGCTGGTTATCCAAGTGATGTTAAAACAGCAATTAGTACACTTTGTCAAACAAGACGTGACTGTGTTGGTATTCTTGACAATGGTGATAACGCTACTGTTAGTGCTTCATTGGCAACAAGAGATGCTAGTCACCCATACAATACTTATTTTGTCTCACTATATGAAGAATATAATAAAGTATCAGATATATTTACAGGACAAGATATTTGGTTCTCACCATTGTTCCATATGTCATATCTA
>Ga0114923_10001578_pt1 | contig 15779 bp, 14 predicted proteins | sample SumtaG_FD_89578 | JGI IMG/M metagenome (GOLD analysis project Ga0114923, IMG submission 89578) | Deep subsurface microbial communities from Indian Ocean to uncover new lineages of life (NeLLi) - Sumatra_00157 metaG | ecosystem: Environmental > Aquatic > Marine > Oceanic > Sediment | place: near...
CCGCAAAGCACCGCTGCCTGCTAGACAGAACTATGCATTCTAGTGCATTTTTGGTCCTTGTCAATCAATTATTCAAGGAAAGGATAAATGACTACTTATCCCTATGGTCGCAAAGGCAATTATAGCCAAAACTCCGCTTTTGGCCAATTCTAGCCTGATAATTCCCTAAGACATATCGCTTATTTGGTAATTAAAAAGGCTGGTCTCACAAAACTTATATAAAGAATCCTTCACTAAGCATTTAAATAAGCAAGCAAGCAAACAAATAATGAAGGATGTCGTACTAAAAGATAATCTTTTGTCAAACTAAATTAACCCTGGCAAACCTTCTTTTCCCGACTTGATACACACTAGACGTCCCCGACTGGATTTTTAAATGCTGGTCTTCAATTCTTTCTCCGTCAATCTTCACCGCGCCCTGTTTTATCATGCGCAAACCGTCTGAGGTGCTGGGAACTAAGTTCGCCATCTTAAGCAAATTTGCGATTGGTAAACCACCTTTTGGCGCTTTCAATTCTATTTCTGGCATATCTTTCGGCATCTCACCTTGACGAAAACGTTCGACAAAAGTTTGATGTGCTTGTTTAGCAGATGCCTCATCATGAAAACGCGCCACAATTTCTTCGGCTAATTTAACTTTTATATCGCGCGGATTTGCGCCTTTTTTTACTTCCTGTTTCCATTTGTTAATTTCCTTCATCGGCCGAAAACTTAATAATTCCAAATAACGCCACATCAATTCATCTGAAATCGACATTAATTTACCAAACATTTCATCAGGACTTTCCGAAATTCCCACATAATTATTTAACGACTTCGACATTTTTTTAACGCCATCTAAACCTTCAATTATAGGCATCATAAGAATTATCTGCGGTTTTTGCCCATGCGTTTTTTGTAATTCACGCCCGACCAATAAATTAAATTTTTGATCCGTGCCACCTAATTCCACATCGGCATGTAAGGCAACTGAATCATAACCTTGAATTAATGGATATAAAAATTCATGAATCGCAATCGGCTGACCTCCCGCATAACGTTTACTAAAATCATCACGCTCAAGCATGCGCGCAACTGTATAGCTCGACGCAAGCCTTATCAAATCTGCCGAATCTAATTTATGCATCCATTCTGAATTAAATCGCAGTATAGTTTTTTCCGGATCCAAAATTTTAAAAACTTGGTCTTGATAAGTTTGCGCATTCGCTTCGATTTCCGCACGCGTTAAAGGCGCGCGTGTAATGTTTTTCCCGGTTGGATCACCGATCATCGCGGTAAAATCACCAATTAAAAATGTGACTTCATGTCCAAGATCTTGAAATTGGCGCAACTTATTCATCACCACCGTGTGCCCAAGATGCAAATCTGGCGCAGTCGGATCAAAACCAGCTTTAATTTTTAATGGGCGACCACCCGCCAAACGTTCTTTAAGCTCAGCTTCAACGATAATTTCCGCTGCACCTCGTCGAATAATTTCCAAAGCTTTAGATGTCGAAATCATATCGCCCCCAAAGGGTGTCAAGTCTTGAATTTTTACTTTTAACTTTAAGTCAAAAGCAAAAATTCAAGACTTGACACCTAAATCCGCAAAAGTTATTGTGATGACCTAATATAATAAATTATAAGTTCATTATGTTTCAAAACGAACAAGACAATCAAAACACCAGGAATCAAAAATTTCAGCCTTTTTTGTTCATAAGCTGCACAATTGCTGTCGTTTTAATTTTTCTTGTCGGTATATGTTTAATCACACGGCCACACCGCATTATACATACTTTTAGCCACCTAAAGCTACAGGTTTCACGCATTTCTTTGCAAAACGCGCAAAAACCCCCGTGGAAAACATTTTTGGTGAAATCAGGGGATAATTTACAAAAGATTTTTGATCGCGCTGGTGTCGATGAAGATACATATTATCAAGTATCCAAAACTAAAGACGCACAACCATTTTTAATTAATTTGCGCCCAAAACAAGCTTTTTATATATTATTTGATTCGCATCATTTGCTTTGCAAACTTATTCTTCGTATCGATAAATTAAAATATTTGCAAATGACTAAACAAAAAAATATTTGGCAAACTAATTTAATAACTTTGCCGTTAGCCAAAGAAATTGATACCGTTGATAGTTTTATTCAACAAACTTTTCATCAGGCAACCAATCAATATGATGTACCAAATAAAATCGCGGCAAATTTTGCTGATATATTTAGTTCGCGAATTGATTTTGCCAAACAAATTCGTCCCAACGATGAATTTAAAATTATTTATGAAGAATATTATAATGGAGATAAAAAAATAAAATCTGGCAACATTATCGCGGCGGAATTAATCAATCATCATAAACCTTTTTACGCAATTCGTTATAATGATTCGCGTGGCTTAGTCGGATATTATAAACCAAACGGTAGAAATTGGCATTTAGCTTTTATGCGCGCACCTCTACATTATAAGCGTATAAGTTCACCATTTGGTGCGCGACGAATGCATCCAATTCTGCACATCGTGCGCCCGCACAAGGGTGTTGATTTAGCAGCGCCGCGCGGCACACCAATTAAAGCATCTGGTGATGGCCGCATAGTTTATCGCGGCCGCAAAGGCGGATATGGCGAAGCAATTATTATTAAACATAATCGCGAATACACAACTTTATATGCGCACATGTCACGCTTTGCGCCTCACTTACATGTAGGCAGCTTTGTCAGAGAAGGACAAGTTATTGGTTATGTCGGCATGACAGGACTCGCCACCGGCCCGCATTTACATTATGAATTTCATATTTATGGAATTCCGCACGACCCAATGAAAGTAAAATTACCCGCCGCACGATCAATTGCCAGAAAAGAACGTAAAACTTATTTAGCTTACGCCAAAGAGATGGTAAAAAAATTAGATAAATTACACGCGACCCGATCTTAACAAAGAATATCCAGTCTTAATTTAAGGCTTACATCTCTCATATACGCTGCTAAATATTCCGTCAACCTCTTTGTTGATTTCCGATCTACTTTCGTCTTCACTTTCATCAGATGTAGTCTCATCTGAAAATCCTATTTCAATTATAACTTCTTCTTTTTCCGGTTTCTCATTATCACTCTGGTTTTCTTTGATGCACAATTCAATTTCTTTTTTTAGTTCATTTCGTCTATCTCGCGCATCACGGACACATGACTCCCCACCCTGAGCTGTAATCATACCACATGTGCATACACACGCTACACAAAACACAAAAGCCAAATATGTAGTTATAATCCCTCTGACCACTGCATTAGTATTAGCATCATCATTAGTATTATTGAAAGCAGTATTTATAGCATTTAAAAAAGCTAACACTAATAAAAACAAAAATTTTTTAGCCGATTTTTTATCAAGCATACTTCTTATCCTCTTATTTTTTTAAAGCCAATTTATACAATGCATTTTTCTTTTTGCCGGTGATTTTAGCAGCCAAATGTGCGGCTTGTTTTACCGATAATTCTTCTAACAAAATATTTAAAATTTCAATGTCTTTCTCGGTAATTTCAGCGGTTTTTTGTTTAGTTTCACCATGAACCAAAATAACAAATTCGCCACATTGTTGCTCTGAGTGATCAATAAACCATTGCAATAAATTTTGCAATGTATCATCGTAAACAGTTTCAAATTTTTTAGTTAATTCACGTGCGATCACTACTCGCCGATCTCCACCAAAAATTGTAATCATATCTTGCAAAGATTTCAATATGCGGTGTGGGGATTCATAAAAGATTAACGTAGCGGTTTCTGTTTTTAAATTTTTTAAATATTCTAGTCGTGCATGTTGTTTTGCCGGCAAAAAGCCCTCAAAACGAAACCGATCTGAAGGTAAACCTGAAACACTAAGTGCAGCAATCATCGCGCACGCACCTGGAATTGGCACAACTTCAATTTTCGCTTTTCTAATTTCAGAAACTAAATGATATCCTGGATCGCTAATTAATGGGGTTCCTGCGTCAGAAATTAATGCGATTGATTTTCCTTGTTTTAATTTTTGCAAAATTTGTTGCGTTTGTTGTGCTTCATTATAATCATGTAATGACATCATTTTGGTTGCGATATTAAAATGTTTTAACAATTTAGAACTATGCCGAGTATCTTCGGCTGCAATCAAATCAACTTGTTTCAACGTATCAATCGCACGCTGCGATATATCATCAAGATTACCAATCGGCGTTGCAACTACGTATAACACAGACATAAAATAATTCCTCATGCCGTCATCTCGCGGTAGAAACTGTCATCCCGCGGCTTGACCGCGGGATCCAGTATCGCTGTCATTCTGAGGGAGCTCTGTTTGTTGCGACCGAAGAATCTCATGGTTTGAGATCCTTCGGTCGTTGTTTCTTCGCCTACAGCGAAGAAACACTCCCTCAGGATGACACAAAAACTCTACACCATCTTTTTCACATCAACCAACTTATCAAATTTATCTTTGGATAAAATTTTTAATTTAACACACGCCTCCTTTAAAGATAAATTATGTTTTGCCGCATAATGAGAAGCTTTAGCGGCCTTATCATAACCAATATGCGGACACAAAGCGGTTACCAACATTAAAGAATTTTGCACATAATTATCAATTTTTTCTTGATTAACTTTCAACCCATCAATTAAATATTTGGCGAACAAACAACTTGCATCTGATAACAAATTAATTGATTGCAATAAATTATAAATAATTACCGGTTTAAAAGTATTTAGCTGCAAGTTTCCTTGTGAACCAGCAAATGTAATCGCTGCATCATTGCCGATAACTTGCGCGCAAACCATTTGCATCATTTCACATTGGGTTGGATTAACTTTGCCTGGCATAATCGAAGAACCCGGTTCATTCGCAGGAATTATTAATTCACCCAAACCACAACGCGGCCCCGAACTAAGCCATCTAATATCATTGGCGATTTTAAATAACGAAGTTGCTAAAGTTTTTAATGCACTTCCGCAAAAAACCAAATCATCGTGCACCGCAATTAATGCAAACTTATTTTTTGCCGGTTTAAAAGGCAAAGAAGTTATTTTGTTAAGCTCTGCAAGAAATAATTTAGCAAACTTGCTTGGCGCATTTAATCCAGTACCAACCGCCGTGCCTCCAGCAGGTAATTTATATAAACCATTTAATGCTATTTTTATACGGTTAACATTATCATCAAGCTGCGCAATGAAAACCAAAAATTCTTGTCCAAAAGTCATTGGTACTGCATCTTGCAAATGCGTGCGTGCGATTTTAATTATGTTTTTAAATTTATGTTGCTTTTTTTGTAACGAATCAATTAAAGTTGCCAACGAAGGTAATAACCGATCGGTAATCGCTCGCGCCGCAGTAACATGCATCGCAGTAGAAAAAATATCGTTGGAAGATTGGGATAGATTTACGTGATCATTTGGATGAATGGAATGTTTTGTAAGATTGGCAATCACCTCATTCATGTTCATGTTGGTTTGCGTACCACTTCCCGATTGCCAGACATGCAGCGGAAAATGTTCGCAAAGTTTTCCAGCGATTATTTCATCAGCCGCTTTAACAATCCGCTTACATTGATCTTTGGTTAATAATTTTAATTCTTGGTTCGCGAGCGCTGCTGATTTTTTGCAAATCGCCAAAGCTTTAATTAACTCGCACGGCATCAACTCATCATTAATCGAAAAATGCATCAACGCCCGCTGCGTCTGCGCCCCCCACGATTTATCCGCCGGCACCTTAATCGAACCCAAACTATCCTTTTCTGTACGCGTCTTCATGTCATACCCCCACAATCATCATGATCGCTAGGTTATCTAACGTAAGAATAGGTGTCAAGTCTAGACTTGAGACTTGACGATTAAATTTAGTTTTAAGTCTAGACTTGGCATCATTTTCTTTGTTTTTTGCAGTCTGTCATCCAGCGACTTGATCGCGGGATCCAGAAAAAAATAGAAATGTGGCACTGGATGCCGCGGTCAAACCGCGGCATAACGAAAAAGATAAACTAAATAATTGCTTTGTTCCCTACAGAGAAAAAATCCCCAGTGCCAAGTCTTAAAATTTAAGTTTTGGCACTGCTCTAGAAGGAATCAAGCTAAAAACTCAAGATTTGACACCTGTTTCATTGACACCGTTCCACAGAATTATTGTTCATCCTGGCGCACATTGCCAGAATTTTTTATCATAATTTGGGTCTTAGAATTATCAGTTATGTTAACTGTTAAATGTAATTCTATCGTGGGTTTAGATACAGGTTTAAAGTATTTATTAAGAAATTGAATAAGATTTAAAAATAATATTAAAAAATGAGACATAATGTCTCCTCTAAACTTAAGTCTCATGTGTCCCATGGGAATTTCTAATGTTCTTTTAATATACGAATCATAAAATTTAAAATTATAAAATGCAAGGAAAACTTTAAATAAATTTCTTTGTGGGTAGGGGCATCCCTGTTGGAATGGTGAATACTACACGGCGATTATAATCATTATACTTATAGCAAAGAACTGAGCAAACCCCAAGTTCAAAGCCTGGAAGGTTTTGCAGGGGATTGGGTACGACTCTGTCAGTTTACACAACTATGATCTTACCGAATAATTAATATCTTGATTTCTTAGAAATAGCCCACATATATATCATACCAAAATAATTAAGGAGCAATAAATATGACCCTACATGAAATGCAATCAGTTATAATGGAACTGGGAATAAAAATTACAGAGCATGCTTTGCATTACTTTCAAACTATAGTTAACTACATACTTGAATTGATACACTCTTTTTTTAATGCTTCTCAGATGCCGTCTTTGATGCATGGTGTTGGTCTTGCTTGTATTACGATATTGATTCCAATTGCTATTGCTATTTTCTTTTCAAATAATGGTATGGTATTTGCTTGGGAAAAAAAAGTGCTTTTGGATCAGGTAATTAAAGCTAAGTTGTTATTGTTTGTTTTGGGATTATTATTTATACCCTCTTTTTTGTGGACGAATAATTTTTATTTTAATACATTTTTATTTTTATCATTTGTAATGGGCATATGGTTATTTATTAAAATGTTAAAAAGAATGTATTATTGGATTTATCATTATGATCTCTTAGGAAAGAATATATCTACAGATTACCGTCACAAAATGCGCAAAGAATACATTAAAAATATTAGTGGCCTTGATGAAATAAGTAATGTTTGGGCTGAGATTTTTGGAGTAAAAATTAACAACATATGGTATGAAAAAAGTTATATTCAGCTATTTATTGACACCATAAATAAGTTGTTGGGTAAGCGGGAATTACAGGCATGTGATAATTTGATGGCATCATTTGTGACTAATATTGAAAAGAGAGAAATGGTTTATTTAGATATGTTTGCTGATTTGTTTAGGGCTATTTTAAAGTGGTGTAGTCAAATTAATGTTACGAATGAAAAAGAAATGCGTATTGGACATACTCTAGATGATGCTGTACAAGCTTGTGTATCATACAGTTTAACACATAGGTTTTGTTCACATTTCTTTTTTAAGGTATTAGAAGAATATTTTAAAGATAAAAACAACCAGAAGGAAAAAAACGAGAAATTACTCAATTTAATTATACCCGTTTTTTACAATGGTGTGGGTTGTTCTGCTGATAATGATAGCATATGGTCAATTTTCCCAGAAGAATGGAAGGTAACATTAGATAATGTGGCAAACGAAGATAATTTGATTATGTATCTTTGGTTCGATAATTTTTTGCGCTGGGCTCACTCTAGAATTAACGGCTCTAAAAATTATTATGATAAGGAATTAGATGATATAGCAAGAAATCTTTTTCCAAAAATTGATCCTATGTGGTGGGCTGAAATATTAACGTTTGTTTTACACGGGGGTTGCGCTGATATAGAGATAAGATATCTTGTCGAGCATAGGCCACTTTTTGGATCTGTGGGAAGAGCTCATAGTGGATCCGGATCCTTTGCCGAAGCTCAGAAATCCATGGATGCACAAATCGATTCTGAACATAAAGAGGTAATTGGACTTGCGTTAAAATTATTTCCTGGTTATTTTACCAAGGAATGTTTAGAGAAATGTTTGCAAACATTAAATGAACTTTCGGCAAAAACAACAGATAATGATGAACAATTTGGCAGGATTAACAAATTAACGAATATCTTTAGCCTACTCGCTGAGTTACAAGATTTAAAGATTTATCTGTGAGTCTCAAATCTAGACTTGACACCATAATGACGCCTATTCTCATCCCTAATAACAAAAACCCGCTCAGGATTCACAAACTTGAGCGGGTTTTGTGCATTTTTAATTGATGATTTTCATATTGACACCCTCCTTTTAGGTAAGGATGATATTGTTTTGCAGCATATAAAAATTATTAAAATTTTTATTATATGGTACTATATGACCATTCTGTGATAAGTAAAGAAAGATTCATTAAATAAGGCCATTTTGAGGAATTCTTGATCATGACGATCAAAAAAAATACATTGAAAAGATTCATTGCAAAGTTTAAACCTCATTGTTTAATGCGCAAAAATTGGTTAAATGGTGATAATGAAGGTTTTTATAAAAATATGTCTTTGGACGATTTTTATCAAATTGCAGTCCAAGGAAGATTGGATACAGGCGTAGATGTTAAGTGCCTTAAAGAGTATATAAAAAATACCAATTCAATTTTAGAAATAGGCTCTGGTTATGGCAGAGTGTTGGCTCACATTTTAAATCAAGGTTATCAAGGCAAATTAGTTGCAGTTGAACGAAATCAAAAATTCTGTCAATTTTTACAATCACAATTTCATGGACGAGCAGATATTTTTTGCACTGATATTATGAATTTCAAGCATGATGATAAATTTGATCTGATTCTATGGATGTGGGCTGGTATTTTTGAATTTTCTAAAAACGAACAAGCTCAAGTAATTTCGCATCTTAGCAATATGTTAAATAGAAATGGTTATTTGATTTTGGATACTGTGTCTATAGATTTTGTTTCAATGAATGCGCTTAAAATAACCCCCCATGATCGTATAGTAAAAACGTCTCATGGTAAAGATTATTGCTATTTTCCATCTGATGATGAAATTATGCGATATGCACAACAAGCTGGTTTAATTCATCATGAAGATTTGGTTTATCATGCCATAGCTGATCGTAAACGTAGATTAAATATTTTCTGTTTTAGATGATTCAGAAATACTTATGCATCCTCTCAAAAATGGACTTTTATCGGGAAAAACACCATGCCTATTAAGTAAAAAATTATTATCCCTTTGCGGTAATAATTCACTGGAATCAATATTAGTTGATATTTCACTTGTGTGATAAAGATTAAATTCTACTGAATCGGGAATTTTAGCAAGAGGTGTATTGCTAAGATTTAAATCATCTGCTTTAATCGAAGTTAAATATTTATTTAATAAATGATGAATTTCTTTTAATTCAGTGATTTTATTAGCCGTACGCTTTGATTTAGGTGAAAAATTAATTGTGGTAGGATAAGCAAGCGAATAATAAATATTATTATTGCGTTTTTGTGATTTAAAATAATAACGCTTGAAATAAGTCGGGCACATAATAATTGGCGCATATTCTAGTTGATAAATTTCAGTATATAATTTTTGTAATCGTGAAATTGGTGCAAGCGAATTATCAATTGCTGGCGCAAATCCAGGATAAACTCCTAGACTCATAGTAAGTAAATGTTTAACCGTATCTGCAACATAAGGATTAGGCTTTAAATTTCTTTCTTTTTGAATCATTGAAAAAAGCAAATTCCACAAAAATTCATTGCGCCAAAACTCGGTGTTTTTCCAATAGCTTTCATATAAATATTTGGAGAATTTCATCCATGCTGGATCTTGTAATTTGTCAAACCATTCTTTGCCAAAATATAAAACTTCAGTATGCCAATCTTCTTTAAAATTTTCGCTTTTATATATTTTTTGAAATACATTGCCATGATCAGCATAATTTTCCGGTTTATCTAAACTGATATCAAGATATTGTGCTAAGCGATTGTGTTTTCTATCTAATGAAATTTTGGATAGCATGAATAATGATCTAGCGCCTGCGCTGATATGCCATAAAAAGGCTGGTTGGAGGTTTTTTTCTGGATTTAGTATTATCCATGCGCTCAATAATGCACCTTCTGGAACTATTACGTATGGAATTGTGTAGTTATCCATGTTTAAATAAACTTCAAGAGAGTTTTTTAATACTAAACTCACAGGATTTGATCCTAAATTATATGCAAGCTTTTGTAATTTTTTATCTAATTTACTATTATCATGCCGAACCAAATTCCCTTGTTCATCCGGTAAATATAGAACACCTCGTTGTACCGGCTCTTGACCAAAAGGCAATTGTACGAGAAACAATTCAAGATCTTTAGATGGACTTAAATCATCGATAATTTGACATAAAGTAGGGTTAACTTGGTTGACTTTGGAACGTACCTGCTCCCAGGTAACTTGGCGAATATTAGCCTTAGTCCTTTCTGCTGCCATTGTTCTATATCCTTTCCTTAAGTATATTTTATATTCTAATCTACCAGGTTTTTCTTGTCAATTAACTATGTAAATTAACTGGTAAATTTAAGTGGATTATTACTCAATTTAATTGTTGTTAAAGCCTGTCTATACTTTAGGCACATAAGGAATATTTGCTTTCTGCTCTAAACAGACAAGCAATAGGGAAATACCCACCTTAATAAGGCATAAAGCCGAACCAAAAATAATAATCAAAAGTAAATACATCTATTCTAAAGACGCAAAGTATTTGGGAATGGAGGCAAAGTAAATTTTAAGGAGGAAAATTATGTTAGTTTTAACCAGAAAAATCGGTGAATCGATAATTATTGACGACAACATTACAGTTCGAATACTTGATGTGCGTAAAAAACAAATTCGTATTGGGATTGAGGCGCCGGAATCTATTTTGATTTTTCGAGAGGAGATTTATAAAAAGATTTTGGCGGGAAGGCATAACAAAACAGACATGGATCCCGCGGTCAAGCCGCGGGATGACATGCTTTTGCCGCGGGATGACACGCCACATGGATTAGCGGGAAAACAAAGCAAAACAAACATGGATCCCGAGGGACTTGCCCGGGATGACATGCTTCTGCCGCGGGATGACAACCAAGAAGAACAAAATAAGGAAAGCGCGTAACCCAAATGGAGAATTAAATAATGCAGATTTTTGAATGCAATTTTGGGGAGGGGATAAAAATAATCAGCGAATCTGACGAGGTTCGCTTGATTATTTTGCGCGATAAAAATGATCGCATTAAAATCGGCATTAAAACGCCGGATAACATTGATATACATCTAAAAGAAACATATCAACGTTTGCAAGCTGACTTAAATCAACAGGTCGAATCTTATTATCACAAAGTACAAACCGAACAAAAAGAGATACCGATTACCTTAATCTCTGCTAAAAATAACGCGCAAAATAAACCTAAAGTTCTTTTGGTCGAAGACACCGCCATCATCCGCAAAGTTAACTCCAATTTTTTGGAATCTTTAGGATGCGAAGTAACTGCCGCATGTGACGGCCGCGAAGCTTTTGACTTTTTGCAAACCAAATTTGATTTGATTTTATTGGATATCGGTTTACCCGATATTTCAGGGATCGAAATTTGCAAATGGATTCGCAAACATTCAACTAATCAAAATACGCCGGTGGTTTTCTTAACCGCATTTGGTGACAAAGTAAAAAATAAATGCAAAGACGCTGGATGTAATGATTTTGCGGTAAAACCGCTTTCAATGGAAAAATTACAAAAATTAATTTATAAATGGATGCCAAACAAAATAATAACATAGAGCATAAATATGAACACAAACCTTGAACTTCAAGACATTATTGATGAAAAACTAACAAAAACCAAAGCCATCTTAGATTGCTTATTAGCCGCATGGGATAGTCAGATTCAGCTCGATCAAGATACAATCTACAATACAATTTGGTCGGCACATGATTATTTGCAGGAAATTATCGAAGCCGGTGTTAAATCTAGGGTTGACATCGCTTCTAAAAGAGAGAATTGAATTTTATCGCTGATCTTCACAAAATTGATTCTTGTTTGACATAACGTTTACAACGTTAGCAAGGAGCTTTCCCGAAAAATATCCCGTAACTGCCAATTAAACAATTGCCCTAATTTTAACTAATAACAGAAACTCCTGTTATATAGGGAGCCAAACCATCTGGATGCCTTTTTACAAATTTATCATAATTTTTTACAAAATCAGCATCTTTTGATTTACTCTCTAACCAATTATATGCAGCACTAATAATATCAGTGCAAAATTTTCCAATATCAATACAATACATACCGGAAAGGTTGCAATTATGCACTGTATTATTCGTACTTCCAGGCTCAATAAAAGCTATCCCTTTAAATGAGCTTTTTGGATGCCCCGTAGTTCCTTTATGTAACATTGAACATCTAAAATAGTAACAATCCTGTCCTGTTAAAAAACTCTCTGGGGTTTTCACATTTTTTTCAAACCAATTAATATACTTGTCCTTGCTTGCAAGACCATCCTCTGATTCAAGCGCCCCACATACATCAGGAATTGCTAAAGCCACAAATAAGCACAAATAATATAAATTGCAATCGAGCCCTCTTTTAATTTGATTAAGCAAATCTTGCATATTTTTTACCTCATTATTAAACCTACACCAACGCCTTGTGCGCGATTTCATAGGTTTCTTTCGACAAATCTTTCTCGGCTAAGATTCGGTGTAATTGCGCCTTCATCAAGCCCTGACGTTTCGCATCATGCTTGCGCCACTGAGTTAATGGCTTAACCAAACGCGAAGTAACTTTCGGATTCAATTTATCCATTTTTAAAATCTGCTCGGCCAATAACTTGTAACCATCACCTGAAATATCATGAAATGTAACTGGATTCATCGCCGCAAATGAAGATAAAACCGAACGTGCGCGATTCGGATTTTTTAAGGTGAATGCTGGATGTTGTAATAATTTTTTAACTTCACCCAACGCGCCTGGAATTTGCGACATCGCTTGCACTGCAAACCATTTATCAATCACTAAAGCATTGCCTTGATACATTTGATAAAATTCTTTTATTGCCATCGTGCGATACGTGCAATCTGTGTTAGATAAAGCAACAAACGCGGCCAATCGATCGGTCATATTATCCGTTTGTTTAAATTGCTGCACACACAAATCTTGGGTTTTTTTATCAGGCAATTTCATCAAATAATGCAAACAAATATTTTTAAAATTACGACGCGCCGCATCTTGTGTATCATATTTATAGGGGTTTTTATCAGTATTTTCATGATAAAGACGCAAAAAATCATCGCGGAATTTTTCTGCCAATAAAGTTTGCATTTTCTCGCGCACTTGATGAATTTCATCAACTTTAACTACCGACATTAATTCGCCTAAATAAATTTCTGTTGGCAACTTAATCATGCGCGCAATTAATGCTTGATCTAAATCTTGATTTAATAATACATTTTTGAATGCTTCGATAAAATCATCCGGTAACAGCCTGGATCCCGCGGTCAAGCCGCGGGATGACAGAACTTCTACCGCGCTTAATAAAATTTTACTTGCGTAAATTTGGCCTGCTTCCCATCTAGCAAATGCATCATCATCATTCGCCATTAAAAACGCTAAATCGTAATCTTTGTAATCATAAAATATTTTTACCGGTGCTGAAAAACCACGTAACAATGAAGGAACGGGCTCTTTCGCCACATCATCAAACACAAAAGTTTGCGTCTGCCCGGTTATATTTAAAATTTCAGTTTTAGAATTTAACCAACCAACCGCCAACGGAATATGCATCGGCAATTTGTTTTTCTGTCCTGGCGTATCTGGAATATTTTGCCTAACTTTTAATTTATATTGTTTTTTCACCGCATCATATTCCGAAGTTATATGCAATTCCGGCGTACCCGCCTGACTATACCATAATTTAAATTGGGTCAAATCAATGTTAGACGCATCTTGCATCGCCTGCACAAAATCATCGCACGTCACCGCTTGGCCATCAAACCGCTCAAAATATAGGTCCATAGCTTTACGAAATTTTTCCTTCCCCAATAAAACATTCATCATGCGAACAACTTCGGCACCTTTTTCATAAATCGTCGTAGTATAAAAATTATCGATTTTTATATACGAATCGGGACGCACCGGATGTGCAAGCGGCCCAGCATCTTCAGGAAATTGCGTCGTACGTAAATACTGCACCTCATCAATTCGCGTAACCGCCGCGGAAGTTATATCTTCCGAAAAAGATTGATCACGAAAAACCGTCAAACCTTCTTTTAAACTTAACTGAAACCAATCACGACAAGTTACGCGATCTCCGGTCCAATTATGAAAATATTCATGCGCAATAACTTCATCGATACGCAAGTAATCATGATCGGTTGCGGTGGTTGCGTCTGCCAAAATATATTTGGCGTTAAAAATATTTAAACCTTTATTTTCCATCGCGCCGGAATTAAAATCACCCACTACGACAATCATAAAAATATCTAAATCATATTCTCGCCCAAACTTTTCTTCATCCCAACGCATCGCTTTTTTAACTGAATTCATCGCGAATTTACATTTTTTTTGATTGCCTTTCTCGGAAAAAATGCGCAAAGTGATTTTGCGCCCCAAACAAGTTACAAAATAATCTTCAATATAAGCTAAATCACCCGCCACCATCGCAAATAAATAACTAGGTTTTTTAAATGGGTCTTCCCATTGCGCTAAATGTCGTTTCTCATCCATATCTTTAACGGCAATTAAATTCCCATTAGATAACAATACCGGATAACGTTTTTTGTCGGCAATAATCGTGGTAGTAAAACCCGATAACACATCGGGACGATCTAAATAATAAATAATTTTACGAAAACCTTGCGATTCACATTGCGTACAAAATATTTCGCCTGATTTATATAAACCCATTAATTCAGTATTTTCTTGCGGCTTGATGTCGGATTGAATTTCTAAATCAAATTCTTCTGGTAAATCTTTTAAAGTTAAACTCTCATTGTCAATTTCATATTGTCGCTGCAATAACCTTTCATCATTTATTTTAATAAAGTTTAATTTTTGTTTTTCGCCATTTAAAACTAAAATATCGGTTGTTTCTGCAAGAGGATTTTGTCGAATATGCATTCTGGCGGTAACGTGTGTAACCGATTCATGTATATCAATGGTTAAATCAATTGAATCAATTAAATGTGTTGATGGCTTGTAGTCTGCACGATGTTTGGTTGTGATGTTAGTTGGCATAATCCCCCACCATAGGGGGTCAGGTATCGACAACAGACAACAAATTTTTTGTTGTCTGTTGTCGATACCTGACCCCCTAAATCGCTTGCACGGCGGTTAATACGATCGTAAACACAATATCGGACGCAGAACTACCACGCGATAAATCATTTACCGGTTTACGCAAACCTTGTAACATCGGACCAATCGCTACAATATTCGCAGTACGTTGTACCGCTTTACTTACGGTATTTCCGGTATCTAAATCTGAAAATATAAACACATTCGCGTTACCCACAATTTTACTTTCCGGCGCTTTACGCTTACCAACTTCTTCATTAATTGCCGCATCATATTGCAATGGACCATCAATTTCAATATCAGGACGTTTGGTTTTAACCAGCCTAGTCGCCTCCTTCACCCGATCTACATCCTGGCCAAAACCAGAATCAATCGTGCTATAACTTATCATCGCAACTTTGGGCACAAAACCAAATTTAGCGGCTGAATCTGCGCTTTGAATGGCAATTTCGGATAACTC
>Ga0114923_10001580_pt1 | contig 15770 bp, 20 predicted proteins | sample SumtaG_FD_89578 | JGI IMG/M metagenome (GOLD analysis project Ga0114923, IMG submission 89578) | Deep subsurface microbial communities from Indian Ocean to uncover new lineages of life (NeLLi) - Sumatra_00157 metaG | ecosystem: Environmental > Aquatic > Marine > Oceanic > Sediment | place: near...
TCCAAAAGGTCCAGCAACAAAACGCCATTATAGGACAACTAGGAACACAACCAGGAAACGCACTACCAAGCTAATATGAGTAAAGAAGTAAAGCCAGCTATACAAGATCTATTTGAAAGACTAGAATCTAACGGAGACATTAAGATACTTGAAGAGTATTTAAATGACATGAAGTCACGATCAGATGCGGCAAGGGATGAACAAGCAATATACTCTAATTCCTCTGCTCTTGCCCACTGGAATGGCTACGACACTGCTATTAGAGATGTGATAATGGACATGAACGTAGCACTTGGAAAAGCCTCATATTAGTCATAATATTTTCACCTGCACACATATAGCGACTTTGCTATAATTTCAGTATGGGTTCTGTAACCTTAAAATACTGGAAAATATGAGTAAAGAAGATGATGGTGACTTTGCGACCGAAAACGCAATGGAAACATCCTCTAGGGGAATGGGTGAATTAGATTTAGTTAACATGCTTAAAGGCACTACTCATGCCAAGGCAGAAGACGAATCCGAGGAAGTTCAAGACCAACAAGAGGAAATCGAAGAAACGCAGGAAGAAGAAACTGAAACAGTTACTGAAGCCCTCTCGACGGAGGAGGCAGAAGAAATTGAGGAAGAATCTGAAACCGAAGAAGAAAATGTTCTTTCAAAGGAAGATAGGTCTATCGAGAAGATGCGAAAACGTATCGACGAGACTACTTATAAATGGAAAAGTGCTGAAGAAAAGGCTGAAGCTCTTGAAAGGGAAAATGAAGAATTACGTAGAAAAGTTGATTCTCCTCAATCTCCCAAACAAGATGCTCCCAAGGGTTTTGCTGAAAAAGTTGAATCTGCCGAAAACATGGACCAGTTACAAAAGCTATATGATGAGGCTAAACTAGTCAAGTCTAATGCTAAAAAGCTGTTACGTAAAATGGATGATGCAGGAGAAAGCGAAATTGAGCATAACGGCCAAACTCTTTCAAGAAATGAAATTTATAATGCCCTAGATGACGCTGAGTCAGCTATGGATGGCGACATTCAGAATAAGGCTAATTTATTTCAACAAAAGAGAGAGTATGATAAGGTTGCAATAGATACCTTTGATTTTTTTCAAAACACTAAATCTGAATACCATAAAAAGGCACAAGAGTTTTTATCTGACAGCAGCTTAGACAAGTTTCTAAGAGGCAGAGCAGATGAATACTTTATCTTGGGCTTATTGGTAGAGGGCCAACGTTCGCTTGATTTAAAACAAAAAGCAGCGGAAGCCAAGGAGCAGGGTAAAACCGATGTTCAAGCAAAGCTAGAATCAACTCCTAAGATAGCACCGGAAGTTCCAGGACTCTCCGGGAAAGTAGCACCAAAACGTCTGACTAAGGAAGAGAGTAAGATCAAGAAGAAAAGATCTGTTCTTAATCAAAACAAATTAAACGTAAACGACTTAGCAAGTCTACTTTCTAAAAAATAACTAAAATCATAATAAAATGGCTAAAGCAGAATCATTTAATGTGGTAAATAACAGGGAAGATAAAACTGATCTATATACAGTTGTTTCTCCTGAACAAACACCAATTCTATCAGGGATGCCGAAGTTTCGTTCTCAAAAGGCAACTCTATTAGAGTGGACAGCGGACAATCTTGACAATGTTACCTTTGAGGGAACACGTGAAGGTGTAGACCAAACCACTCACAAGGATAAAACAGAAAATCGTGTATTACTAGACAACAGACACCAAGAGGAGCGTAAGCCTTACGCTGTATCTAACATCCAAAATAAAGTTGATGTTGCGGGTGTAAGTGACGAGGTTGCATTTGCACAAGCTCGCTCAATGCTAGAACTCAAGCTTAATATGGAGTCAGCTATTGGTTCAGACAATGAATCTCAAGCTGGCACAGGCGCAGTTCCTGCTAAATTAAGAGGTCTAGGTAAATGGATTGATAACACAAACGCAAACATCGATCCAAGCGTTCAAACTCCAGAAAACTCAATTGGAACAACTTCAACTCTTACTGAGTCTACATTTAACGATGTATTACAAAGTGTTTATGAAGCTTCTGGTTCGTTTATGGATATGCGCTTATATGCTGGCCCTGAACTACAAAGAAAAATCTCTGACTTCACACGCGCAGAAGGCACAGTAACTCCTACTCCTTTCATCGTTAATAGCGATCAAAGCAGCCGTGAAATTGTGTTCTCTGTTCAATTCTACAGAGGTGACTTTAGCAACGTTCAGATTATCAGCGACCTATTCTTAGGACGCACAAGCGGAAGTGGTGTTACTACTCAATCTAAAGAGCGCGGTTACTTACTAACTCCAGAAATGTTTAACGTATCAGTATGGGAAGATATGAACATCTTCGAACAAACTGATGATGGTGGTGGTCCACGCGGTTTCGCAAGAGGTATTATTACAACTGTTTGTAAGAATCCTAAGGGACTAGGTAAGTTTGCTTAATTTTAACAACGAATAAAGGAGATAAATACAATGGGCGGTGTTAACACACAAGCAGCACAAGACGGTTTCAACGAAGTGGCGGTAATTAAAGCGTCACAACTTACTGAAACAGCTTCAGCGACAGCACAAACTATTGATATTGCTAAGATTCCAGCAGATGCATATGTCGAAAAAGTATCTTATTACTTGATCGATGAAATGGATGGCGGATCAGTATCAGCACTAACTGTTACCCTCGGTGACGAAGATGATGCAGATGGTTATGTTACAGCAAAATCAATTCTAGCAGGTGCTACACCTGTATCTTCAGCTATCAACGACGGTGCGTATCTTAACGATGGTACTACTGCAAATACAGTCAACGGAAAGCACTATGACAATGCTTCTGAAAAGACTTTACAAGCGGTATTTACACCAACAGGAGATTCTCTCGCTAACATTAACGAGGGTAAGATTCTAATTAAAGCTAAAATCGTTGATCTAAGCTTAAACTAATAAAATTTATGTGGAGGGGCTTATGGCCCCTCTGCTTTTTCTAAATATTAATTATGAGTGAAATTATAGTTCCAAACTTTGGCAATGTCCCGCAAAAGGTGTGGGATGTTTTTTACAAATGGGCACAAGACGAGCAAATGGCAGATAAGGTTCGCTCTAATTCGTATTTAGAAAGAGTAAAGGCAAGCAATAAGGGCATCGGAGAAAAGTCAATAAACGGCATTGGTGAATGCTTTGGGCAGATAGATGGCAGAATGTATCACCGTCAAATGCAAAATGACAAAGATTTTTGGAATGATCCATCTAATGTAAAGAAATTCTTCAAGGATAACCCTCAATATTTAAATCAAACAAAATCAGGATCAACCTATAAGATTTAATGGCTAGGACTGAAACATTACAAGTAGTTAGAGATAGGTGGGCTGTTTTATGCGGATTAGACAGTGACAACCTTATAGATGATGACGCTAGAGATTTCTTTGATTTAGCTAATATAGCCTTAAATAAGGCTTGGCCTAGATCTGAATGGCCTTTTTCTATGAAAACATTTCCTAAGCTAATGATAAGTATGGATTTGTTGATCTATCAAGCGATACAGAAATAAGCGAGGTTTTAAGAGCTTATGATTCATATCCTTATAGGTTTAGAACTACAAGAGAATTTAATAGAGTAATACCAGTAGAAGACGCTATGTTTGATGGCGTTTATGTTCCTGGTGTGTCAGAACCAGTTGTGGTTTCTGTTACATCAATAACAAGATCAGGAACAACGGTAACCGTTACAACTACTACAGACCACGGATTGCAAGAAGGTCAAGCGGTAGTAATCGCAGGTGCAGTAGAACCGGATTATAATGGGACTTTTGACGTAGCTTCAGTGACAAGCAGCACAGTGTATACATATGAGATCTCAACAACTCCAACTACTCCGGCAACTGGTACCATAACTAGCACTGGAGCTACGGTTTATTTACTAAGCAGAATTAGGGAAACAGTATTAAGCTCATTGAGTGATACGGTTCCTTATAAGCTTTGGAGATATATTGCTTATAAAGCATCTGCAGATTGGCTAAAAGCTGAGGGACAAGAAGAAAAGTCTAGGCTTAGGGACCAAGAAGCAGAAGACGTAATTTTAGATGAAATCGATCGATTAGAAAGACAACAACAATGGTTACCACCATTGAATGCAAACCCAAGGGTAAAAGGTATAAGATAATATGGCAAACGTAAGAATTAATAATTTATCAAGCGAATACAAGCCATCTAAGAATTTAGACGGAACGATTGTAGCTGACAGGCGCGTGGTAGTGGGGGCTGGCGCAGCACCACTAATTGTAGACCCACTAGCTCAAACAACGACACATGTTGAATGCGATACACATCTATCGTCAATATACTATACATTAGATGGTAGCGATCCGGCAGACGGATCTAATGGACACTTCATCGCGCAGGGTCGTGACTGGATTTGGAATAGGGAATTAGCTCAGGCCGCAAGGGTTATCAGAGGCAATGGAACTGATGCTAATATACACGTAAGCGAGCTTCAACATATTTAATTATGAGTTTATTATCACAGGGACTTATAGGGCCAGGAGGTGGTGGAGCAGCGGCATCAGATAGAGCCGGAACGGGTAATCTCGACGGTGATGCAAATGGACTAATTGATACTGCAGAATTTGGAGTAGCATTAGGTTCTCAACCATCATCATCTTTATTAGTAGGTGCTAAATCTGTTAACGTGGATGGGTCTACTGCATTAAATACGCTAGGAACTGAATCTGTAACCATACAGGCTAATACCACAGCTGCAAGTAGAGCTTCAACAGGCACTAGAGCAATCACAATCGGGTATAACTCTGGGGGCAATGGAAATACATCTATTGCTATCGGTCAAAATACGACCGCAGGAGGAACGAACAGCATTGCCATTGGTCAGACTGTTACTTTATCAACCCAATCAAATACGGTAGCTATTGGGCAAAGCATATCTTCAATGAACCAAGGTTCTGTTGGTATAGGTTTTACTGCTCAAGGTAACGGTCAGCAAGCAGTAGCCATTGGAAATAACCCTACAGCATCAGGCAATAGAGCTATTGCAATTGGAAGGCTAACAGACGCAACTCAAGAGGGTGCAATTGCTATCGGTGGTGCGGATACTCCTAATGATGGTGCTCAAGCAACAGGTTTAGGTTCTATCGCACTTGGTGGTAAGGACGGAACTAATCTTGCGGCAGTAGCGTCTGGAGATCAATCTATTTCTATTGGAACAGGGTCAAATGCAACTGCATCAGCTGCAATTCAACTCGGAGATGGAACCAATTCAACTGCAGATAGTTGTCAAATCGGATCATCTACAAATCCACTAGAAATATTTTTAAATCTACCAACATCAGCAGGCACAACAGGGTCATTATGGAATGACTCAGGAACAGTCAAGGTTTCATAACTTTAAAATTTAATAATATGGCATTACAAAAAACAATACAAGGCATAGGTGACGCAGACGCATCATATCACCTAATTCACGAGGGATCTTTGGTAAAAGACTTAGATAGCAACACTTATAAGATCCATTTCACATTGGTTGGTTATAAGGATAAAGACACTAGAGACAACAAACCAGAGGTAGGACCATTAAGCCATAAGCATTTTAGTAAAAATATTACTGAGGCTGAAATGGGAAAAATTATTTCAGATCTAGAATTATATGATTATGTGAAGGCAAACGATAGTGATATGTCTTCAGCTACAGATGTTTAATAGATGGCATATAAAGGCAACGACAAGCAGTTAAGAAACATTAACGAGTCGCTTTCGGTTGATGAAGCAACAACTGAAACGCTTGGAATCGTTGAACTTGCCGAAAACAACGAAAATGCTCCAAAGGTTGTCGTCCAGGGCAATGACGATAGACTGTCAAATGAGCGTATCCCTGTAGATAATAGCGCAACCAACGTAAAGTTGGCTGATATGGATCCTCAAACAATCAAGGGTCGTATCATTGGCTCTACTGGCGACCCACAAGATCTTACCGCATCTCAGGTGCGAAGCATTATTAATGTGGAAGATGGTGCTAATAATTACGTCCATCCTAACCATAGTGGCGACGTTGTGTCAGCGGGTGATGGAGCCACTACAATACAGCCAAACGTCGTGGATAACAGTAAGGCTGATGATATGGCTGTAAACACCATAAAGGGCCGTATAACGGCAGGAACGGGCGACCCTGAAGACCTTACAGCAACACAAGTTCGCACGATAATTAACGTACAAGACGGGGCCAACAATTATACGCACCCTGATCATACTGGAGACGTGGCAAGTGTTGGTGATGGTGCAACAACAATTAATAATGACGTTGTTAATAATGCCAAGCTTACCAATATGGCAGAAGATACGATTAAAGGTCGTATCACAACAGGAACGGGTGATCCAGAAGATCTTACAGCATCACAGGTAAGAACGATTATAAATGTTGCTGATGGCGCAAACAATTATGTTCACCCAGACCATAGTGGGGATATTGTTTCTGTTGGTGATGGCGCAACCACCATACAGGATGACGTAGTTACAAATGCTAAAGCAGCGAACATGCCTGCAAACACAGTAAAGCTAAACAATACAAACGCAGCATCAGACCCAAATGATTTATCTATGCCTGCGTCTACGATATTGGCTAGACTTTCAACAGGAGATATAATAGCAGCAAACCCAACCCAAGTAAAAGATTTACTTGATATTGAAGAAGGACCGTTGCCTATAATCGTTCTATCTTCTACAGATACATCGACAACTATAAGTCAATCTACAGCACAAATTTTATCATGGGATGTCGAAACCGAAAAAGATAGCGCATTTACGCATGACAACTCAACAAACAATAGCAGAATAACAATTGTAGATGATGGCACTTATAAAATTCAAGCAAATATAAGAGTTGAATCGTCAGGGCAACGATTGCAGCTTGTTTCAAAGATTTTAATAAATGGCGTAGTGCAATCTCAGCCTTTTGGGTCTGCATACATTAGAAACGCTGGAAATGCTTCTGATTTTTGGACATGCGTAGTCAATCCACCTCCTATAAAATTAAGCGCAGGAGACTACGTTGAAATACAGACACAAGTAGAGTCTCAAACAACAACAGCAATTACAGGAACTTTTCAAGGAACAGATTCGAGTTTTTCTGTTACTTATCTTAAAGCTTTAAAGGGTGATAAAGGCGACGCTGGAGCAGGCTCAAATATTATAGTTCAAGAAGATGATTCAACAATAGGAACCGTAACAGATACTTTAAACTTTGAAGGGAATGTAAGCTTAACAGATGAGGGCTCAAATAAAACAACGGTTAATGTAGATGCAAGTAAAATTGTTTTTTCAGACTATATAATTGGTGTTATATCGGATCCTAGCACTACTGCAACGTCTAGCGGTGCTGCTCCTGTTATTTCTGAAATGACAAAAACATTTACGCCAGCCAGTGCAAGCAACAAAATTGAAGTTTATTTTAGTGGAACATTTACAAATACAAATTTTGCATCAGATGAAAATGCAAGAATAGCAATTTTTATTGATGGAACAATAGAGCCAGAAACAGAAAGAAGGACTTTTGTATATCCTGGAGATGAATATTTTGGCAATTTGACAACTTTTTGGCAGGGATCATTAAGCGCATCATCACACACAATTACGATTAGAATGTGGGGTAGTGGTGGAACTACAGAGGCCGAGGGTGTTTTAAGAAACCTGCTTATTAGGGAAATTCAAGAATAGTTGTTATGGGAAATTTAAAAACATACAGAATTGATTCTGACATAGCATCTCAAAGCTTAAATCCAGCAAAGCTAAGCGATGAGATTAATGATTCTTTATCCGTCAATGGTCTTGAAGCTATAAACACTGAAGGCAACTTTTTTCACATAATAGGAACAAGCATTGAAAACGAATCTTCATTAGATCAAGTCGTGAATGAACATGTTTCTTCAAGTCAATCAGATGATTTGCTTTCAGAGTATGTAAAATACGAAAAAGACGGAAAAAAGTATTTTAATGAAATCAGGGCAAGGCTTGTATCCGATTATCATAACGGGACCAAATCTTCATTAGATATCTATACTATTGAGGATAAGCTTGAAAAGGTTACAGCAAGAGTTAGGCGAGGCGACTGGATGACAGCAGCTTACGAATTAGCAAATATATTGCCAGAAGATATAATAGATCAAACTCTGTATAATGACATATCCACGGGAATAGCAACATATATTGTAAATAATTATACGCAAACTTAAGATGATTGAAGTATTACTAACAATATTTACAGGAGGTGGCGCAGTAGGACTAGGTTCTATTTTTAAAATATTTGCTGGTTGGATGGACTCTCGAGCACACCTCAAAGAGTTAAAAGAAGCAAGAAAGGCTAGAAATGAAGAAATATTTATTAAGTCTCAAGATAATCTGTTTACTCGGACTACTCGCAGGATGCTCGCTATCATTGGAATCTCAACGCTCGCGATCGTTACAATCCACTGCACCCTTATACCAGACCAAACAATTATCACACTTAAATCAGTTGCCAGCGGAGGAGACAAAACTCCTTGGTCGTTATTATGGGGTTTGGTTACGATACCACCAAGTAATGATCCAGTACAAGTCACGACTGGGCATTTAGCTATAATGAACTGCGTAACCTTTGGAATGATCATAGGTTACTATTACACACCAGGAGGAAGAAAGTAATGCAAGGCGAATCTAGTGAAAAATTAGACTCTTTAATGGTTGAGATCGTTAAGGTTTCAGGCCTTATGAACGACGTTTCGAAAGAGGTCCACAAGTTAAACAATAGAATGATTGGCATTGAAACTGTTTTAAATGGAATAAACGGAGTCGGAGGCGTTGTAGATGACATTAAGAATATGGGGCAGAAGCTTCATAGACACGGTAATCAAATGAATAAATTTCAAAAAGATATTAGTGTCTTAGAGAACGATCACGAGAATTTAAAAAGCGTAGTTAAAGACCATAATGAAAAGATAAAAACCCTATTCATAGAAAATAATAATAATAAAGTAAACTCTGCCGGAATTAGCGCAAAATTAGCAATGATAATAACTTTTATATCAACAATTATGGCAGCGATAGTCGGACTCGGAATCAAATACATAGAATCGAAATGACTAGAAGAAGAGATAGAGCCAATTTTGACGACCCAATAACACCTTCACTAGATACTGGTTTTATTGGTTTTGAAACAAGACGAGATCCAGGGCTATTAGAACCTGGCGTTATGTCTTTTGCTCAAAACATAAGAATAGAAGATAGCAACGCTGAGGTTAGAGCTGGAGTCGACAGATTAACAGCTGATATCTTAGATGAGGGAGATCCTTTATTTTTACCGTTTACGCTTGCAGGGGAGAGAGCGGTAGCATCTATCACCAGAAGCGGCTCTACGGCCACTGTAACGCTTTCTGATACGCCTATAACGCCATATGCTAATGGCGATGAGGTAGAGATAAAAGGAGCCGACCAAAGCGAGTATAACGGAAGCTTTACGCTTACATTTGTATCAAGCACAGTGTTTACAATTACCGTAGCTGGAACGCCAGCAACACCAGCTACAGGAACAATAACATCATCTCCAGTATTAGGACCACCAACAGACGGAGTATTTGCATCTACACTTTTTAGTGATGTTGATACAAATAAAGAGTATGTTGCAATGGCTACGCTGGATAAAGTTATTTTGGTAGATCCAGATAATCCTACAGATACATTAGATATTTTTTATGCTGAAGATAGTCCAGTAGAAGAGCAATTTGAGATTACTGACAATGGAGATATGCTTCAAGTTGGTAACGGTTTATTAATTAATAGGGGTAAATTTAAAAAGGCTTTAGAATGGGATGGAAACTTATCACCGACAGAGGCAAGAAACGTTACATCGATGACTCGATCAGGAACGACCGTAACAGTGAATACGGACTTAGAGCACGAATACAGACTAGGAAATATCATAACAATAGCAGGAGCGGTAGAGACGGATTACAATGGAACACACACAATAACGAATATTGTGGACGACGACACCTATGAATTTGAAATAGCTACTACACCGACATCACCAGCGACAGGCACAATAACTAGCGCATTAAGACCTCAGTTTGAAATAAGAAAAGATACTAATTTTCCTGGGTTTCTTAGTATGCCAGATGCTGAGTTTAGCGAATATCACCCATTTGCAAGGCTTGCAATTCCATTAAGGGTTCTAGAACAAGACCTTATAAGCATTACAAGAAGCGGAGCCGTAGCAACCGCAACAACAGCAAATAACCATGGATTACTAAAGGGTGACAGAATTAATATTTTGGGTGCTGGCCAAACAGAATATAATGGAATATTTGAAATCACCGACACAACAGAAAAGACATTCGATTATTTAGTCGTAGGAGCTCCCGTGACGCCCGCTAGTGGGTCTAAAAAGCGCGTTCGTGTTGATGTAAGGGATCAGTTCATAGTTTCGGACATCTACGACCACAGGACGTATGATCCGGTAAACAACCTATTTAGAATTAATAGAGGAACAGCAGACTCTTTAGTGGGACTGAAAACTTTTCAAAATGACAATTTCTTAGCTTTATATGAAAAAAGCATACATGTCATAACAGATATATCTTCTCCTAACTTAGACCAAGACGCAAGTATATATCTTATTACTGACGAGGTAGGTGTTGTTGCTAGGAAGACAGCTGAAATAATTGGCAGAAATCTTATATTCCTTTCTGAGCAAGGGGTTTATATGCTAGAGATTACTCCTGAGATTAACTTAAGAGGTCGAGAAATACCGCTAAGCGAAGACATTCAGGATGAATTTAGCAAAGAAAAGCTTAATTATAATAAGATTACAGATTCAGTTGCTACCTATTTTAACAATAGATATTACATTGCAGTGCCTGCAGCAGGTAGCGACCGCAACAACATTGTCTTTGTTTATAACTTTATAAATAATAAGTGGGAATCAAAAGACACCTTTGGATCTGATAACTTTATCGATAATTGGGTTGTATGTAAGAAGGACGGTAAAGATCGTTTATTTGCAACATCACTAGAAGGTAGCCTTCAATTATACGAAGAGCTTGATCATGATGAGCTTGGTAGTGTTCCGACAGACACAGAAATACCTGCACAAATCATCACAAGAGAGTATAATGGTGCTGGACCAATGGGACGCATGGAAGTCAAGAAATTCCATAGAGGTTCTTTGAATATTACCTCTAAAAACGGAGACGACATTGATGTTACTGCGATTACCAGAGATCCAGATTCTACGGTAACTTCTGCTAATTATGCATTTACCGCAGATGAAGAGTGTTTAAAAAGATTTAGAATTAATAAAAGAGGAACAGGATGCCGAATACAAGTAGATGTCAATGCTGGACGACCAAAGATAAGGTCTTCTTCAGTAGAGCATTCCGAGACTCAAAGAGCTAATAAAACATTTGAATAATTATGGGATTTACGATTACACCTGGAAGAACTTGGGTAACAGGAGAGACAGTTACTGCCGCAAAGCTTAACTCGTTTTTAACTGGTGCATTTGCTGATTCATCATCTTACCAAGAAGCTTCTGGTACGTTCAATGCGCAGAATGGTGATTTTGTTTGGATCGGAGAGAGCGACACTGTTAACTTGCCTACAAGCCCAAATGACAACGACGAAGTTACTATTGCTCAGTTAGATGGTGATCTATCTACAACACCAGCAACAATCAACGCAGACACAATAAATATTAACTTTAACAACTTTAATCAGGTGGCTGCCGACACATCAATAAACATGAACAAGAACTTTATAGGGGCACTTAGATTTGTTTATAACAGCTCTAATAATCAATGGAAGATAGCATAACATGGCAAACTTATCAGCACTACTAGGAGGGGGCGTAAAAAGCGTCACAAGATACACAATACCAAAGGCATCTGTTACCGAGAATAATGATTGGTCGCAGTCCTTTACAATTACTGCGGTTGCCGATGTCAACAAGACAAGTCTTAACCTACTCACAGCGCAACATGGCAAGTGGGACGGGGCTACAAACTTTTTTGCAGGAGCCTTGCTAGGGATTAGGTTGTCTAATACAACTACAGTAGAATACATATCTACAACAAATGCAGATGGCGGAGAAACAGAAATCGCATTTGAGGTAATAGAATATAATTAATGGAACCATTTGTCATTATATCATTACCAAGGTCAATGTCAGCATGGGTTGCCAACTGGTTCACTCAAGATGGCGTTTTGTGCTATCACGAAGGTAACAGTGATTATTTCACACTTGGTAATTTATATATGAATAATGATAACCACAAAAAAAGGTTAGGAGATTGCAGTTCATCACTAGCCTTAATGAATTTAGACGAAATACTTTCTGATAAATTTACTGGCAAAATAGGATATATCGAGCGCGACAAAGAAGAATGCATACAATCATATGATAAGGTTAACCCAGTAAAAGACCAGCATGACACTCGTCTTATTATTAATGTTGTTAAAGAGTGTATTGATAAAATTTTATCAAAAAAGAAACATTTTAAAATTAATTACAAAGACTTACTAAAAGAAGACAAGTTTAAACTTTTTCATGAGTATTTAACCCCAGAGGTATTATTCTCAAGTGAAAGATATAATATGTTAAAAGATTTAGTAGTAACTCAAAAAGTAGAAGAAGTTTATAATAGGAAGGTTAAACAATGGCAGCAGCATTAGCATTAGGCATTGGATCGTTAGCTTCTGGGCTAGGAGGTTCTTTTTTATCCTCTCGAGCACAAAGAAATGCAGGCCGCGAGGCAGCAAGAAGGCTAGCATCAACAGCATCACCTGAAGAAATCGCACAAAGATCTGTCAATGTAAGACGATTTGAGGCTTTTCCAAGGATCTTAGAAACAAGAAGAGATTTTGATAATCAATTTTTAGCAGCAGATTTAGCTCAATTAGAACGTGCTGATTCTGCGAGAAGGCGTATACTTGAAGATGATGTAATACCAAGTATATCCAGACAGCGCAGAGCTTTATTTGGTAGAGATGTTAATGACTTTAACCAAATACTAAATCAACAGGGAGCTGGTTTTAGACAAGGATTGTTAGCATTATCTCCATCACTAGGCATTGCTGAAGAGGGACTTCAAAGAGATGAAGGATTATTAAGCACTTTAAGAGGTCAAGCTGAAGCAGACTTAGCACTTGGTTCTGACTTATCACAAGAGGATATTAGGGCTATTGAGCAGCAAACAGCATCAGCAGTAGGTAGACGAGGCAGAGGCGCGGGAGCATTTTCAGTTGGACAGCTCGCATTAGCTAGACAAGGCGCAAGAGATGCAAGGGAGGCACAAAGAAGGAACTTTGCAGCTAATATATTTGGATTAGGTGGAGAAGCACAAAGAAGAAGACTTGCTCAATCTCAACAATTTACAAGTCCATTTTTAAATTTATTATCACAATCACAACAAGCTAATAGAAACCTTGTAGGTAGTCCAGGTCAACAGCTTGGACAATCAAGAGCTATCGCATTACAAGCGACTCCTGACATACCTGCTATAGATCCTAGTATATTACAGCTAGAATCGCTTAGACTAGGCCAGGGTGCTACGGCAGCAAACTTAGGTCAGCAAGCAAACCTAGCGGCAGCTAATACCCTTGCTGGAGGCTTTGCGGGTGCATCAGCATTTGGTGGAAACCTAGCAGCTCAGTTAATTTCTCAAAACAACACACAACCAGTAACCATCCCATCGGGAGGCGGTGGATTCGGTGCCTTAGCTGGAGGCATTCCATCTGGAGGACTATCTATATAAGGAGGTATCATGGGAGCAGGTAATTTAATATTTCAAGCACTTTCTCAATCGGGCCAAAACATTGCACGAGGTTTAGAAAAAAGAGAAACTAGAATACAGCAAGAACAAAACGAGCTTAAAAGGGCTAAAACTATACAGTCTTTATTACAACAAAGCCCAGAACTTACACAATCTTTAGGGATAAGTGAAGATACTTTAAACCAAGCTTCTGCTGGCGACCTTAACGACACATTTAATGCATTATTAAGTGTTCAGCCATTATTACAACAACAGCAAGAAATTGAGATTAAGAGGCAACAGGCTGAAACATCAAGACTTCAAGCTGAAACTGCTGCAGAAGAATTAAGGGTGAAATCAGATCCAGAGAGCTTTCTAAACGAAATAAAGAAAAAAGAGCTAGACTTGAAAATACAAGGCTTGAAGGACAAGAGTGGGGATGACAAGCTTAAGTCGGAGCGAGAGTTACGTAATGACTTCAATAAATTAGCCCCAATCAGAAACCTCAGACTAGCGCAAACGGGGGCTAAGAAAGTTGCGGCTATAGGTGGCAAAGTTCGCAAAGCTTTAAACCTGCCAGAGGGTACAGAGCTTACAAACGAGCAATTTAAGCAAGCTTTAATTGACAATCCAAGTTTAGTATCAGCAGCAGATGACCTATCAATGGTTTTCAATTTTATGAAGACATTAGACCCTAACTCTGTTGTTCGTGAAAGCGAGTTCAGGACTGCGGCAGATGCGAAAGCGTGGGTTGATAAGAATGAAGATTTGGCTAATCAGCCAGTAGTTAAGGCAATATTTGCAAAGGTATTAACAGGTCAAAGATTGCTACCAGCCCAAAAAGCAGAAATGATCAGGTCAGCAAAACTTAACTTAGATCAACAGATCAAAGCGGCTTCTCCTACTATTAGGCAATATAGGAATATTGAGGAGCGCGGAGATTTTGACAAGGGGTTCATCGTTCAAGATGAATTAGCTGCGCTTCTACCCAGTGACGAAGTTGTAGAGGAAACCCAAGCCACAACAGTTTCCCCATCAGAACCAATTGAAATCTCTGACACATCAGAGTTGCCAGCAATAATAGAATCCAGCCAACCCGGACAAGTAATATTCCTTAATGGAAAGCCAATAGGGAGAGTTCCTAGCAGATAAATATGGCTCAAGAATTAAATGAGTTTGGCTTAGAGCCAATGCCTACTGAATCGCTAAACGAGTTTGGGCTTGTTCCCATGGATGAATCTAGCTCTAGTTTAAACGAGTTCGGTTTAGATCCACTAAACTCAGAACAAGAGCAGCAGCTATTACCGGGTATTGACGCAGAAGATATTCCTGATGTTGGTCCAGCTGTAGAGTTAAGCGAAAGGGACGCTGCTTTTCAAATATTTAAAATGAATCGTAAGATCGAAGAAAATAAATCTTTCGGTCAAAAAGCTAAAGAATTTGGAACTAGCGCATTAAGCGTATTACAATCAGCAAAAGAAAAAATACCTGAGTTTTTAGAAGAAGGCGCAACCCTAGCCGTTGATGATCCTGAAAGATTAGCTAAATCATTAATTGAAGGCGGTGCAAGAGGTGCAATAGGAACACTTGACTTAATTAAGGATATTGTTGGGTCTACGGGTGACTTATTTGTTGATGAAGCCGAAGAGCTTGAAAGAGAATTTGAAAGACAAAGGTTTGATGAGCTCACACAAAGATTTATTGATAAAAATTCAGCTATCAATCTTTTGACAGGACGCTTGGTAGAGGGTTTTGATGAGTCAGAGCTTAGTGATGTCATAGTTCAGGGCGGTGAGATCGTTGCAGATCCATTCAATTTGGTAGGTTTAGGCGCAGCGGGGAAGGTAAGTAAAACGCTAAAAACAATATCAAAAGTTTCAGAGAAGGTTGGAGCACAAAAACTTTCAAATGTTTTACAAACCGGATCTAAGGCACTAGAAGAAACATCTGGGGTTACGGATATTCCTAATAGGGTAATAAAAATTGGA
>Ga0114923_10001581_pt1 | contig 15770 bp, 31 predicted proteins | sample SumtaG_FD_89578 | JGI IMG/M metagenome (GOLD analysis project Ga0114923, IMG submission 89578) | Deep subsurface microbial communities from Indian Ocean to uncover new lineages of life (NeLLi) - Sumatra_00157 metaG | ecosystem: Environmental > Aquatic > Marine > Oceanic > Sediment | place: near...
ATAATCTCTCCAGACGAGATTCGTTTGGAAGTATATGATGGTTATCCATCTGAATTAATTCGAGAGAAAGAAGAAGAGGTTTGGCGGGTAGCTTATAAGAGATTAGAGAATTCAAATGAAAATGTTTACTTTGATGCAACTAACTTAACGATAGCGAGAAGGAAGGTTCTCTTACAGAAGAAGCCAGGAAAATCTAAAGCTATCTTCTTCAATGTCCCTGTTAATATTTGTTTGAAAAGGAACAAGAAGAGAGATAAGATTATTCCTAGAAAAGTAATTATAGCGATGGCAGATAAGTTGGAAGAGCCTAGCTTTGAAGAAGGCTTTGATCTTGTTGAGGTTAAGAGGAGATGAAAAATCTATCTATTTCTATTTGGAGGTCCCCACATTAGATAAATGAATAACATTCCTATTCTAATACTAAGATTTGTCCTCCCTTGATACTTTTGTTTACTAATATAAAATCTCATCATAATCTCCTCTGATGGAATCCAAACGGATCAGTGCAGAGTATTGTTGGATTAGCTCCATAAGGAAGTCTAATTTCTAGATTATCACTATTACAATAACCACACCTATCTTGGAATTCTTCAAATTCTTGTTCTACTTCTGCTTGAGGACAATCTAATAGATCAAAATCTTTTCTGAGTGTAGCTATTAAACAGTTAAATAAAAATTTAATTGCTTTTAATCTCCTCTCAGGAGAGACTTTTTCCAATCTAACTCCTAATGCAAACATTTTCTTTCCTTCAATACTAACTACTACACTTACCTTAGTCATCCTAACCTCCCCTTCTCTACAAGTTCTTTTCCTCTATCAGTGATTACGAACTTCATACTTTTCATTTTGATTAAATCTGCATCAACTAAAGATTGAACTAAGTCTCCAATAATTCTTGAAATCCCTGCTCCCATAAAATGCACATTTAAATCTTCAATAGAAATTGGTCCTTGTTCATAGACTGTCTTAAGAATTTCCATAGTATCTCCCTTGTAAGGATTCTTTCCTATGGAGGAGAATACACGGGGAAGTTCTTTTTCTACAAACGCAATTAACTCTCTTGCTCCATCTGCATTTTCCTTTGTAATAACTAATTCATCTTTCTCTGCTAATGAAAGAATCATAGCTAGTTTGAGAACGTGAACATGCTTTCTATCTACGAATGAACGGATAGAGGAATGATACTTAGCAGAGTCAATTGCAACGAACCATGCTTCCAGTTCATCTTCTAATTTCTTAGATTCAAATTTAAAATTCCCTTCAAGTTCATTTATTATACAGAGATCATGGACAAGTGCATCCTCAATCATTTTCAATCTATCTTCATCAACCACTTCTCTGAAAAAAAGTTTTCTATCTTTAGGTTTGGCCGTGAACAGAGTAATTAAACGAGCATTGAATCCTCCTCCAAGTTGTTCTTGAGTTAGATTTGTAGCAACCCAAATAGGAGTAGTTGCAGTTAACATATTAAGACAAGGCTTCTCTACAAATTCTTCTCCTCGGACGATTGTTCCAGATTTAATATATCTCTTCCCATCAAAAGTAGATGTAAGCCATTCATACATCTCCACTCCAGACTTCCTAACTAAATCTGAAAACTCTCCTACAGTTAAATAAAGAGAATGTCCTGGAGATTCAACTAATTCTTTTTGAAGATTTGCTTGTGTGTTAATATGGGAACCTTCGGTTAAGCCAGGAACTCGAAATAAAAGTTCTTCTGCATATGAAATAGTTGTTGTCTTAAATGTACCTGGGTCACCTACAAACATTGTGTAGAGATATGGATAACATTCCCATGAACCTAGAATGTCTTTTCCTATTTTTACTTTTCTTTCGGCAGTAGCAGCTATAGTAAAGATACCTGTCCAAAGAACAAGATGGTCCTCAGCGGATGCTCTATGTATAGTCCATTCAAGGAACGTCTTTAGCCAGTTGTTACACTTTCTTTTCATTCTTTTTGACTTAAAATCTTATCAACGAGGCGAAGTCTGTTATATCCTGCTTCTTCTGAGCCATGTTTAAAATATGTTGTGGCCATTCTTATTAGGTCAACAACGATATAATTCTTCTCTTCGGTTGTTAAATTATTAAAGTTCATTTTCAAGAAGCTCTCTGAGAATGTCATTACACTCTGAATCAGCACACCGATTTATACTTAAATTAATTCTTTCTCTTAGTTGTGCTAATGGATGTTCTTCACAAGTTTTAATATGTTTAATTACTTCTTCCCTTGTTCCTGAGAAACCACAACATAGACAGGTTGGTTGATTCATTTTCTTCTTCTTCCTTTTAAACATATAGTAATCATACCCTCTAGCAGCATCAGAACATCCGTCGCTCATCTTTCTCTCTCCTAAGCAGCAATTTTAACTTTCTCCATCTCACTCAATCTCTCACCAACTTCAATGTCAACCGGAACAGTGAACTCCATTCCATTAATAACACAAGGCCTTAGCATAATGTCATAAGCTTTTTCTTTAACTTCATCAAGAAGATTAAATGGAATCTCAAGTCCTGCTGAGTCATGTGAAGTGTTAATAATGAAGTCTGGAAACTCATCAATTAAGTCTATCAATCCACCTCCAACTCCAAGCTCAGGATGGATAGTTCCGAAACAATGATCTGCTGCGGTTGATTGAGGAAGATGTGCATAGCCTGATTTATAAAGCTCATCATTCTCTCTTTCATAAAATGTTCTCTTTGTTCCATAAGGATTAATTAAGGTTCTATCTAACTTCAGTTGTTCTCTAACATCTGCCCAGTAAGTTTGAATTCCAGGATAAAGGGAATGCCAAATCCTATACCATTCTTTTGTAGTCGCTAACGCTACAGTTATGATTCCTTCTTTATTAATGATACGAACAAATTGGAAGGGAGTCATGCCATATGTTAGACTGTGGTTAGAACGCTTTCCACAATATCTTTCTTCAAATACTATATCCTCAAATTTCTTTCCAAAGAGAGCTGTAGCAGTTTCTGTGTGAATATCAGAGTTCTTTAGCATAGAGATCATTGTTTGTTCTCTAGCTGTATGCGCACTCATCCAAGTTTCAATCTGTCCATAGTCTAGAAAGAGAAGGATATTTCCTTTCCCTGCTCTTACCATTTGCTTAAACTTACCTTTTCGTGGCATAGTCTGAGCATTAAAACCTGTTCCATCAAAATACATTTCACAGGCTAATCTACTCGTTTCAGCAGATTGTTTATACATTGAGCGGGCTCTGTTATCCGCTGAAATTTCTATATCTATGTATGATGATTTTTCTTTCAATGTCTTTCTTAGCTTCTGAATTACCTTTAAGATATAAAGCTTATTCTCCCATTCTTGTTTCTTTTTTGGAGTAGCAAGAGTGTCTACTTTGTTCTGAGCAAATCCAATTAGAGAGACAAGTGCATCATCATCTGTTGTTACTTTTTTCTCTCTTGTCTTTTTGTTCATCTTAGTCTTAACTGGCAAACCTAATTCTTCATATAGAAGTCTAGGCATATCTTTAGGTGAGCGGATATTGTAGATTTCTAACTCTTTTTTACCAAGAGTTTCCTTGACTAAATGCCAGAAGCTAAGATACATTATATCTATTTCTTCTTTATATTCTATTGATAACTCTGCCTTCCTTTCAATATCAATAGGTAATCCATTTAGGTTTAATTGAATTAGTCTTGGGGCAAGAGCTATTCTAGCTTCATAGGTATGAGGAAAAAGAGAATCATCTTCTATTATTTTCCCTTGTTCCTCAAATACTTTAAATGTAACCCCATCATCCTGACCATTGTATATCTTAGTTCCTTCAATTAGGGTTCCAGGTTTCCAAGACTTCTCATCATTTGGAAGTGTTCCTCTTCCTTCTTTTTTATATGCAGGTTGATTAGTGTAGAAAGAACCAAGGGTGCCTAGATCGCGAGAAAGTTCTGGTGCAATTACTTGAGCTTGGAGGAAAGTATCACCTTTCCAATTACCTATCTTATAACCTGCATCTCTCATAAAGGTATTATCGTGGAAGCCATAGTGGAAGATTAGATAGGGATGTTTTTCTAAAACTTCTTGTACTACTAACTTTTGATTGAAGTCATTTAAATCAAATACACAAGCTTCAGTATCAGACCAGCCAAATCCTATACAAAGTAAAGTCCGAGAGTGTTTAATATTCTCAATGTCACAAGTGAGTCTAGGTTGAGATAGAAGAAATTCAGCACTCTTTCTTCCTTCTATATCTATCTTATAGTCTGGATACTTTACTTCAGGAAAAAGAGATTCTCTCCTCACTCTTTGCATGTCAATTGAGAAGTAAGGAGCAAATTGTGGATTTCGATAAATGTAAGAAGGATGGAAGGAGGCTACAAACTTTCTTCCTATATTCTTGAGGATTGACCCGCGCCAATAAGTAATATTCCTCTTATTTACCCAATGATAAAGAGGTTCATTTCCAAGAAGAACAGTTACATTTGGCTTATACTTATGTAGATTATCATAGAGTTCATCTATTCCTTTTGACAATTCATCAGAGTCTCTAAGTAGAGCAAATTTGTTACCACTTGGTCTATACTGAGAAAGGTTTGCAAAATAAACTTCGCTTTCAGAAATCTTAGCGAAGTTTAAAGTATTACGAAGTACAATACCTGCTGGTCCTACAAATGGTCTTCCTTGTTCTTCTTCTTGTTCTCCTGGAGATTCACCTATTACATATATGTTAGAAGCTGGATCACCTTCATTTGGGACTCGTTTGTTTGAGATTTTCATTATAATTCATCTTCATTATTCTCTTCAATCATTCCACGGAGTATAAGTAAGTAAACTATGAGATCAGAAATTCTTCCTATTACTGATTCTCTTTGTGATCTATGACCATTTAAATAACGGGCAATTCCATCCTTATGCTTCATTGCATAGACCCAAAGAACTTTCTCTTTTGTAGTTTGTAGCTCTTTTGCTATTCTATCAAAATTATCAAAAGCATCATTACCTTCACCTGGGTATTCTTTTTGACCTGCTGTTCTTAGTTCATGAATCTCATGTATTGCTTTATCAAATACTAATGCTAAATCTTCTTGTTTCATTAATATCCTCCCTTCTCTACTTGTTTCTTAAGTAAATATCCCTTCCCCATTACTATCTTTCCCCAATCAGATTCTTGAATAGCATCTGCTATTAAGCTTTGAATTGTTTCAAAGGTAGCAGGGAAAGGCTTTCCTTCTCTATCAAGGAAGAAAACCCCAGGAACTATACCTATGTCTGGTGGATGAATAATAGCTCTAATTCTACTTGCTTCCATTACTATGAATTTATGTTCTCCATCTAATTCAACAACAGAACCTTCCCATCCTCCATAAAGAACATGGTCCCCAGGCCGAAGCTCAGGAAGTTTCTCAATAACTTGAGGTCCAATAGCTTTTACAATTCCTTGGTCACACCTTTCTCTTGCCATATCTGGAATATAAATCCCTCCAGCAGAATACTCTGGATCATGGAGTGGAAGGATTGCTACTTTGTTTAGGATCATTTCTATCATATTTTATTCACTTTCCTAACAAGTTCATTTATAATTGCAAGGAGAAAATGTTCTCTCATTCTTACCATTCCTTCTAGTACAGGAAAATTTGATACACTACTAGTAGCTTTCCATATAATTGTATTTTGTTCTGGAAGAATAAATAACGTATCTATTATATAATCTCTATACCTTATTCTCATTCTTCATCCCAGTCTCTCTTAGTATTTTCTTTCTCAATTCTATCAAATGTTTGATGCATCTGATGTTCTTCTGCTAACATAGTCTTGGAACAATTATACATTCCATAAATGTCAACCATTGTGGTTGTAATTTTGGCTTCTTGTATATCAGAGAATTCGAGTACGTCCTTTTTAGGTGTTCCTCTTGCCATACTCTCTTTATACTCTGTTCTAATACGTTCAAGAGTTGATATACTAACTAAAAAAGTTCCAAGTGTAGTTCTAAGCTGTCCATATTCTTCTGGAAGTTCCATTACCAATCTTTCTCTTTTTCTTCTCTTTCAGGAGGAGGTGCAGCAGGTGAGTCTTTGTCTAAAATTTTATAGGTAGCTAAACCTAGACCAAAGCCAATAGCAGTCATAATTCCTCTTGATGGGCATTTTAGAGAAGTTATGAGTAGTCTAATTCTACATTCCTTAGCCTTCCTCAACTCTGCTGCAATATCCAGATTAGCTTTTGCTTGTGTCTGCCAATCATCTCTATCAGTTGTAAGAATAACAGCTACCCTAGAAAGAGAGTCTACTTTGAATTCAGAAGCTTGGAACTTAAGTTCACATTCGTCAAACTTTTGATTTGAGAGTGAGTCTCTTGTTTCACAATTATTAATGATAGAGTCTTGGACATTGATGATATTGACTAAAATGATTGGATTGGTAGTAGTGTCAATTTCTATATTCTCTATTGAAGCTTTCAGAGAATCGTTTTTAGAAGAGAGATTAGTAATATTAAGATCAAGGTTGTGTATGTTTCTGTCTCTCTCCTCAATAACCTTATCCTGAGAAACTATGAAAGTATTGAGGTCTTGAATAGAATCATTCCTAGCCTTTGAAACTTTTGAAGTGTTGTTATGATCTTCTATTACTTTGTCATGTAGAGCTAAGAGTTCATTGAATCTATTTGTTGAGGAACTAATCTCCCTAATTGTCCATGCAGCGGAGCCAGCGAGTAATAGATAAAGAAGAATTCTTTTAGTCGCTTCCTTCGCTACTGTCTTTTTTATCAGGTCTTTCTTGCTCATTTAATTTCTTCCTAATAACTATTAGAATAATTATAAGAAGGTCTGTAATTTGAATAGTTTCTCTTAAGCTTACATTACTATAGCTATTAATATAGGCTGTAAGTATATCCCAATATTGTCTAGCTTGGATATATAAACCAATAGGTGTAGCTGGTGTTTCAATAGGCCAAGAGGCTGATAATATATCTGCAACTTGAGCTATTTTCTCAGTTGAGATATTCTTGTAAAAATGGTTCTCAACTATCTTTTCTAGTGCTAATTTATCCATCTTCTTTCTTCTTCTTCCCCCAAGGAATTAATCTCTCTGCTCCATTCACTACAACAGAGGCAGCTTTAGGAAATGCAGAAACCATTCCAAAGGAAGTGACAAGTATAAGAACTACATTCTGTCCCATTGTAAGGTCTTTTTCTTTGAAGATAGAGAAAGCTAATATAGATAATCCTATCAAACCAAAAAATGCACCTAAAATTTGAGTGAAAACTATTTTAACTTGAATGCTCATTTTTCTCTCGCTTTAAGAATTAATTACTGATAACATTTCATCTAAAGGAAATCCATCACCTGGGTCTTGTTTTCTTTCAGGACTTAGGAAAGAGTGAGGATTAAAATGTTTGAAATTACACTCAGTTTTAAGGTCATCAATTAACTCAATTCCTGCTTTGTAAGCAGCTTCTGACAACCAATTAGTTTTAATTATTTTATAGAACTCTGAAAGTGTAGCATATCCTGGGACTAGCCATTCTATTCCAATAGATGTTCTATTAAATCCTGCTGCATGCCAAGCAATATTTATAATATTTACAGTTTTAATTATAAGCCCATTTGGAGTAATTAAATAATGAGCAGAGTATCCTGCTTCCTCTTCTAAGAACTGGGTAGCATGAAGTCCTTCTCCTTCCACAAGAAATTCCATCATAGAATGAAATACTAATCTGTCAATAGATTCTATAGAACGAACAATAGGTTTTCCTGTTCTCTTATTCCTAGATATATTTGGGTTTGGATTATTTATTATATTCATTTTCATTTTATCCCGAAAGATATGGCATCTTTTCTAAGAGCTTTTAGATAGTTAATGAACTTGTCTAGATTTTCTAAGGTAGTTACTGTGATGATAAGTTTCTCTTTTTTTGTTTCTAAGCTCATCATTACCTTTCCTGGTTCATACCAATATGTTAATGAAGTATCTTCTATTTGCATTTTCCCTCCCAACCTTTCCAATCCTTAAATTCTACGGGAATTTTAATTCCATTATCTTTTGCAACTTTGATTACTAAATCTAAGTCTTGAGCTAAAAATGTAGAATGGCTTTGTGTCCATTCCCATTTACCACAGTCTTCAGCTATTAACTTTTTGTCTATAAACCTAACTAAGACTCTGTAATAATACCAACCAAATGGCCAAGGGAAAGCCCCTCCAATAGAAGTTATAACTTTTCCGTCGAGTGGTCCTCCCCAACATTCAGAGGTTATTGGTTTTGGATTAGAGTATGTCATATGCTCCCGGCGAGAGTCGAACTCGCAAACTCTTAGTTGAGTGAGAGATTTTAAGTCTCTTGTGTCTACCAATTCCACCACGGGAGCAAGGTATAAAGCTTATTCCGATTTTTACTTTATACCACTTATGGAGCACTGTCACTAGTATGAGAACTTAACATAAAACGGAACTCATTTCTTTTAACTAACCAACAACCCTCCAAGCAAAGTTATTTCTCTTACTTCCATCATCCTGTAACTGAGGATTACCAGTTGCTTCAATCAAATTACCAACTGCATCTTGATAAGCCTTACCAAGAATAGCAGGTTCGGCAGTAGGATCAAAAGCAAAAGCTTCTGGGTCTTCCTCATATTGCTCATTATACTCTTTCTCTCCAGCAGGAGTATTCTCAAAACCAAGGGCCATCATGAGAAATCTCTTTGTAAAGCCAAGAGTATCTGGAGTATGGAGGTAGAACTCTTGAGGAATATTTGAGCCAACAATAGACTCATCAGAATGTTCTTTAACTACAAGAGTATACCTCGGTCCCCAATTCTTTGGGTTATCATCATTATCTTTACGTAAGAAAGGTTTTACAGCAGAAATAGAGAGCTTCACATCTCCTTCAACTAAAGGAATTGTAGCTCTGGCTCCAAGCATATCGGGTGTTGCAAAAGGGTTAGACATTTATTCCTCGTCTCCAGTTTGAATAGTTGGATCTTCTGCTTCTGTCGTTGCTTCTGGTTCAGCTGCCTTTTCCTCCGTATTTAAAATAGCTTCCTCAACCTCTAACAAAGGAACTTCACAAGCAATTGCTGCATTAGCTTCCATTACAGCATTTCTAACATGACGAATAGCAGAGGAAGCATCAGCAGAGCTAGGAGCATTACTTACTATAACCTGTGCTAGATTCAGACCTGCTTCTCTAATAACTCTGTGTCTATTTTCATTCTGTGGATTAGAATGAGATGCAAACAGAACTTCAAGAATCCCTGAATCAAACATTTCTTCTCACCACTCCTTCTAAGAAAGTAAATTTAGCTTTTCCTTCTTTGTCTCTTGATACGTCTAAATCTAATTCATATGGCTTCCCCTCTGTCTTTCCATAGAGTCCTTCCTCTCCTTCTGTACGAATAAAGTATCTCTTAGTTTTTCCTTTCCCCTCTACTGAGGTATGCCAAACATAATTAAAGTAATTAGGAACTGTATCTGGAAACGTCTGTCCAAAAGTTCCAATGTAAGTTCTTGCACGCTTACGATCTTCTCCTAGTTTAGTCTGTGCAAATTCAATTCTTTCGTGGGCAAGTAGGATTACATTCTTATCATTCTCATCGCAACCTCTACAAACTTCTGATAAGAAAGAATCAAGAACACCAATAGCAGTTCCCCAATCTGAAGGATGCATGAGAACAGCTTTTAATACTTCAGCTTTCTTAAACCAACCTTTTGACTTATCTCCTACTCCTAATTCATCATTGATTTTTAAGCCTCTTAATTTAGAAGCTAGTCCAAGAGAAGTTAATTCATCAATGACAAGAGTGTCCCATGAATTAAGATCATCAAAAGCTTTCTTCAAAACTTCTCTAATTTCTGAGATATAATCTCTAGATAATTCAGAAGCTTTGATAAAGACAGTTTCATGAAAAGCCATTTTGTAATCAAATAACTGTCCTGTCAAAGCATGTTTTCCTACTTCGATATAAGCAGTACGAGGGCCTGCTGTCCAAGCAAAGTGAGTTTTTCCAGTTCCAGATGGACCATATAGGAGAAGTTTTATTCCCATTTTTAATCTGCTTCTGTATTAAGGAACCAGTCAAAAGCTAACATATCTGATTGAGAGGCTAACCAAGGGATTAAGTCTCCCTGAACTGTCCTTATATAAATATAAGGTTTAGTCATTTTACTATTAACGTCTGGCACTTGTAAAGCTATCCATTGATCTTGTGAGTTCCATCCTTTTCTTGTATAAACAGAATCTTCATTAGCTAACATCTCATTTAAAACTTGACTAAAAGATAGAAGTGTTGGTGACATTTTTACTTTCTCCAATAGTAGTAGTTACTTTGAGGAACATACCAAAATGATGAATCATACATAAATCTAGTAGTTGCCAAAGACATGCCCGAAACCTTATAATATCCCCTTGGTAATAATAATTTCCTCTCCGGTATTATAGCTGATGTAGCTATGACTCCACATAACGAAAAAAACTTTCTTCTATTCATACCTTCGTGTGATCCCAAGGTTTATGTTGGAAGCGAGACTTAAGAATACTTAGTTTACCCATGTCACTCTCTGCCTTACATACAATACGAAAGGGGCAATTCCAACAGGCTCTCTCATTTTTAGGATAAAGGTCTCTTTTCCTTGAATCATTAATCTTATCTATCCACCAGAGGAGATTTTCTGTCTCCTCATTCAATTCATGTTGAGTGTAATTAACTGTAGCAGCCTTAATTTCTGGTCCCTTTGTCTTTTCATTATAAATTCCAACAATTACCTGACCATGAACTCTTCTATTTTGTACTATTGACTCAGCTAAAGTATATAGAAAGAATTGATGATCTGGTTTTAGCTTAGAGAAGAACCAGTTTAATTGCTGTCCAGTTGTCTTCCAATCTCTACCATATATGTCTGAGCCTACTTGAATGATCTGATCTGCTCTTCCTCCTATGAAAATATCTGGAGCTATTTCTACATTAAACGGTTGCTCAACTGCTAAAACTTCTACTTTAGAATGTTCCTTCTCTTCTAGCCACCATTTGAATAACCTAAGACAAGTCTCTTGAAGTCTCTCCTCATTAACAAAAGAGTATTTTGAATTAGGTTTAATCTCAGGTTTGGTTGAGATGAGTTTATTTTTTGCTGCCTTTAATCCCTTCTTCAACCTAAGTGCCATATTTTCTTCTATGGATTTTTCTACGATCTCTATGAATTTATGAATGGAAGAACCCCAAGAGAAATATGGAGGGTCTATCTTTGGTCTGTATCCTAGGACTAATACATAATTGTAATAAGTAGGACAGGTTTTATAACCCATAATAGCTGTATTGTCTAAGATCATAGGTTCAAATCTTAGCTGTCCTTTAAAATGTCTTTCTTCAAAATCTTTATGAGTTTCCATCCTTTATCCTTCTAAAAGAAATTCCGTGGCTTTCAATTAAAACTTCAAAATTATTCTTCTCTAACCAAGGAGAAAGAATTTCCTTAAAGTCTCCATTGTAGGCATTGGATGTGAAAACGAATTCTTCTATTTCTTTATTCTTAGTTATCAAAGCTAGTGCATCAAGAGCATTTGTTTCTTCTTCAATCCTAAGAACTCTGATGGGAGAAATAGAGGAAAGTTTTCTTTTGATTAGAACGCTAGAATCTTTCAGGTTTAAAGAAAATCTTCCTCTTAATTTCTCATACTTTGGAATCTGTAATATACAAGCTGCTCTCATTGCAGCGTAAATTACGTCCCTGAGTCTTTTAGCTTCAGGAATAGAAGAAAATCGCCATTGTATTTCTCCGCTATAGTCTAATAGTTCATCTAGGTAATCTTTGTATCTAGCTACTAGACTGTGGTTTAGATTGTATGGCATAGATGTATATTCTTAGTTGGTTTTCATTAGATTTAACTTCATAATGATGGATGTTTCTAGGTGGAATTTTACATCCGAGGCAGTAAAGTCTAGCTTTGTATTCATCATCTGGAATTATTTCATCTGCTCTTGTGAACATGAGTTGGAAGAATTCTAAGTTACATCCTAAGTAGTAATCTTTTCCTTCCATCCTCCAACCTGTGTTTATTAAGTTCCTTGTTCTTTTTTGGAGTCTGCCCATTTCATTTATTGTATTTCTTAATTAATCGAAGAACAAGCTCAAGACCTAGTATTTCTCTCGCTGCGTCAGCAAATGGGAACTCTTTCTTAATTGGCTCTAGTTCTTGGATACGGTCTTTAACCTTTCTCTCAAAACAATCTATGCATCCTATCATTTCTTAATGAACTCCAAAATAGGTTTCTTCATCTTCTCTACTACTTCTTTCCTAATCTGACTTTCGTAATGTATACGATAGAAGCAAGCAGCTATGAGGGAGGACTCTCTTTCTGGAAATAATCCTTGTAGGCTGAAACTCTTTAGAGTCAAAGCTACAAAGCAGGCTATTTCGTAATTGGAAAATTTTCCTTCTAATGCTGCCTGTACTCGGAGAGCGATTAGGCCAGGATTTTCTACTTCTTTATCTATCTCTGATATTAACTCTTCTGTAAGCACGATTTAAGTCTCTTAAATTCTTCCTCATCCTTAACCCGGATGAATCCTCTTTCTTCATCATCAATAGAGACTAGTACTATAGGTTGAAATGGTCTATCTTCGTAGGTTAGTTTTAGGTTCATCTTGCTTCTCTTATTGCATCATGATTTAATCCGTAGGAATAGTATGAATATTGTTGTTCGGGAAAATCATGGAATTCTCCTGTATCTACCCAACCTTCTTTTAAAGCAATTCCTACTGATTCTATTGCCCATCTTTGTCTTTTAGAATCTATCCTAATAGACTTCCAACCAAGTTCCACTTTCTCTTTAAGATTCTTTAAAGTCTCTTCTCTAGTGGCTGGTTTGTAAGTCATTCTTCCATCCAAGGCATTTCAAGAATTGAGGCAGATTCAAAATTAGTCATTTCATCCTTGATAGATTCTTTAATCTTCTCCGCCTGATAGAGAAGTAATCCTCTTACTATACCTACGATACCTGAGCGGATTTCGATTCCCTTATGATAAGTAACTCTGTCTGAATGAATACTAGAGAGAGTTTCAATAATCTTATCTAAGGAAATTCCTCCTTCTAATGCAAGAGTAATCATGTTTCCAATAGCTTCAGACCAAGCTCTGATTGAAGCACCAGATTTGCCCATCATAACTTGGACTGAGAATATCTTATTACCATCTTCAGTTATGATTATAAATGCATCTCCTTCAGGAGTCTTTATATCATAAACATATGATGGAAGTGCAGTTTCATTCAAAGTCTTCAAGGTCAACTTCTTCCTCCTCCTCTTCTAATTTTTCATCTTCTTCCTCTAAATCAATACTATCGCTCTCTGTTCTTAACTCAAGAGAATAAGCTAGCTTCTCAAATGCCTGTAGTGTAGCTGGAGAAGGAGAATAATTTCCTAACTCTAGATCACTTAGAAGCATATCATAAGTAGCTAGAAATACAGGAGTAATTGCTTGTTCAGTTGTAGTAAGAATAGAGCGAACTTCTCTCAGGGACTTTACATAGATATTCACTTTTTGCCTCATTAGGTGGGGTGTTAGTGAAATATAACATAATAGCTACCATAAGTCAAGTGTTGCATTTGTGCAACAGTGTGGAGTGGACAGCACAGTTATTAATTTAAGAATATTAAATATCTCTTTTTCTCTTTTAATTCCACAGAAGAGATAGAGGAGAAATCTAAGTATTCATCCGTCTCAACATCGTAGGCTACAATTTCTGCATCTTTGTTGTTTAAATCTTCTAACTTTGCTATTAATTCATGGACTTTCATTTTCCTATCTTCCTCCAATCTGTGGATTCTTCTTCCTTCTCTTCTTTTTCCTTATTTATATACTCCAGTAAAGCTTGTGTAACTTCAGGCTCAAGTATAATTTCATTAAGTACCTTAATTCCATCCTCAGTTGTGAGAATGTAATCTCCAAATCTTCCTTGTTTAATGTAAACAGCATCACCTAGATATTGTTTTGGTTTCATTTCCCTTTCCTTTGCCAAGCAGTTCTCTTTAATTCCTTCAGCACTTCCATGAATATTCCTGGGCTCCTGTCTCTTTGAACTCCTTCAATTACTTCATCAATTATGGCTAACTTCTTAGCTAAGATATCTTGGATTACCTCCTCAATTGTATCCTGACAGATGATGTAGTAAGAAGTAATAGAGTGTAGATCGCTCATTCTTCCATAAGCTCTAGCTTCTGCTTGTTCGTGGTTAGCTGGTGTCCAATCTAGATCATTAAAGATAACAGAACCTGCTCCAGTTATATCTAATCCTAGTTTCGTAGCATGAAGAGAAGCTACAAGGAAGTGGATATTTTTATCTGTATTAAATCTCTCTACTATATCTAGCCTATCTCCTGGAGATTGAGTACCTACAATTGAGAGAGCTTCTCCTCCTAATTTCTTAGCTATCTCAGGAACAACAGGAGGTTTGTTTACAAATTGAGAGAAGATAAGAACTTTTTCATCATTAGAATCGTGTAATCTTACAGCTAGATCAGCTACATAGTTAGCTTTATCCGCTGCACATACCTGTTTCATTCTCATAAACATAGCAAGGATATTTGTAATCTTCTGAGAGTCCTTTCCTATACCAGCAGAGAAATCTAGAATTTCTAGCTCTCTCCAGATTCCAGCTACAACTTCTTCGTAAATTTCTCTGCCTTGTGAAGAGAGTTCTACGTATTCAGTTATTCTCTCAATTGGATCAAGGTCTTTTAATACTTCTTTCTTAGTTCTTCTTAGGAGAATAGGTTTGAGAGACTCTCTTAATTCTTTTACATTCTTTGGAGTCCTGCCATTTAATGTGTATCTATTCCTGAATCCATCATAACTCCCCGCTAACTTAGGATCAAGCATAGCTAAGAGTGCCCAGATTTCAGGCGGATAATTCAAAATAGGAGTTCCAGTTAATAGAAGTTTCTTTCCCTCTTTCAATTCTCTAAATGCTTTTGACCTACTTGAATCTACATTCTTTAGGAAATGTGCTTCGTCTAAAATAATAACGTCAAACTTTGCCATGTTGATAAAGTTAATCCAGAGATAGGTTGTAAATTCTGGAATCTTTATCTTCTTTCCGTCTACCTCTTTCCATTCCTCTGGAACCTTTGTTCCTTTAGCTAGAGAAGTGTAAGAACCTAGATAATAAGTTCTATCTCCCTTAATAATCTCTGCTGCTTGATATGGGTCTGGAACTGTTCCTTCGATTAAGAATGGAACTTCCTTTGTGAATTTCCAAATCTGTTTCTTCCAATTAGGAACTAGTGCTGCTGGAGCTACTATTAGGAATCTTTTCTTCATTTTCTTGCCTCAAGTATTCACAATAAGATAGAGCTATAGGAGTCTTCCCTAGTCCCATCTCATGTCCAAGGATAACTCTTCCTTCTGCTAGTATGGCAAATTCTAATGCTGCCTTTTGAAATCCTTTTAATATATATCCATTTAATTCTGGTTGGGGGAAATCTGAATCAATAACCTCTGCTACTTCATCTAACTTTTGTCTTTTCTCTAATTGCTTCTCTACTATTTTCTTAACTTCTTCTGAGACTTCATAAGTCTCTAGTCTCTCTAAAGCCTCTGGAATTCTCCAAGCTTCAAGGAAAGGAATTTCTAACTTATTATGACTAGAAGAACTGTTAGGAATCCTTACATCCCAAAGACTCTTTCCTTGTTTAGCCTTGCAAATGATGAATTTCTTCTCAAGAGAGAAAACATAATCTGGAGCATTTAGAATCTCATCTGCTTCTTTGTCAAACTTCTCCCAATCTCCTTCCATCTCATATTTTAAAGAGA
>Ga0114923_10001582_pt1 | contig 15758 bp, 41 predicted proteins | sample SumtaG_FD_89578 | JGI IMG/M metagenome (GOLD analysis project Ga0114923, IMG submission 89578) | Deep subsurface microbial communities from Indian Ocean to uncover new lineages of life (NeLLi) - Sumatra_00157 metaG | ecosystem: Environmental > Aquatic > Marine > Oceanic > Sediment | place: near...
CTTTCTCATCTATATTGTTTTTAGCTTCAGTTATCATTTTTGCCATTGCTTCAGTTGTTACTGCTACTAGAGCATCTTTTTGTATTTCTGCTGCGATGAGAATAGCTGTTGCTATTTTATCTTCAGGGTTTATTCCTTTTAAAAGATTTACTGCTTTTGCTGCTATTTTTTTTTGTTTTTCGATATTCATAATTATTTTCCTCAAAAATTAATATTAGTGATTAGATTTTTTCTTTAATAGTGATATTAACATTAACAGCTTCTAGTTTATTATCATCTGCAATTTGGTCCATTTTATAGAACCCATGTTTAGTAAAGGCAGAAGTAGCTTTTCCTTCTGTTTTATATGTTAGTAGTCTTATGCCTTTTCTGAGTTCATTTATTGGTGTAATGGTTCTTGACCTTACATTCCCTGTTGCTATGAATTGTCTATCTTTTGACATAATAACGAATGCTTCTATATTAATATTCATGTTTAATCCTTATTCACTGGTTTCTTTAATAATATCTATTGCATTTAGGTACATTCCTTCTGCTTCTGTGATACCATTACAATCTCCAACATCTTGATATGCTGTTTCTATCATTTGTAGGATTTTGGTTCTATCTTCTGTTGGTAATAGTAGTAATAGTTGTTTTGCTGTCATATTATTCATATTATTTTCCTTTCCCGAAAATATTAGAATTCATATTTAGTGGTTACTTCTTTTGGTTTTGGGACTACTATTTCCCCTTTTATAATAAGGCAGGCTTCTTCTCCTTTCCAGTATTGTGGATCTGATTCTTTCAGATCTTTGACAAATGTTGGTATATCTTCTTCATCCATTCTTTCTTTAAGCCAATCTGCCATTCCTGTTTTGTCTAGTGCTTCTGTGTGGATTTCTCCATCTTGGTCTCTTGTTATAATAAAATACATGTTATTTTCCTTTCTTGGGTTTTTCATATTCTTCTTTTTATATTATATTTAGTAGTTCTTTTAATTTTGTTTCTATCAATGGTTTTTGTATATATGGTATATTTTTGGTTAATTTTATATTTATGTTATCCTTGGATTTTGATGTAAGTATAATTATATATTTTTTGGGGTATTCTTTTAATATTCTATTATATAGGATTTCTCCTGTATCTAGGTTTTCTTCTTCTTTAGTTGTTTTAAATTCTTTTGATTTTAGCATCATCAGTCCTAGTATTATTGTATCATATGTATGTATTTCTTTCCAGATTTTTAATACTGATTCTATATTTGAGCAGACTGTAGTTTTATGTCCTCTATCTTCAACGAAGTATTTCAGGTCTTGGGATAGATGTAGATCATCTTCTACAATAAGTATTTTTTTAGTTATTCCTTCATATTTTGGCATAATTATTTTTTTACTTACTATACAGTTAACTTTATTCCATTTTCCCATACTTTTTATATGTCTTCTTTTTACTTGACATTCTACTATAGTAAGTTTTTCTTCTACTTTTTTCTCAAATTCTTCTGGATGATAACAATGTAATGTTCCTAAATCATCTTTAATTAATTCTAATGCTATTTTTGCTTCTTCTTTATTTATAATTGAGTAAAATCCTGAGAACATATCTCTGCTATTTTTATATGAATTTTTTCCTTTTTTATATGGGAATTTAATATAATATGGTGGTTTATACTGTTTATTTTTATCATCTTTTATTACTACCTTATATGTAGTAATAGTTCTAGGTAGTAGTTTCTTTTCTTTTTTTAGTTTTTCTTTTGAATATATAGTTGTTAGGCACATATTATTTCTTTCTTATATTAATCATTATTTTCTGAGAATAAATCTTTTTGTTCTTCATTTAATTGTTCCATTAATTTTTTAGGATCTTTTGATAGTTCATATTGTTCAGGTGTTGCTAGTATTTTTACTATTTCCCACAATGAGCTTAAGTAGTCTGAATTATCTTGTAGGTATATAATTGTTATTGCTTCTGTTAGTGCTTTTGTTATTTTTTCTTCATTTGTAGATTGTGGTATTGGTTTAGTATGTCGTTTTGGTTGAAATTCTCCGCATGAGACTGTATTTTCTGTAACTGTAGGATGGGTATGAGTTTTAAGTCTTCCATATATAATTTCTGGCATTCTTCTACATAGATGGATACTTTTTTTTTCTTCTTTCCAACCTATCCATTTATGCTCATATTCCCACTTACATTTCAGGCATTTTTTTTCTATATTCATATTATTTTTCATATTCATTTTTAAGAGCATTTATCACTGGTCTTATATTATTAATTGCTATATCTCGTTTCATTCCATATCCCACCATAACTGTGAACAAATCTCTAACTTCTCTTTTTACTTCTTCTTTACTGAAGTTTTGTTCTTCTATATAGTCATTAATAAATTTAAGTTCTTGTTCTGACAGTATTTTAATCATCATAATTTATTCCTCTTCTTTTAATTCTACGATAATTTGACTAGCCTTATCCGGTATCGCTGAACATCTGATTGCTTTATTACTTCCTGACCATGCTGTACAATCTGACTTACAGACTCTATCTTTATCTCCCCAGCAATATAATGCTCCTACCTCTTCTACTTCTATACTAAATAATTTTGGAAATGCCGTTCTTGAGACTTTTATTAATTTTCCTTTTCTTGACATAATTTACTCCTTTTCTTGATTAAACATTTCTTTTATTTTATTAAAAATATTTCTAGCATTTTCCATTTCTTCTTTTCCTGGTGCTATGCCTTTAATCTTTACAGGATTTTCTCCTTTACTATCTGTTATCTCTACTACTATTTCTTTATGATGCATTGGACACCATATTACTTCGTTATTTTCTATATCTGGTTCTGTTATTGAGTGTTCATCCCACAGATCTGGTCTTAATTCTTTTACATTTTCTCCATACTCATCAGTAATAGTTTTCCATTCTTTTAACATATGAGGCATTGGGCAGTCATTTTTATCAGAGCAGGTTGAGCATTTACCTTTATTTGTTGGTAGTTTTATCATTTTATTCTTTCGGTAACACTATTTTTTGGTAATGAGTTATATAGTCTTGATAATCTTTTTGGTCAATGAGGCTAGTATATACTAACCATCCTCTTTCTTTTTCGTACATTCCTTGACATTCATATGGTTTAGTTCCAGGTTTATGATATACTAATCTTAGTTCTGCGCTATGTGGATGTGATATATTTTCGAATAACTTTGGCAATCCTGCTTTCACAGATATCCATTGATGTTTCAACAATTGTTCTTTAAGTTCAAAAATTTCTTGTACAAGTAAAAACATATCTGTTCCATCATATTCATTTTCTAGTGCTTCTTCTATTTGTCTGTCATCAATCATTTTTTCTCCCTATTTACATTGATAAGATTCATCTGTAGTTATCAGTTTCATTTGATCAATAAGCCATATAGCATGTTCTATTCTACTTTGGTGTATATGTGCCCAATCTATAGATGGAGTAGGTGTAGTTTTGAGGGTTAGAGTATAACCTTTATCTCTTCCATCTTGATAGGAATATTTAAAGTTTCTATCTCTATATGTTTTGATTGATGGTGTTTTAATATCTCTATCATCTCCCCATGAGAACCATCCATTGGGATGTTTTTTTGATTTTTCAACTGCATATCCTCCCCTCGAATTTTGTCTTGGCCATACTGTTCTGACATGTAGTAAGTCCCACAATGATCCGAAGTCGCTATCATTTAGTATAAAGATATGGGTATCATCATCTGCGCATGTGCAGTATGATTTATGTATAATGATTTTTCTTTTATCTTCCCACTCTTCAAGTTGTTTTGGATATTCTACCCATATAGCTCCATCGGCATCACCATATCCCAGGGTATTATTTTTGGTATATTTATTATCATGTAGGTATTGCCATACTTCTTTAAGTTTAGGTATAAAATCCATCACTATCATACCCCACATTTTCTGAGATGTCCATTCTGTCAATAATCTATCGCAACGTGATGGTTGTTGAGTTACATGACAATGATAGAACATAGAAGCTAATGCAGAAGATGCTTGATCTGTTGCCAACATGTTTGGCCAATCTTTTTCTGTATATTTATCTACATCTTGTCCTTGAGCTATCATAAGTTTTTTAGATTTAGGATGTGAGAATTTCTTAATAAGGTTCTTTCCTATTTTTTTACCATATTTAACAGCATCATCATGGATATGTTGATGGTCACTTACTTGTTTGGAGAGTTTTTTCATATGTTCTTTAAATTCAGGAGTATCTTTATTTTTCTCTATAGACTCTTGTAATTGATCTATTATATCTATTTCTTTTTTCTTCTCTGCCATTTTTTCTTCCTTATTTTATATGTGATATTATTCGTCGCCTATATGCTTTTTTAACGTTTTTAATCTTTCTTCCATTTGTTCATTATGTTTTTCGCGACAAGGATGACAAAGGGATTTTATCCATCCAGGCCCGGCTGTAGTTACGTTTTCTGTAGTTCCGCATGTTTCACAGATATAATAACTAAGATTTTCAGCAAAATTTATTGCTCCATGTTGTCTCTCTGTCCCTCCATTAACCCCATCATTAATATAGAATCTTAGTCCTCCAAATTTTTCTTTTACTTGAGCTGCTACTACTTGGTTCTGTCCATTTGCATGTATATCATTTTGCAGTTCATCGCACAATCTATCTATTAGCCAGTACCATCCATCACCTACTGCTAATCCCCATGCCATACAACTTTCTTCTGGCTTTGATCCTACCATTTTAAATATCTTAGGATATTTTTCAACTAATTTAGTTTCTAGTTCTGGTGTCATTATTTTCCTTATTCTAAATATTTATCTTGCCCTACTACATCGTAGCCTCTTGAAACTATCACTAGTTGTCCTCCATTTTGTTTTCCTATATCTGTTATTAAATTTTTAGGTATTTTACATGTTATTAATTCTACAGCTTCTCCAAAATCTTTCGCTAGTTTTTCAAATCCTAAAGCATCTTTATGATTTACATATAAGAAATAATAGATTTTATGTAAATCTTTATAATCGGTTCTTTTTAATCTATTTTTTCTTTTTAAATAGTTTGAATTAAAAAATGATTTATTGTCTCGGTAAAAAGGAAAAAGCCTGGAACGAAGATATCTATTCCTAATTCTTACTACCTTATAGCCGGTTATAACATCTGGTTGTTTTTCAAGCCATTCTTGTTTTTCAAGTATGCTAAAAATATCACATAGACACATCTATACTTCTCCTTAAATTATTTTTAAACAAATTTATTTTTCTTCCAGATATTTATCTTGTCCGACTATTTCGAAACCTTTTGCAATGATAACTTCTCTACTATTCTGTAGCCCTATATTTGTTATTAAACGTTTAGGTATTTTGCATATGATTAATTTCCTATCATTAAGAAGGGCTCTTCGAGCATTAACTTCATTCACATAAAAATGATAATAAGCTACATAGTGACAATGTTTATTATTATCATGCCAACGTGAGTCCATTATTCTATCAAATAGTTGTAGTGATATAGTTTTTATTCTATTTTTTCTTTTGAAGAATTCTTTGGGATAAAATAATGGATAAAGTTTTCCAGGCATAGATATTTGACTACCAACGACCTGCTCTTCTTTAAAAGTTTTTACCACTTTGTAGGCAATTATGGTATCTGGTTTATCTTTCAACCACTCTTTTCTCTTTTTTCTCGTATATTTGTAATCTATACACACTTACGTTTCTCCTTATATTCCTACTATTTCTTTTATTTCTACACAGTTTTTTGTTATACCTATATGATTTCCTATTTTTCGTTCATTTACAGCTACTTGCAAAAGTGCTAATGCTTTTCTTATTACTTCTTTTTTATTTGTTTTTAATTCTCTTGCCATTTTACTTATTGCACTGCTTTGTTGTCTTGTAAATTGTGCTTGAAACTTATATATTTTATTCATCTTCTTCTCTACTTTCTTTAATAAACTTCAAAACCAAGGCCGTCAAAGAAATCTTTATTAATAAATTCCTGACTGATAATCTTTTCAATTACTTTCTCTGCTTCTTCTATTGTTTTTGGCTCTATCGACATTCCGATATCATCAGCTCCATAAACAGAGATTACTATTTTTCCGATAGGATTCTGAGAGTAACCTACTTGAACAAAACTGAGAATTCTCGTTCCGTAAATACATTGATAACTAGGATACCAATCATCTTCCGTTTTTTTATAAAAACTTCTCGAAAAAGCCATATTATTCCTTTTACATTAGTGTTGTACATATTGTTACAAATACGACAAATGCGGCAAATATAAATATCCCTATTATTATCTTAATTATTATTTCTTTTTTCATTTATTCTTTAGGGTTTCTCTTGCTTTTTTAATTCTTAAATAGGCAATAGAGGCATTATATACAACTTGTTCAGGTGCTGCTTCTATACCTGCTCTGGGCACTGTTGCTTCATCTAATACTAACTTCATATCTAATAAATATTCTAGTGCGTCTTCTAAATCTTTTATTCTTTTATCTTTAGAATTCTCTTCTTCAGGATTATAGTTTTTAATATAATCTCCTGTTTCTGCAAAGTATGTTAATATTGGCAAGAGTTCTTTAACTTGCTTTTGAGTTAGATGCATTCTGGTGTTAAAGAGAACATCTTTGTGTATAGGGTAAGGTGTCCATCCTTTTCCTTTTGCTAGGAATTTTGGATCGGCATTTTTAAGCCCAAGCCATATAGCTGATACGGTTGCTAACGAGCTATCTTGTATGTTGCATACATTTCCATTATTATCTTCGAATTCTACTATTCCAAAACCACGTTCTGTTTTTTTTATATCTTCCACAATTATTCCTTTTTATATAGTTAAGTGTTCTCTTTTGAATTGTACTGTTCTTATTTCTATTTTTATATCTTTACCCATATTTTTGATTCTATCTGGAAGTGTTCTTGTCATCCTCCTAATATTATTCTCTTCTTCTCCAGAAATTTTAATATTATTAAATCCATGTTCTCTTAAGGTATTTTCAATAAGTTGACATACTGTAGTTTTTCCTGTCATTACTTGTCCTGCTATTACAATATTAAGATTTTTCATTTTACTCTTCCTTTTATATTAATTTAATAATTCTAAACACAATGTGGGACATCGACATCAGATCCACAATTTGGGCATGAGGCAATGTCAAGTTCTTTAGCATGTTCAAGAGCTTCTTTATTAAAATATTTCATATTTAATTTACGGCAATAATCTTTGTCGTCTTTGCTATTTAATTCTACTTTTAGTATATTATTTTTATAATATACTTTAAACATAACTCCTTCAAGTAGTGTATCTCCCACGCTATACCCATCAAATATAGCACATGGTATTTCTCCACATCTATCACAATTAATTTTCATTTTATTCTTCTTTCCATAATTTAAGTTGTTTTTCTGGTTTTTTATTTATTTCTCTTTTTGCATCTTTTAGTAATATCTTTTTAACTGTATCTTCGCAATGCTTCCATTCTGACCATTCTCCTATTAAATCATGATAACTGTCAAAAGTAGATTGATACTCACCATCAACAAGTTCTATTACAACTCTGTATCCCATTGATGCATAAAATGTCTCAGGCCAATATTCATAACTCATTTTGGTATCTGATTCTTTATCCACATACCACTTATTATATTTTATTTCTATTATTCTTTCATCAGCCATTATTTTTTGTTATTTTTAGGGTCTATTGAAAATTCTTTAGCAGCATAATTTTCTTCAACAGATGCATCAAATACACCTACTAAATAAACTGTGTTATTATGATATGCTACAACTAGTGGATCTGGGTTTGCGACTTCTTTTGCTTTCCAAACAGCCTCAGCAATAATATATGTTTTTATATCTGCATCTTTTAATGCGTTTGCTTTCTCTTTAATTTTTTGAGGAACTAATCCCACAAAATTAGATGTAAGATAAATTTTACTGTTTGACCTTCCCAGTTTTTTACCCTTTAATCCCGAAATATAACCAGCACTAAAAACTTTAGGCAAACCACAACTAAAAGAACTAAATTTGCCCTCCCATCCGGTGCTAATAACTAATTCACATTTAAAAGAAGAAATTGGGAACACTCCAAATTTCGGTTCTTTTCGATGATTCAATTTACCTAAAAATGACATGTCAAGAGTTTTTAAAGATTCTAACAAAACTCCTTTGTTTTGAAGACCAACTCTGCTGTTATGCTCTTGAATAGCTTGTTTTTCACACTTCCACATACCAGGCTGTATCTTTATTGCCTTTTCTTTTTTGGATGTTTTACTTTTTGGTGATTCTGTTTTAATTCTTACTCCGCAAAAATTCATAATTTACCCTTTCTATATATTATTATCTACCTAACCACTTATCTACTTTTTCATTTGATCCCCAACTATCGATAGGCAAGTTATTATAGATATAACTTACTATCTCAAATAGTCTATGTTTATTTAAACTATCTGCTCTCATACATGCTTCTGCTAAATCATTAGAAAGAACAGCATGTAAAAATCCTCCTGTTGGTATTTTGTTATTTATATATCTATCTAATGTTTCTTTTATATCTTGCATAACTAATTCCTTATATCTAAAATATCGAATCTACTACGAATAGAACAATCTACTATTTCTCCTATTTCTTCTAATCTATCTGCTTTCCACCACCAATCAACTACACCTGATAAACTAAGAGTATAATAGTATAATGTACTACAAGGATTTTCTTTTTCTTCTAAATCTGCTTTTTTAATTTCTACTATTCTATCAGGAAAATATTTATTCATCATTTCTTCATTGTTTCTGCCCCAATTGCCACTTTTACATTTTATGTACCCTCTTCTTACTCCAAACTCTTCCTCTAATTCTTCCCAATATTTTATTCTAACAAAATTTCCTACTTTATATTTCATAACTTTTTCCAGGTCTTAGGTTTTAAAGCTACTCCACACTTTTTACAATTTTGAGGAAAACGATTAACAAGTTTATACTCATCCTTACTATTATTATAATATCCAATAGTTTCATGCTTACAGTCAGATTCTATAGGTTCTATAGGTTCCCAAGTTTTAGGAAAAAGGAGTTCTCCACAAATCTTACATCTACGTGGCCAAGAGTCTTTTAAAAAATCTCCATGAATACCTTGATGGTGTTCGTCTTCAGGAATATGATATCCCATTATGCAACCAAAAAGATCTCTCTTCTTTGCTTTCATAACATACTTTTCTCTAAGCTTTGACTCCGCTATTTGTACTCCTATTATACTCATTTAATTTTCTTTCTATATGTCTAAATCTCTTGTATAAGAATAATCTCTTTTGCAACATTTTTTCTTTTTCCAACTAGTTGGAGAAGAAAAAGAACCACCTAAAATTCTTTTTAACCACCAATAGGCAAAAATTGAAATAAGAGCAGCTGATAGCAAATTCCAAAAACTACAATAGAAAAAAGCTATATATATCGCTCTTACTGCAAGGATGGTAAAAATGATTGCTACAAAACCTGTTAAGCACCAAAACTTTCTCATTGTTCTCATTAAATTCATATTCTTGTTCCTTAAAACTCAATTTTAACTTATACACAAATAATCTTCTATTCTTTTTGATCTTCAGGCTTTGCTCCGAGCAACATATGATATGCTTGACTCCAATCATACTCTCCTGTTTCTACCTTATACCCAAGCATTGACAAATAAATAGAACCATGCCCACCTGCTTCTTTAACTTGTTTTAACAACCACATAAAATACTTATCAATATTAACACCATCTCTTTGGAAGCATTGAGTTATAACATCGAGAGTAGTAAAGCCAGGATGTGGATTCCATTCCTTAGGATTAAGACCCGTCTTACAGAAATCTCCTGAATTATACTCACACTCCACGAAAAGAGGCATCTTATGCTCTTTGCACTTTTCTATTAGCTGTTGAACAATAGGTGAAATTTCATTATCATATATCTTTTCACGATTAATACTTTCTTCCGTTCTTTCTTCAATATCTGCTGTTGAAGTAGGGGCATCATCAACAAATTTTATGTATATATTTTTTCCTTTATCTTTTTCTTTATCTTTCATGCTGTCTCTTTCATTCCCTCAAAATTTAATTTTAACTAATGGAACAGATTTTACATTATCTTCTTCCATTTGCTTTACTTGCTCTTTACTCCACGGTGGAGTTTCTACTTTGGTTGATTCTGAGCAACCTGTTAAAATAATAACAAGTAACAACGACATTACTATTAACTTTTTCATCAGCTTCCTTTCTTTGGACACCACGTAGGAACGGTAGCTTCCTTTTTCATATTATATGGTCTACAGCCTGTTGTAATACTTTTAAAATCATTCCAATCAGATGGATGTAATGAGCCATAAGCTTTTGCCTCATTTTTAACTAACTTACAAACAACTGCTACATCGTCATCACAAAACCAGTCATGAGGGTCTCTGTCATTAATTACTTCATGTTCGGAACAATCCATACAACTACAACTTTCAACTTTCTTCTTTTTTATTTTCTTCTTCATGTATCTTTTCATTTCGCAAGCTCTCGTATCTTTTTTAATTTCTTTTCATAGTATTCTTTTTGTCTTGCCATTCGATATACTAACGGAGAGACATTCCCTTTTAGCACTTGTTCTTTCCAAAATTTCCAATCCATTTTTTTCATTTTTCAAAATTTAATAGATAGTGACAATCCAATTACATCTATATCTTTCCAGTTATTTCCTGATTTAGATGTTTGCCATAAATAGAAAGTATTAATAGAGGTATTACTATTTATTTTATAAGATAAACCAGCAGATAATCTATTTCTATTTATTTGAGTGTCATCTGCTAAATTAATAAAGAATTCGTCAGAGACATAAGGTTTTAATCCTCCTATTTTAAAGAAATCATCTAACTTAATTGTCACCTTATTTCTGAACTTCCACAAATCAGGTTTATCCTTATTATCAATAAATTGAAATCTACATCTATTACTTACAGGGACATCAAAAATCTTGCCTTTAAAAGTAAGATTAATGTGCGGAGAATGAACTCTATGCCATGGGCCATTATCACTTCGATGGTTGTATAATCTATAATTAAATCCTGTTTTAACTCCATCTATAAGACTGCTTGAAGATACTCCTACATCAGAATGATAATAACATAATTTATCCATATCATCCTCATACCTTAATTCTTCATTGAAAGAAAAATTCCAATCTTGATTCATTTTGAACGATATTTTAGTGTTTGTCCAAAATTGTAAATCTCCTTCTTCCGTGGCATGAGCATAACTTCCAATCATCAAAATAATACTTAACACAACAAACAATTTCATCTTCATTTTCTACATCCTTTCTAATTTTTCAAAATTTATTATAACACGTTTTTAAACAAAAAACAAGACAATTATCTTAAAATACGTAAATCCTTATATAGTAAAGACTTATATATAATTATTCTAACCGTTTCGCTTTTTGTATTCTTGTAGTTTAAAGGTTTTTTAACAGGTTTCCCTTTTAATCATCCAAATTTACAGAGTTATTATCTTGTTCCTCATCGTCTAGGAATTCTTTACCAGTAGGCAGCAAAGAAAGACCTGTTTCAAGTAGTTCTGCATAATATTTTTCAAAAGAATTTTTATCACAATCCATAGGTTTTTCACAAATCATTTCTACTCCTTTTTTAATTAGAGACAGTTGTTCTTTTGTTATATTCTCTGCATAATTAAAAGCGAGTACATCTCTTAACGTAGAAACAAACCACGATAAATATTTATAATATGGTTCTGTAAGTTCATCTTCAAAACTTATCAAATATGTTTTAAGCATACCTATCCAAACCATGCGATTCGAGATGTTATCAAAATCATTTTCGAGGTGGTTAAAAGATTCTTTAATATTTGATCGTATTTCTGTTATTGAAATAATTCTTCTATCTTTTAATTTAAAAGCACTTCTACTAATATCTGGTCCGAAAAGAGAAAAGGTATTTGTTTCAACTCCAAATAATGTCAAACAGCCTTTACATTCCATAAAATTAATATTGGTGTAGGTGTGCTCTCCTTGTTCTATTTTTATATCTTTTTCTTTAGTATAGAATCAAAAAATGCATTACAGTAAGGACAATTAAAACCTTCTTTTCTTATTGCTCTTTCTTTCGTATTCTTTTTGTAGGTATCTCTTTTTTCTTTAACTATTGTACGTATAGTTAAAACTGTTCTGCCCATCCTTCTGAAACTATTTTTTATTTTATTTATCATTGTTTTTCTTCTTCTTAATATCATCCATTAATAAACAGAAAAAAATGAAATCGTAGGGTATGAAAGTATCTCCTTCTATAAGAACAAACATGTTTGCATTGTATCCATATCCTACTTTTTTAAATTCTTCTATTTTATTTATCTTTTCTTCATATGACATTTTCTCTATTGTCGATTCAGCGAATTGATAATTGTGTTTATTTTGTAATTTTCCTGATGGCATTTTAATCAAGATCTCCTGGTCCGTCTTTCCATTCATCCCCTGAGATATCGTCTCCCCTATTTTTATCAAACATTCCCATCATTTTTTCTATTAATTCTTTTGACATACCTGACATTTCCATTTGCATTTTTAATGCTGCTTCCTGGATTTTTGTTTGTCTGTCCGTTGCAAGAGCAAGCCTATCTACGGCATCTGCAATTAATTTGGCTGAAAATGCTCTAACTTCTAATTCATTTAATTTTCCTGCTTTTATAATAACTTCGTCTGCTGTCATGATTTTTTCCTTCCTTCTTTTAAAATATTTGTAATTTCTTTATGGTTTTGGTAGTTAGCAATACGATTTGCTATTCCCATTATTATGTTTATTGCTCCAATTACTATTAAAATTAATTGTATTGAGGTCATTATTCTTTTTTCTTAAATTTCTTGAGAATTTTATCCATCTGTTCATCTGTAATTTTCTTTGGTTCTTCAATTTTAACAAAATTACCATCCTTATCTTTTACAAACAAATTACCTACTTGAAATTCTTGTAAAAAATAATGTATTAAACCTTCTCTGGTTTTTTCTTTATGATACATAGGATAAAGTTCTTCTATTAAGCCAGTTGGTAGAAGCATATGACGCAAACCACATGTGCAAACTCCAAGATACATATTATATATATCACAATCTCCATTATGGACTATTGCACCTTCTGGATGAGATATAACTTTTCTTTTATATCTTCTTTCTATTTCTTCTTTTATTCTTTTATCTCTAAGCTTTTTATTTTTTAATATCATTCTATCTTGCCCTTTCATTATGGATAACGAAGTTCAACACATTCTTTTTCAAAATCTGCATTGTATTCAAATCCAAGTTCTATTAGTTTATCTGCTATTTCTTGTCTTGTCATAAAGGGATTATCTTTATACCCTCCTGGTATATTCTTTACTCCTACATACATTTTTTCAGGTCGTGAAAATACTGTTTCAGAATCTTGATCGATACCAATATCTCGTAATTTGTAATAAAGTTCTTCTTCAATTTCTCCTGAATATTCTTTTTCCTCATCCCACACAGATTTCTCATCTATAAAAATATATAACTTATCACCTTCCTCCCATTCGGGAACAACATTAACTCCAAAAATATATCCATTAGATGTGACATTTGTTTCAACATTAATATTTATTGGTTCTTGCTCATTCATACTATCTTCTCTTTTATTGACGTAATGATCGCAAATGTAATTTGCATTAGTTATATCTCCCTTTCCATCTTCGCAATATAATGTTCCGATGATATGTTCATGGACTGTCTGAAATTTACAGTTAGCACAACATTCTGCTTCTCTCCAATTAACTTTTCTTGTTCTCATAATTTATCCTGCCAGTTCATATGATTTTCTATCAAATTTTTTACCAGTTTTTCTATAATATTTATCAGTATCAATAATCACACAACCACGAGATATATCTTTTTTTTGCACTACTATTTTAAATATCCAACCATTGCACTTATCTCTTTTATTTTCTTCTTCTCTACGGTCTCTTTCTTCTTTCAAATATTGCACTGCCTTGAAAGGATCATGAGAACCTGGCCAACGATCATTCCAGTTAAGTCCATCTATACCTTCTATTTCTCCCCAATCATAAGCTCCATAAATTTGAAAATAAAGTTTTTCTGTTTTTGAAAGAGAAATATAATCAGTATTTTTAGGAAGAACAAAACCTTTATATTCTATCCCACACCAACAACAAAAACGTGGGGAGAAACGCCATTCTCCTACATCTATCTTTTCTCCACATTGTAGGCATTGATAGATATCGTGGCCATCATTTAAATATTCAACATGTCGTAAAAATGGTATATTTATTTTTCTTCTTCCTTCTCTCTTTGAATTGCATCATATATTTCTTTACGATGCACAGAGATACTCCTTGGAGCATTTATTCCAAGTCTTACCTTATCTCCTCTAACATCAACAATAGTAATCTCTACATCATCACCAATCATAATTGACTCATTTTTTTGTCTGCTTAAGACCAACATTTTAAACTCCTTAATTTATCCTTAGTCATTATTTATTATCCTAAAATTGATTCGCCTTCTTCTTTAACTTCTTCCTTAAAAACAAAACCTGCTTCTTCCATCTTCTGAGTAAGCTCTTCCTCAGAACCATCGTAGTAGCCCCAGAGAGTCTCTTCTATATATTCTACTCCTATATTAGCCATCGTAGAATAAACCTCTTTAGAGAGAGGGTGACAATCTTCTACTGCCTCACTGTCCCAGCTCTCAGCATTTGCTAAAAGAACTGCTGGCTCATCTTCGTAAAGAAACACACCGTAATAAACTTTTTCCATTTTACTATTCCTTATTTATTTCTTCAAATATTTTTCTTGCAGGTTCACGACACATCTTTTCATCAATTTCTAAAATACTAAAACTATGAGCCATCTCAATATATACAATTTGGGTTATCCTTAAAAAATCTAAACCATTTTTCATAAGAGCGGCTAGCCCCATATGAAAACATATAGCATATATCTCTCTTTCATAATAATCCTCAGGAGCACCAGGAAATATATTAAGATAGTCCCATTCATTAATAACTTTTGTAACAGCTGGAACATAACTTTCTAATCGTTCCCTCTGAAGTTCAGGTAAATTTTTGTAATATTCTTTTTTCATAATCAATATTCGATATCTTTATTTAACCCTATTTTAATATCCCCATCGGGAGATATAATTCCATCTTTATTAGGTTTCCCTTGTTTCGGTTCAAGTTTTTTCATATGACAAGGGCCAATAATATTCATTATAATATCAACGTCTTTTACATAATATACTTTCATCAATTCTTTGCGAAGAAATTCTGGATTAACAATAACATTGCTTCTATCCATTCCTGCTTTTGCTCTTGCCCTATCTTCTTGTAATTGACTAAGACTAACCATTTAAAACCTCTTCCGCTCTACTTAAAGATTCTTTTAATACTTCTCCCAATATCTTACCAAAATCTTCGCAATTACAAAGATCAATATCAGGATTATTCTGCATAATGTAGGGCATAAGCTTATCAAAATTAGTCATTGACACGACCAACCTTGCTCTTATCGCCATATAATACTGCATTGATGTCATATCCAAACGATCATCATCTATGGATGGGTGTATACTAGCACTAGCATCGAAGATAGCATCGATTTTTATAAGAAATTCATTGAGATCAAACATTCTTTTAAGCACTTTAAAAAGAACGGACTTTAGCTCTGGAGTTTCTTCTCCGCTTGCCGCTCCTCGAATAACAACTTCTACATCAGCAC
>Ga0114923_10001583_pt1 | contig 15751 bp, 12 predicted proteins | sample SumtaG_FD_89578 | JGI IMG/M metagenome (GOLD analysis project Ga0114923, IMG submission 89578) | Deep subsurface microbial communities from Indian Ocean to uncover new lineages of life (NeLLi) - Sumatra_00157 metaG | ecosystem: Environmental > Aquatic > Marine > Oceanic > Sediment | place: near...
CTGATATCGAAGCTTTTATCGATATGGATCGATTACTGAACAAACATTTTGCCATTCTCTCAATCTCGGGAGGGGGCAAAAGTTATCTAACTTCAGTGCTGATAGAAGAATTATTAACCAGAGAAACCAGTTATGGAACCCCAGCAATCATTATGATTGATGTACACGGTGAATATAGTTATCTTAAAAATATTCCTGCTTTAGAGAGTAAAACGAAAGTTGTTGACACATCCTACTTCCAAATTTCAGTACCTAGTTTAAGTGCTTATAGTTTTAAAAAATATCAAGAACAAATTTCTAATGTTCAATTAAGAGAATTAGCTAAATACATTAAGAAATTAAGAAAGAATAATGATTTAAAGAATAAATTCACGCTTAATGCAATTATTGAAGAAATTGAAAATGATTCAGAAAGTAATAAAACAACTAAACAAGCTCTAAGTGGGTGGTTATCTGAATTGGATCGGTTAAGATTATTCGGTCCTCAAGAAAATCCGGTTTTAAATAATTTTGTGAAGCAAGGAGAAATTTCAATTTTCAATCTTCAAAATGAAATTTCAATTCGTAAAAAACAAATAATCGTCGATTATATATGTACTCGCTTGTTTTATCTTAGAAGAATGAATAAAATACCTCCATTTTTATTGATAATTGAAGAATCGCACCAATTTTGCCCCGAAGCCGCTCATTCTAAAGCAATTTCAAAACGGATAATTGAAACGATAGCAAGAGAGGGAAGGAAATTTATGGCATGTTTATGTTTGATAAGTCAAAGACCTAAAAAGTTAAGCACTACTGCTTTATCGCAAACAAACTCGAAATTAATTCTTAACATCAAAAATCCTTACGATTTAAAGCATCTGATGGATAGCTCTGAGGCAATCACAAAAGAGTTTGTGAATATGATTTCAAGCCTTGGCGTTGGTGAAATGTTACTGATGGGAAATGTTGTAAATTATCCAATATTTGTTGACATTCGAGAAAGAAAATTTAAATCTCCGACTGAACATACAACCCTAGCTCAAGAATGTATTAACTGGAAAAAAGTTCACTCAATTTAACTCATCCATTATTTCGCTTCTAATATGTTGATTCCTTTTGTTTAGTACAATCATCTTTTTTGTTTTCGAAACTCTAAATACATTGATTATACTTCGACTCTCTAGCTTCATTAGGAGCTCTTCTAACATTAGCGTTTGAACAAATGGAAACTCTTTTCTAAGTAATTCTTCTAAACGCTTATCTAAGATTTCACCTTTATTTTTTATCAAAATATCTATTAACGAATTTACGATAGGTTTTTGATTCCATCTATGACTTTCGATAATAATTCACCATTTACTAAATTTAAATTAGATATTGTTTATTAAAAAGAATATAATATTGTCCTACAAATTAATTTTTCGGATATTACACTACCATCTGATCTTCTTTTGAATGCTCGAGGATTCTACTTTTTAATTTTTTTCCAAAATCTTCATACGACTTACTTATTTCTGCTGTGACACTCGGGTAAATCGTCTCTATTGCCATATCGAAATGCTCTTTGGAAATTTTCCTTGCCCTCAAATTTTCTCTTAAAGCAATCATACCAGCTTCACGACATAGCATTTCTATATCTGCTCCAGAAAAACCTTCTAGCTTTGAATTTAACATATTCAAATCAATATTGGCAGCTAAAGGCATGTCTTTGGTAAAAATCTTCAGAATTTTTAATCTCTCCTCTTCATTCGGAGCTGGAACGAGGAGAATCCTATCAATTCTTCCGGGCCTAATTAAAGCAGGATCTAAAATATCAGGACGATTTGTTGCAGCTATTACTATAATATCTTTTTTAACTTCTAATCCATCCATCTCAGTTAAAAATTGTGAAAGAACTTTTTCTGATACTCCTGAATCACTTGTGTGTCGACCTCTACTTGGAGCAATCGAATCAAATTCGTCAAAAAATATGATACAGGGTGCTGCCATTTTTGCTTTTCGGAATACTTCACGAATAGCTTTTTCGCTTTCTCCAACATATTTTGACAGCAATTCAGGGCCTTTAATTGATATAAAATTTGCATTACTTTCGTTTGCTACTGCGCGAGCTAAAAGCGTCTTTCCACATCCAGGGGGGCCATAAAGTAGAATTCCTCGTGGAGGGGAAATACCCATTCTTTCAAAAATTTTTGGATGGGATAGAGGCCAGTCGACAGATTCTATCAACTTTTGCTTTAAATCTTCCAATCCACCTATTTGATCCCAAGTAACATTTGGTATTTCAACGAACACTTCCCTTATCCCAGAGGGCATTACTTCTTTTAAAGCTTCTTCAAAATCTGTTTTAGTAACTTCTATTTGCTCAAGTAATTCAGGATCTATTATTTCTGAATCTAAATCGATCTTTGGGAGATATCTTCTAAGTGCTGACATTGCTGCTTCTCGACATACAGCAGAAATATCTGCTCCTACAAATCCGTGAGTAATATTAGCAAATTCCTTTAAGGAAATCTTTTTGTCGAGAGGCATACTTCTCGTGTGAATTTGAAAAACTTCTCTTCTCCCTTTCTCATTCGGAACTTTTATTTCTATTTCGCGATCAAATCTACCTGGGCGCCTAAGTGCAGGATCCAAACTATTAGGCCGATTAGTTGCACCAATTACTATTACTCGGCCTCTACTATGCAACCCATCCATTAATGCTAGTAATTGAGCCACAACCCTCCTTTCTACTTCTCCTGTAACAGTTTCTCTTTTAGGTGCTATCGCATCAATTTCGTCAATGAAAATAATAGAAGGGCTTTTTTCTTCAGCATCAATGAATATTTTACGCAATTTTTTTTCTGACTCGCCATAAAATTTACTCATTATTTCTGGTCCATTTATTGAAATAAAGTAAGCTTCGCTTTCGTTTGCTACGGCCTTAGCTAATAGTGTTTTTCCGCACCCGGGAGGGCCTCTTAATAAAACTCCTTTGGGAGGATCAATACCCAAATGCTTAAATATTGAGGGGTGTCTTAATGGGAGTTCAACCATTTCTCTGACTCTCTTTATTTCACGATCTAAACCCCCAACGTCTTCATATGTAACATAATCTGCTCCTTGTTCTTCATCTTCAGTAATGTGTTCACTAATATGAACTGCTGTTTCTGGTTTAATAGTACAAATTCCACTAGGCCTCATACTTATTACCTTAAAAGTAATTTCTCGACTAATACCTATTGATATAAATATGAAATCATCAATAGCAACGGGGTAATTACTTAATTTACGTTTAACAAAGGTTTCAAATCTAGGGCTTGATTTTAATTTAACACTAATGGGTGCTAGAACGATATTTTGGGCGGCATGAGTTTTAACTTTTCTTATTTGAATCGTTTCATCTATATTTGTTCCTATATTTTTTTTCAATCTAGAATCAATACGAATAATCCCTAAGCCACTATCCTGAGGATAACTAGGCCAAGCTATTCCAGCACTCTCTTTCTTTCCAACTAGCGCGATGACATCACCTGTTTTTATATTTAGTTTTTCCATGGTTTCCTGGTCAATTCTAGCTATATTTCGACCAATATCCCTTTTTTTTGCTTCTTGTACTCGCAAAGACATTATTGGATTATCTTTACCATCTGAGATATTATTGTTGTTTTCTTTTGCTGGCATATTAGGACCTTTAATATTATAATGACTATTCTATAAATATGAAAGAATAATTTTGTAAAAATTTTTGCTTTTTTTTTGAAGTTTATTTTTATTATTTAAAAAAATTGTCTAATGAAACTTGTGTTTTGGAAGAAGTCTTTTTTTTTAAACGTTCTATGGCGTTTTCGACCCTTTGCTTTGAAAAATTATGTTGTTCAATCAGGAGTTCTTCGATTTTTTCGTATTTAGTTTTTTCCCAGATTATCTTTGGATAGTCTTTTTTAGTATCCGGGTATAAAAAAATCTCTTTTATTTGTTCAATGGTACTTTTTTCAATGTTGATTTCTATTTTTCCAACCTTAATTTTATTGCTAATAATCTTATCTAATGAACCGAATTTTCTAATGAGTTCGAGAGCTTTGTGTTGCCCAATCCCCTTTATTCCGGGATAGAAATCAGTTCCTATTAATATTCCCATTTCTATTAACTGTTCGCGAGTAATATTTAAATTTTCAAGAAATTTTGTTAGGGAAATGTATTCGATATCAAGTCTAACGGTAGTGTTTTTAAGTTTTTTACTCCGACTAACAGCAAAATTTCGTATTAACCTCTCCCCACCAAAAAGTAAAGTATCGTAGTCTTGAGAAGCACATGCCCAAGCATCGTCATTTTCGACTAGAAAAGCGGATTGAGCTTCACCTTCAGATGTAGCCTCAACGATGGGTATTCCTAAATATTTTAATAGTTTTTTACTCTCCTCTATCATGGTTGTATTTAACTTAGAAGTCATCTGAGCATATTTTTTAGCTTCTCCAAAATCCCCTTTTTCTTGGGCTAGAACCATTTTATTCTCTGCAACTTCTTTTATTTTTCTTCTTTCTAATATAGTTTCCATCTTTAATTTAGAAGGTATTCCATCAAACACGTAAATAGGCTTTATATCATGTTCTAGAAAATTAATAGTTCTATAAAATAATCCAGATAGATGTGAAGTTATATTTCCATTGTAATCTTTTAAAGGAGTTCCATCTCTTTGCCTAATAATAGCTAAAAATTGATATAATGTGTTAAAAGCGTCGATAGCAATTCGTTTATTTAACAAATTATCAAATGTTATAGTTCTTCTTACTTCCTTTACAAGTTCGTTTATTTTAGTACCCATGGTTTATCTTTTTTTTTATCCAATAATTATCTAAGTTTTATTCTATATATTTTCCACTATAATTTTTCCATTTTCAGCAAGCGTTTCTTAAGTTGCAATCCACACCGTTCACATTCTTTACCTAAATCTTCTGGGTTGTGTAATATTTTGCAATAAGGACAAAAGACTTCGAAATGCATTTTCTCCTTGATTCCTTTTTTGTATAAAGGCTTGAATGTAATTTTTAGCAAGGGACATAAATTTTCCATGGAATAATCATTGGTGTATAGTTCAATATCTTCTGAGTATGTGTCCATTAATTCTAATACTAAACCCATTAAATTGATATCGTTCTTAGATAAAACTTTGGTAGTGCCAACAGATTGGGATTTTTCCTCGACAATGTTAGAATATTTATCCTGACTTTTCTTTACAACAAGTTTTCCAGTCTCAATTGCAATTTCTATTCTTCGTAAAATATTTCTGTTTTGATCTGCATATTTTCTTACTTTTAATTCGTTTACAATCCCTGGAGTTGTAAATATTCTTTCTGGAAAGTAATTAAAATCTACGCCAGTTAAAAATATATTTGTATCAAAAACTAGAATTGATTTCTTCTTCTTCTGGGCTGTCGTGCAAGGGCACCTGTATATTTCCAATTATCTTTTTTCTTAATCTTCTAATGTAATTATCGCTGATGCTTTTAGAAAGACGAATAAAACTAGTATGAGAATTTGCTTTACGTACTCTGATTATTGAATTTGGTTGGATATCTTTGAAAGTTTTTTGACCGTCAATAATAATCTTCGCACTTAATCTTGGTCTTAAAAGTTGGATTTCAACTTCGCTTTCTATCGGTAATACGATGGGTTTCAAGCCTGATCGAGCAAAGCTATTTAAAGGCGTAATTTGCATAATGTCCATTGTCGATTTAACAATCGCGCCACCTGCGCTAAGGTTATATGCAGTAGAACCAACGGAAGTAGATACAATAATGCCATCTAGGTAACTACGATTAAGATAACAACCGTTTATTTTTATAGATGCTAATAGAACCTTTGAACTCTTTGAAGAGATTATTAAAATTTCGTTTAACGCGTTACTCAATCGAATTTCATCAGAATCTTTTAATAGATAAGGTGTTAATTTGGAGCATCTTTCAATTAAAAAATCTCCTTTCAAAAAACGATCTATATCATTAAAGACATTCCTTTGGTTTGTTTCATCAAGGAATCCTATGGATCCAATGTTAACACCTAATATTGGGGGTGCATTCCGAGGCGGTAATCCACCTGCTACTCTTAATATAGTTCCATCACCCCCTACAGAGATTAAAAGTTTGGTGTTATCTTTCGTCATTTGCTTTAAATCTTTTCCACTATGCGGAAAGATTTTAGGGGCGATTCTCGTTTCCATCTGAACAACTTCGCCCTTTTTTACTAAATATTCGAAAATCTTTTTCGTTAGGCTAATCGCTCTCTCTGAGTCCATTCTGCAAGCTAAAGAAATTGGTTTCTTTTCCATGTCTCTCATGCTCTATTACGTTTTCTTTTTTATCCAAAAAAAAATTTGAAATTATATTGATTGAAAAAAGTTTTATAAATTTTAATTTATGATAATTCTAGTAACTAAGGTTTTTCCCGCTAATTTCCAATACTCTAACTGCGCTAAAGACATCTTTCCGGGATCTGCTTTTAATCCTTTTAGTTTCGAAACCAAATCCGCATCAACGGGCCAATTCACATCCATGGATTCATAACTTTCAAGATCCATTATATTAATTGATGTATCTTCTATAAAGCTAATCTGAGCGGTACCTTTCAAAATCTCGGGAACATCGACCATATGACCAGAGGGAATGGTTAGAGACCTCTTATTGTTGTCAAATACTCCGACGCAGACCACTCTTACCTTTGCGTGACCGTGTTTACCTGACTTACTTCTTTCAGTTGCTTTAATTATGCAAGGTTCCCCATCAACCATCATATAATGTCCAGTTTTTAACTTCTGAATTTCTGTTCTTCTAATGCTCATATTCTAAAATCTCCTTTTTTTTCTTTATTGTTAATAGGTAATGTTTATTATTTTCACTTATCTTTTTTAATAATATAATATATTCATTTAAAAAAAAATATTAGTTTTTGTTTATATTTATTACTAAAACATAAATGTAATTTCATTCAACCTATGGCGTTTAAGAAGTTAGGAAAAGATTTAGAATCGATCATGCGAAAATTACGAGGTTTACCTAAAATCGATAAAGATGCAATTAACATGGTAATTCAATCGCTACAAAGAAGTCTTTTGGAAGCAGATGTAAAAGTAGAATTAGTCTTCGAGATGACTGAAAATATCAAAAAAGAAGCAATGAACACCGATTTAAAACGAGCAAGAAGAAAAGATTTCATAATTAAGCTCGTTCATGATGAATTAGTGAAAACAATCGGAGGGAAATCTGCCCCTATAAGAATAAAACCGGGAAAAAGTAACGTTATTCTACTTGTTGGAATTCAAGGTTCAGGTAAAACTACATCTATAGGCAAGTTAGCGAGATTTTATAAAAATAAAGGATATAAAGTAGCCGCGGTTACTACTGATACATGGCGTCCTGGGGCTTACGAACAATTAGTACAGTTAACGGATCAAATTGGAGTTAAATGTTATGGTAATCCTAACGAAAAAAACGCGATAAAACTCGCGGTTAAAGAAACTAAAAAAGCGATAAATGACGAGCACGATATAATAATTGTGGATACAGCTGGCCGGCATAAAGAAGAAAAAGAACTAATGAGAGAGATGGAAAAGATCGAATCAAATTTAAAACCTAACGAGGTTATCTTAGTGATAGATGGAACTTTAGGGCAACAAGCCTATTCACAAGCAGAAGAATTTGCTAAATCTACAAATATTGGCAGCATAATTGTTACAAAACTAGATGGAACAGCTAAAGGCGGTGGAGCGCTCTCTGCGTGTGCTGCTACTAATCAATCCATAAGGTTCATTGGAGTAGGAGAAAAGTTAGAAGATTTCGAAGAATTCAACCCATCAACATTTGTAGGTTCTCTTTTAGGTGTTCCTGATATTGAAGGATTGGTCAAAAAGGTACAAGATGCGGAGATTGATGTGGATCCTGATATGGTTAAGAGAATGATGAAAGGAAAATTCACCCTCGACGATCTTTATTACCAATTGAAATCTATTAAAAAAGTGGGTAAAATGAAAAATATCTTAGCAATGATGGGAGGGGGCAATATTCCTGATGCGTTAACTGACGATGCTGAAAAAAATTTAGAAAAATGGGAGGTTGTTTTAAATTCTCTTACCCAAGCGGAAAAGGAAGACCCGAAAATTATCAAAAAAACACGAAAAAGAAGAATTGCTATTGGAAGCGGTACTGATTACACTACAATAAATAAAATGCTTGATCAATATAACCAAATGAAAAAATTCATGAAAAAAGCTCTTCAAATGCAGAAAAAAGGAAAAGGTATTCCGGGTCTTCCGGGAATGGGAAAAGTAGGAGCCCAATTTATGAACAAGTTAGGAAAGGACAGTAAATTCTAAATAGAATATTTAGATTTGATAACTTTGGATTTCTTAATATTTGTAGAAAACGTTTCTAAATACACTAAAAGCGATATTGATGAAGGGAAAACTCCCCTAGATATATACACGCTATGCGCTATTATTAGAGAATCCTTTTGTATCTCTTATACAATAAGAAAAAATAATAATTTTTACTTATATATTGAAACAGATCACCTTTTTATAAAGATTGAGGGTAAAACAGTGAGATATTTGGGTTCTGATGAAAGATCTCAATCTTTACTATTACTAAGAGCTTTAATGAAAATAGATACTCATGAAAATTTTAACGATCAAGAATGGATTAAGTCAACCCCGGGGATATATGTTAAAAAGTTGCATGCCTTAGATTTAATTTTAGAAAACTTGAATAGCAGCTTTGATGATAAAAGGATGTTTTTTACTGAAAACCTAAAAGATAATGTTAAACAAAATGTTAAAGATGGAGAGATTATTGATGTGAATAGTTCACATTGCTATCTTTTTTCATTTTCTCAAGAATCGATCCCTTTTCTTAATTTTTTACATAAAGTTAATGAAGAGTGCAGTTTAAAAAATATTGATCTTACAAAAATAAGCGGAATTGAAAATAAAGTCTTATATATAAACTTCTTATATGATCACAGAAATAATTGAAAAACTGATAACGAACGATGATCTTAAAAAATGGGCTCATTTATAGTGAAAGTTCGCTAAATAATGGCGCTATTTTAATTCTTGAAGGTGAGATTAGATCAATTATATATGATATAACCGAGGATATGTTACAATCAATAAGGACGCAAAATATTGACCAGATAGAAATTGATTGTGAAAAGAGAACGATTATACCGGGGATAATTGATATCCATTCCCATTTAAGGGATATGGAACAGAGCGAAAAAGAAACTTTTTTAACTGGAACTTTAGCAGCAGCTTTCTCTGGAATAACAACTGTTTTTACTATGCCCAACACAAAACCTCCAGCCACAAGTGCAATCCAAATTAAAAAATGGATGGAAAAAGCACATAATAATATATATGTAAATGTAGGCTTTATAGCAGGGATTCCAAGGGATTTAAATTTCGAGGAAATAATTTCTATTATTGACTTAGGGGTTATTGGCTTTAAGATTTATCCTTTAAACTCTTTAAACGGTATAGATTGGACAGATTACTTAAATATACAAAAACTTCTTAATATATCTTCAAAGTTCCAAATTCCTATATTTATTCACCCCGATTGGCCTTTAAACACTCAAGAGAAAGAAGAAATATTTCAGAAAGATGTTGAAGAACAATTACCGAGTTTGAAATTACACAATAACTTACATCCATCTTATTTAGAAGCTAAATATGTGAATTTTATCATTGAAAATTATTATAAATTCGTTGGGGATTTAGATTTAATCCCTGAAGATTATCCAATTATTCATTTCTGTCACATTAGTTGCCAGAATAGCTATTCCTTGATTAATAAGGCTTTGAGTACGAATAAATTCCTAAAAATTACATTTGAGGTATCACCTCATCATTTATTTTTAAATAATACAATACAGATTGAAAACCCTAATTATGCTAAAGTTCTCCCACCTCTAAGGAGCGAAAAGCATGTTTCTTATTTATATCAGGAACTTAAAAATGGCAGTATAAAATTGATAGGCACGGATCACGCCCCACACACATCCGAGGAGAAACACAGACTTTTTCTCGATGCACCCTCAGGATTTCCTGGATTTGAGTCATATCCTTTAATAGTCCTAGATCAAGTTTTTAAAAATGAAATTTCTTTAGAATCATTCGTTAAAATTACTTCAGAAAATCCAGCAAAGATTTTTGAATTAAAAAATAAAGGTTTCATTAAAACGGGATACGACGCTGACTTAATAATAGTAAATAGTGGGGTTGATTATTCTATTGAAGCAAAAAAATTTAAATCAAAAGCGAAGTTTTCGCCCTTCCAAAACTTCCAAACAAGTGTTCACATATGGAAAGTGTTTTTAAGTGGTATTGAAATAGATAGTAATGAATCTAATCCCATAGGAAATGTAATTAAAAGAATAAATTAAATAATTATTATACTTAGTCGTCTATTATATAATATAGAACGCAAAATCTAAATATTAAAATATGACAGATAAAGAAATCTTCACTGTAACTGACGGAAAAGAATTAATTCAATTTGCAAGAGATAACATTGAGTACTTTCTTAAGCATAATGAAAGCATCTCTGTTCCTGAAGTCTTAAAAGAAAAATATAAGGATAATTACGGAGCATTTGTAACATTAAACACTTATAATGCAAAAGGTAATCCATTAAGAGGTTGTATAGGATATATAGAACCAAACTTTTCATTATATGATGTTATTCATAAGGTTTCAATCAGTTCAGCTACAAAAGATACTCGGTTTTCATCGATTTCTGAAGATGAAATGGATAGTATTACTATTGAAATATCAATATTAACCCCTCCAAAAATAATAGAAGTTAACACTCCGAATGAATATTTTGAAAAAATCGTAATAGGAAGGGATGGACTTATTGTGGAGAGAGGAATGCAAAGAGGTTTACTTCTTCCACAAGTTCCCATAGATCACGAGAGAAATTGGGATGTAGAAACCTTTCTTAACCATACATGTAATAAAGCTATGCTTTCTTCTAACGCGTGGAAAGATATATCAAGAACTAAAATATTTTCTTTTCAAGCAATTTTATTTGAAGAAAGAACTCCACGAGGAGAGGTTGTTCGTAAATATTTATCCTCCATCTAGATTTAAATTAAAAATTTCTTGAGAATTATGGAAAAAGATGAGAGTTTAATTTTAACAATAGATATTTCGTCCACTTCAATAAAAGTAGGATTAGTAACCGAACAATTAAAAATAAAAATCTTTAACACTCAAGAATTAAAAATATACAATGATGATTTAGATGGTTTTGCTAAGCGCTTTAATATGAATGACCTTTGGAAAAAGGTTATTGATGGAATAAGTTTTGTTCTTTCCAGATTTAAAAACACAAGCATTATTGGTTTGTCGACTTGTACTCAACGAATAGCCTCCGTTTTTCTTGACGAAAAAGGAAACGCTTTGTATGGAGGACCTAATATCGATATTCGAGGCATTGATTCAGCTTATCTGGTAGATGATGCGTTTTCAGAAAGTGATCTATTTGAAATAACGGGACATAGTCCATCTCTGCTTTTTTGTTTAGCAAGATTATTGTGGTTTAAAGAAGAAGCGGAAGATGTTTATGCTAAAATTAAAAAGGTGTTGACATTAGATGATTGGTTAGTTTACAAATTTACTGGAAATTTTTATTCTAATCTATCCTCTGCTGCTGAGACCCAGATACTTGATATAAAAAAAGGAGAATGGAGTTCTGAAATAATCGACACTTTTAATTTTGATCCAGATTTTTTTCCAGAAATTGTTGATTCAGGGACTGTTGTGGGCGAATTAAAAGAAAATTTGAGTAACAAATTCGATCTTAATCGTTATGTTCCTTTTGTAATATCAGGTGGAGATACGCAAGCCACATTATTAGGTATGGGTGCAATCGAAGAAGGAGACATAGGTATTAGCTTAGGTACTACGGCACCGATTCACCGCGTTGTTGATAAGCCCATTTTTGACCCTAATTGTAACTATTGGACCTCATGTCACTCTATAAAAGGAAAATGGTTAATTGAAAGTCATGCAGGAAACACTGGTGCTTCTTACGATTGGTTTAAGCAAGCGTTTTTATCCAGCTTTACAGAAAAGCCAGATTCTTTAATAGAAGATTATTTAAAGAAAACAACTCCGGGAGCTTTATCAACTTACACCTACTTGGGCCCTGAAAGAATGAATATAAAAAATACAACATCTATTAAAAGAGGAGCGTTTATTTTTCAACCACCTATTATGGTGACTGAGGATGTCCCTAAAATTGAAAATTTTGCTCGAAGTGTTCTTGAAAACATAGCATTCGGGATATTTGAAAATCATCAAGTACTAAGCAATCAAATTGACTTTAGCACAATAACTTACGTTGCTGGAGGAATGGCTAAATCTAAAGAATTTTGCAAGTTGTTAGCAAATGTATTAGGCAATCAAATTTCTGTTGCCCACATTAAAGACTCAGCATTTATCGGTGCTGCTATGAATACTTTAATAGGTTTAAAGTATTACACCGATTATAAATCGATTGTCAGTAATTTATTAGCGTTTGAGGATGTAAAAAATGATCCTACCGTCTCTGACAAATTCAAAACGATTTATATCGAATGGAAAAACCTAAAGTCTAAAATTGATAGGTTATAATTTCTTCTGTTTATTAATATTTTTATAAACGATAGTAAATTATTAACATCACAACTTGTTTAGGTATTTTAAGGGTGAATAGAATTGTCAAACTTTGAAAGTTTTGAATCTTGTTTAAAAGAAATTGAAAATCGTTATATTAACACTGAAAAAGTACGAAAAAAATTAGCAAATTATGATGGACCTATACAAATTTCATTTTTAGACACTAAACGTAGCGTTATGATCTATGTTAACAAAGACCAAGGAATAGAGGTAAAAGATAACGCAAGCGATGAATCTGCTACAGTCAAAATTGAGTTTACGTCAGAAAATATCTTATTAGACCTTTTCAACAAAGAGCTCGGAGCTGTGAAGGCGTATTCCTCGGGAAAAATAAAGGTCGTCGAGGGGAATATAAGAAATTTAATGAAACTAAAGAGCTTGATGTTTTAGCAAAACTCGTCTATTTTAATATTATAAACTAAAAATTCTCGCATGGTCACAGTAGTTTTTTAATTAAAAAAGCTATAATCTTTAAATTGGGTTAAGAAATTATGAAAGCACTAATAACAGCAAGTATAACTGATGAAGTTTTAGAAGAATTGAAAAAAAAAATGGAAGTAACTTATGAGAGTTGGAGAGATACTGGAAATATCTATTTTGATATTAAAGAAATGGTTGAAAAATTAAAGGATTTTGATGTCTTCATAACTGTAGCAGACGATTTAAAGAAACCGGAGCTTTTTGAACAGACTGACTTAAAACTAATTGTATCTTGTCGTGGGGATCCCTTCAACATCAACTTAGACGCTGCTACTAAAAAAAAAATACCGGTTATTTATACACCCAATAGGAATGTCGTTGCAGTTGCAGAATTAACCGTTGGTTTAATATTATCTCTGGCAAGAAATCTTACAAAACTAGACCGATTCTTACATTCAGATGATTTTGAAATTATTGAGTTTGAGGATTGGATTAAATGTTATAATAAATTCATGGGAGGTGAATTAGAAGGGAAAACAATAGGTATAGTTGGTTTTGGTCAAATTGGGCAAAGAGTTGCTGAACGATTAAAACCATTTGGTGTTAATTTTCTAATTTACGATCCTTATGTTTCCGAGGACAAAATTAAAGAGTATGGCAACGAGACAGATATTGACCTTTTAATGAAAGAATCAGATTTTATTACTTTACACGCAGTAGCAACTGAAGAAAACGATAATCTCATTAACGAAGAACGAATAAAAATGATGAAAAAATCGGGATATTTAATAAACACGGCTAAAGGAAGCCTCGTGGATTACGATTATTTACACATGGCTTTAAGCAAAAACGAAATTGCTGGAGCTGCTTTAGATGTGTTTCCTTTAGAGCCCATCGATGAAGATAATGAGTTTTTAGAATTAGAGAATGTAATAGTTATGCCCCATATTTGTGGGAATACAACTGAAGTAATTCAAAGACAATCTGAAATGCTCTTAAAGGATATTAACACTTGGTTAAACAATGAGATTCCAATTAATGTGTTAAATCCCGAAGCTTTTGGAGTTAAGGATGTGAAACAAGATGAGAACAAGGAACCAGTCCAAAATTATAAAGAAGAAATTGTCAGCGTTTGTAAGAGACTATTAGACGACGGTCATGTTATTGGATCAGCTGGAAATGTGAGTGTGAGAGTAAAGAAAGGTGAAGAGGAAATCGTTTATATCACTCCGAGTAATGTTAATTACAAAGATGTGGAACCTAAAGATATTTTAATTATTAATCTTAACGGAAAAGTAATTGAGGGAGAAAGAAACCCCTCAATAGAAAAACATCTACACTTAGGGATATACAAAGAACGAGAAGATGTGGATGCAATTATTCATTCGCACGGAATATACTCGACAATACTCGGTACTCTCAATTTGTCGTTACCTCCAATAATGGAAGAACTTGTGCCCTATTTAGGAGGAGAGATTTTATGTTCGGATTACGGCGAGGCTGGTAGTGAAGAATTAGCCGAAAATGTGAAAGCAAGCTTAGAAGAGAGAAACGCAGTAATCCTTGCCAACCATGGGAGTTTATGTTGTGGAAGTCATTTAGAAGGAGCATACACAGTATTACAATATTTAGAGAGAGGATCAAAAACATATTACCTTGCTAAATTAATTAAAGAGCCAAATCTACTACCTGAAGATACAATAGATTATGAAATGGATATCTTTGACCTATTTAAGGATTCTAAGAAAATTTAGGATGAGATATAAATAGAACGATAGCATTAGTTTTTAAAGAGTATGAGATATAGTTGGTAGGTTACCATAAAGAATTATCCTTAGCAGTTAATTTGGTTAAACAGGCTTCAAAAATTACAGAATGGTTTAGAGCTAAAAATTACTTGCCTTTTATAAAGAAGGACGATTCTCCAGTTACTTTAGCGGATTTTGCTTCTCAAATTTTTATAATATCAAATATTAAAAAATATTTTCCAGAAGATCAAATCATCGCCGAAGAAGAAAGTAGCGCATTTTTAGACTTAGATGCTGAAAACATAATTAAAAGATGTTATACCTCATTAAATGTAATCTTTGAAGAAAATTTGAAAGATACTCTAAACTATCGTGGACTTAGTTCTAAACGCCAATGGACAGTTGATCCAATTGATGGTACTAAAGGTTTCCAAAGGGATTTAGCTTACGCTATAGGGATGGGATTTATGATTCAAGGTGAACCAACAGTATGTGCTATAGGAGTACCTAATTATAAAAACACAAGTCTAACGATCTTTTCAGCAGAAAAAAACCACGGAGCTAAAGTATCGTATGGAGACCAAAACTTTACTATAATAAGTGTTAGTAATAAAAACGATTTTAAGAAATTTCGAATATGTCATTCTCTACACTATAATAAACCTTGGGTATTGGATTTTGCCCGGTCAATTGGCGTATCAAATTTTATTCCATTAGACAGCATGGTAAAGCTATGTATGGTTGCTGATGGTTCTTCTGAGCTATATATTAAACCTATGAATATGCAACGCTCATTTACATGGGATTTTTTACCTGGCGAGTTGTTAGTTAAAGAAGCTGGGGGAAAGATCACAGATATAAGAGGGAATCCAATTCAATATGTGAACGATAAGTGCAAGATTAC
>Ga0114923_10001584_pt1 | contig 15742 bp, 25 predicted proteins | sample SumtaG_FD_89578 | JGI IMG/M metagenome (GOLD analysis project Ga0114923, IMG submission 89578) | Deep subsurface microbial communities from Indian Ocean to uncover new lineages of life (NeLLi) - Sumatra_00157 metaG | ecosystem: Environmental > Aquatic > Marine > Oceanic > Sediment | place: near...
CCACGTACAAACTTGGGACGTTCAACTCCTACTAACCGTCGTCCGATGCGTAGCGTCATACTGAACATGAGTCCAGCAATGACACCGGTCATCATGCCTGCGTATGAACCTGCGAACATGTAGACAAGCCCACCGGTAACGATGAGGTCCAGGACGAACGCATGTGCGAAGATACGTCGGAAGCCGACGTAGCTGCACAGGTACAGCACGGTAACAGCGGCAATGATGCCTTGTAGAATCATATCCATGGTCTTACTCCTTGTCTTACAGTGAAGGTTAATGACACTAAGATATGAGCACCCGGGGCGTGAGCCCCGAATACTCATATGTGCTAACCAAGGTCAGCTTGTGCAGCGATTTCTTCCTCTTCGCTGCTACCTTGAGCCATGTGTTGCAGTTCGACCTGCATTTCATTCCTTGCAGCGTCGTACTGCTCACGCGTGGCGGGCAGCACCTTGACCATGACGTCGTGACGCTTGGCCATGGCGATCATGTGTGACGAGCCTTTGGACTCACCATCCCAGAACACGATGGCGTAGTTCGCAATGCGAGCCATGTCCTCGTTGCGACGGAAGCCAGCTGACTTACCGTAGCGATCCCATTGTGCCGGGATCTCGCAGAGCTGGGCGTTGGGTGTCTGAAGAGCCCACCTGGACCCCATGCGATCGGCGCCCGGTGCGGTGCCACTGATGATAATGATATCGGCATATTCATCGCCGAGGATGTTGTCAAGACAGGCCTTGACATACTCGTAGTCCAGCACAGAACGTGAGCCGGCTACGATGACGTGCATCAATTTGTCTTTCATTTCGAGTCTCCTTTTAAGACTGGATTTTGTACACTGTTTTATGGGCACCCGGGGCGTTAGCCCCGGACCCACAATGTTAACGGTTGATGCTGTAGTAACGATCTGCGTCTTCCTCTTCGAAGCTGATAATGAAGTCTTTGTCGTCAGTGAGGAACGTAGTTTTTACTTCGTTGGCGATCCACGTATCGGCTGCGTCGCGGGAAGCGAAGCAGGCAAGTGCCATACCTAAGTGATAAACAGTAAACATTTTGTAAGCCTCCGGCCCACCACGGGCTAGTTTTAATCACAAGAATAGGAGCACCCAACTTGTGAAGGTCGGATGCTCCTGAGTTCTATGATGCTGACATTGCTGTCCGTATCCTGTTCATTGCTTCCGAAGGGGTTGGAAAGATGTTCAGGTGCGGCTTGTAGTAACCAAGGGTTAACAAAGCAAAGATGACAAAAGCCATAAAGATGATCGGCTTCCAGAAGATCTGGATCGTAACGAGAACGAGCATGACTAGCATGCAGTAAACGAAGTAGACACCAGTGTAGATGAGTGTGTTACGTAGGACAGAATTCATGACGTACTCCAATGAGTGGATTGATTACACCTATCTAGGGCACCGGGCGCGTCAGCGACCGATTTGAATATCGATGTGCTCAAACAGTGGGATTTTATTGAGCTCACTCAGTCACTGTGTCACTGAGACACGTAGTCACCCAGTAACTGAGTAACTTAGTCACCCCCTCTGAGCAACGAGGGCATCTATGGATCTGTCAGGCTAGGAAGGTTCCTTGGATTCGTTACCGAGTGACCAAGTGACAGAGTGACCTAGGAATTTGTGACTAAGTGAATCGGTGGGTCCCCCACCTATTCCCCCCCTTGCCCCCTGTCTGTCACTATATTTTTGAAAAATATTTTCACAGAAAATCTGCCCTTCAAAGCGTCTTATCGGCGATAAGCAGCTCTTAAAAGCAGAAAAGGGCTTGTAACGCAGCCCACAAAAGCGTACAGTGGGTTCGTACGAAAAGGGGCCAGATCTGGTCCCCCCACTCAATAAGAGGCGTAAAAATGTCACAGAAACTCGAGGCCATCTTCCGGCCGAAGCACCGCGAACTGACGAAGTTCGAACAAGACTCTCTCGCTCGCATCAAGTCATGCGCCTTGGAACTTGCCAAGGAATTCTACCCAGCCGACACACGTTTCAAAGCGCTCGCACTGACCAAGCTCGAAGAGAGCGTCATGTGGGCAGTCAAAGGAGTAACAGAGTAATGAGCAACACACCCGATTTTGAACCCGCAATGGTAGCCGTGTTCGATGAACTCGACTATCAGGAGGAAGTATGGGGCGCCCGCGTTCCCGAAGCCGTGTCCGGCGGACCAGCCTTCGATCGCAGCCTTGACGAGTACACGCTGTACATCAACCGCTACGCGGACAAGATGGCAGCCGGCAACTGCGTCACCCCCGAAGATTTCAACCAGAAGGTCCATACCGTTCGCAAAATCGCTGCGCTTGCAGTAGCATGTCTCGCGACGCATGGCCCGCTAACCCGTGAAGAGGAAAACGCATCATGAACCAGACTCAATTGCTCGATACATTCGGTATCGGAAAAGCTGTCAAGGAGCTCAACAACGGCGCCCGCGTATCGCGCGTCAACTGGAACGGCCCCGGCCAGTACATCGAGAAGCAGGTCCCCGACGAGAACAGCAAGATGACACTCCCGTACCTGTACATCAGGACTGTCCAAGGCGACCTCGTCCCGTGGCTCGCGTCACAGACGGACATCCTCGCGGCGGACTGGTATGTCGTCGCTGGAAACCCAGCAGCGTGAAGAACAAACCTTTCCCTGAACGCCTGCGGCGCCGGTACTGGAACTGGCGCCGCTTTAAGGCCACCAAACGCAGGGAGATCCGGCTCTTGCTACGGGACAGCGAAGACATGCAACGTGCGTCGGCGTTTATACCGCGAGAAGCCTATGCGCTGACCAACCGCATCCGGCAGGACCTGCACTCGCTCCAGGATCTGCTTTCTGAGAAAGAGTGGGGGCGGTGAGCACAGCCGAGTCACAAAAGCTTCGCGATGGAATCAGATCAGGAGCGATCCAGTGCTCCCAAGTTGGGTGCAACCCTGCAATGGGCGAGCACAGTAAATACTGCCCTTGGGATCCAGCGAATCTAAGGATTTATGAAATTGAACGTATTGAGGAGTTAACATGAACCAAGTCACCAAGTCACAAAGCACTGAGTCACCAAGTGACAAAGTCGAGTGTCCACCATTCCCGGACGAAATGCCTATGGATGGTGCGTCGGGTCCCCGAGAGGGGAGCAAAGGAATGGACGCCGCCGAGCACGAGATCAAAAGGCTCCGTGCAGTGTTGGCCACTCACGACAACGAGTACAGAGAGTTGTGCTTCCTGCGTTACTTCTATCATGAACAGTCTGTTGGTAAGGAAGCCAGCGCTAGCATCGCCGAACGCGCGCGCATACGCAAAAACTATCTGGGGCCGATACCGGAGGGTTACGCAGATGTCTGAGTCAATAAGTGGGCAGGACATAGAGGACGCATTCGCGAAGGCGCAGTACGAAGAGTTGCGCTACCTGCGCTACTTTTATGGGGAGGCAGACTTCGGTCCTGCCGACAGCGACGTCCGCATGATAATCAACGAGGGATATGACAAACCGATACCCGAGGGTTACGCAGATGAAGAATGAAGGCTACAGCCCGACCATGTTCCAGCGCCGGAGTAACATCCATCCGTCCGCGCGAATCGATTATGACCTCAATTGGATGCTCCTCATATGCGTGGTGCTATTCATCGGCGTACCATTGTTCGTGGTGGTGATGTCATGAAGATGAACAGACGAAAGTTTTTACAGCACGCGACTGCAGCCGCTGTCGCTGTCCCCGCTATAGCACTGGGTGCTACGCCACAGGTCGCGAAGTTCACGCATTCCGTGAATAAGTTACCGAGTGACGTAGTCACTAAGTTACCGAGTGACGCGCGTGCGTATTTCGGTGGCCGGCAGTGGCATCAGGACCAGCTGAGCGTCTGGATGCGCAATCAGGTCGATGAGGCCGTGTTCAACAAGTTGAGGAGGAAAGTATGAATCGGAGAGAGATAGATCCGGAAGGGAAGTTTTCTCAGACGGGGTACATCAGCGTGCGGGCCCACAAAAAGGCCTACGGGCGCAATCATCCCGCGACCAAGGAGTTGCGGAAAATCACACCATGGTGGAAGAGGTGGACAGCATGAGCAGCAAGAATATCAGCGTAGGCAGGAAAGTACTATTCGTCGGTGGTCCCGAGGCCGGCAATGTCCGCATCATTCCCGAGAGTCATGGCGAGACCATAGCGGCCGACCACGACTGGGTCTATCGCATATGGCCCATCAGGATCCCCGGGAGCAACGAGATAGCTTACTTCGCGTACGCCGCCGACCAGCACCCGCTGAAATTGTTCATCGACATGTGGCGGGAGTATTCGCCGGTCGCGCAGATCAAGCGAAACAACCCCGAGGTGGCGCAGACCTACCAGACGGTCAAGCGGCAGACAGCAGCGCGTAAGCAAGTCGGCAAATAAGCCCATCGTGACTCGGTCTGCTAAACGCCCGACACCGGTTAATCGTGTCGCGGCGAAAGACAAGTTCCACAACTATAAGGAATGCACGGAGTGCGGCGAGACCAAGCGTCTCGCTGACTTCGCGCTGGTTACTAATTGGAGAAAGAAACGTGCCGCCAACCCAAAAAGATACCGACCTGTTTGCAAAGCTTGCAGTAGAAATCCAAGCGCGCAAGACGTCGACCCGGCTTTCAAACCCGACCGAAGAAGAAAAAGCAATGCGGTCACTCCGGCGGCTCGCCGCGCTAACGCAGCCACATATAAGCGCAGGGCCAGAAGAGAAACACGTATTAAAGCGCTTGAGTATCTGGCTGAGAGGGGTTGCTGCGAGTGCGGAGTACACGATCCACGAATTCTGGAGTTCGATCATATTGAACCACGCGATAAGAATGTCGGGATCGCCCGACTCCTCTCCGACGGATACAGCTGGGGATCCGAGACTCTCCGAGCCGAGATTCGGAAATGTCGTGTCATTTGCTCCAACTGCCATAGACTACATACTGCAACACAGATGGAGTACTATGGACACGATGACGTCCGCGCCGCTCTGCACAGAATATATGCAATTCACGATATCACCGAGTGATAGTGAGCGGTTAATAACGGGCTTGAGAGACGGAACGCTCGACTTGAACACGGTCTCCATGGCAGAATACCTACAGATCAGTTTCCTCACGCTTATGAGTGGGGAGGAGATCCACATAGAACAAAAAATGGTGGCCGGAGGCAACGTGTTCAATTTGCACGCCTGCGTATCATCGGTAACACCAAGCCAACCCATGAAATCACTCAGGGAAAAACAATGAAGCACCTAACACCCGAATCAACACTGGCCGACGCGTTCGACTTTTTTACCGCAGCCGACGACGGGGGCGTGCAGGTCGCGCCGGTCACCATCAAACAGCAATCGGACGACACACGGCTCGCTATTTTCATCAAGGGGGAGCACCAGATGGCCTCTGTAATCATGGCCGAACTTATGTCGAAACTCGACGAACTGTTCGACTACTCCCAGCAAGCGGAAACCCCAAGTGACAAAAAGTCTCCAATCATCACTGGTTAAGCTGTCCGTAAAGGAGCGCATCTACGTTCAGGGCCGGTTGGATGGTCTGACGCAGATCGCCGCAGGCGCCGCCGCTGGACTGCATACCGACTTCACGAAACTAGAGAAGCGGGAGCATGTCCAAGCAGCCATGGTGGCAGCGATGTCCGACCTCGCCGAGGAGATTGGCTTCTCGCGCAAAGAGGCGCACGACATGCTAATGTCCGCGTACATGAACGCGGCGACAGCAGCGGAACAGATTGCAGCGGTCAAGGAAATGATCAACCTGCACGGCATCGCCGCACCGAAAGTAATAGAACACGAACATACCCACAAGGGATCGGTCACTCTCGAGAGAATGGAGACCGAAGACCTTATGAAACTCGCCGGCATGGACGATCTTACGCTTGAAGGTGAGTACGAAGTCATAGACAAGGACGCCGATGAGCGAACTGACCAAAAAGCACTGCCTGAGTTGTGATGCAGACACCGATCACTGGGTAGATTCGCAGGAGTGTTCCGTCTGCGCCGCTAAGAAAGGCCTGGCGCTGCTCGAAAACACCCAAGCGGCCAAAAAAGGGCGCAAAAAGGCACGCAAAAAGGCGAAGCGGGTCAAAGCGAATGAGAAATCGCGCCCCGAACGGGCTGCGAAGAGGGAAAGCACCCAACAAGAGCGCGCACAACAAGAAATGGCCCGCCGCGAGCTCGCGAAGCGCCACCTGTTGGCGTTCGTACAGCGATATGAGCCGAAATACATGGCCGGATGGGTTCACAAAGTCATTTGCAACGAGCTGATGGAGTTTTCCGAACAGGTAGTGCGCGGAGAGTCACCTCGGTTGATGATCACCATGCCGCCGCGACACGGCAAGTCACTATTGGCGTCGCAGTACTTCCCCGCGTGGCATTTGGGACGTCACCCGGAACACGAGTTCATCAACACGTCGTACGCGCAGTCGTTGCAGATGGACTTCTCGCGCAAAATTCAGGAGCTAGTAAAGTCGCCTGACTATCACTTGCTCTTTGGTAACCTCGGCGTTACTAAGAAGAACGAAGCAATCGAACGATGGAGTTTGTATGACTATGATGAAGATAAGCGAACGGGCGGTGGGATTTTGGCGGCAGGCGTTGGAGGCCCAATTACGGGAAGGGGCGCGCATATCCTACTTATCGATGACCCCGTTAAAAACCGCGAGGAGGCCGAGTCTACAACCATTCGGGAGGGCGCCAAGTCGTGGTACTCCTCGACAGCTTACACTCGGCTTGCACCCGGCGGAGGGATCCTAATAATCCAGACTCGCTGGCATGATGATGATCTGTCCGGCTGGCTGCTCGAAGAAATGAGAGAGGCCGAGAAAGAAATGAAAGTGTCCGGCGAGTGGCCGGAAGACGCCGACCGCTGGCGTTGCATCGACTTCCCGGCGATCGCAGTCACTGATGAGAAGTACCGGCACAAGGGCGAAGCCCTGCACCCCGACCGCTACCCGCTACCCGCGCTGAGGAAGATCAGACGCGCCACCGCACCGCGAGATTGGGCCGCGCTCTACCAGCAGAATCCGCAGGTAGAAGAGGGCGCGTACTTCCAGAAGAAGTATTTCAAGTTCTACAAGGTAGCCCCTCCGTACCTCGACATTTATTGCGCCGGCGACCTCGCGATCTCCAAAAAAGAGCATGCGGACTGGTCCGTGTTCTACGTCGTTGGGTTGGATGCCAACGGACACATATATTTCTTAGACGAATACCGCGGGCGTTGGGATGCCAAAGAGATCGTCGACGTGATCTTCCAGATCCACAGGAAATGGAAACCCAGACACTTCGGCTTGGAAAAAGGTCAGATTTCGCTTACACTAGACTCTTTCCTCAGGCAAAGGAAGCGTGAGGAGGGCCTCTACGAGCTCCATGTAGAGGAATTGCCCCCGGGCAAGCAAGATAAGGAACTTCGAGCGCGCATGATCCAGGGTTTAATGTCGCTCGGACAGGTTTGGTGGCCCGAAGGTACCCTGTGGGTTGATGACAGCATGAACGAGTTGCTGCGCTTCCCGAACGGTGTAAAAGACGACCGCGTGGACGCCGCCGCGTGGATTGGCAAGATGGTAGCGAACAAGACATATATCGGGGAGGGGAGACCCAAGGCCGATAAAATGACGAAGTCGTGGAAGACCAAACTTGCGGGTTACGTTGGCAAGGCCAACGGTTCTAAGAAACCACACATGGCGGCGTAAAACATGACAGACCAAAATATTTTCGGCGGCGATTTGGAAGAGACCAATGACGCGTCGGACCTCCACAACGGCGACGTTGACAAAGACGCAATAGTAGAACAGCAGTGGACAGCGTACACACGCGCCCGCGACTCTGGTCACCTCGACTGGGTTGAAGAGGCACGAGAGTACGACAGGTACTACTACGGCGACCAATGGGACGACGATACGAAGAATTCGCTCGACGCCCAAAACCGACCTCACCACACCGTAAACCTCGTTTTATCGACCGTTAACGCGGTTATTGGCACATATATCAAATCCCGGCAGGACATCAGCTTCACTCCCATCGGGAAAGGCGCGAATCAAGATACAGCGAATGCGCTGCGTTTCTTGTTCAAGCAGCTCGCGACCAACAACAAGTCGGAGCACAAGGAAAAGACTGTCTTCACAGATGGCTTGATCCAGGATCGCGGCTACTTTTATTACTACTTGGATTTCAGCGATAACGCCGAAGGCGAATTGCGAGAAGAAGTTCTCGACCCGACAGACGTTATCCTCGATGCAGGCGCGACAGATTACGACCCCTCCACATGGAGTGAAGTGTTCATCAGCCGGTGGATGACCCCGGACCAGATTGGAGCACTCTACGGACCAGAATTCAGGGACAAGGTGACTCTCGCTGCCTCCGGAAACGGAACCTTCGGCCACGACTCACTTGAGTGGGAAGCGCCGAACTTCGCCGGCGAACATTTTGACAGCGAGATATTCTTCCAGTCATCGCCGGAGGAGATACAGCGAGTCAAACGCATCCGCGTTATCGAGCGCCAGTACCGGCGCCTGTCCCGCACCGCTTTCTTCATTGATAAGCCGACCGGTGACATGCGTCGCGTACCCGATGGATGGGAAACCGATCGTGTCGCAGCATTTGCAGAGCAGAATGACCTAGACGTCATATGGAAGCCCGAACGGCGAATCCGCGTAACGATCACCGCCGATAAGATCCTGCTGCACGACGACTGGTCACTGTTCGAGCGGATCGCGATCATCCCGTTCTTCCCGTACTTCCGACGCGGCCGACCTTTCGGTCTCGTCCGCAATTTGATCAGCCCGCAGGACATGCTTAATAAGGTGACCTCTCAGGAGCTGCATGTTGTCAATACCACAGCGAACAGTGGCTGGATGTTCCAGACCGGGTCACTGGTTAACATGGATCGTGATGACCTGACGACTCAGGGTTCGAAGACTGGTCTCGTGCTGGAGATTGCCGAAGGCGCAGAAATGCCGGTCAAGATCACGCCGAACCAGATACCAGGTGGCTTGGCGGAGATCGGTTCGAAGGCCGGTGTTTTCTTCCGCGAAATTAGCGGAGTGAATGCAGCGCAGCTGGGCACAGAACGTTCAGACTCAAGCAAGGCGCTGGACTCACGCAAGCAAGGCGGAGCGATCCAGCAGGAAATCATATTCGACAACTTAGCGCTCACTCGCGAATTGCGGGCCGAGCTCATGCTCGAGATCATCCAGAACTACTACACCGAGACGAGGCTCGTACAGGTCCTGTCCAAGAACGAAGATGGGGATGTTGAGCAGTCCGAACTGTCTATCAACGAGCCGGTTGAGACCGTCGACCCGGAAACGCAGGAAGCCATTGAGGAGATCCGGAACGATCTCACTCTCGGCGAATACTCCGCCGTTGTTACGACCGTACCGAATCGCGACACGTACGACGAGACTCTGTTCGACCAGCTATTCCAGTTGCGAGAAATCGGAGTACAGTTGCCGGATCACGTCCTGATCGAGAACTCACAGTTGCCGAACAAGGCCGAGGTTGTGGAAACGGTCAAGCAGATCCAGGGACTGGCAGCGCCTACCCCTGCAGAAATGCAGCGGCAGCAGCAGCTGCAGCAGCTCGAAATGCGCCTGCTGAACGCGCAGGTCATGAATGAGGAAGCGCAATCGATCGAACGCAAGGCCAACGCCCAGAAACTGGCGGCACAGGCCGGCGAAGCGGCACAGGCTCCGGAGGTCGCGAAACTCAAGATCGGCACGGAAGCCCGTGTGGAACTGGAGAAGGCTGGCATGACGCAGCAGTCGAACCAGCAGGATTTGATGACCCGAATTCGCATTGCAAGCGGAAAAGAGAGTACAATGCGGGATATCTCGCAGATCGAGTCTATGACTTCTCGCAACGTGGCCGGCTTGAATCGTGTGGCTGGCTTAGAGAAGTCGCTCATGGACCTGAGAAGTAAAGCGGAAGACCGCAAAGCCGCTTCGGCCGAAAAGTCGAAAAAAGACAGCGATAAAAAATCGCCCAAGAAGGCGTAAAACGGAGTAAAACATGACCAAGAGAAAAGACGATCCGGACTTGGCTCCGGATGCGGTGCTTGCCACCGACCTAGGCGACGAGGATAAGCGCTACGCAGATCAGGTAGCGGAAATGGGCGGAGAGCCCGACGATATTGACAGCTTCGACCCAACCGATCTCGACGATGGCTCGGTGCTCCCGGAAGGATACGACCCACTTAACCCAGCCCCCGCGAAGTCGTCTGACGACGACGATGAGGGTGACGGAGATTCCGATGACGACGATTCTGACGACGATTCTGACGGCGATTCCGGTGATGCCGACGACCCCGCAGATGATGATGAACCATCTGATGAAGGAGACGGGGACAAAGACGACTCAGAGGGCGACGAGGGCGACGCGGAAGGCGATGACGAGGACGACTCTGATGCCAACGCCGTAGACGACAAGCCCGCCCCTAAGGGGATCCCAAAACACCGATTTGACGAAGTAAACGAGCGCCGCAAAGCCGCAGAGGACGAGAACGCTCGCCTGAAAGCGGAGATCGCCGCTGGCAAAACGCCGGAGGAAGAGGAAGAGGCGTTTGACTTCGACGCAGCCGAGAAACAGTATATCGAGCTGACTCTCGACGGCGACACCGATGCAGCTCTCGCCAAGCGCAAGGAGATTCGCGCGGCCGAGCACGCCGAGTGGAAAAACGAGACCAAGGGCGAGACCAAGAGCGAGATCGCGCAGAACGCAGCAGACGCTGAGTTGCTGGGCCTGTCGCAGGAAGCGGAGACGATGTTTGACGTCTTCAATCCGGATCACGATGACTTCAATGAGGAGGCGCAGAATAAGGTCCTAGTATTCATGCGTGGATACGAGGCTACCGGCGATTACAGCCGCGCCGATGCATTCATCATGGGCTTGGCCGATGTCGTAGAAATGTACGACCTCATGCCTCCCGAAGGCGAAGGCGAAGGCGAAGGCGAAGGCGAAGGCGACGGGAAACCAGACCCGAAGCCAACCGGCAAGAAGAAAACGGGTGGCAAGAAGAAAGCCGACGCTAAGAAGCGGGCGCATCAACCCGTTGCAGGCGAAGGTTCGGCAGCAGCTGACACCGGCGCCGCGGTGCCCAACATCGACGACATGACCGATGAAGAAATCGACGCGCTACCAGCCAAAACTCTTTCCAGATTACGTGGAGACTTCGTCTAATGGGCAGCATTACCATAAACTTTACCAACGCCAACGCCGTCAGACTGGGCAACGCCCTCCAAGAGAAACTGAGCTTGGAAAAAAGGGCTACGGAAGCGCAGCTCAAGCAGTACGTCATTGATTTCTTGAAGAATCTGGTTCGTACCTCCGAGGCGCGAGAGGCAGTAAAAGCGGTCGAAGTCGCAGAGAATGATGTCTCGATAACGTAGAGCTACACGTATACAAAGTGCCAGATACTTCCATTTTCCGGAAGTATCTGGTATTAGTTACGCGCCCCTGTTGACAAGAACGGCAACAGGGGTGCATAATTCACTTTCGTCCTACGCTCCGGACGTTAAACCTGCAGCGGAGTCGACCTCCTAAAAAGCGGAACACGTCGTCAGACGGTAAACAAGGCAACTGGCCCAGGATGGGCAAACCGACTTTTTTGTGTTTCGTTTTTAATTTTTGGAGAGTCTATAATGACTGTTACAAACTTTAATGCACTGACATCCGAGCAGAAGACTGTTTGGTCGCGGCAAGTGTGGAAGCAGGCGCGTAATTTCGCCTTCACCACCAAGTTCACGGGCAGCGGTCCCAACGCTATGATTCAGCGCATCAAGGAACTCACGAAGTCTGAGAAGGGAACTCGCGCAGTTATTACACTGGTTGCCGATCTTGAAGAAGACGGCGTACCGGGCGACAACCAGTTGGAAGGCAACGAAGAAGAGATCAAGGCTTACGATCAAGTAATCCAGATCGATCAGCTTCGTAACGCTAACCGGCATAAGGGTCGTCTGGCTGACCAGAAATCTGTCGTGAACTTCCGTGAACAGTCTCGTGACGTTCTCGCTTACTGGCTTGCCGATCGAATCGATCAGCTTGCTTTCCTGACGCTTTCGGGCGTTGCATACACCTTCACGAATCGTGGTGGCACGCGTGCTTCAAATGCGCTTGCTGGTCTCGACTTCGCTGGTGATGTGACCGCTCCGTCAACCAACCGCCATCGTCGGTGGGATGCAACTTCTGGCCTCGTAGCCGGCAGCACGGCCGCGGTCGCTGCAGCTGATACTCCGAGCTGGGCGATGCTGGTTGAATTGAAAGCCTACGCCAAGGACAAGTACGTCCGTGGGATCAAGGGACCGGGTGGAGCAGAATTCTACCACGTGTTCATGAACCCGCAAGGCATGGCCAAGCTGCGCCAGGATCCTGACTACCTTGCCAACGTCCGTAATGCGGGCGTGCGCGGTTCCTCGAACGAGTTGTTCAAGGGCACCGACACGGTCATGGTTGACGGCCTCATGATTCACGAATTCCGTAACGTCTTCAACACTCAAGGCGCCGTCTCTGGCGTTGCCAAGTGGGGAGCCGGTTCTACGGTTGACGGACAGCGTACTCTGTTCTGCGGCGCACAAGCGCTCGGCATGGCAGATATCGGTGCTCCGGAGTGGGTCGAGAAGGGCTTCGACTACGACAACCAGCAGGGCATCAGTGTCGGCAAACTGTTCGGCTTCTTGAAGCCGGTCTTCCGTTCAAACATTGACGCAACTGATGAAGATTTTGGTGTCATCGTTTGCGACACAGCGATTTAGGGAGATAAATCATGAGTACACGCACTGATTTTGCCAACGGTAAGATTACCACTCGCAGTTACGAGCTCGTCATTTCCGGCGGGTTTTCCTTCGATGACTTTGTTACTACGGTAGCAATAGTATTCTGCACGCTTCCAGTAGGCGCAGTAGTCACCGGCGGATACGTGAACGTGACCACGGCATGGGACATCACCACGTCTCTCCTCGATATCGGCGACAGCACTGATATTGATGAGTACAGCTCCACCGCGATCGACTTGGAGGTGGTTGCTGCCACGGCGCTCACGCTAACTGGTTTCCAGACCACTACGGCTCTGGACGACATTCAGCTCATCGTAACCTCAACCGCACCGACTGTCGGAGAAGCAAACCTTTTCCTGACGTACGTCGATACGACCAAGGCCGACGAGAACTTCGAGTAAACCGTTCGCTATCTGTAACACTCCCCCGGGGTCAAACCCGGGGGATTCTTTCGTAATACAAAAAAGAGGAGCAACATCATGCCTATGATGAAATCCCCGTACGACCAAAGATTATCTTCCACTTCCGGCCACTGTCTCGTATTCGAAGCAAACGTACCGCTTTGGGTACCGCCCGCTTGTATGCAGCAAGCTTTGGGGCAAGGTGTGAGGGAAGTCGACCAAGACGCTCCGAGCCCCGAACCAGTGGTAGCCCCTCCCGTAAAGAGGGACAATGAGGAAAGTGACGGAGACGAGTTCGCGGTCGCGCTTGATCAGGCGATTCTTCGCATTCTGACCCGGAACGACCCGAACGATTACAAGGCGGATAATACGCCGAAAGTCACCAAGGTCGTGGCAGAAATGTCGCCGGAACTGCGGCGCGCAAGTGCAACGGAAGTATCCGATGCTTTTCGCCGGCTGCAGGAGAACATCAATTTAGCGGAGTAGTAAATGAGCGCCACGGTACAAAACGTAATCGACGAAGTTCGATTTACGATCCATGATGAAAATGCGGCATCGTACAGGTGGACAGACGCCGAGCTCATAGCTTACGTCAACGCTGCTTCTCGCCAGATCGTGACGATTGTACCCGAGGCAAATATTGTTGAGTCTATTCAGACGATCAGCAACAACATAGCACGCCAATCGTTGCCTGTAGGGGGCATCAAGTTTGTCAAAGCCGTTCGTAACGTGAGCGAAGCGGATGGGACTACGCAGGAAGGCGCCATTAGGTACGTCGAGAAAGATGTACTCGACGGCTTCGATCCGAATTGGGAGCACGACACCACGATTAAAGTAATCGCGGCGTCCTCTGATTTCTTCGAACACTACACGTTTGACCCGCGGGACCCAAAGACGTATTTCTTGTACCCGCCGGCCAGCGCCAATGCATTCGCCGAGATTGCATACTCTGCGATACCGACGGTGGTGTCGGCAGTAGGTAATACAATACCACTTGGGGATGAATACCTCACCTCGTACAACACATATGTGACGTACCGAGCGCTCACGAAGGAATCCCGCGACTCCATGCCGACGCAATACCGGCAAGAGCTGTGGAATAACTTCCTGTCTTCACTCGGGCAAAAGGTCCAGGCCGACTTGCGCGTCGCTCCCGAACAGAACATTCCGCCGGAGGCTCCATAAATGACCGTTGCAATCTCGACGCTTCTGAGAGACAGCCGGCTGGAATTGCCGGGTATCGCCGAACCGGTGCTACAAGCGAAGCTGTTTCAGATTATCCGCCAGTTCTACTGGGAATCGGAGGCGTACAAGTATACATATGACAACGGACTCGATTGGACTATCAACATACCGGCTGCTCCCGCCCCTAGCGCAGGGACGGACATACCGGCCAAATTCGTGGTCAAACGAGTCGACAACATCAAATACGATGCAGCCGGCGTTGCATGGGACAAGGAGGTTCCGTTCCTCACTCGTGATGAACTGGACCGTGCCAATTCGGACTGGCGATCAGAGACAGGGACGTCTCCCTCTGCTTGGACGATTGACAACGAAGGCGCTGCCCGCATCGTTCCCATACCCACGGCCACCGTGACAACGGGGCTGTTAATCCGCGCCGTAATAGTGCCGGTCCTCACCGTCGTTACTGACACGTTGCCAGATTTTTTGTATTATGAACACGAGGCCGCTTTGCGGGCCGGTATTTTGGGGCAGCTGATGGCACAACCAGGAAAAGACTGGACTAATCCGCAACAGGCCGGCTTTTACCAAAATGTATATGGGTCAGGGATATTGAAAGCCAAGTCGCGCGCTGAGGCCGACTTCGGCCAACCAAAGGGCACGATGGCTTATGGCGGGATTTAAGATAGAGTTATTCAGGGGGATGCGCCCACGCATCTCAGCTCTGAAACTCAGCATTGGTGAATCACAGACTGCGGAGAATACAGATCTCGGCAGCGGCGACGCGCGCCCGTTCGTAGACAAAGCCACTACACAGGCTGTGTCCGCTGGGCGCTCTCCACGTACCATCTACCTATTCGATAACAATGACGACCCACGTTGGTTCCAGTGGGACGATCACGTTGATGTTGTTCGCGGTCCTGTAAAGGACGACAGCATCGAGCGCACTTATTACACCGGCGATACGTTGGGGAATGGCTCTCCGAAGATGACAACGACCCTCTTAGCCACAAACGGTGGCGACACGGGTCCGTACCCCGAGGACTGGGTGTACATAGGAGTGCCAGCTCCCGAAGTGGCTCCTATTATTGTCGCGGACGCCCTGCCGGAGGATGTTCCTGCGGGTGCTAGGTTCGTAGAATCCTCACGCACGTTCACCGATGAGTTCGTAATCGACAAAGTGGACTTCACTGTTCACCCAGGAACCGGCACTGACAACCAAACTTGGCGCCTGAATGCAGCAGCACTCGGGTCCATTGCGCTTGATATAGACGTCGGAACAGCGTTCCGAGTCACCGAAATAGTAAACGCCAGCAACGTCAAACTAGAGTCGGCTTCTGAGCCAGGTATTTTCGCCCGCACTCGTAACTCCGACAAGACTACCGTAAATGACTGGCACCCGATGGACGAGCA
>Ga0114923_10001585_pt1 | contig 15739 bp, 13 predicted proteins | sample SumtaG_FD_89578 | JGI IMG/M metagenome (GOLD analysis project Ga0114923, IMG submission 89578) | Deep subsurface microbial communities from Indian Ocean to uncover new lineages of life (NeLLi) - Sumatra_00157 metaG | ecosystem: Environmental > Aquatic > Marine > Oceanic > Sediment | place: near...
ACCAATTGCTCCGCAAGCAACCACTCTATCCATTAAGCTATGGGGACATACCTGTTTATATGATAAAAATATCATAAAATCAGCTTCAAATCAATTGACTTAAGGGGTTTTGAGATGTAAAATGTACGTGTTTATAGGAAGAGTGCGCCGAATTGGCAAGGCACCACCCTGCTAAGGTGTACCCTGGAAACGGGGTTTGTGGGTTCGAGTCCCACCTCTTCCGCCCTCGTTCCTAAAGGAGAGGTCGGATAACGGCTATTCCACCAGTCTTGAAAACTGGAGTCTCACAAGGACATGTGGGTTCGAATCCCACCCTCTCCGCTTAATTTCTTTCAAGCGCATATTATTTTGGTTCAGCTATTGTAATAACTATTCCAATTACCTTTTTAGCGCCAGAGTTTTTCAGAGCTCTGGCGCATTCTTTTAATGTAGAGCCAGTTATATAAATATCATCAATCAATAGAATGTTTTTGTTTTCAATTATTTCTTTGTTTTGACACTGAAAAGCATTTAAAACATTTTTTTCTCTCTTTATTCCAGTAAGTTCAGTTTGAACTAAGGTTTCACGCTTTTTTATTAGAACCTTGTTTATTAAAGGAATTTCAAAAAAACTTGAGATATGTTTGGCAATTTCTTCAGCCTGATTAAATCCACGCCATTTTAATCTTTTAAGGTGTAAAGGAACAGGAATTGTTATAAAGTCTTTAAAATCATTTTTATTCTTTTCTATAAGCTGAAAATGGTTTATTATTAAAGAGGAAAGGGATTTAGCCAGTTCTTTAACAAAGGGTTGGTATTTAAATTGTTGAATCAAGTTTTTTATAAGAGGTTTTTTATGCTCTAGAGCAAAGTATAAATCAGAAAGATGTTCAGTTTTTAGTTTTTTGTGAATATCTGATACTTCAAGAATGGCTTCACAGTCCTGGCAAAGATAGGTTTCTGGTTTTTGGCAGCCAAAACAGGTTTTTGGAAACAATAAATCAAGAAAAAATCTTTTTAGTTTATCTTTCATTGTGATATAATATCATACAATGCAGTTTTTAGGATTAATCCCAAAAAAGTTTTTAGGAATAGATATTGGTACTTCGGCAATAAAAATAGTTGAATTATCGCGCTGGGCTGGAAGGAAAAAGCTGGAGAATTATGGTGAGATTTCAGCTTCAGTTTTGTACAAGAAACCATTCAGAACTTTTGAGAAAAGCACACTTTCTCTTTTAAGTAGAGATATTGCTAGAGCAATTAAAGCTGTGATTGAAGAAACTAATATTAAGACCCGCCAGGCAGTTTTTACAATTCCTGATTTTTCAACTTTTTTCACTTCTTTTGAATTACCCTCAATGAGCATAGAAGAACTTCCCCAGGCAGTAAAGTCTGAGGCTAGACGTCATGTTCCTATTCCTTTAGGCGAAGTCACACTTGATTGGCAGCTGCTTAATGAAAAGACAAGAAGAGAGGGCCAGAGATTTGAAATCTTACTGGTTACTGTTCCCAATGAAGTTATTAACCAGTATAAAGAAATTGTCCAAAACTCAGGATTAGAACTTTTAGCTTTAGAAGCAGAGGTTTTTGGGCTGGTGAGGTCATTGATTGATAAAGAGGAAAAAAGAACAGTTGCTTTAATTGACATTGGCGCTAGAAGTACCACTTGCAGTATAATTGATAAAAAGGCTTTAAGAATCTCCCATAGTTTTGATATTTCAGGAGATATTTTAACAGAAAGAATTTCAAAAGCACTTTCCCTAGATTATGAAACAGCAAGAATCCTTAAAACAAAATATGGAATTTCTCCTTTAATGAAGAATGCTGAAGAGAAAAGTGTTAAAGAAGTTTTAACCCCTTTGATCGCCTTAATTATTAGGGAAATTGATAAAGTATTTAAAGAGTTTTATTTAAGAAAGAGAAGAGAGGTTGAAAAGATAATTTTAGCTGGTGGAGTTGCCATGCTGCCAGGCCTTCAGGATTCATTTAAGGATTATTTCAAAAAAGAAGTTGAAATTGCCAATCCTTTTTCAAATATCTTTTTTTCACCCATTCTCGAAGAAACTCTCAAGGAAATGGGACCTGCTTATGCTATTGCTGTTGGCGCAGCTTTAAGGGGTTTAAGGTCATAATTTAAAATTAAAATAAATATACATGGTTGAAATAATACCAAAACCAGTTAAACAAACAGACAGATGGCAAAAGATTTTAATTTATCTTTCGATATTTTTAGTCGTTGTTTTAGTTGGCACATATTTTTTATTAGATAATCTTGAGAAAACATCAAAAGTATATGTTGATGAATTGGAGAAAAGATTAGAGCAAGGAAGAACTGCTGAAAGAATTACGCTAGAAGAGGAGAATTTAAATTACAAGGAAAAAATAGAAGCTATTATTCCTTTTTTAGAAACCCATGTTTTAAGCTCAAAGTTTTTCGAATTCTTAGAGAAAAAAGTTCATCCCCGGGTTTTCTTTGCCAAAGTTAATTTAAGTGTTCTGGAAGAAAAAGTAATTTTATTTGGTAAAACTGATAGTTTTTTAACTTTACAGCAGCAGCTTTCGATTCTAAACAGAGAACCAATGATTGAAAATTTAGCGTTAACAAACATTACTTTAAACTCAGAGGGGGGAATTGATTTTAACTTAGACATTTTTTTTAATAAAGAAATTTTTAAATATTAAGATGAAAAGATATTTTAATATTATTATTCTTTTTGTTGCTGTAGTTTTAGCACTATTGTCTAGTTCGGTTTTAAAAGAATATGAGGCCTTGAATTTAGTAAAAGGTCAAATCTCAATTAAAGAAGACGAGCTTCAATATCAAGAAGAATATTTTCAAAAACTAAAAAGCATTTCCGATAGACTTCAGGAGAACAAAGACTCACTTCTAAAAATTGAGTCTGCTCTACCCGAAAATCCCCAGATTCCAGAACTTTTAGCTTTTATTCAAAGGTCAACTTCCCAGTTAGGTCTTATGTTGGGTGATGTAAATTTAGGGTCAATGAGTGCAGAAGACAATATTAAGAAAACAAAGGTTAATTTTCTCATGATGGGCGACTATATCGGTTTGAAAAAATTCATTTCTCTTGTTGAGAACTCGTCAAGATTAACAGATATAACCAGCATTTATTTTTCCTCTCCTGAAGAAGGAGAATTATTTAAATTCAACCTTAAAATAACTGCTTATTCATACTGAGATGGTCATAACATTCCAACAACAAGTTAAAAAACAGAGGAACTTCATAATTCTTCTTGTAGCTTTGATTCTAATTATTGCTTCTGTTTTATGGTGGGGGTTTAAGCCTAAAGAGGAGCCATTAGAGATATTAATTTCAAAACGCCTTAAAGAAATTGAAATTGACTTTGATATTTTTCAAAATCCATTACTAAAACAATTAAACCTAATCGAGAAAACTCCGTCCTTTGAAGGAACTATTGGAAGAGAGAATCCATTTATTCCGTTTTAATATGTCATTAATACAAGAATTAGTTAAAAAAGGAGTTTTAGATAAATCTAAAGCTGAGGTTTTAGAAAAAGAAATTAAAACTTCTACAAAAAAAGAAGAAGAAATAATCCTAAAGCGAGAAATAGTTTCTGAGGATTTTTTATTTAAAACAAAATCAGATTACTTAGAGATTCCCTTAAGGAGCGTTGATCCCAAAGCCATTCCTTTAGAGATTCTAGAGCTTATTCCTCAGAAAACTGCAAGCAATTATAATATGGTTTCTTTAGGAAAAAAGAATAATCTCTTAGAGGTTGGCATGGTTTTTCCTGAAGATTTAGATGCCCAAGAAGCTTTGAAGTTTTTAGCACGAAGAGGTGGGTTTGACTATAAGATTTTTTTAATAACTTTTAGTACATTCAACCAGCTTTTAAAGCAGCATCAAACCTTAAGAAAAGAGGTGGGCAAGGCTTTAGAGGAGCTTGAGGAAGAGATGAGTATTAGAAAAGCTGTTGGCAAATCAGAAATAGAAAGATTGGTCGAGGAAGCCCCAATTGCAAAAGTTGTTGCTGTTATTTTAAGATATGCAGTAGAGGGAAATGCTTCTGATATTCACATTGAACCAGTAAAGAAAAAATTAAGGGTTCGTTTTAGGCTGCTTGGTTTACTTCACTCTTCAATTTTTTTACCATTAAGAGTCCATCAGGCAGTAGTTGCCAGAATTAAGGTGCTTTCTAATCTAAAGATTGATGAAACTAGAATTCCTCAAGACGGCAGTTTTTCAGCAAAAGTAAAAGAGCAGAATATTGACTTCAGAGTTTCAACTTTTCCTACAACTTTAGGAGAAAAAGTGGCCATCAGGGTTTTAAATCCCTTAATTGGTTTAAAGAAATTTGAAGAACTGGGACTTTTTTCAAGAGATAGAAAAACAGTGGAAAAAATGATAAAAAGACCTTATGGGCTTGTTTTAGCAAGTGGTCCTACTGGTTGTGGAAAAACAACAACCCTTTACACGATTTTACAGCTTTTAAATAAGGAAGGGGTAAATATTGTTACACTTGAAGATCCGGTAGAGTACTTTATGGGAGGAGTAAACCAGTCTCAGATAAAGCCAGATATTGGTTATGATTTTGCCAAGGGCCTGCGTCATATTTTAAGACAAGACCCTGATATAATCATGGTAGGAGAAATAAGGGATTCAGAAACTGCTAACTTAGCCACTCACGCTGCCTTAACAGGACATATTGTTCTATCAACGCTTCATACATCCAGCGCTCTAAGAGTGATTCCAAGATTAATTGATTTAGGAGTTCAGCCATTTTTAATTCCTTCAACTTTAAGTTTGGTTATAGCTCAAAGGTTGGTAAGAAAGCTGTGTGATAAATGCAAAAAAAAGATAAAGCTAAAAACAGAGATTAGAACCCTAATTCTAAAAGAAATAGAAGAATTACCAGAAGAAGTTAAAAAAGATTTTAAATCAGAACTCTTGTTTGTCTGGCAAGCAAAGGGTTGTAAGGATTGCAGTGACCAGGGCTTTTCAGGGATGATTGGTATTTTCGAAGTATTAAAGATGACTGATGAGCTTGCTGAATTAATTTTAAAAGGAATTTCTGAAAAACAATTAAAGCTGGAGGCAAAAAGACAAAAAATGACAACAATCAGACAAGACGGTATGTTAAAAGCATTAAAAGGTATTACTACAGTAGAAGAAGTTTTAAGAGTAACCCAAGAGGAGTAAGAGCTTTATTCTTCATAATTGTAGAATTAAGAATTTTACTTTGCTTGAGAAAAATATATGAAAAACATTTTACTAATAGAAGACGACCCATTTTTAGTAGATATCTACACTACTAAACTTAAAGAGCTTGGGTTTTTTGCAGATGTTGCCGGTGATGGTGAAGAAGGTTTAAGAAAGCTAAAAGAAAAAGATTTTGATCTTTTGATACTTGATATAGTTTTGCCTCATGTTGATGGCTGGCAGGTTTTAAAGGAAATCAGTGAAAATGAAAAACTAAAAAACTTAAAAGTTATTGTTCTTTCTAATCTTGGCCAGAAAGAAGAGGTTGAAAAAGGTTTAAAGCTGGGTGCAGTAAAGTATCTTGTTAAAGCCCATTACACCCCTTTAGAAGTTATAGAAGAAATTAATAAGGTGTTAAAATAAATATATGCCAAATTATAAAAATAGAATTAAAAAACTTTTTGAGCTGACAATTAAAGAACAGGCCTCTGATTTGCATTTATCTGTAAATCATCCTCCGGTTTTAAGGATTTCAGGAGCTTTAATTCCTTTATTAAAAGAGCCAAGGCTTTCTTCAGAAGATACCAAGAGTTTTGCTTTTTCGTTGATGAGCGACATTCAAAAGGAAAAGCTTTTGAAGGAAAGAGAAATTGACTTTTCATATAACTTTAATGACAAGTCTCGTTTTAGAGTAAATATTTTTCATCAAAAAGGGGATATTTCTTGTGCTTTAAGATTGATTCCAGCCGATATAAAAACAATTGATGAGCTTAATCTTCCTTTAATACTTCATGAGTTCACAAAAGCATCCCAGGGGTTTGTTGTGATATGCGGTCCTTCTTCTCAGGGAAAATCCACAACATTAGCTGCTTTAATTGATGAAATCAATCACACTAGGGCTGACCATGTTGTAACCATTGAAGACCCTATAGAATATATTTTTACTGCTGACAAGGCAATTATTGACCAGCGTGAGGTTGGACAGGATACTTTAAGCTTCACTAAAGCGCTCCGCTCTACTTTTCGTCAAGACCCTGATGTAATTATGGTGGGAGAGATGAGAGACGCAGAAACAATTGCTACAGCCATTACTGCTGCTGAAACAGGACACTTGGTTTTTGCAACACTTCATACAAATTCTGCTTCTCAAACAATTCACAGAATAGTTGATTCTTTTCCCCCACAACAGCAGAGTCAGGTTAGGGCTCAGTTGTCCGGCTCTTTATTAGGAGTGCTTTCCCAGAGATTGATTCCTAAGATTAAGGGGGGGCTGACACCTGCTTGTGAAGTAATGATTGCCACACCTGCTATTGCTAATTTAATAAGAGAGAATAAGATTCATGAAATTCCAATGATGGTTGAAACAGGTCTTGAGATGGGCATGATTTCTCTTAATCGTTCTTTAGCTGATTTAGTTAAAAGAAAAGAGATTTCCTTGGAAAATGCGCTCAATTATTCTCTCTCACCAAGCGAACTAAGAATGCTTATTAGATAGTAAATGAAGTTTAATTATCAAGCCAGAACAAAAGAAGGAGAAATTAGAATTGGAACCATAGAAGCTTCTTCAAAAGAAGGGGCGCTTTCTTTACTTCAGGGGCATGGATTTTATGTTACTTATCTTGAAGAATCTAGGGTTCCTTTTTATGCAAAAAGACTTGAGCTCTTTAGAGGAGTTTCTCAAAGAGATATTGTTTTGTTTTCCAGACAATTATCAATGATGTTTGGTTCAGAAGTTCCTTTGGCAGAGGCTTTAAGAGTTTTATCTGGTCAAACCAGGAATTTTGTACTTCGAGAAAAAGTTTTTGATTTATCAAAAGAAATAGAAGGCGGTAGTTCATTTTCCAAAGCGCTTACTAAATATCCTGAAACTTTTTCCACTTTCTATACCTCAATGGTAAAAGCAGGAGAGGCTTCTGGTAAATTATCTGCATCACTGCTTTATTTAGCTGATCACTTGGAAAGAGAATATGAATTAGCTTCAAAAACCAAAGGAGCGCTTATTTATCCATCTTTAGTTCTTTTGCTAGTTTTTTTCATTATGTTTTTAATGGTTTATACTGTTATTCCTCAACTGAGCATGGTAATAAAGGAGAGTGCTGTTGAGATTCCAGTAGTTACCCAAAGAGTAATTGCAGTTTCTGACTTTCTAAAGCAAAACACCCTTGTTCTGTTTTCAATTATAGTAGTGTTTTTATTTATAACTTATCAATATTACAAAACTGAAAAAGGAAAAGATTTTTTTAACAGAATTTTTCTTAAGACGCCTATTTTAGGCTCGCTCTTGAGAACTATTTACCTTGCTAGATTTGCTGAAAGCCTTTCTACTTTAATTTCTGGAGGATTAATGATTGCTAAAGCCTTAGAGCTTTCTGGCGATATTGTTAGCAGTTCCGTTTATAAAAAGGCAATACTTGTAATTAGAGATGAGGTTAGGAAAGGCACGCCTATTTCATCAGTTTTATCTCTTTCTCCAGATGTTTTTCCACCAGTTTTTGTTCAAATGGTTTTAGTAGGTGAAAAAACAGGAAGTTTGGACACTAGCTTAATGAATATTGCCAATTTCTACCAAAAAGAAGTTGAAAGAGGAACCGCTAATCTTTTAGCAATCTTAGAGCCAGTCCTCATTATGACATTGGGAATGGTTGTTGGAGGCATGATGCTTGCAATTTTAATGCCTCTTTACCAAATCATTGGTCTTTAAGTTGTATATTTTTTTAAAAAAAAGTGTTAAAATTAATTATATTATTAATAAGAAAAATATTAGAATCGTGAGAGTAAAAAAGGGATTTACTTTAGTAGAACTTTTAGTCGTTATTGCTATTATTGGTGTTTTTGCTAGTGTTGCTTTTGTTACTTTTGGTCCTGCCAGAAAAAGAGCCAGGGACTCCAAAAGAAGAGCAGACTTTAAACAAATTAACACTGCTATGGAGGTGTGTTATAATGATAATAATTGTGGTAATGGTGCTGAGAAGTATATTGATACAACCCAAGGAGCAAATACATTAACCTCAATTGGTAATTTCGTTTCCTCACTACCGCTTGACCCTTTAGACGTTGCGCCTTATCAGTATACGTGGACAGAAGGAACTGATGCTTACCATTGCCTTTATGTTAAATCAGAGTCATTGATTGATACTTGGTTTTGCAGCTCAAACAAAGGAGTTTTTTCAAAAACAGCCCCAGCTTACACTCCTTTAAACACTGATTGTTGCGGAGTTGATGCTACCCAATAAAATAATTTTATATAAAAAAAGACAAAGGTCGAATTCTTTAATAGATAGTTATCAAAAATATGTTGAACAATAAAAAAGGTTTTACTTTAGTTGAATTGTTGGTTGTTATCGCAATTATTGGAACTTTATCTGGAATTGTTTTGGTTTCTTTAGGGGGAGCAAGAGCTAAAGCTAGAGACGCAGTAAGACAGTCTGATATGCGCCAGGTTGTTACTGGTGAGGAATTGTATTATGCAGACAATGAGAAATACTTTACAGACGCTGGTGCTGGTGATGGCATTCCTGCTATTTCTACTTATCTTCAGGCAATAGATGACCCTTTAGGAGGCACAACCCATTATACTTGGACAAATAACACAGCTGCTCTAGATTGTACTGACGATAATTACGATGCTTTAATTGACCAGTGGTTCTGCGCTTACGCAGCTCTAGAAGAAGACAGTGCAACAAGCGGGAATACAATTTATTTTGTAAGCACTCACCTAGGTTCTAAAAAATTAGATATAGCTGCGGCCCCAATTACGACTCTTGGATGTACTTGTTTTGTCTGGTAATTCTGACTGATTTTTAAAAACACAAAAAGCTGGCAGCCCAGTAGGCGCTGTCAGTTTTTCATTTTAATAAATAAAAGTGTTAAGATAATCTATATATATAGGATTTATTTTGCTTAGTAATAAATGGAGTTTTTAATTTATTCTTTTATTTTTATTTTCGGACTTATTATCGCTTCTTTTTTGAATTCAATCATTTATCGGCTTTCAATAAACCAAGATTTTTTATTTGGCAGATCGTACTGTCCAAACTGCAAACATAATTTAAGCTGGCCTGATTTAATCCCTTTAATAAGCTTTTTAGTATTAAAGGGTAAATGCCGTTATTGTAAAAAACCAATATCAATTCAGTATATTCTGGTTGAGTTTGTTACGGCGGTTTTATTTGTTATTTTAATTCGGCAAAATATAGGTTTAATTTACGATTTTACTCTGCTTAGATTTTTAAATTTATGTTTTATGTTTTATATTGTCTGTTCAATGATTGTGATTTTTGTCTATGATTTAAAACACTACATAATTCCCGACAAAGTAATTTTTCCAGCAATAATCGTTGCTTTTTTCTATCAGTTATTTAATATTTGGAATTCATTTGGTGTTTGGACTTTGGATTTTGATATTTTGAAACTTCTTTTAAGCCCTATTTTGGCAGCAATCGTCAGCTCTTTATTTTTTCTATCAATAGTTTTAGGTTCTAGGGGTAAGTGGATGGGCATGGGTGATGTAAAATTAGCTTTTTTAATGGGTTTGTTTTTAGGTTCTCCTAAAATACTAATCGCTTTATTTCTAGCTTTTTTTATTGGTGCAATAATTGGAGTAATTTTGATTATTTCAGGCAAGAAAACCTTTAAGTCAGAAGTTCCTTTTGCTCCGTTTTTAATTATGGGAACCTTTTTAGCCTTGTTCTTTGAGCACGAAATCATCAACTTCTACTTATCAGTATATTATTAATCTAATAATTTTTTTAAAAAAAATAAGGATCTATTAAATAAATTTAGATCCTTTTTATTAGGTTTAGGAAAAATGGAAGTTTATTACATATCCTTTAATAATACTTAGACTTTCGTTTTCGGATTACAATCACAGCAACTACTGCACCAACTGAAGCGACTGGAATAATTATGGCAAGAGATATGATCAATGGGTTTACTGCATCACCGTCAGTTACAGCAGCTGTAACGGTCACGATCACTGTATCTTGGGCTGAGTTATCGAACTCATCGTAGACAACAATAGTATAATTGTATTCACCAGGAGATAGTCCATCAACACTTATTGTTATTGGAACTCCAGAGGTCCAGGCACCAGAGTAAATCTCTATATTATCTTTATAGATAGCATACGTTTCAGGATTGGTGTCGGTGCTATTCCAAGCTATATTGTGTTCAGTTGTACCTTTTTCGTAAGTAATGTCAGCCGGACTATTGAGAAAGGGAGCAGTTGTGTCTTGGCCTTGTACCGTGACGATCACCGTGTCTTGAGCAAAATTATCGAACTCGTCATAGACAATAATGGTGTAGTTGTATGAACCAATACTTAGTCCGTCAATATTTATTGTTATTGGAACTCCAGAGGCCCAGGCACCAGAGTAAATTTCTATATTATCTTTATAGATAGTATACGTTTCAGGATTAGTGTCAGCGTTGCTCCAAGTTATGTTGTGTCCAGTTGTATCTTCTTCGTAGGTAATGTCAGCCGGGCTGCTAAGAATAGGATTGGCTGTGTCTTGTGCTGTGACAATTACTGTGTCTTGAGCAGAGTTATCGAACTCGTCGTAGACAATAATGGTGTAGTTGTATGAACCAATACTTAGTCCATTAACGCTGATTGTGATTGGAACTCCAGAAGTCCAGGTATCAGACTCGATTTCTAAGTTATTCTTGTAAATAACATATATTCCAGGATCAGCGTCAGCGCTGTTCCAAGCTATGTTGTGTCCAGTTGTACCTTCTTCGTAGATAATATCAGCCGGGCTGCTAAGAACAGGATTAGCTGTGTCTTGTACTGTCACGATCACTGTGTCTTGGGCTGAGTTATCGAACTCGTCGTAGACAACAATAGTATAGTTGTATTCACCAGGAGATAGTCCGTCAACACTGATTATTATTGGAACTCCAGAGGTCCAGGTATCAGACTCGATTTCTACGCTATCCTTGTAGATAATATATGTTCCAGGATTAACGTCGGTGATATCCCAGGTTATAGTGTTTCCTGTTACACTTTGTTCATAACTGATGTCATTAGGAGCAGTAATTATAGGATTAATTGTATCTTTACCCCACTTAACTAAGACAAGATCGTAAAAATCTCCTCCTAGTGCGAAACTCGCAGTTTCTCCAAGAGCGTAAAAGTGAGTTCCATCGGTCCAGAGAGAGTGTGCCATATCCCGACCTGATCCACCCCAAGTGCGATTCCAGAAGACATTTCCGTCTGTGTCCCATTGAACCAAGGCGAAATCTCGATCACCCGCTCCAAAGCTTGCAGTGGTGCCAAGAGTGTAAAGATAGGTTCCATCTCCATAGATAGACTGTCCGGTATCGATATTTGATCCACCCCAAGTGCGGTTCCAGAGAGCATTTCCATCTGTATCCCATTTCGTTAAGGAGAAATTACCAATATCTGCTCCAAAGTCTGGAGTAGTTCCAAGAGTGTAGAGATAAGTTCCATCTCCCCAGACAGATGATCTAGTGTCAGTGTTAGTGTTTGGGCCTGGGCCATCCCAAGTGCGATTCCAGAGAGTATTTCCATTTGTATCCCACTTGACTAAGACAAACTTACTAATACCTACTCCATAATCACGAGTATGCCCAATAGTGTAGAGATAGGTTTCATCTCCCCAGATAGACCATCCCCATTCATAATTGTATCCACCCCAACCCCAAGTGCGATTCCAGATATTGTTTCCGTCTGTGTCCCATTTAACCAAAACAAAATCCCAAGTTCCTCCTGCTCCAAAGCTTACAGTGGTGCCAAAAGTATAAAGATAGGTTCCATTTCCCCAGATAGACATCGCGTAATCAACATTTGATCCACCCCATGTGCGATTCCAGAGAATATTTCCATCCGTGTCCCATTTGACCAAAGTAAGATCCCAATCTCCCTCCCAGAAGATTGTTCCTCCAGTAGCCCCAGTAGTATAGATATATGTTCCATCTCCCCAGATAGAAAATCCTATGTCTTTATTTGATCCACCCCAAGTGCGGTTCCAGAGAATATTTCCATCTGTGTCCCATTTAACCAAGGCGAAATCGCTTATACCTGCCCCAAAGCTTTCAGTAAGCCCAAGGGTGTAGAGATAGGTTCCATCGTTCCAGATAGCATTTCCGGCATCATACCATAGTCCACCCCAGGTACGGTTCCATATCAGCTGAACATCTGCGTCAGCAATCGCAGCCATAGGTTTCTTAGTAACAACGCTATCGTTTTCAATCACTGATTCAATGTTCTTTTCCATATAATAGCTTGCATTTTGCGCTGAAAAAAAGAGCATCACGCCTATTAAAAGAAAAACAATCATTCCATTTTTTCTTCCGTTTGTTAAACTTGTTTTTTTCAATTAAATCAACTCCATTTTCATTTTTTAAAAGATCTGATCTAGCTCTTTTAAAAGATAGACTAGTTGCATTGTGTGATGAAATAATGGATTTGTCAACATTAATGATATTAACTTCTATTTATCAACATATTGTTAATTCAATACTTTTTTAAAAAAAATAAGGATCTATTAAATTTAGATCCTTTTTATTAAGGTTTAGGAAAAATGGAAGTTTGTTTCAGAGTCCTAATAGTTTTTAGCTTTTCGTTTTTTGATTACAACTGCAGCAATTGTACCAATTGAAGCGACTGGAATAATTATGGCGAGAGATATGACTAATGGGTTTACTGCATCACCGCCAGTTACAGCAGCTGTAACAGTCACAATCACTGTATCTTGGGCTGAGTTATCGAATTCGTCGTAGACAACAATAGTATAGTTGTATTCGCCAGGAGATAGTCCATCAACGCTTATTGTTATTGGAGCTCCAAAAGAGGCCCAGACGCCAGAATAAATCTCTACATTATCTTTATAGATAACATATGTTCCAGGATTTGTGTCAGTGCTAATCCAAGCTATATTGTGTCCAGTTGCGCCTTCTTCGTAAGTAATGTCAGCCGGGCTGCTAATAATAGGATCAGTTGTGTCTTGACTTTGTACCGTGACGATCACTGTGTCTTGAGCAAAATTATCGAACTCGTCATAGACAATAATGGTGTAGTTGTATGAACCAACGCTTAGTCCGTCAACATTTATTGTTATTGGAACTCCAGAGGCCCAGGCACCAAAATAAATTTCTATATCATCCTTGTAAATAACACATGTTTCAGGATTAGCGTCAGTAACGCTCCAGGTTATATTGTGTCCAGTTGTACCTTCTTCGTAAGCAATATCATCTGGAGAAGTAAGCGTAGTAATAATTGCATCTTCACTAACGGTTACAATTACTGTATCTTCAACAGAATTACTAGATGTATCAACAACAATAATAGTGTAGTTGTATGAACCAATGCTTAGTCCGTCAACACTTATTGTTAGAACGCCAGATATCCAGGCACCAGACTTGATTTCTATGCTGTCCTTGTAAATGATGTAGGTATCAGGATTATTGTCAGTGCTGCTCCAATCTATGTTGTGTCCAGTTGCGCCATCTTCGTAAGCAATGTCAGCCGGACTGCTAAGAACAGGATTGGTTGTGTCTTGCACTATGACAATCACTGTGTCTTGGGTAGAGTAACTGAACTCATCGTAGACAATAATGGCGTAAGTGTGTGAACCAATATTTAGTCCGTCAACATTTATTGTTATTGGAACGCCAGATATCCAGGCACCAGATTTGATTTCTATGCTGTTCTTATAAATGACGTAGGTATCAGGATTAGTGTCAGTGCTGTTCCAAGCTATGTTGTGTCCAGTTGCGCCATTTTCGTAAATAATGTCAGCCGGGCTGCTAAGAACAGGATTAGTTGCGTCTTCTTCTACTGTGACAATCACTATGTCTTGAGCTGAGTTACTGAACTCGTCATAGACAATGATGGTGTAGTTGTATGAATCAATGCTTAGTCCGTCAATATTTATTGTTATTGGAATTCCAGAGATCCAGGTATCAGACTCGATTTCTACGCTGTCCTTGTAGATAATATATGTTCCAGGATTAGTGTCAGTGCTGTTCCAAGCTATACTGTGTCCAGTTGTACCTTCTTCGTAAATAATGTCAGTTGGACTGTTGAGAATAGGATTAGTTATGTCTTCTTTTACTGTGACAATCACTGTGTCTTGAGCTAAGTTACTGGACTCATCGTAGATAATGATAGTGTAATTGTATGAATCAATGCTTAGTCCGTCAATATTTATTGTTAGAACGCCAGAGGTCCAGGTGTCAGACTCGATTTCTACACTATCCCTATAAATGATGTAGGTGTCAGGATTAGCGTCAGCAACACTCCAGGTTATAGAATTACCTGTTGTGTCTTGCTCGTAGTAGATGTCATTAGGAGTAGTAATTACAGGATTAATTATATCTTCACCCCATTTAATGAAGACAAAATCAAAGTCACCCGCTCCAAAACTCTTAGAAGAGCCAAGAGTATAAAGATGAGTTCCATTAGTCCAGAGAGAAAGCCCTACATCTTCATTTGGGCCACCCCAAGTACGGTTCCAGAGAGCATTTCCATCTGTGTCCCATTGAATCAAGGCGAAGTCTCGATCACCAGCTCCAAAGCTTTCAGTACGTCCAATAGTGTAAAGATAGAGTCCATTTATTTGGACTTCACCTCCCCAATCAATACCTGACCCACCCCAAGTGCGGTTCCAGATAACATTTCCATCTGTGTCCCATTTAACTAAGGCGAAATCATCAAGACCTGCTCCAGAGCTGTTAGTATATCCAAGAGTGTAGAGATAGGTTCCATCTCCTTGGATAGAATTTCCCCAATCAACACTTGATCCACCCCAAGTACGGTTCCAAATAATATTTCCATTAGTGTCCCATTTAATCAGGACGAAGGCTTCAAGACCTGGTCCGGAGGTTTGACTTCCCCCAACTGTATAGAGATAGGATCCATCACTCCAAAGAGATTCTCCAAGTCCACCATTCCAAGTGCGGTTCCAGAGAGTATTTCCATCTGTGTCCCATTTAACCAAAATAAAGCTTCTAGCACCAGTTCCAATGTTAGCACCAAGCCCAAGAGTGTAGAGATGGGTTCCATTGCCCCAGACAGACCTTCCTATTTCTGCATCTGGTCCACCCCAAGTGCGGTCCCAGATAACATTTCCATCTGTGTCCCATTTAACCAAAGCGAAGTCGTGAAGGCCTGCTCCGAAGCTTTGAGTGTATCCAAGAGTGTAGAGATAGGTTCCATCGCTCCAGACAGAATATCCACGGTCACTATTCGTTCCACCCCAAGTGCGGCTCCAAAGAATATTTCCATCTGTATCCCATTTAACTAAGAGAAAATCAAAATCTACTGCTCCAAAGCTTAGAGTGGATCCAAGAGTGTAGAAATAGGTTCCATTGCTCCAGATAGACCATCCGATATCTGCATCTGATCCACCAAAAGTACGGTTCCAGATTAGTCGCATATCCGCGTCAGCAATCGCAGCCATCGGTTCCTTAGTAACAACGTTATCGTTTTCAATCACCGATTCAACATTCTTTTCCATATAATAGCTTGCATTTTGCGCTGAAAAGAAGAGCATCATGCCTATTAAAAGGAAAACAATCATTCCACTTTTTTTTCCGTTTGTTTTTATTCTTAAAG
>Ga0114923_10001586_pt1 | contig 15729 bp, 12 predicted proteins | sample SumtaG_FD_89578 | JGI IMG/M metagenome (GOLD analysis project Ga0114923, IMG submission 89578) | Deep subsurface microbial communities from Indian Ocean to uncover new lineages of life (NeLLi) - Sumatra_00157 metaG | ecosystem: Environmental > Aquatic > Marine > Oceanic > Sediment | place: near...
CACCGGGTTGATAAAACCAGCCCATGTGAACAGAGCACTTACTGCAAACCGAATAGCACCAGGTATAACCAGGGAACCAGGTAAATTCCAATGTCGGGTCTCCCATGTTAAAGCAGCCTTTGGCGGAAGAAAAGCAGCCGATGTCGTAGTAGATACCCGCCGGGTTTTTAAAGGTATGGCGGTGCTGACCGCTGACTGAGGTCACCGCATCGACGGATGTGATGGTGTTGCCGCAGTTTTTGCAGCGGATCAGGGGGTCTTTTTCCTTTTTTTCTCTTTTTTTGGATAGTTTTTTGGTGATTACGTCTATCTGCTTGTCGGTCAATCTGCGAAAAGCTATAAAGGGGCTTTCGATAATGCTGTCGGCCACACTGCAGTTTAATAATAACGTACCATACACGATTCTATCACCTTTTAATACTATATTAATCTAATTCCCTTTTTTTTTCAACCCTTTAGCGGGGTTTAATGCTCTTGAAAAGTGTTACCGAATAATAAAATCCTGCCATTTCCCAGCACAAAATAAAAAAAAGCCACGAAGACACAAAGAAAAAAATTTTATAATATAACCCCTTCGTGTCTTCATGGCAAATTTTACTCAACAAAACAAATCCTGGAAGCTAAAATTTCATCAAGTCTTTTATCTCTTCTTTTCGTCCTACGATTTGATATTTCATTATATAATCACCTTTTCGCTGGTTATAGAGTTTCTATACGCAGCGAAATGTCACGTTCAAACACTAGATTCCGCTGGCTATAGGATTTCTATACCCAGCGAAATCTCATCATTTTTGCCATAAAAGAAATGATTTTTCAAGCCCCAGGGAAATGATTGTCAAAAAGCATAAAGAAGGTCTATTTTTTCTCATAATCCAAGTATGCCATTATTTGGCATACCCCTCATATTATAATAAAGACATGAACATGAACAACAAAGGAAAAAATCGCCGCAATATGTCCTTTTTTTTGACTAATTTAAGAAGGGATGTTATATTTATATTTTACCTTTCAAGGTCTATAAAGTATAGGAGCTAAATAATTTTTGATGACGGTTAAATATCTGGTACAAAAGTATAAAAATGAAATCGCCCATTACCGGTCTGTCAATTACAATGAAGCACAATTGAGGATTGATTTTCTTGATCCTCTGTTTGAACTTCTGGGCTGGGATATAAAAAACCAAAACAAAAAACTTACCAACGAAAGGGAAGTAATCCTGGAGGAACCCTTAAAAGAAAAGGCTTCCCAAAACACCAAAAAACCTGATTATACATTTCGTTTATTTTCGGAGCGAAAATTTTTCCTGGAGGCGAAAAAACCAAATATTTCGATTGAGAGTAATAGTGATGCGGCCAAACAAATTAGACGCTATGGATTCACCGCTAAATTAAAAATTTCAGTTCTTTCAAACTTTGAATACTTAATTATTTATGATTGTTCCGTAAAAGTAGACGAAGATGATAATTATATGAACGCACGGGTAAAAATTTATCACTACACCGAATACGAAGACAAATTTGAAGAACTAAAAAAATCTATTGGAAAAGAATCTGTTTACAGTGGCCAATTTGATGAAATTTGGAAAGACATCGAAAGTAATATAAACCGTTTCAGTATTGATGATCTATTCCTATATCACATTAACGAGTGGCGGGTATTATTGGGCAGGGAAATCTATAGATATTCCCCGGGTATTTCTTCGGAGCTTCTAAATGATTATGTTCAACGCTACCTTAACAGCATCATTTTTTTAAGAGTCTGTGAAGACAGAAACCTGGAAACAAACGAATCATTATTAAAAATTTCCAGGGATGAAAGGGCTGAGGCATTGGTGGCAAAATTTGAAGAAGCAGATAGTAAATATAATGCAGGACTATTTCAGCTTTACTTATCGGAAAAAATTATAAGAAATATTCACTCGATTTTTTGGCAGGTAATAAGAGAACTTTATTACCCTGAAAGCCCGTATTCATTTTCGGTTTTTGCTTCCGATATACTGGGAAATATTTATGAAATTTTCCTCGCTGAAAAGTTAGTTATTAAAAATGATGTTGTAATCCTTGAAAAAAAACCGGAAACCCTTGACAGGGACATCATAACCACACCGACATATATCATTCGTAATATATTAAAACAAACCATCGTTCCATTTTGCAAAGGCAAAAGCGACCGGGAGATACTAAAAATAAAGGTTGCAGATATTGCTTGCGGATCAGGGGCCTTTTTGACGGAAGCATTCCAAGTGCTTAATGACCTGTTAATCGATTACTATCTAAATTCAGATAAGTCAAAGCTGGTTCAAACAGGGATAAACACCTATAAGCTGCCCTTTGAGGTGAAGAAAAAAATCCTGGCCAATTGCATCCATGGTGTAGATAAAGATTATAACGCAGTCGAAGCAGCCAAATTTGGGCTGCTTTTAAAACTCCTGGAAAATGAAACCAGTGCTTCGGTAGGAAATCGAAAACCCATGCTGCCGGATTTATCTAAAAACATTGTATTTGGAAATTCTTTAATTAGCCCTGATGACATCAACCACTTGGATGGAAACCAAAAGGATATTATCAACCCTTATGATTTTAAAGATACCGGTTATGATATTATTATTGGGAATCCCCCCTATATGAAATCAGAAGACATGAAAAAACACACTCCCTTTGAACATCCGCAGCCATATAAACGGATATTTGAATCGGCTTACAAGCAGTTTGATAAGTACTTCCTGTTTATAGAAAAAGGGTTATCTCTGCTTAATGACAATGGCTGCCTGGGATATATTGTCCCCAATAAGTTCACAAAAGTCGGGGCAGGGGAAAAATTAAGGCATTTACTGTCACAATCCGGTCATTTAAAGCGCATCATTTCCTTCGGGGCTAATCAGATATTTCAAAGTAAAACCACATATACGTGCTTGTTAATTTTAGAGAAACGTCAAAACAAAAACTGTGGATTTTACGAAGTAAAAGACCTATCCGGATGGAAATTTAAAGATTTAAAAAAAAGTGATTATGAAGAATACCCTATCTCATCGCTGGATGACGAAGTCTGGATTTTTGTGCCTTCGCACTTTAAACATGCTTATAATAAAATTAATGCCAGCAGTATTCAATTAATTAAGCTCTTGGGGAAAAATAATATTTTCAATGGCATTCAAACCAGTAGAAATTCCATATACGTGATTACTCCTATTAAAGAAGACCGGCACTATGTTTATTTTAAAAACAAAGGTTTAAACTGGAAAGTGGAGATAGAATTAACACGTCCTTACTACCAGACTCCCCAAAAGAAAGGTCAGGAAAGGTTAAACACGTATCGCATATTGGAACCTAACTCCCGGGTAATATTTCCTTACAAACGGTCCGGGGAAGGTGTTGAAATTATATACGAAGATGAACTCCAGCTAAAATATCCTGAAACCCACAACTATTTCACTCATTTTAAATCCGATCTATTAAAAAGAGATGTGAATCCACCCATACAAACAGGTGACTGGTACAAATTCGGACGAAGCCAGCAACTGGACAGGTGGGATTCACCGATTAAAATTGTCATCGGCGTAAATTCTGTGGGCAACAAGTATGCCATCGATTACAGCCATACCTTTATCTCATCCGGGGGAACCGCCGGTCACTGTGGAATTACCGTACCATCCGACCTCGGTTATTCGATATATTATATTCAAGCTTTACTAAACTCGAAGTACCTGGAGTGGTACTCTTCATCAATCGGTGAGGTATTTCGGGGCGGATATATTGCCAGGGGTACCAAAGTTTTAAACCGGTTGCCCATCAGGAAGATCGATTTTGATAATCCTGAGGAAAAAAAACAGCATGACAAAATTGCAGAAATACAGGAACGCTTAATTGGGAAACAGTCGGAAATCGACAAAAACATTGGAAACGATAGGAATTTAATAAAGTTGCAAAGACAATTTACAGCCCTTAAGAATACCATGGAACAAGCATTAAAAAAACTATATGATTTGGGTAACGATGACGGTATCATCCCCTTAATAAAAGATTTATACAAATAGAAGACCTATGAAGTTAATTGAAAACGAAACACAACAGAAATTGCGGGGTGGTTTCTATACTCCCAAACCCATTGCAGATTTTATTTTAAAATGGTCTTTTAACGGGGCTGCAGATTACGATATCCTGGAACCCAGTGCCGGTAACGGCGTATTCCTGGAACAATTAAAAACAAATAATTATAAATACAAATCCATTACCGCCATAGAATTGGATAAAAAAGAAGCTCAAAAAGCAAAAAGCGTAGATTTAAAAAACAAAGCGGTATTAAATATGGATTTTCATACCTTTTGTAATTCTACCAGCCAAATATTCGATTTGGTGATCGGTAATCCTCCATATATTCGTTATCAATATTTTGATAGAAGCCAGCAGATAGAAGCGGAAAAAATATTTAACCGGGTGAATCTTAAATACTCAAAATTGACCAATGCCTGGGTCTCTTTTGTAGTGGGTGCTTCTTTGCTGTTAAAGGAAAAAGGGAAAATTGGATTTGTACTGCCGGCCGAGATTCTGCAGGTATCTTATGCCAAACCGTTAAGAGAATTTTTATCTGGCTTTTACAACAAAATAAATATCGTCTCTTTCAAAAAATTGGTTTTCCCGCAAATTCAGCAGGAAGTGGTTTTATTGCTCTGTGAAAGGAATCAATCCCCCTCTCATTTGATCGAGCACATTGAACTGGATGACATGCAGTGCTTGAATACGATAGATGTATCGCTATTTAAAACCCCCCGTAAAAGAATCGATTTTAAATCCAATAAATGGACGTTTTATTTTTTAGACCAGGAAGAGATAGATTTTTTAGAGGAGATTTCAAATCAAAATTCCATTCCTACTATTGGTGATTATGCAAACATCGAGGTAGGAATTACCACTGGTTCAAATGCTTTTTTCACGGTATCTAAGTCCACTGTTGAGGCATTTAATTTGCACGATTATGCCAAACCATTGGTGGGCAGAAGTGTGCAGGTCAACAGCTTAAAATTTACAAAAGATGACTGGCTGCAAAATGTAAATAGCGACGCCAGGGCTCATTTACTGGTCTTCCCAACTGTCACCCAATTAAAAAGAAATAAACAAGCGTTGATATACCTGGAGAACGGGGAGAAAAAAAGTATACACAAGGGGTACAAATGCCGTATAAGAGAACAATGGCAGACCGTACCATCCGTATGGGTACCTGATGCCTTATTTATTAGAAGGAACAACCATTATCCTAAATTTGTCATAAATGAAGCCGGGGCTTATACAACCGATACCATGCACCGGGTTAAATTAAAGGGAAATGTTGATATATACGCATTGGCTGCCAGCTTTTACAATTCTCTCTCTCTTGCTTCTTCTGAGATTTCCGGACGCAGTTACGGTGGAGGTGTCCTGGAGTTAATGCCCGGCGAAGTCGAAAAGATACGACTGCCCTACAAGGAAACCAATGCGGCTTTAGTGGAAGAAATAGATCACATGATGAGGAAAGAAACCGATATTCATAAAATCTTAGAGCACACCAACGCCATTATTTTAAAAGATGGACTGGGCTTTGCCCATTCAGACATCAAAATTGCCGACAACATCTGGAGAAAACTCTCCCAGAGAAGGCTAAACAGAGCAAAATCGGAAAATGTTGAAATATGATGAGGCTTATACTATAATAAGCCCTTAGTGACGATAACATCTACTTTGAGTAAAAAACAATGGGACCTTTTCAAGGCAAAACTTATTCTCTTTATAGTGACAGCCATGCAAATACCTGGATGCCAACCGCTGCGCCAGGTGGATGGGAAAAGCGTATGAAAATTCATTCAATTTAAACGAACTGGAGGAGCTGATAAAGTGACGAACCACGGACCCTTTGCCAACCCGGAAGATGTGAGCGAGATTTCCAACCGGGGGGAGCGTTATGTTCCCCTGGTGTATTCTTACAACGCTGCCATGCACCTGGGGCATATGGCTTCATACAAGCTGGCACTGCGTTATGCCTATGGTCAAAAGGTACTGGACCTGGGCTGCGGAACCGGTTATGGCTCGCATTTTTTAGCCAGTTTCGGAGCAAGAGAGGTGGCGGCGGCAGACCTGGATGAAGTGGCTGTCAACTATGCCCGTAAAACCTATCCCCATACCCGGGTTCTTTACCTGCGCTTCGATGGCGATTTTTCTTTGCCTTTTGCCGATCGATCTTTTGACTTTGTGTTCTGTTCTCAAGTCATCGAACATATCGGTGAACCGGTCAATCTCTTAAAGGAAATCCGGCGTATTCTAAAAAAGGGTGGTTTCTGCCTGATCACAGCGCCAAATAAAGAATTCTTTAGCCCTGATCCCAATAAAAACCCAAATGAATACCACGTCAATGAGATGAATCTATCCGAATATGAAAAAATGAGCCGCCAGGTTTTCCCCCATATAAAACTAGCCGGTATCCCCCAAAATTGCCTGAAGCTCAACCCGGACAATACCGTCTCTGTGAAATCCAATGAAGAACTGGTTTTAGAAGATTACCGCGTGCGTTTCGATAATCTTGAGGTTTGCGAAAACTTACTGCTTTTTGGACATACGCAAAGGAACGGTCAATTTGAAGAAACGCTGCCGGGTAAATATTTAGAAGTATCCCAAACATTGGCGCCTTGTTTTTGGGATGCAGAGGTAAACCAGTGGGTTACATTGGGTATCTATCCCAAAACAAAGGTATCGAAGGGCGATACGTCTCGATCCCCTGCTGTTGTAAAAACCAGGGTGCTCTCACCAGCCAACGGGCTGTACCGGGTAGATATCGGCCTGGTTCATGAAGGTCAGTATAAAATAGACGTCACATTGCGGAGGGGTTCCTCAAAAGGGCCGATAGTATTTCAGACGGCAGCGGATGTCATAGACAGGAAACTTCGCCTGGTTTTTCCCCTGGTAAAGGATTCAGTCAACCAATCCTTTTACCTGGAGCTTCGGGTGCAGTGCAGTATTTGGGACCGGTTGTTGAAACGGAAGGGTTTACGTTTACCGCGTTTTGAATACATAGATAGGCACTTACCGGTATGGACATTTCATCAGCTCGGGTTGAATTAGTAATTGAGATTAAAGCGGAAACGGGCATGAGGGGGCTTGCGCCCCCACATTACCGTTGCGCTTATGCGCCGCTCCCTTTCCATTCCTCTCTTCCCTTCATTTCCACTTTCAGCATTTCAAACAGTGAACCGTGAAGCGCTGAAGTTAGGCTCTCATACCCCCCCATTTTCATATATAGTGAATATGTTGTCAATAACCTAAACTACCTATTTTTATATAGGTAAAACTACTCATTTTTCAAATTCTTCCATTATTTGTTCAAAATATCCCAACCGTCGGTTATCTTTTTTTTGTTTCCATTGGGTTCCCAGTTCCTCCAGTTCTTTACGGATAAGTTGAAGCACGTTGTCGCGTGCGTTTCCTTCCAGGTGACGGCGGCAGAAGCGAACCCGGTTGCGTAGGAAATAGAAGGTGGTATATAACGGCTTTTTCCGGCAGGTCTGCCCTACCCCATGCTTAATTTTTGCTTTATAACACCGGGCCAGGGGGATGCCTTTTTGATGGGCCCGGAAACACATATCCACGTCTTCCCAGTACATATGAAAGGATTCATCCGTTCCCCCCAGTTCCGTAAACGCATCCCGGTGAATCCACACGGTAGTTCCCGGGATATAATCTTTTTGCGGGTCTAACATTTTTGGAAGATCGTATTCATGGTTATGGTGAATGGTGCCGCTGTGGGCATTGAAATAGGCGCCGATGGAGTCGATGGCATCGGGCCGGGAGAGGTAGGTAACTAAAGGCGCCACCATCCCGGCGCCGGTTTGGACAGCGGTTTTTTCACAAGCTTCTGCCGCGCCCGGTTCAACCATTGTATCGTTGGTACAAAATAATGCTGAAGATGAACCGCTGGAGAAAACCCATTCCAGAGCCCGGTTAAAGCCACCGGAAAACCCCAGGTTTTTTTCGATTCGCCGATGATGGCATAAAGGAAAGGTTTGTTTTAACTGTTGAAAAATTTCCCTTTTGGAGCCGTTGTCGAAGCAATAAATTTGTTGAGGTGGATATCTCGCGTCTATGATGGATTGAATGCAGCGGTTGGTCAGACGGATCTTGTTATAGTGTAAAACAATGATGGCAACTTCTTGTTTCAATTTAATATATAACCTCCTGGTTTGGGTTTTAATGTTTAAACATACTACGATTTTGCAAAAAAAGAGGACAGGCAGAGATAAAAAGCAAAAACAAAAAACAAACACGCGGGTACCTTTATAGACACTTCCAAATTTCTTTTGTAACAACGGCATATATCACTGACAACAGAAGCGAAATTAAATTTCCTACCAGGAAATAATTGTTGGAAATATCACTATGCTTCTCCTCATACAGCCGGGTTCCCAACTTTAATGCTGCAAAAGCAATGATGATCTGTGGGAAATGATGAAGTAGTCCGGTATATACCGTTAACCGTTCCAGTATCCCTCTTAAAGTAGAACCTTTGATCGCCTTACTGTCCTTTTGGGGGCCCAGTTGTTTTTTTAAATTACTAAAGATAACCAGGCTGAGGGTTTCACCAATAATAAATACCACCAATGACCATATATATTTCATTAATACTCCCTGTCATTTATCAAATCAAATATAACTTGTTTGAGGATTTCATACTCACTGATCCGTAAACTTTTTCGCCTTTTCCATATCTGACTCCGATCTTTTCCATATTTGTTTCCCACTTCCTTATTGTTCTCATTTGCCAACATATCCACAATCAACGGAAAATCTTTTTTGTGCCATTCTTCAACCACTGATTCCAACACACTGAATATTCGGGTTAATTGCAAGCTGAGTGTGTTGTCCGGGAGATCAAAAAGAAACCTGGAGGTTCCTCTTTTTTTATCGGTTAGCAGTCCGCGTGCTTTTGATAAACCAGGCCCCATCATTCCATAGGCAATCTTCTCATTTATCGGGGTATCGATACCTCCATACACCAGTACGAACCGAACGTTAAAGGTAAGTAATTTCCTTAAACAGGTTTCCTCAAAACAAAAAATGGACTCTACGGCTGACCGCAGTGATTTTGCAATACCCTGGAATTCATCCCCCAGGGTAATTGTATAAGGAGAAAGTATCCCCGAAGCCATTTCTTCATTGCAATGCGAAACAAGATGGGCAAACGTTTGATTTAATTCACCCTGCCTGTATTTTCGACTGCTAACAATATCTCCCATTAGTATATAATAATTTGTCATGGGTCTGTGATTCAAAATAATTGAAACAAGCCCTTGTGTTTCATTTTTTTTGAAACATAAGGGCTTGTTTCAGAAAATATGGTACAAGAAATACTCCTAAAAGTCAAATTGCTTGCCAAAAAAACAGCAATTTCTTTCTTCCTTAGCTCTTAACGACCAAATTACTCGTTTAGCCATTGCTCCTCTTCTTTTTCCAGTTCTTCATTAGAAATATATTCACCCTTTGAAATTTGCTCCTCACCCAACTTAACGGCTGCCTTTTGCTTTTCATTCAAGCGATAAACCTCTTCGATCTTCTGTCTCATATCCAATTTTCTCACCATTATAATACATCCATACGAAGGAAAAATCAACTAATTTCTATTGATTTGTGCAATTAAATGTTACCCCTGATAGGATAAAACCAGCCTGGCCCTTTTTTCGGCAGGTATAGCCAATGATGTTGGCCCTGTTTTGCGAACATGAATCGGTTCTTCCCATTCCGAATCATTATCAGCCTGGGATATTACGAAATTGTCAATCTCTTTTTCGGAAAGTTTCTTTTTCATCCCCATTTTTTATTTTAAGAAGCCCATTCAATGGAAATTTTGCGCTGCGACTGAACACAATCTCTCAGATACAAGTTGATAAGGTTCTGGTAAGGTATTCCTGTTTCCTCTGCCAGTTGTTTAAAATAATCAATTATATCAACCCCCATCCGTATGGTGACCTGTCTTTTCAATTCTTTAGCATAAGGATTCTGATGTCCCTTCATATTTAAAAAATCGTATTCTTTTCTCATTGTTTTCCTCATTATAAGTATATTGTAATTATATGTCAAGATTGAAAAGGGGTCAGGAGAAAAAGGTAGAAAATGGTGTCATAGAAAAAGGTGTCAGGCAAAAAAACTTGGCAGTAGTTCTGAGTAGTAGAAGATGCTTGATAAATTGGATGTTAGTGGTGTATAATTATACTTCTTAGTCAACTCAGTATATTTTTGACTTATTTATTGGTAGAGAAAAAAATGGTAAAAATTCCTTTCACAGTGTCAGCAAGAACAGCCAGGTTGATCGGAAGAGAAAATGTCTCTAATGCCGAAGGGGCGATTACCGAATTGGTCAAAAATGCCTATGATGCCGATGCAAGTATATGCATCGTCTATTTCGACAATAGATATTTGAATGTCCCTGAGCTTTTAGCCGGGAAGGAATTTGATGAACTAAAAGAGCCGGTATCGCCGTTAGAGTCTTCATATGAATTGACAGAGGGGCATTGTCACCAGTTAAAAAAAGATTTAACCCCAATTCAGAAAACAAATTTGCAAGAATTTTTTAAAAGGAAATGCAATCTATTTGTTATTGATAATGGCGAAGGAATGACTGATGAAGTGATTGAAAAAAACTGGATGACGATTGGGACTGATTTGAAAGAGCGCGAGGTATATTCAACAAAAGGGAGGGTTAGGGTCGGTGCGAAAGGAATCGGTCGATTTTCATTAGATAGACTTGGTGAAAGAGGCGAGATGGTCACTCTCCCTGGAGGGAGCCAAAAGGGATTTCATTGGAAAGTCAATTGGAGAGATTTTGAGAAAAAAGGGGCGGTTATTAATGATGTAACAGCAGCACTGGAAGAGATAGAACCAATGGATTACCCGGCACGTGTCTTGAAGGAAATCAATAATACTAAAATCCAAAAAATTATCAGGGATAAAAAAAATAATTTTGAACAGGGAACCCTGCTGAAAATAGGCCTCCTGCGGGATGAATGGTCAGAGAAAATGATCGATCGCATTTTCAGCAGCCTCGAGATATTAACTCCACCAGAGGGTCAACCCGGGTACAAGATTTATGTTTACAATGCACTTGTCCCGGACAAATACGGTACTATTGATACTACTTCATTTACAGATTATGATTACAGATTGAAAGCAACATTTCTCAACGATGAAAATAAAACGGTTAAATTTGAGGTTCACAGGGCCGAGTTCGATTTCAACTTGATGGATAAAGATGTGTTCAATCGCGAAGAGATGCAGGAATTTCCATTTGACAAAAAGACATTCCAGAAGGGAGATTTTGAATTCAAAGAATCGCTTTTTAGTTTAATGCCCGGGTTAAGGCAAACGCATAAAGGGAGTATTGCCGATAAAATTGGAAAGTTTGATTTCTATTTCTATTTTTTAAAAAACCAAACCCCCAACCTGGAAGATAGGAATAAATATTTCTATAAGGAGTTCAAACCTACAAACAGAGCCAAATGGCTAAGCAAATTTGGCGGTATACGGATATTTAAAGATGGATTTCGGGTAAGACCTTACGGAGACCCTAATATCAGCGCTTATGATTGGCTTCGTTTAGGAGAAAGACAGATAAAAGACCCAGCCGGGGTTGCCCGGAAAGGTTCCTATAAAGTTAGACCAAACCAGGTTGCAGGCACTATAAACATTTCGCGGTTATCAAATCTTGATTTAAACGAAAAATCCGGTAGAGAAGGTATTCAAGAGAATGAATCTCTTGAATTTTTCAAAAATATCTTAATCGCGATAATTAAGAAGTTTGAAGACGACAGGAGTACTATTGCTTTCAATTTAGACAAGCTCTACAAGGAAAAACATAAAGAGAAGGAAGCTCTTGAAAAAGCTAACAAAATGCTTGAAGAAGAAGAAAAAGAGGAAGAAGAGAAAAGGGATACCCTTGGAGACAAAAAAACGAAAGAGGAGCTTGAACAAAAATATTATACATTTAAAGAAGGTTTTAAAGTCCAGAAAAGCGAACTAAAAGAAAAGAACGAGGAGATTAAACTATCCCGTGCTTTGGCGAGTGCAGGTTTAATGATTGCCAGCTTTGCCCATGAATTTAAAGGAATCAAACAAAAGCTGGATACCAGGGCTTTTTATCTAAAAAAATATTTAAAAGAATACATAAATGAGGAAGATATTTCTCCCGTGCCTGACCACAGAAATCCATTTAAGATGATTGAGGATTTTAAAAAAGTGGATAAAAAAATTCAGCAGTGGATGGATTTCTCCCTGGGATTAATTAGAAAAGATAGAAGAAGAACCAGGTATGTGAAACTTTCGGCATATTTTAAAAATTTCAAAGAGTTATGGATTTCGCTCCTTGAAGAGAGGCATGTCGATTTAATAATAAAATGTGATCTTCCGGATGATGAAGATATTAAATTAAGGATATTTGAAGTTGACCTGGATACCATTTTTGACAACCTTCTAATCAATTCCGTTGAAGCATTTCAGATATCTGGCTTTTCAGGAAAAAGAGTTATTGAGATCGATTTAGTGGAAGCGGAAGGAGGAATTCTCATTAGTTATCACGATACTGGCCCCGGTTTGTCTAAGGATATTAAAAATCCTACGGACATATTTAAGCCTTTCTTTACCACCAAAAAAGATGAATTTGGAAATAATGTGGGGACCGGGCTGGGAATGTGGCTGCTAAAATCCACCATGGATGAATACAAAGGAAAAATCGATATTTTAAAAAACAGGGATGGTTTTAACCTGGACATTCTTTTTTATAATTAGTGAGGGCGAAATTATGGAGTGGCTTAATGGATAAAGAAAAATTCAAATTAGGAATCATCGATGAAGATGAATCAGAGGTAAAGGAGTTTTACAGATTTTTTGAGGAAGCATTTGAACCTATTAAGATTGAGTTGATTAACGATAAGCAGGAGATCATCCAAAATATCACCAATGAGCAGATAGATGCTGTGGTTATCGACTACAAACTAATGGAGCACGGTGCCTCCTTAACTTTTAACGGCAATGAACTGCTTCAGGAATTAAATGATCGGTTATACAATTTCCCTGCCTTTATAATGACCAATTATCCCCCGGACGCAAGAAATCATAGAATTGACCCGTTCAGGATTGTATCAAAAGAATATATGCAGCCGGATGAGAACAAGCCCAAATACAAAGAAGGGCAAGAATTGATTAAAACAATCAAAACCCTGATTAAAAACTATAAAGATGATCTTGCAGAGAAAGAGAAAAGGCTGCTTGAGTTGATTAATAAAAGGAAAAGAGAAGGGAAATTATCTGATTCTGAAGAAGAGGAAATGGTTGAACTGGATACATCCCTGGAGAAGTCGATAAATATGAGGGGCCGCTTACCGAAAAAATGGAAAGGAGCAGAAGAGATATCCAAACTGGATGAACTTATAAACGACACCCAGGAATTGATCGATGAGTTGAAAAGGAAGAAAGATGAATAAATTGAGAGAAAGAATCCCCAAAAGGCGATCAAACCCCAAGCAGGTATCAAGATACAGGGACTACAAAAATGACCTTAGAGAAGATTTCAACTGTAGATGTGGATATTGTGATGATGAAGACATATGGGCGGGAGGGAAAAAGTCTTTCCATATCGATCATTTTGTTCCTCGTAAGCATTTGAAAACGATTTTGGACAAAGAATATAGTAATCTAATATATTCCTGCTTTTTTTGAAACAATTCCAAACGTTCCGATTGGCCATCCAATGATGAATATTTACACAATAATGGCAGAGAAGGGTATATCGATGTTTGTCTTCCTGAATACGATGCTCAGTTTTATAGAAACTCCGTGGGTGAAATTTTCCCTGACACAGAGCTTGGGGAATATATGTATAGAAAATTGAAACTTTTTTTGATTAGGCATGCAGTCATATGGAACCTGAGCAGACTTAATAACCGGATTCTTGAGATAAAAAAAATATTGGAAGAGGAAGAAAATCTAGATTTGAAGGAAAAACTTACCAATTTGCATAGCAAGTTTGTTGATTATATTCAGCAGTTACATCAGTGCAATGAACTATAAAAAGAATTTTAACGGCTCTTATTATACGCCAAAGGAACTGACAGATTTTATTATCGATTACACCATTAAAAAATTCAATGGCAAAGAGTCTATAAATATACTTGAGCCAAGCGCAGGTGATGGAGCTTTTCTCCGGGCCATCCTTGAACATGAGAAAATCGAGTGTTTTAAGGAGACCGCAATTACCCTGGTAGAAAAAGATGCCAATGAATTACAGAAAGCACTTCAAATCCCCCAAAAGGAATACACCAAAAATATCCGGATACATTCTTTTAACAAGGATTTCCTGGATTTTCTCAATACCAATACTTCTAAATATTCTTTGATTGTGGGAAATCCACCTTATATAAAAAAAAACTATTTATCCAACCACCAAATTGAAATGTGCGGTAAAATTCACCTGGAGGCCGGTCTTTCCAGGAAAACAATAAAGAACATTTGGACTGCTTTTGTGGTTGGTTGTGTTAATTGCCTTTCAGATGATGGAATCCTTGCTTTTGTTTTACCGTCTGAATTATTGCAGGTCAAATTCGCCGAAGAGATAAGGAATTTCGTGGACAAAAAGTTTGAGAGAATAGAAGTATTTACTTTTAATCAAATTTTGTTTGAATGTAACGGCCAGGAAACAGTCCTGGTTATCGGGTATAAAAAATCTGATGAAAAAAGTGTCTTTTATTCAGACGTTAAAGATGTGGAAGATTTAAAAGATAGGAGTTTTACTCTGAAGCCAAATGTTTCAATCCAAAACACTTCCACCAAATGGACACATCATTTTTTAAGCCCCGATGAACTTGATTTAATTTATTACTTGAAAAGAAACTTTAAATCGGTTAATGATTATTCTACTTCAAAAGCTGGTATTGTAACTGCTGCAAACAATTATTTTATCGTTACTGAGGAGATGGTAAATGAGTTTGGCATGCAATCTGTTATTAAACCGATAATAAAGAAGAGTATTTTTGTTAATAGGGGTGTCGTCTTTAAAAAAGAAGATTTCGATTTATTGGTGAAATCAGGCAAACCTTCTTTTTTATTCTCGCTGGAAGAATTGAATGAAGAGGCGACCGGGAAGATAGGTGATTATTTAAGTATTGGGATAAAAAAAGGGATTGATAAACGCTATAAATGTTTAAAAAGAAAGCGCTGGTTTGAAGTACCAAATATAGGGACCCCACCAACTGGCTTTTTTTTCAAAAGAAGCCATCGGTATCCAAAACTTCTGAAAAATGATGCGGATGTACTGGTGACAGATTCCGCTTATAAAATTGAGATGAGAGACAATTACAGCATTGATAGTTTTGTTTATTCCTTTTATAATTCCCTTACCATAATATTTGCAGAATTGGAAGGGAGATATTATGGGGGAGGAGTTTTAGAGCTTACACCCAATGAGTTTAAAAAACTTCCTCTTCCTTATATGAAAATAGATTCAAATAAATTCAGTAAGTTTGTAAAAGATTTTGAGACCAATGATGATAAAAATATATTTTTAGAAAAATGTGACAGGATTATTTTACGCTCCAATAATGGAATAGATTTAGGTATAATTAATAAGTTGTCTAAGATCAGAAAAAAACTAATGGAAAGACGAATGAGGATTGTTCAGGGAAACTCATTTAAATTTTAAAAATCTAATCAGAAGTGCAAACAAAAA
>Ga0114923_10001587_pt1 | contig 15723 bp, 13 predicted proteins | sample SumtaG_FD_89578 | JGI IMG/M metagenome (GOLD analysis project Ga0114923, IMG submission 89578) | Deep subsurface microbial communities from Indian Ocean to uncover new lineages of life (NeLLi) - Sumatra_00157 metaG | ecosystem: Environmental > Aquatic > Marine > Oceanic > Sediment | place: near...
TAGAAGCTAAAAGAACATTAAGAGTTCCAGTGACATTGCTTTCATGAACCGGAATGGGATTTTTAATTGATGGCTGAATGCGAGGCAGGGCTGCCAGATGAAATACGCAATCCTGTCTGCGAAAATGTCTTTGAATTTGGGATAAATTTTTAATATCAGCTAAAACAAATTCCGCTTGCTGATTTAAATTTTTCCTAAAACCAGTAGAAAGATTATCAATAATGGTCACATGATGGCCATCTTTGATTAATCTATCAACTAAGTGCGAACCAATAAACCCAGCTCCGCCAGTGACTAATGTTTTCATGTTAATTCCTCAGTTTTTAAAAATTTAATTACAATTTTGTGCAGTTGTCCCAGATAGCCGATATTTAGGGCTTTTCGGCCAACACCCACAAGTTAAGATGAGAATTCTGCATCTCAACCTGTATCGACACCCCAAATATATATAAATATATATTTAGAAAGGAGGTGATCCATGGACAGCTTCCGCTACCCATGCCTTGTTACGACTTCATTCTGGTCACCGATCTTACCTTAACGTCGTCTAAAGACGACACTTCGGGCACTACCGGCTTCCCTAATGTGACGGGCGGTGAGTACAAGACTTGAGAACGTATTCACCGCGACATAGCTGATTCGCGATTACTAGCGATTCCGACTTCATGAGGGCGAGTTGCAGCCCTCAATCCGAACTGGGGCCATGTTTGATGGGATTAGCTCCGCCTTGCGGCTTGGCGACCCATTGTCATGACCATTGTATCACGTGTGTTGCCCAGGACATCAAAGGGACACGCTGATTTGACGTTATCCCCGCCTTCCTCCCCCTATTCGGAGGCAGTCCCCTGTGACACGTATAACACAGGGCGAGGGTTGCGCATGTTAACCCATTAAAGGGAGCGCTTCACAGTACATGCTGACGGCAACCGTGCATCACCTGATCCTGATGTCCTTGTAAGAAGGCATCTCTTTCAAGACGCTTTCATCAGGATGTCTAGCCCTGGTAAGGTTCCTCGCTTATCGTCGAATTAAACCACATGATCCACCGCTTGTGCAAGTCCCCGTCTATTCCTTTGAGTTTTAGTCTTGCGACCGTACTTCCCAGGCGGCCAACTTAACGCGTTAGCTACACCACTCGAAGGGTCGATACTTCGAACGGCTAGTTGGCATCGTTTACGGCGTGGAATACAAGGGTATCTAATCCTTTTCTCTCCCCACGCTTTCGTGACTCAGCGTCAGCCAGGCACCAGTTGATTGCCTTCGCCTTTGGTGTTCCCTACCATATCAACGGATTTCACCCCTACTTGGTAAGTTCCTTCAACCTCTCACCTGCTCTAGTTCTGACGTTTGACTGGCCGCTTCGGAGTTAAGCCCCGAAATTTAACCAGCCACTATCAAAACCGCCTACTCACGCTTTACGCCCAGTGATTCCGGATAACGCTTGGGGCCTTCGCATTACCGAGGCTTCTGGCTAATAGAATTTTCACAAACTCCATTGGACTATATCACCCCCGCAGTACTGCGGGGTTCGGCGTATGATAATAGTTTAAATCTGGATTATCCAGTACCTATTATCTCCCAAACACTCAATTCTTTGAGTGCTCGGTCAGTCTCTGAAGGGTCAATCCCGCAATACTGCGGGACGACTTCCCTGCTGATTGCCAGCCGTTCGCTTATTAAATTAAGCGGCCTCAACGACTGGGTTCCAGCATATAAGCCGAATTTCTCTCTGGTATAAACTTTAATACCAGATTCTCTCTCTAATGTTGCCATTAGAGGTCGCGCCAATGCACGAAGTTAGCCACCCCTTATTCCTGGAGTACCGTCATAATTAGTAAACTAAAAATTCTTCCTCCAGAAAAGAGTTTTACACCCCGAAGGGCTTCATCACTCACGCGGCGTCGCTCCATCAGGCTTTCGCCCATTGTGGAAGATTCTCGACTGCTGCCACCCGTAGGTGTGCGGTCCGTGTCGCAGTACCGCTGTTGGGGATCACGCTCTCACGCCCCCTACCCGTCATTGCCTTGGTGAGCCATTACCTCACCAACAAGCTGATAGGACGCAGGTACTTCTCTATCCGGAAAAGATTGCTCTTAACCTTTACCCGTAAGGGACTATCGGGAATTAGCCACTCTTTCAAGTGGTTATGCCCGAGATAAAGATAGATTCCTACGCGTTACTAACCCGTTCGCCACTCTCCGACCGAGGTCGGAGCGTTCGACTTGCATGCCTTATCCACGCCGCCAGCGTTCATCCTGAGCCAGGATCAAACTCTCAATAAATGTCCAAATTTTTGGACAAAATTGGGACAACTGCACAAAATTGCAATTGCTATTCCATTTTCAAAGAACACTCTTATTCTATTCTATCTTAGAGTTCTTGTCAAATCAAAACTTTTTCATTCCCTTCTTTCGCCACTCTTCAATTTTCTGATGATTTCCAGATAACAAAACTTTTGGAACGCTTCTTGTTTTATTGTCAATAATCACTTTTTCTGGCCGGGTATAATGCGAATACTCAATATATTTCTCCTTTGAAAAACTTTCTTCCTCTAAAGAGCCCTTAGTAATCGTTCCGGGGATTAAACGAGTAATCGTATCAACCAAAACCATTACTGGAAGCTCTCCGCCGGTTAAAATATAATCACCAATAGAAATTTCTTCATCAGCCACATATTTAGCCACCCGTTCGTCAACACCCTCATAACGTCCTGAAATAATAATCATTTGGTCTAATTTGGAAAATCGTCGAGCCATTTTTTGGTCAAATTTTTTGCCTTTGGCGCTCAATAAAATCACCTTGGTTTTTTTTACATTTTTGGCGCGCTTTTTTTTCAAAGCCGCAACTGCTTTAAGAATCGGCTCAACCATTAAAACCATTCCAAAACCGCCTCCATAAGGCCTGTCATCTACTGTCTTGTGCTTATCAATTGTATAATCCCGCAAATTATGAACATTAATTTTAACCAATTTTTTTCTCTGGGCGCGTTTAATAATGCTCTCGTTAAAATAAGAGTCAAAGATTTTTGGAAAAATTGTAATAATATCAAATTTCATAGTCAAAAGGATGTATCTTCAAACAAAAACTGCCCCACTATATAAGAGTAGCACAGTTTTTGCATCTCTGTAAAAAACTTTACAGTTTCAATTCATCAACTACTTCGTCAACGCCCTTTTTCACTTCTTCTTCAGAAGCAGCTGCTGGTTCTCGAGTTCGAACAACTCTGCCGCCTTCTGGCTCTTCAATCTTAAGATTGATTCGAGCATTATTTCTAACGCCGATTACTCTCAAGATAGTTCTAATCGCCTTAGCAGTAGAACCTTCTCGTCCAATAATCTGACCCATGTCTTCCGGATTGACTTTAAGGTTTAAAAGAACACCCATTTCGTCAACCGTTCGAGTCACCTTAACATCATTAGGATTGTTAACAATGGACTTAACAACGAACTCTAGAAATTCCTTATCAATATCTTTAGCCATAATTCTATATTTATTCTAATTCTATCTTTTATTCATAGCAGTTCGACCTTTCTGTCTGCTACTCTTCTTTTATCTTACTCTTTTTTGGGGATTTGTCAATCTTTTTTTCATCCTTTTCCTCTTTTATTTCCTCTTTTGGCTCGGTTGCGCTTTTTGTTTTTTCTGGCTCCTTTTTCTTTTTTTGTTTTCTCTCTTCCGCTTCTTTCTTCTTAGTCCTGATTCTTTTCTTAATCTTAGGGCCTTTAATTACCCCTTCGCTAACTAATAAATTATGAACAGTATCGGAAATTCCCACTCCTTGAGAAATCCAATACTTGAGCCTGTCTTTCTTTAGATTAAGCTCTTTTCCGCAAGAACTCTCCTTACTGGACAATCGCGGATTGTAATTTCCTAAAATCTCTAAAAACTTTCCGCTTTTTGGCGGAGCTGTTTTCTGTATTAGAACTATCCTAAAAGTAGGAGCGTTCCTTTTACCTGTTCTAATTAAACGAATAGTTAACATAAATAATATTTTTTACTGCCATCCTTTCTTCTTCAAACCTGCTTCAGCAGCTTTTTCCTGCGCTTCCTGCTTAGAAACGCCTTGACCTTCGGCCACTAATTCCCGATTAAGATAAACGCCGACTATAAAATTCTTGGCATGGTCAGGCCCCCATTCTTTGATAACTTTGTAGACCGGCGTAAGGCCAATTTTATCCTGCGCCTTCTCTTGAAAACGGCTTTTAGGATCCTGATAAAGCTTTTGCTCTATAATTTTTGGCAGTTCCTTTATAAACGCCTTCTCAATAAATTGGCGTAACTTATCATAACCCTGATCCAGATAAATCGCGCCGATTAACGCTTCAAAAGCATTGGCTAAAATATATTGGCGCGCCCGGCCAGTATCTTTGGCTTCGCCGCGGCTTAAAAGCAAATGACCATTCACGCCTATTTGTTCAGCCAGCTTAGCCAGCATCTTGGCATTAACCAGAGCAGAACGCCAATTAGTCATTTCACCCTCTGGATTTGGATAATTTTGATAAAGATAATCTGTTACAACAAGCTCTAAAACAGCATCACCCAAAAATTCCAACCGCTCATTATCTTTTAGATGAAATTTCGGATTTTCATTCAAATACGAACGGTGAACCAATGCCTGTTGAAGCAGATTTTTATTGTTAAATTTTATGCCGATAGATTTTTCTAAAGAAGATAAATTGTCCATTTTTTATTCCTCTTTCCCTGGTTCTCCAATTTCCCGATAAACCGTTCCCAATACGCCATTAATAAATTTTCCAGAGGACTCGCCGCCGAATGTCTTAGCTAATTCAATTGCTTCATTAATAGCCACCTTGGGAGGCACTTCTTGACGATTGCCAAAAAGAAGCTCATAAAGGCCAATTCTTAAAACATTTCTGTCAATAACAGTAATCTGTTCAATGGGCCATTCTGGAGCTGACTTTTCGATAATTTTGTCCAATTTAGACAAATAGTCAACAACGCCCCGAACTATCTGCCAAACAAACTTACTTTCCTCCATGCCCGGAGCAAACTCTTTAATGTTCCTATCCATAATCTCTTTTAATTGAGAATGACCCTTGCCTTTGACATCCCACTCATAAAGGGACTGCATGGCAATACTTCTTGAAAGATGACGATTAGCCATAAAACTTATTTTTTAGAAAGTTCTTCCATACTCATATCTTTTCCTTGAACTTGTTCTTCTTGAACGCCAGCCATTTCTTTTTCTTTTTTCTTCCGTTCTTTCTTGGTCAACTTTGCCAAAACATCAATTATCTCCATGCCGCTGTATGTTCCGCAATTCCAGCAAAGCCGATGAGGCAAAACAACAAAACCGCATTTTGAACAAATTGAAAACGCCTGCTTTTTCAAAGCATGATGCGAACGACGCCTGTCTCTTCTAGATTTAGTATGTTTCTGCTTTGGCACAGCCATGAATTTACTCTCCCATAAAAAACCGTAGCAGAAAAAGAAAGGATTGTCAAAAAATAAATTGGTTTATTAATTGTTAATGCTCAACAACTCAACTTCAAAAACAAGATTGGCGTTTGGAGGTATTGGCCCGCCGGGCGTACCGGTTTCTCCATAGCCGAAATCCGAAGGGATGTATAATCTTCTTATTTCGCCGACTTTCATTCCAACAATCCCCAAATCCCAGCCCTTGATTACCTGTCCAGCGCCTAAAGTAAAAACAAACGGCTGTCCTCTGTCCAAGCTGGAATCAAACTTAGCGCCGTCCTGCAATACGCCGGCATAATGAACTGTTGCATTATCGCCGTTCTTAATCTCCTCACCTGTTCCTTGCTTTATAATCTCTGCTTGTAATTCATTAAATTCTATATCTTGAAAATTAGACCTGGCTGCTTCCTGCTCTTCAAAAACTACCTCATCAATTTCATTATCTCCGGAAAGCTTGGAAAGGAAATAAAAACCAGCAGCAATAACTGTTAAAATAACAATTGTTGAAATAATTTTTCTCATAATACAATTCTATCACTAAAAAACCCTGATGTCCATGAGATCATAAAAAACAACCGCTTTAAAAGCGGTTGTTTTTTATTGCTGGCAATCTCGGTCTAGAACTTGCTTTTTGAAGGTAAATTTTTATTATATTTTACGAATTCAAACCGGTAATGCAAAATAAAATGTTGTGCCTTTGTTTTCACTTGATTCAAACCAGATTCGCCCCCCATGAGCCTCTACAATCGCTTTGGCAATATACAAGCCCAATCCAGTACCATCCGTATATAAAGTTACTACATTATCAGCTCTGAAAAACTTCTCAAAAACTTTTTTCTGCTGCTCTTTTGGTATGCCTAAACCATAATCTTTAACATAAAATATGGCCTCGTCTTTCTTTTTTCGCTCGTAACCAATCTCAACAGAACCTTTATTTTTTGAATATTTTATTGCATTGCTAATTAAATTTTGAAAAACTTGTTGAATTTTATTTTCATCAATTGACAATTTAAGCTGCTTGGAAAACTCTGAAGATAAATTAACAACAATCTTTTTCTTCTGTATTAATGACTTCTGCTCATTAATCACAGATTTAATAAGCGCCGCAATATCAGTTAGTTTTAATTCTATGTCAAATTTACGACCAGTCTCAATGCGTGAAACATCTAATAAATCGCTTACCAGTTTAATCATCCGCTCATTACTGGCAAAAATCTCTTGAAGAAAATCTTTCTGGTCTTTACTAACCTCTCCGGCTTTGCCGCCAAGAAGCAAACCAACAAACCATTTAATTCCAGTAAGCGGGGTACGAAGCTGGTGCGAAGCCAAAGAAATAAATTCGCTTTTAGCGCGGTCAATTTCTCTTTCTTTTGTTACATTCTGAAAAACAACAACACAACCGACAATTTCGCCTTTTTTATTCTTTATAGGGGCGGCGCTGTCAGCAACTGGAATCTTGTTGCCATCTTTTTTAATTAACAGCGCATGATTGGATATTTCTGAAATCTCGCCGGAAGTTATTGCTTTTGTAATAAATTCAGAAGCAGCTTTTTCATTCTTTTCATAAATAAATTTCAAAACTTGATTATATCTTTTACCAATTACTTCTTTTGAGCTAAAACCGGATATATCAGTTGCTGCTTTATTAAAAATGATAATTTTATAGTTATTATCTACAACAAATACACCGTCGCCAATACTATAAAGTATTGCCTCTATTTTATCTCTTTCCTTAGATGCCAAATTTTTTTCTTTATCAATATCCTCAAGGAGATTTAAAAGAGTTTTTTGTTTCTCGACGATTTCTTTTGTTTGTTCCTTAACCTTCTTATCAACCTCGGCCCGGGATTTTTTAACAGCTCTAATCATTTTATCAAAAGCACGAGACAATTCCCCTATTTCGTCTTGCGAATCAGTACCGACCTTATAATCCAAATTTCCCTCTTCAATCTGTTTTATGCCCTGACGTAATATTTTAATTGGCTTGCTAATCTTTCCGCTCATCCAGGCTGCTGCTATATAAATAACAAATATAATACATAAAGCGATTATAGAACCAACTAATAATACTTTACGAACCGAAGACATGATTTCCCTCTCGTTTATTTCAGCTAATAAACACCAGTTCATATCTGAAATATATGAATGAGCGCCCAAAACATTCACATCCCTATAATCTTTAAATACTTCTGTTGCCTGATGCCCAATGTGCTCCTCTGGATGCTTGGCCATACTAAAACAATTTCTGGAACTGACAGTATCAACTTTTTGCCTTAAAATAACATCTTCTTTAAACCTAGAAGGGCTAATCATATAATTGTCTTTATTTACTAAATAAATCTCTCCTGTTTCGCCCAGACCAATTCTGTCTAATGTAATTTCAAATAACTCATCTAAATTCAAGTCCGCAATAATAACTCCTAAAAATTTGTCGTTTGATAAAATTGGCGTCCCCACGCACATAACTACATCACTGAAAAATTCAGAAAAATATATATCTCTGATATAAGTGCTTTCTTTTGAATTTAAGAAAATTTCATCATGGCCCATATCTGTCACCATACTTTCATTAGTAGAAGCAATCATTATTCCGTTTTTATCTAAAACCTCAATACTTAAGATCGCTTCACTTGAATTCACTGTTTTTTGCAATCTTTCATTAACATCATTTACTTGATTATCATAGTTTATATCAGTTTTTTCCGTTAATAATAATCTTTCAACCTTCCCAATTAAAGCCAAATCTTCAACAGTGCCCTTTTCTCTGTCTAAAAAAGTTTTGATATGATGAGATCTTGAATTAACAGCTGTTTCTAAATGAGCGCTTATTGATTCCTTTAAAGTATTGGTGAAGAAATAATACAGCAAAAAAGTTCCGGCAACTGTCAAAATAAGACCAGTTATAACAAAAGCTAAAAATATTTTTGTTCTAATTCTAAACTTCATATTGATATTTTCTTACAAACAAGAAAGTAACCCCAAAAAGAACTATAAAAATAGTAATCAGCGTTGTTGATAAATCAAAATAACTAAGAATTAACGCTAAATAATTCATCTTTACCTCAAAAGACCTACTCTCACTTGGACGACTCCTAATCTGACTACCCAAATCAAAAGTTACAACATAAGCAACATGATTTCCTACTGCTAATGTAGTTTCATCTTGAGAATGAATAAACTGCCAATCTCCCATGCTGTTGACTTTTGTTGGATAAATTAAAAGCTGTTCAGAATGAATAAAAAGTGCGATTTCTGTATTTGGAACACCCCTTCCACGAAAAACAATATTATTACCAATAACTGGCTGTTCAATATTTGCTATTTTTGGCGCTGGTAAAATCGGGGATTCTTGCGCCTCGGCTATTTTTTCTATGGCAGGCGGCAAAACCTCGGCCTCTTCTATTGGCAAAATCTTTTCTTCAACTTCCGACACAATTTCCTCCGGCGGCAAAACCTCTTCTTTAACTTCTTTTTCAGAAATCTTTAAATTAATACTATCGGAAACAACTGAAGATGAGCGCCCCCATCGAGTATAAAATTTAGCGTAAACAGCATAAGTACCATTAGGACAATCAGAAAACTTAGTAACCCCGCTTCCTTTTGAACAAAGATCCCATTCTTTCATTGATTTATATTCTTCTTGGCCAACATCTCTAAAATCAGAAAAATTAGAAATTGCCATTCTTTTTACATCAGTTCCGGCATTAAAACTAAGAGTTACGGTCCGACTATCAGTGGATTCTACGCCGTTATTAATTAAAATTTTAAATCCTTCTTCTGGTGGAGATGGTAGATTATATGCTTCTGCAGGCAATCCTCCTCCGCCTCTTGTTTCTTCTTCTTCTTCACTTGGCAAAGATGGCAATGAAGCAGTTGTAAGACTTGCATCAGCTATTGTTGTTTCATTGCCAAAAGTATCAATTGCCCAAATTTTAGCATAATAGGTTGTCTCTGTAGTTAAACCAGTAGTAATCGTAAAGGAGGTTGGCATAAGTTCTAAATTAGAATCCTGAATAATATCCCATTTTGTTGCTGTGTTGCTTCGGTTTTGAACATCTATTTGATTTTCCCCGTACCAAATTTCGTAATAATCAAAGTTAGATTCAAGCGACACGGGCGTCCAAGACCAAACAACAGACGACTCATCAGAGCTTGTCCCAATAAAATCTGCTAATCCAAGAGGATTTTTTGTATCTAGAAAAAAATCTGCAGACTCTGTATAATCGCTGACATTCTGAAATACATCAGTTGCCCTAATACGCACACGCATATCTATCTGGTCTTGATTATTAAAATCTGTACCAGCATCCCAGGTTATTGTTTTGCCTGTACCGATTGATTGGCTGCTGCCAACACTACCTGATACACTGGCATCTACTACAGTCCAAGTAGAACCGCTGTCTTCTGAAATATCTAAAACAACAATTAAGTTGGTGGTATTATCATCTGCTAAATCATAAATGATTTGTACTGTATTTACGCCCAAATTTTGAGAAACAGAAAGATTGGAAATAACCGGCTTTTTAATATCAACAGTAAAGGAGGAGGTAATCGCAATATCTCCATTTTCCAACCCGTCATTAGGCCTTAAACGCACATAAACGGTCTCGTCATAAACATCTCCCAAATCAGCAGCAGCATTCCAAACAAATGTATGGCTTATACCTTCAGGAGAAGATGACAAAGTCGCAACCCCGTCATGCGCTGAATCTCCGACTGCTGGAGTCGTTGTTGCCTGCTCTCCAGTAAATGCGCCTGTTAAAGAATATTCATATATATTAAACGAAATAAAATTGCTATTTGCATCAACTAAAGTGTAATTAATATTAATATAGCCATCATCTGTTTGTTGGCTTGCGGAATCAATGGTTAATTCTGGTTTCTGATTGCCTCCTTGGAGATATAAATTATTAATTTCAGTAGGACTTAATACTTTATTCCAAATTCCAACTTCATCTAATTTGCCATCCCAATAATTTGCATCCCCGTATTTATCAGCACCAATCACAACATCATAACTAGAGATGGCAATAATAATAGATGACGGCGCACTATCAGCTAAAGCGCCATCAACATATAATTTCATCGTGGCGCCATCATAAGTTGATACTATAAAATGCCAGCTGCTGGTAGCTAATGAACTGCTATCAGTACTTAACGTTTCCCAGCTCCCAGCGGACGAATAAAGGGATGTACTCACTTCACCAAAACTAGCTGCCTGTGTTAATTCAAAGGAATTTTGTTTAATAATAACTTTATCCTGACTGCCAAACTCATCAATATATATCCAAGCAGACATTGAAACAGTATTTGGCGCATCAAGACTGGCATCATAAGGTATATTAACATAATCATCTATTCCGTCAAAATCCAAGGCAGAATTTATTCTGCCAGTTGCCCAGGTTGGAGAATTAGCTGCGCAATTCGGACTTAGAGTTCCGTCATTGCTGCCATAACTATCTACGGCTGTACAATCGCTGTTATCATCAAGAGACCAAAAACTAATAGGATTATTTGATGGAGTAAGAATAGTAAAATCAGCATCGCTTGTATCAACCACCCCTAAATCAGCAACATCAACCACTCTAATTTTAACTGTTTCGCTTGGATCATCCGGTATTGTCCAATCAAAACTTCCATCATCTGTTGTAGAACTTGTAATTATTTGAATATCAGAAACAAACCCATCCTTGGAATATTGAATCTTAACATTATCAGAAGTATTAATTGAACTCCAAGTAATTTGCGCATATGAATCAACTGTTAATACCTCGCCGCCATTAGGAAATTGAACTGTTATAGTGGCTGGAATACTTTCATCTTCCAGGCAGGTTGAAACTGTAATATTATCATAATTTGCATCGCCTTGATTTATTAACCCGATACCTCCGGATAATAATTGACTATCTGTTGCCCAAAGCATCCAATCAGCTGGCTCGCTGCTCCCATCTAACCACCATTTAGCCCTTAAATTTGCTCCATTGGCTTGAACTTTAAGCTTATACGTAGAACCAATAGTTGGTGTAAAATTATAATCATTTAACCCGCTGGCATCCATCCAGGAACCGCTCACTTTTCCTCTAAAAAGCGCTTTATTGTTTTCAAATGATAATCTCCAAAAATTATTGTCATCACTATATCTAAAAAGTAAACCATGGACCGTATAAGAACTTACTTTCATCTTTGCAGTATATATATAATTATTTTCAGAAATAGAAGAGGCCTGCACTTGAGAATAAACAGACGAATTATGGCGATATTTATAATTGCCGCCATCATCTACAACACTCCAATCGCTTCCAGCGTCCCAAGTATGCGTCCAATCAGAAACATCATTATCTTCAAAATTATCAGAATACCTGATACCGCAGCCAGCAACGCTATAAAGAACCTGTACTTCATCAGTTGATAAAGCAAAATTATAAACTGATATTTCGTCAATAGTTCCATCAACAGCAATATCTGTAATTGCAGACCCTAAATACAACCCGGATGATCCTCCGCCGCTTGGATCATTAGAATAAGAATAAGTGCCAATAAAAGAATTGTTTATATAAAGCTTAACTTCATTTGCGCCTACATCCCGAGTTATAACAATATGATACCAAGTATTTATTGTTAAATCAGCGGAAGTAAAAGTATAACTCTCGTCTGTCCTTTTACTATACTGATGATTATAAATAAGATCGCCATTAGAATCTATAAAAAGCTGATATAAAGTATTTTTAGCTGCTGTCTTCCCACTGCTAGATTGATAAGTAAAAAGAGAAGCCTCATTCCCTGAAGCCGGAAGCGCATCAAAATAAACCCAAAAAGAAACGCTTAGATTTCCTATTATCTGCAACTCACCTACTAATCCAACAGTAAGTTTGTCACTGCTGCCATTAAAATTTAAGGCACTATTACTTATTCCTGTTGTCCAGCTGGCTCCGGAGATTGTCCCGTCATTAGTAGAGATAGAATCAGCAGCAGTTGTATCAAAATTTTCATCTAAGTTCCAATGTGACACGATTATATCACTTGCTCCTTCGCCACCAGTAGAAAATTCATTTACATCAATAGCCTCAACATACCAATAATCTGCATCATCAAGATTAACTAACAAATAATTTCCAAACGCTGGTTTGCCTGGCTTTAAATTGATTTCGCCATTGCACCCTTTATAAATATCTTCTGCTTTAGATGCCTCAGGGCAAATACGAACAAATAAATGTTCTGCTCTTTTGGGAAGTACTAATCGAATTTTATCTATCCCAGAACGACCTGCATCGCCTAAATGCAGCCAAGATTTATCATCCTCCGATCCAATTATATAATTGGACGTTTCTAAATCAGCGGAAATCTCCAAATTGGAAACTAATTTATCTTTATGCCAAATATAAACTTCTTTTTTAGTAACTTCGATAACTTCTTCTTGAATATCCTTAAATACAATATCGGGGTCGTCTTTTTTAAGTTTAAAATCTTCTTCAATTAATTGATTACAAGTAACAGTAAGACTAATTAATTGAATCTCATCTTGGCAATTACTTATCGTCGTTGCTTTGAATAAAATTTTACCGCTGTCAATAGGAAAATCCTCAATATGTTTATCAATAATCTTGGCAGTATTATAATCATTTTTTTCTGCGTTGCTCCATCCAAAACCATCCCAGTAAAACCAGTTTATACCATCATCATCAGATAATTGATAGTAAATCTCACCACTGTTTTTATTGACAACTTCCAAAAATCCTGTCCATTCCTGCAAATTAGAAACAGATAAAGATTCAATTGGCTGCAAAGTGGCCTGACAAAGCCTTTCTTCCTCTTCTTTTTTCTTTGGTTCTTTTGTCTTTTCCTTCTTTTCTAATACATCTTCTTCTAGTTCTTCTTCAGGCTCTGGTTCTGGTTCGGGTTCGGGTTCGGGTTCTGGCTCTGGTTCAGGCTCTGGTTCTGGTTCGGGTTCTGGCTCTGGTTCAGGTTCTGGTTCTGGTTCGGGTTCGGGTTCTTGTGCAAATACGCCAGAAAGAAAAAATCTATAAAAACCTTCTGTTATTAAAGTTTCTTTGTTGTCAACTTCTGATTCCATTTCATCGCTTAATACAGTTTCTGCTTTAAAAAGAGCCATTCCATCAACAATTTGTATCTTGCTCGAATCATAAATATAATTTGTTGGTTCATTAAAATCCCAAGTTGTTGAAAAAGCCCTAACATCAGGTATTGACCCAGAATAAAAAGCAATAATCGCAACTATAACAATCTTTAATAACCAAATGCCTAAAACGCCCAAAATTGACATAAAAGTAATCTTGCGGCGCAAACGATAACAGTTGACTTCTTCAGGGCATTCTTTCTCGTCAATACTTAACTTAGATGGAGTAATAAAAAAATATATTGGAAAAGAAACAACAAGTAATACTGTTTCTAAAAAAATAATAATAAATCCCAGCCTGATAGTCTTAAACGCACTTGCTTCAAGCATTTTTTCTTTCTGGCGATGGATAAAACCTGAAATGCGTAAAATAAGATTTAACCAATTTTTCTTCATATAAATAAACTAAAAAAAATAAAAAATTAAGTCATGAGCACAGTAAGAAAAATACCCAATATAACAAAAACGAAAACAATAATATTAAGCAAAGTATCGATTTTCGTAATAAATTTCCTCCAAAAAGGCTGTTTTATTTCAAAGCTTATTGTCTTACTCATTTCGCTTTTTTGGCCTTTATCTTCATTATAAGTTACAGCGCTTGCTAAATATTTTCCAGACGACAAATAAAATATGTCTCGATCTTGAACAATTTCCCAATCGCCATTTGTATTAGCGCGCGCTAAATAAGTTTTAAATGACGCATCCCTGTCATCATCCTGACGAGACAAATACATAACTACCAAATGATTTGGCATGGCTGTGCCCTGAAAAACAAAAACATTATCTGCTCGTTGCTGGCTAATCTGATTAATTATTGGAGAAGACAACGATGGATCAATTCGGGCAGAAATAACACCTATGGAAGCATATTCTATTGATATTGTTTCTATTGATATTGTTTCTGGGGTCTCGGCGATTTGAAAAATAGAGTCAGAATCAAGATATAAAGAAGCTGCCAAAATAAAAGTTAACTTGAGGAACCAAATAAATAAAATTGGCAACAAAACTGATAAAGTAATGATTCTGCGAAACTTATATCGGCTTACCTCGCTTATGTCACCTTTAATAGATTTAGCAACAATATAAAGCGGTAAAGAAATAACAGCCAAAAAAACTTCTAAAATAATGATCCAAAAGACATAAAAAAAACTTCCCAAAGAATGGGAGGTTAATAGGTCCTCCTTCTTTTTATGAACTAAGGCAGTAGTATGTAAAATTAGATTAGTCCATTGCTGCCGCATGTTAAAAGCTCATTAAATATTTTATCCAAAAATTCGATTAATTTTTGTGGTTATGTCTTCTATACCGACTGAAGATTTTACAAAGTAATCCATTGCTCCCATTTTCATTCCCTTTCTTCTGTTTTCATCTTCTCCGAGATTCGTTAAAATAACTATTGGGATATTCATAGTTGCATCATCTTTTTTTAAAGCGGCTAATACATCAAACCCATTCATTTTCGGCAAGATGAGGTCCAAAATAACCAAATCCGGTGTTTCTTTTTTTACCAACTTAAGACCGGATTCTCCATCAATAGCCGAAACAACGTCAAAACCCTCTCCTAATAATTCAACATTAAGGGCTTTAAGCAAAATCTTATCGTCCTCTATAATAACAATTTTTTTAGATTTTTCTGGCATATAATTATACTTATTAATATTATTAGCTTACTTTTTAGTATGCCATAAAAAAACCAGAGAAAAAACTCTTGGACTCTACCATGCTGGGGAGGCAGGATTCGAACCTGCGATCATGGATCCAGAATCCATTGCCTTACCGCTTGGCTACTCCCCATTACGCAGTCAGATATCTGCGGATGGCAACGTAACTACTGATTGCGCCCAAAAAAACGCCAATACCTATCTGAAGCAGAAAAAGAGAAATGATGTTCTTTTGAAAAAAATAAAAAAGATCGGTGCCAGGCAAATAGGCGGTAATCTTTGGCGAAAGATACCACAAAAGAGGATACATTACAAACAAAGTTATTACAGCGGCGATCAACCCATATATCACCCCTTCAACGATAAAGGGTCCGCGAACAAACCAATTGTCTGCTCCAACCAGTTTCATTACCTTGATTTCTCTGCGAGCGCTGTAAATGGTCAAACGAATAGTATTAAAAGTAACTAAAACAGCTAAAACAGCTAAAA
>Ga0114923_10001588_pt1 | contig 15722 bp, 23 predicted proteins | sample SumtaG_FD_89578 | JGI IMG/M metagenome (GOLD analysis project Ga0114923, IMG submission 89578) | Deep subsurface microbial communities from Indian Ocean to uncover new lineages of life (NeLLi) - Sumatra_00157 metaG | ecosystem: Environmental > Aquatic > Marine > Oceanic > Sediment | place: near...
AATATTTCCATCCGACCCAGCGACTAACCAATTCTGCGTAATGTCGCCTGGGTCTGTACTAAATACTGCTTGCTTCATTCTTCCCCACCTCGATTACTTCAACCCCCGGAATTTCTGATTTTATAAGATGAATTATCTCAAAGGTGTCCTTATCGACACCCCTCAATAATTCTATTTCTTCTCGAGAATATATCTTTGTCTTTTCAAACCAATTTTCTTGACCATATCGGGAGATTACAATCTCATCATCTAACATAGGCGAATACACTTGAACATACTTAACTTCATCCTTAACAATTTGACGCCACGCCTCTTCTAATTGCGCTTTCCCTAGCTTGCTGATGTCGTTTCCTTGAACGGCATACCGTTTTTCAAGCCGATCTAGCATTCCTTGAGCTATCTCTTGCTCGTCAGCATCTTCAGTACGCTTAATACCTTTTCTCGCATGAATAATTTGTTTTTCTAGCGTAGTAAATATCATAACTTTATATTCTATGCCCCTAACCTTTTAACCAATGCTTCTTTTGCATCCTCATTAATATCCCGCTCCCAGATCCTAACAACTTCATAACCAAGCGCCCTCATGAAAACATCTCTCTCTGCGTCGCTTTCTTTCCTGCCAGGTAGATTATGCCAGTAGTCACCGTCGCATTCGATGACTAGGTTTGCGCAGGGGATAAAGATGTCAGCCTCATACCCGCCAATGCGATAACTAGGAATATAAGCAACCCCCCAACTATCTAGGGCTGCGCGGATGGCGAGCTCTATGCTGGTGTCTTTATATTTTTGACCACTTCGAAATTTGCGCCAACTTTCATCCGACATGTTAGCCCATTGAGCTTTTGTTGCTTTACTGCGCATCTCGCTAAATGTTTGCATTTCTTCATCGGTCATGTTCATCCAACGAGCTTTTTGAGATTTACTCATTCTTTCTTTGGTTTCATCAGAATGACATTTTCCCAACATTGAGTGATCGTTGCTTTCAAGATATTCTTTTATGGCTTCACTCATCTTTCGTTTTGCTTCTTCAGTATGTTTGATAAAGCCTATCTTCTCTTTGTTCCAGGCAACCCTCCCCCTGGCTGCTTCACTAATTTTTTTGCCTAGCCTCTTTTGTGTGTGTTTTGCCCCTCATTGGAGATATTTGTCCTATGTGAGACTCACTCGCTTTGAGTCTTTCTTCAGATTTTGCCCATCTTTTAGCAGATGCTTCCCTCATTTTCAGTTTAGTCTCTTCAGTGTGCTTTTTCCCTCGCCAGTGAGGTTTCTTACTCACAGTTGAATATCCCATGCTTCTAACTCCTTAACCAAGCCATCAAATTCCTCAGGCTTGTTCTTAGCTAGCCACTCCAGCCAAAGCAATCCATAATTTACCATGTCCATTATGGTGGTAGCCTTAGGCTCATCACCTACGTTCTCAATGACTGGATTACCGTCAACGCCAGATAGCATAATGGTTTCCAGGCGATCGTATTTGCGCGTCACGTTTGCCATCAGACCAAGGAGCTCGCCATGTTTTGCATAACTATCTCTGTAAACAATATTCTTCTTTGCGCACAACTCAATCATCGCTTTTGACAACCGAGTAAGGTTCGCTGTTAATTCTTCTGCTCTCGGTTGATCTCCTTCTGGCCTAAACTGTATCACTTCGTCCTCCTTGTAGCTGTCTTTAATAAGATGATCCATATATTTATCTGACATTCCTCCGCTCATATTAGCGGGGAACCATCATCATGCATTGCGTATGTGGCGAGCGTAATAGGCAAATGCTCAATCTCCAATTCATCTACGACATTTCCTTGCTCCCAACCCTTTCTCATTAAATCGGTGTACAAATAGCGCATTACTTCTACTTTCCAATCGCAAAGCCTCATATCCCTAACGACCTTAATCGCATTCAAAGGATTATTGCCTTGGAGTAGTGTCCAAACTTCTAGCGCCTGTTTGGTGAGGTTCAGATATTCATTCGTATTCCTATGACGAGGAACTGGTTTATCCCTCAAGATTATCTTAGAAACATAATCATAAGTTGCTCGCACATCATCATTAAATTCTTTCATATTTCCAGGATTAATCGGCAACGGATCTACGCTCTTGTAGATATCGTATTTTCCCCACACGTGATGATTGTTAGCTGCTGCTCTGACCTTGCTATTTGGTTGATTGTATGCTTTGTAATATGGATTACTCGCATAAACGTGCATGCTATCACTATATTGAATGTATTTTCCTATCTCAACGCCTAAATAACCCGCTAGAACTTCCTGAATCACGCTGAACTGAACGATATTCGTAGAACAATAACCCCAAACAAAGTCATTAGAGCGATTGAAGACCGACATATTTAGCCTGCCATCTCTAATCTTAAAGGCGATGGCAATATTGCATGGTGTATCCTTGGTTTTGATTTTCGTATTATCTTTAAGGGGATTCCAAATTGTAATGACCGCTTGCCGGCTGTTCGGGTCAGCCTTTAGCCGCTTAACGCATTGTTCCATCTGGTCTAAAACCCCTTGATGTCGGAATATCCGAAAACCATAAGCTCCGTGAAATTGTTTTCCGGTTGAGCCGTCACTAAATCTCATAATATCATGATCTAAAAAGTCATTCAGTCTGGGATTAAAGAAAGTAATGAACTCAGCTTTTTGTTCTCCTGCCAATAGCCAAAGTGATTCAGCTAAAAGGAAGAAAGGATTCAAACGCCTATAAGGTATGGTCAACACTCTCTTTTGGGGTTCCTCTAACACGCTGATCATAGGTTGTACTTCAAACGTCTTTTCTCCCTTTACTGTTATTTCTACCCCTCGGCATATGTTTTCAAACCCCCTTACGAATAATTCATTTGGATATCTTGCAACCATTTGTTCCACAACCGGCTCCCGATAAAACCCTTCTTTAGACATTCTTGCTCCCTTCATAAATTGACCTTATTGATTCTTCAATAATCTTGTTACATTCTTCCGTCGACATATTTGTTAGAACACCAGCAGCCCTTGTCATATGATCAGGCAATTCGCTGGTCCCTCTTTCATACCATTGTAACACGAGACCCAACTGTTCTTCAACCGTTTTGACTACATTTACACCAGTGGCTTCAAGGCTATATCTTCGCCAAGTTGGGTGAACGCACTTCTCGCCATTAGCCACCACACAACCGGCCGACCGGCAACTGCGACAGTTTCCTTGAGAAATAAGATAAGATTTTGCCGTAACATTTTCGACATATTTTGCCGTCAGCTTATTCATGATGTTAGCCGTCAATCGTTCAAGGCTAGATAGCCTGTGGAAGATAGCCATTTTATCAAACTTCTTGATAGTATCATAAGTAGATTGCAAAGATATAATGTGGAACAACGGATAGTTCTTAGCTAACTTCTCGAAGTCAGGGGCACACCAAGCGCAGCCTCCATTCTTCTCGTGATTGCTACACCCGATACAATAATCTGCTTTGTTCCCCTCCAGAAGAACAACCTGTTTAGGCGCAACAACGACATGGTTGACGTCCATCGGGTATTTGCTGCCACTTCCTGTGACGTGGATAATCTCAATAGTGCTCATCAATAATCCTCTCTACCCGTGGATTTACTAGTAGGGTTTTCAATCTTTTTCATCCCAAATATGCAACCTACGTCATTAACTTTTTTGTAATATAGTGTCCCTTGATACGGTCTGTGTTCTTGAGTTGGCAATAAATGGCAACCAACGTTGTTATCCTCAGAACTTTCTGCCATAAAATATTTGCATTCTCCGCAAGTATCGGGCTGCTTGCCTTGTAACCTCCTAAGGATTTGCCACAATTCTGGAATCGTCATCAATAATCCTCTCCTTTCACATTACACCTCGCAATATTTTAATAAATTCCGCTGTCTTTTCGTAGCCATTAGTTGTCTGTCTGATCAACCCATTAAGCAACATAAACCGCGCCCACCCCTCACAAACTTGTTTATCTTCATCTAGCCAGATCGTCATATCTTTTATTCTAACATGTCGAGTATTATAAAACAATTCTCGCAATGTTTCTTTGTCGGCAAGGAACTCTTTGATTTTAGTCAATCGTTCTTCAACTTTTCGCTTATTGGCTAATTTCGTATCACTGTAATGCGAATAGCCTAAACTTCCCTTGTTGTAGATCTCATACAGGAATTCTATTACTTTGTCAACATGGGCAGCTTTGACTATAATCTTTTCACCAGTTTCGTCTGCACTAAATAACCTAGCTGCCATAGAAACCGACAATCTAGCTATTTTGATCCTTTGGTCAGCCCCTTCAACTAAGGGAATCATAGAACTGAAGTTTTTACCCATCAATTTCGCATGCCCCAATATAGCCTTGATTGCTTTTGGCTCAAAAACAATCTGCTCTGTTTTTCGGCTCCAGGTCCAAAGCACCAACTTATTGCAAAGGTCGGCCGTGTATATATGTTCTTTCTTGTCATGTTCGCCTTGATTAATAACATCCGGGTCTACTTCTTCGGTGGCGCAGCTTATAGCAAAATCAAACCGGCTGATGTCTTCAGGTTTGCCGATGATCCCGCTGATAGCCTCAACGCCAAAAGAATACTCGCTTAGTGGCCGAGCATCTCTAGGGTTGCTAATCCAAATCAACCTAGTTCTAGCATGAGTTTTAGCTGTTTGAACCTTGGTAATCTCCGCAACACCACTACTCCTGATGCCTGACATCTCACTTATCTTCTCTTGACTCAAGCCAGTAACTTCATCGATGGCCACGAGCCTACGATCGTTCAACGGAATCTTACCCCAGGAGATAAGCCAACCATTGCTGGTTTGTATCATGCCCCCAGTAAGCCCCGCCTTGCTGGAACTTTCTCCTGTGACGAGTTCTCCTACTCGATAATGCCCCATCAGGGATTGAACAGCTTCTGTCTTTCCGGTACGGGTATCGCCTAATAGCATACATTCGCACCAGCCCCTCTTGAGCCGTTTGCCCTGAAAGTCAAACCCTAGTGCTGAATGTATGACTAGATCAATAGCCATCAATAGATCATTGCGACCATAGATTTGAGTAACATTATCCGTAAGGTCATCGTGAATTTCTTTTAACTTTTTGGCAATGGATTCATCATTAGCGGCACACTGAAAAACCTCTAGCTCTTTCTTAATTTCTGGAGTCAATTCGAATGCCATCACACTATCTTGCGCTAGATCGGCCTTTTCTATTAAGATGGTAGAAAGTTGCGTCTTTGGTTCAACAGTTGCCAAAGCTATGAGGGTATATGACTGATTGGCTATGAGACCATGACCCACATAATAACCCATCGCCCTAACATAATTTTGTTCTGTTTCTCCAGCATCTATTTCAGGAATAAGGTGCACCATTTCAATATTCATGTATGCATCTGCTTCTCTGTCAGCATTGCCGCAGCCTTTTAGGACGGCTGCTTTTTTTCGGATAACATCCCACATTCTGTCTTTAGGGGTGTTGATCATTTCTAAAACAACAGGATCTTGAGCATTAAATTCTTGAATTTTTTCGCCATCATCCCTAAGGCTACACATCATACACTTCTTATCGCCTGGTCGGTCGCACCAATATTTAACCTTTGCCGGAATCTTAAAAGCAGCTTCACCTTTGCCAGCAACAATTACATTGATTGTTAGCATTTTCCCTTCGTACTCATCTCTTTCAGCGACACTTAAATGCACGTCATAAGGGAAATCCTTCTCTTTCTCTTTCTCAGTCTGCTTGTAATCAGGCGAACGGGCCATCAATCCCTTAAAATCCTTCTTACCTTGACCATTGCCGTGAAAGTAATCGGTGATGTCCGAACCTTTTTCTTCTAAAGGTAGCAAGACTATCTTAGTTGCATCAGCGATTCGGAATAAGTTTTGAGCGACCTTCCGAGCACCAGAAGCGCCTGGTGCATCAACATCGTAACAGATATAGACCGATTTCCCCTTGAAGAGAGGATTCCATTCTTCTTTCCAAGTGCCAGCTCCGCCTGTAACTGTAATTGCGTCAAAACCTAATTGATTGGCGATGATAGCGTCCATTTCGCCTTCGCATATCAAAATAGTATCAGCCCCTAAGGAAGTTATCGGGAAGAGCCTAGCGGAGCCCTGACCCCTTTTGAAGGACATCATCTTAGGTTCTTTGCCGGTAGCCCCAGGCTTATACCTCCTTACATTTACAATGCGCCCTTCTTTATCCTTAATTGGGATAGTGATGCGTTCAAAATCCCAACCTAGCTGAAACTTCTTCAAGGTTTCTTCAGATATTCCTCTTTTAGTTTCAAGCCATTTCTTCTTTTTACCTGATTTCATCAAGGTCTCATGCCAAGCTTCAACCTGTTTTGCTAATTCTTGATATTCTTTCTCTGGCCTAATGTTGACTTTTATTGGTTGCTTTTTCTGCGATATTTCTTCGTCGACCCACTCACCTGTTTCTTTCTCAACAGCTTTTTTGGCAGTTGGGAAATTACAATTATGTTTCTTACGATAAAAGGTATAGGCATCTCCGGCCTCGCCACACGTAAAGCAATTGTACATCCCGGTCGTCATATTGATAGACATTGAGGGATTCTTGTCTTTACCGTGAAAGGGACAAGAAACCTGAACTTCCCCATCTTTGTTCTTTAATCTATCGAAATACTGCTTATAAAATGAAAAATATTTGCTCATCTAATTCCTTGTTACTTTTCGGGTCACTTTAGTCCTCTCCTCTTAAGAGAGTTTAATAAAATATTAAATTAATAATAAGTAATAAAAAAAAGATATCTATGTAGATATCATTAAGTTTGAGTTCTTAGAAGTAATGAAGTGACAAGCCGCAAAAGTGAACCCCGGTAAGTGAAAGGTTTTAGAAAGGAACACTACAGGAAAGACAGAAGGTTTACCGGGGTTCACTTTTGCGGCTTGAAGAGTTTTTATCTTGAGATCCTTTCACCATTTTTGTCTATCTTGTCTTCCCTTCAATGTAATCATAACGCTAAATTATGTCAAGCGGGGAAAATGTTTTAGAAAGTTTTTGAAACACCCCTCGCTTGCAAAATATGCTTAGATGAATGCCCTGGTCAGTTTTTCGCTAAACACCGCTTAGTTGTTATCTTTAAGCATATGCCTATTATCCTTAAATCCCAAAAACTACTATCGTAATAACAAGGATCCCCTGTTCGTGGAAGCGAAAAAAAAATTATTGACCCCCATGTTGCCAATAAGATTTTTCGAAAAATGTTTTTCACTTTTCTTTTATGGGGTAACCTCTCCTGATAATTTTTTTTCTACTAATGCGCCGGTCAGGAAGCTAGCTAATTTTTACTCTGCTAGCTTGCGTTTTTAGAATGCCCTGGTCAGAGAGTCGGGCTAAACATACCACTTTTTTCCACCATGCGCACAGCGAATTCTGGGTGCTTACTGGATTCATAAAATGCCCTCGTATAAGGATCGCCATTTTCAAAAGTCCGATTTTGATGCTTACGGAATTATGCTTAGTGTTTTTAGAACACTGCTCGCTTGTTTATTTTGGCACGAAAAAGACCGAACAATCCTAAAAATTGCCCGGCCAATTCCAATTCAAAAAGTTAGAATGGGATGTCGTCAGTGATGGCAGATGCAGCAAACTTTTTATCGCTTGCTTTGGTGGCCGCAATGACATTTCTGGTGTTGCCTTGGTAGGTATCTTCTTTGAATGTCGCCACAAAATTAAGCCCCACAAGTGACTCTTCTTCAAAGTCCCAATTCTCAGTAGCCTCAGGCACATCGATACCCATGCCTCTGATAATGGGAAGCGTCCGCCAAAGAGCATTCTCTGAGAACGGCAGCCAATCACTAACTTTTGTGTCTTTGTGATCACCTTCTAAGACCACCATATGAACCCCGATGCGAACATTACCATTTTCCTCGTTTACTTTTTGAGTGACTTTCTCGACCCTGACTTCATAATTTCCGTCAGCAAGAGTAGCTCCACCCTCTTTTTTCGTGTTAACTGTTACCATTTTTCTTTACTGCTCCTTCCAAATATTCAAATATCTTCGGCATTGTCGGGTCTTCCATGGTATCAGGAAGCTTGCCCGACCTATCCCCAGCCGCTATATGCGGAATGCTGGTAAACAGGATTTTAGTTTTTACTCCTTCGTCGGTTTGTTGTTTGTACAATCGACCGCAGACGTCAATGTAGCCTATAACAGTTTCTGGTAGAGATTTCCCCACAATAGCTGGCACTAGCTTACTACCTACGTCTTCGTCTTGTTGGAGTTTTTCCCAAGTAACAAAGATAACATGCATAGGTAAATCACGAAAACCTTTTATTATCCTCACCAATAAATCCATCGTACGTCCGTAGTCGCTTTGACCAGGAGAATCACCATAAGGCCTCTTCACACCGCTAAACTCGTGAATCGTATGCCTCATAATTTTGCTCTCTAAATCGTTAAGATTGTCAATTATGATGGCCTCATATCCTAATTCTCCCTTTGCTAATTCTTCATACAACTGCAACAATTGAGGATATCCTTCTATCCGAATCCCATCTAAATGAGGGATATCTCTATCAATCGACTTTGTCCCACTTTCGGTATCAATCAGAAGAGTTCGATACTTTTCCCCCATAGTTGAAGCTAGTCGGGTCTTTCCAACTTTAGGCTCACCATAGATAATCATGCTGTAGGTCTCTTCTTCTTGAATCTCGGCTATCGGTTTAATCAGTTCTTCAATTCCCATTTTTCACCTTCTCTCAATTGCAATCAACCATTCTTTTTACTTTTTGCTATCTGCTTCGTCTCGGCCTGCATCATAACCATCTGCATATGCCTGAGAACCATACCCAGAATGATTGCTATCTTGATGGCCGTGAAGACCATCTTCTCGACCATTGTGGTAAGCGTCTGAATGACCTTGCCAGTTATCACATTTATCGCTTCTATCTCCCATTTTTCACCTCCTCAGGTAGATAATCTGCTTCTTTGAACAATGCGTCAATTACTTCTTCGACACCTCCTCCGGCCACCTTAATCTTACACAAAGAATTGTAGGAACAAGTTCTACACCAATGAGATGGGGTCATAACAGGTTCTCTTTTTTCAACATCACGCATTAACTTGGCAACAGTCTTCAAAGATTCTATGTCATGTTCTATCTCTTCAAAACTCCTTGTGACTAACTCAATATGATTAGTTTTTATTGGGTTGTCTTCCAAGTACTCAATGAAATCTGCGTAGTCGGCTTCTTGAAGTCCTTGCTTTTCAATGGCAGCCCGATAGAGCTTTGGCGTGGTTAGTTGGTTCTTCGCTACGCTTAATTTGTTGTTTTTCAACACTCTTGGCTCAGACAAAGAAACTTTCTTCAAGAAATTGTACTCAACCCTAGGTATCTTTATGTCAAGAAGACGTCTCAACATTAAAGCATAAACTGTAGGCTGCGTGTCTAAGTGCAGGTCGATGTAATTGTCATAAAGACTAGCAGCAGTCTTATGCTCCCTGATGACCACGGTTCCGCCTGCTGTCTCTCCTAGTAAATCTATATGAGCAACTAACAAGATGTTTGTTCCCGGAAGACGATATTTCACTTCTTCTTCGATAGCAACAATCCTAAAATCATCTTGCTCGAATGCAAACGCATGATATTGATTTAACATAGAAACGCCTAAATGAAAGTCTTTCTCGGCTTGCTCTTGAGCCTCTTCGTTGAATTGGTTGTCCGGCAAAGTAAGCAGATATTGCATTTCTTCGTCGTACTTATCTGCAAATTTCGCTAGCGCTGCATATCTGGCTTCCTTGTAAGCCCACTGCTTTGTCGCACCTCCATCTTGATGCGCCTTAATCTTCAGGTAGAATTCGGCCAAAGCTTCATGAATTAAGCTGCCCAACCAAAGTGAGCGTGGTGTTACTTTTGGCCTTAGCCTGCGCACAAATTGCCAATAGTATTTAGCCTCGCAGCTCAGGTAGCAACCTCTCTTACTGTTGCTAAGGATTTGTAGTTTCGGCACTTTCGCTCCCTAATTCTTCAATTTCTTTTCTAAGTCCTTCCAACCTACCGATAAGACTGTCAAATCTAATCTTATCAATATCTCCATTGCCGAAAGCTCTAGCTATCCTTCGGCGAAGGAATGCAATTTCTTCATTCGCACCTTTAGACAATGTTTTTGCCACTAGTAATCACCCTCTCTAACATTTTAGGATTGTCAAAAATCGACTTAAACAGTTCTGACTTTTCGTTCGTAGTTTCCTCTATTATCTCATCTATCGTCCCCCTAACTATTAGATCATACACAGTTACATTCTCTTTCTGGCCTATACGATGTAACCTATCTTCTGCTTGCTCATTCTCCGCTGGCGTCCATTCCCTGTCCAAGCGGATACACCTACTTGCTTTGTGCAGATTGAAGCCTTGTGCCTTCTTAATAGTCCCCAGGAATAATCGCCGTTTGCCGGCCTGGAACTCATCAATTAGTTCCGACTCGCCATCATATAAAGCAATATCTTGCATTTCGATAACTTTGGCGTCAACCAGATATTTGGCCAAGTGGCGCAATGGTTTCCGGAATGCACTAAAAACAACCAAACCATCTTCAGGCGCTGTGCTCTCGAGGACATATTTCACAAATTCAAACTTGTTGTTTTTCCTCTCAACTATGTTATCATCAAGTGTTCTAGCCGACACGGTGATTTGCCTGAACCTTAGGAGCTGGGTGAGAATGCTAGATATATCAACAACTTCGTCGCCCGAAACCTTAACAGATAAGTCTTCTAATGCCTGTCGATACATTTCTTTCTGCTGAGGAGTAAGTTCTACATAAATCTTCTGATAAGTTTTGTCGGGCAAATCCTTCAGGACACCCTTCTTCAATCGCCTAATAGTCAGGTGCCTAAGGTCTCGAGCAAGTTTGTCGCTGTGGGTCTTGACAACCTCAAGCCCGAACCCATTGTGTCTCAATTCGCAATACTTTTCCATGAATCGCCAATAGCTACCGTACAAACTAGGCTCTAATATATTGAGTAATGACCAGAATTCTTCAGCCTTATTGGTTATCGGTGTTCCTGTCAAGAAGAAAGCATATTCCGTTTTCAGTTTCTTAACAGCCTTAGTTCTTTGTGACTTTCGGTTCCCTAAATAATGAGCTTCATCCACGATTAAGATGTCAATATCTTTACGCTTTTGGAGTTCGGGCAAGTCTCGCAAACCCTCATAATTGACAATGATGAAACCGCTTTCGTCCTTGCCAACTTGTTCTAATTGTTTTGCCTTAGCCTTGGTTGAACCATCTAACACCCAGACTTTTGCTTTGGGAAGCCATTTGGTAATTTCCGCAACCCAGTTCGGCTTCAAGTTGTTCTTAACGACGCACACGACCTTGCAGGGGCTCCCAATTTCGGTAGCTATAACCTTGGCCGCCCAGAGGGATTGAACCGTCTTGCCGAGGCCCATTTCGTCAGCTAAGACACATCGTTTGGCTGTCGTAAGATAATGAATTCCTTGACGTTGATGATTATATAGCCCCTCTATATAGTGCGGCGACCTTTCGTGGCCGTTTGCGATTATGCTTTCTAAGGTTTCTTGTTTGTAGATTGCAGATTGAACATATTGTTCAACTTCAGTTGTCGTTTCGACATTGATGCCGGCATCCTCATATTCTATAATAAGGTCTTGATAGTTCTCTAAACCCAACGGGATTAACCAAAGTTGCTTTGCGTCAGACCAATTGCTGCCGGCGATTGACTTCGGGATTGCGCGAAAACGATACTCTGTTTGGAGCCGAAAACGATTACCATGTATTGCTAGTTTGGCATAGGTCATTAGCTATATTATCCCCTGAAATCCACGTTTCGGAAAGTCTTTTTACGATATTTATTGACATTATTTGATAAAAACCTTGAAAAAACCTTGAAAAACTATTTACTTTTCCTATAAAATAGTTTATACTCAGTATAGCAAGAGTACGGGAACCTTGAAAACTAAATAAAAGCTCAGCCGATTGAACTCCGAAAACCTCGGGAAAGGCCGAAAGGCCGGGGAAGTAGGGCATAGGGAGAGCTGAAAGTTAACAACAAACCACCGCTTACCTTGAATTGTCTCGGGAAACTAAAAGATTCCTAATCTCCCTCATGAGGAGTGCGTAGACTATGGTGCAGTCGTTCAGCACAAGAACCCAGATAATTCAAAGTAGGCGATGGTGACTATATATAGTACGAGGACAACGCAAGTTGCCCAAGGTTGTTTCGGGACAGATTCGCAACGCTGCGACCAACAGGACAGCATCAATGAGAGCCTAAGAAACCGAAGCAACCTTGGAGAGCTTGCGATGGTCAAGCCAAGAACAATGGAGGAAGAGAATGAAATACCGAATTGGGACAGTAAGTTCGGAAGGAAATAAACGTTATCGTTATTTTGATAACAGAGCCAAAGCGCTCAACTATTTTGGTTATTGCGTTCGCAATCTTATTAAGATTGCGAGTCTTGCCAAGCAAGAAACGACGCCGAAAGGTCAGAACTACTGGAGCTACGAATATCTAACATAGCCGAAACCACCTCCGGGTGGTCGTCGTGGGGTGTTGCCCACGGCCTGATGATGGCAGACTATCAAAGGAGTGAGCATGACAGCAAGAGATTATGTTCGGAGCGTAAGTCCCGAAGTGTGTTACCTGAAGACTTTCAATGGGTATAAGCGAGTTGACTACATCAATGCCGATTGGCACGCTCATTGCCCGGAAGACAACGCTGGTTTTGGATTTACTTACACAATCACGCCGGATACAATCTTGTATTCTCGAGATGAAGTTACGAACTTTATCAGAGAAGAAGTTAGGACTTCTCTGCTAGAGGGCGCTATGCGCCACTAGCGCTATGGGAACTGTAGTTCAGCAGGCAGAACACCGGACTTTTAATCCGGTTATGGGGGTTCGAGTCCTCCCGGTTCCACTGATTAGGGGTGAAATTGTAAATCCCCTTTGGGTATATCCCTCCCCTTAATCTTTTTGGGCCTGTAGCACAATTCCCTGCGGAGTGCACTGGAGATCAGCGATATGGGTTCGACTCCCATCTGGTCTACTATGAGGTTGTCGGCGGGCGAGTCCGACATAATCCTTTCTTCATGGTTGGAGGCATCCAACGGTCAGAGGTTCCTCAGAGGCAATGGCCGGATTGGCTATTGGAACGGCGAGCGATGCGTGATGGTGATACTAGATATGCAGGTTCGAATCCTGCCATCGCTACTAAGTGAGCGACCAAGAAGGAGGATAAAGTGGTAACAAGAAATGAACTTTCAGATTGGTTTGATGAAGGATTAAAAGAGAAAGCAACTCACATGATAGTTGTTTGTGATACTTATGATTATGAAGATTATCCGGTGTTTGTTTCTGCTAATGAAGATGTACGTGAGATCGAGAAAGAGCATAAAGGTAAGAGCATGCAAATGATAATGGAAGTGTATAATTTAAGCATGAACAAAGAAGAACAAATTGCAGCAGTTAGAGCATTCAATTATTAGAGAAAGAGGGGGACAGATGGATAAGCCATTAATGGAGTGCGGGCATACGGCTAATGCCAAAGACGGAGACGGAAATCCAGTTTGCGTTATTTGCATCGGCATTAACCAAGGAGCCACGGTGGTCGAAAGAGTTCGGCCCAGCCTGGTAGGTCGCAAAGCAAGGTGTGGCTATTATCATACTTGCGGGTCAGAACGCGATAGTAGTTTTGACTTAGCATTCTTTGAGCACAAAGACGATCAAGAACACGATGAGTTTTACTGCGGCTGTTATGGGTGGGACTGATGACCAGCAACCAAGAAGAACGCCATCAAGCATTAGAGCGATTGTTCAAAAACGATTATGAAAAAAAATACAAGACAAAATGGCTGATTGGATATTTCTTGAGAGGTCTCTTAATAGGCTAGAGGAGTTGGAAGAAAATGAAGCTAACGCCAGGGCAACAGCGAAAGATCGCTGACATCAAGAGAATTACAGGCGAAGACTTTTTCGTTGAAGAGGCAGAAAGACTAAAAGACGATACAGAAGATATGTGTCGGACTATCGATACGAGCACTGGAGAAATTAAGGAATTCCCGGTTCGTCGGTTGACATATCAACTGAACCAAGAATTGAGGATTCTGAGGGTTAAAGAGCAAGCTTAGAGCAGGGGGGGGCAAGAACGCTATGGACAAGACTTGGAAGAAAGAAGAAATTCGCACGATGCTTGAGACTCGAAATGTGGCGGTTGAGAAAGGGTTGGTTTCAATCCTCAAGTTTCAAACGAGCGAAGAGACTGTTCGTGAATCAACTATCGAAGATAATGGCGTCGGGTTTAATGGTGCAGATGCTCCGTTCTTAACCTCATTGGCCAAGCAAGTAGCAGCTGGCCGGCACCTAAACGAGCGGCAGATGAAGTTCGGCCGCAGGAGCATGCTGAAATATTCAGGACAACTTGCCAGAATTGCCAACGGCAAACAAGCTAGTTAGGAGAAGGACATGTTACCTGCGATTTGGAGAGTGACAATTCGACCTAGCAGTACAGATATATATAGGGAAATACAGGAAATCATTGCGGGAAAAGGAGGGTTTGGGGGATATGCCCGCGAACCGAGAAAAGGTTTCTACAAGAATAAACGCAAAGATATAGCGCAAAAGCGCTAGAAGGGAAACGTCTATGTACATCAAGAAAGACGACCACCCCAAGTGTTTTGTTCCTGGGTGCAAACGGCCCCGGAAGTTCAATCCGAAAGGTAAGCACAAGGGGAAGCATTCGCAAACTTGTAGACAATGTTCTACAAGCAGCAAGAAGCGCCAGCAAGCAAGTCTGTACAATCGAAAATTCGCGCTAGCTCGCGACGGGCAAGGAGGGGGTGTTAAGCCAGGTTGTCATAGTACAGTAAAAACTGATGACAGCGTAGCCTGCGGGGTCTATGAGGCATCATCATACCTGCTGTCTAAAGGTTTGGGTACCCATGATGAGTTGGTGGGGGAAACCTTTGGGGTGTCAAAGCATACTGCTATGCGGATACGACTTAATCCGGAGAAATGGAACATTCCTCTGCCCCCACTAAAAGGCAGCGCTGGTCGACCTCGACAGCTTACGGCGAGAGAAAGGGCCATAGTCAATCATTACTTGACCGAAACCAAAGCAGCCCTTGCGGGTAGGCCGGTCGAGCCGAATCTTTCAAAACCTGATCGTGTCGCTAATGAACCGGCTGATAGTGATGCTGATATTGATGCGGCACTAGAGGTCATAGCGCAAGCAATTAAGTCAAGAGATCTTCGGATCGATGACTTGGAGACAGAAAATGACTTATTGCGCGAGAACCAAGTCAACCAGGTTTACACCCGGATGGCCGATTTGCTTCTAAAGAGATTCGCCAGTCAACTAAGGGACAAAGAAGGGGAGGCACTGAGGGGGACGCTAAAGAGCCTCATGCGTCAAAAGCCGGGAGCCGGAGAATAATCTTCACTCCCAATGGAGAAAGGCAAAAAGATGGGACACAATTTATTTGGAGAGCGGTTTCATAGCCATCGGGTGCCAGCTTGGCATCGGCTGGGCCATGTTTCCGAGAAAGAGATGGGGGCAAAGGAAGCATTCGAACAGATTGGCCCCTACAATGTTAACCTCAGGAGTCTGCGTTTGTCGGACGGGACGGCTATCGATCACAAGGCTATCGTCCGGTCGAAGACTGAAGATGATCCGCACAGGCGAATCTTCAACTTGGTCAGCAAGAAGTATCACTTGCTCAATCCGCAAGATCTCTGCGACCTCTGGGATACCAAAGTTGGTCGCCCGGTTGA
>Ga0114923_10001590_pt1 | contig 15721 bp, 21 predicted proteins | sample SumtaG_FD_89578 | JGI IMG/M metagenome (GOLD analysis project Ga0114923, IMG submission 89578) | Deep subsurface microbial communities from Indian Ocean to uncover new lineages of life (NeLLi) - Sumatra_00157 metaG | ecosystem: Environmental > Aquatic > Marine > Oceanic > Sediment | place: near...
CTTCCCGCCGGTGCCCAACGTGCTCGTGCTGTCGCAGACGTTCGCGGGCATGCGAGCGCAGGGCGTGCTTCGGAAGGGCGACGAGGTGCTGCTCGGGATCCCCGACCGGTCGTTCGACAAGTGGATCGCCGCCGGCGGCATCGCCGACCAAGACGACGCCGGCCAGGCGTTCAGCCTCTCGCAGGCTTTAGCGTTTCCCGTACTCACCAGCGCAACGAAGCGGCCAGGGCCGGCGGGGACGTTCTACCGGATCGGGCGTGTTGACGGTTCGGCCGAGATCAAGATCCGACTCGACGGACAAGGCACGCCGCTCGTCGAGGTCGAGGGCATCGAGATCAAACTCGGCGCCGCAGCAGTCCTAGCGATCGCCCGTCTCAATGACACGCTGCAGGCGAGCGCGAACCTCACGACGTGGGCGCTTGCGGTGGAGGCAGCCCTTAGCGGTGCAGGGTCCCCGATCTTGCCGGCGTCGTCTTGGGGGACGCTAGGTCTAGCGACTCCGAACTCTCTCGGCAAGATCACGAGCGCAGCAACGAAGGCCAAAGCCGAGTAGGATCGGCGCGTGTCGCAGTTCAAGGTCGACGCCATCACGGGTGACCTCGTGCGGGAAAACGGGTCGTTTGTCCGCGTCACCGGCCGCGAAGAGATCGCGCAGCACTCGCGTGTGCGCCTGCGACTGTTCCGATTCGAGGTGCCGTTCAACCTCGCGCTTGGCCTCAACTACGTCGGGATCGTGCTCGCCAAGGGCACGCCGGTCGGCGACATCGAGGGCGAGTTCCGCGTGCAGCTACTCGATACGCCGGGCATCGTCGAGGTCGACCGAATCAACCTCTCGCAGACGGCTCTGCAGCGACAGCGGCGCGAGGGCGTGATCGACTTTGTCGCAAAAACCGACGAGGATGATCTCGCCGCTCGCACTCCGTTGCACGACCGGATCACGATCCCGATCGCCGTCACTCCCGAGACGACCTAACCCATGGCTTCAATCTTCGCGCTCACCGCTGCAGGTCTGGGAACGCCGCGTTTCCCAGAGGCGCGCCAGCTCGTCGTCGACAACTGGAAAGCGAAGTTTGGCGAGAATGCGCAGACGGCGAGCGACTCGCCCGACGGCCAAGTCATCGACGTGCTCGCCCTGCTGCTCACGCTGTTGTGGGAGGCCGACGGAGAGATCTGGGCCAACTCGTTTTTTCGCACGAGTTCCGGCAACTCGCTCGACCTGATCCTCGACCTGTTCGCCAAGCAGCGACTACCAGCGACATTCTCGACAGCTTCGGCGGTTTGGTACGGCGCCGACGCGATCGGGATCCCCGACCTCTCACAGGCGAGCAACGGCCAGGGCCAGCGCTTCGAAGTCCCCACCGGTACGGCGGGCATCACTGGCGAGCTCGCCCACGTCGTGCGGATCCAGGATGCTGTCGACACGGATAGCTACACGGTCGACGTGAATGGGACGCCGTTCACTCACGTCGCCGGGCCGGCCGACACCGTGCTCACGATCGCCGAGGCGCTCGAGACGCTGATCAACGCCGGCGCCGAGCCGATCGTGTCGGTCGCCATCGCCGTCGAGGATGCCAACGGGTTCGGCCTGATCGTGCTCGACACGACGGCCGGCGCCAACGTCGTCACCACGGCGGGCACGGGCACGCTCGACGCACAGTTCGGCGCGCGTGTGCCCCTGACCGCCACCGCGACGGGGCCGACGGCTGCCCTCGCCGGAACGCTCACGGTGATCGAGACGCCGATCGCTTCGATCATCGGCGTCGTCAACTCGACCGATGCAACGCTCGGACGCGACCGCGAAAGCGATGCGGCCTACAAGCAGCGGCATCTAGAGACGATCAACGCGCAGGGCTGCGGCACCGTGCAGGCGATCGAGGACCGGGTGCTGCAGCGGGTCGACGACGTGATCTCGGTCAAGGTGTTCGAAAACGACACCGATGTCGTCGACGGTGATGGTCGGCCGCCGCATAGCTTCGAAACGTTCGTGCTCGGTGGCGAGGACGCCGCGATCGCTCAGGAGATCTTCGACTGCAAGCCCGCGGGGATCGAGACGGTCGGCGACATTTCGATCCTGACGCCGGGCGCGAGCAAGCCAACGAAGTTCTCGCGGCCGACTTCGCGCTACCTGCACGAAGAGATCACCGTCACCAAGGGCGAAGGATTCCCGACGACCGGCGACCCGGCCGAGGCGATCAAGCAGGCCGTCGCCACGTTCCTCGCTCCGGGTGGCGAAGGCGAGCTCACGCAGGGCGACGACCTCTACCGCGTGCAGCAAAACGGCGTGATCACCGACGCCGTGCCGGGGATCTCCACGATCGTGATCGAAACCGACGACACGCCCAACCCGGGCGACGCGCCAGTCTTTACGCCGTCCGACATCGTCGTCACCAACGACGAGATCTTGATCTCCGACTCCAGCCGGATCACCGTGATCATAGTTCCGTAGGAGGCACGCATGGCCGACACCGCACCACAAGGGGACATCCTCAACGACGACAAGGCGACCTGGGAAGCGTTCGAGGCGTACCTGCTGAACAAGATCGACGACATCGACCTCGTGCCGCCACCGACGGCCGCCGACATCCGACTGCGAACGACGGGCAAGTACGGCAACTCGATCAGCAAAGTCACGCGCGACGTTCGGGACTGGATCCACGGCGACGCAGTTGGCGGTCAGCTCGACGGCGTCGTGCGACTCCGCGGTGGCGTTCTGTTGCGCGACTCGACGCTCGTGCGCACGGGCGCGGGCGATCCCGAGGGGTCGATCGTAGCGAACGTCGGCTCGTTGTTTTTGCGATCCGATGCGCCGACAGCCGACGACCTGCTCTACCTCAAAGAGAGCGGTGTCGGAGACACGGGCTGGCAAGCCGTCTCGGTTGGCGGTGGAGGTGGCGAGACGTGGGCGGCCACGCTCGTGCTGGGCAGCGCGTCGCAAGGCGGCGGGACCGACAACCCGACGATCAGCGACGGGGATTCGATCGTGCCGGAGACGACGGGGAATCCGAGCATCGGTTCGGCTGCGCTCCGGTTCAACGAAAGTTTTGTCGGTCGAATGCTGCTCGCGGGAGCGGTTGCGGCCGATGCAGCGGCTACTGCCGACGACGAGGTGATCGGGTCCGGCGGCGGTGGGTCGTTCGGTCAGACGATCAACATGGGCGCGGCCGGAGCTGGTCGCTACTCTTGGAACAACGGAACGAACCTAGAAGACGGCCAGATCCGCTACAGCGGTGCAGCGGGTTCCGAAAGTTTTACGATCCGAACGCGCAACGTTGACCGGCTAGGGATCAACGATGTCGCCTTGTTCCCGGCTGCCGTGTTCAGCCTGGGCGCGACGGGCAGCCGGTTTGCCGATGGCTTCATAGATAGGTTGCTCGTTGCCGGTGCTGTCGCCGCGGATGCTGATGCTGGCTTCGATGACGAGATCATCGGCAACGGTTCTGCTACCGCTCGCGGGATTTCCTTCAATGCAACCGGCGGCACCATCTCTGGCCTTGCCTGGATCGATGGCGCGAACAAACGAGACGGCACGATTGTTTATAACGGATCGGGTTTTACGTTTCGCGCCAACAACGCAAATCGCTTTACGATGGACGGCAACGCGTTCGCTCCGGTGTCGGATGGGACCATTGAATCTGGTCTTACAGGCAGCAGGTGGCAGGTTGTTTGGGCTGATCTCGTTGTCGCAGGCAACGGCGTCACGCTCGGCGACACGGTCGCCGACGGCCCGACGATGTTCGCAGGGACGGGCGCACCTGGAGGCGCGCTTGGGGCCAACGGTGACTTCTACTTCGACGCGACCGGGGGGGCCGGCGCGAAGATCTACAACAAAGCCGCCGGCGTCTGGACGGCCTTCGCCTAGGACCACCGATGGCGCTGTGGGGTTTTCTTTGGGGCGGTTTGTGGGGTGGCGCCGGCCTGATCCCCTGGGAGGCCGTCAACGAGGCAGGCGGGATCCCGGCGGGCAAGCTCGACGCCAAGCTGACGGCGTTCAATCGGCTCTACAAGCAGTGGGAGGAACGCGACAACTGGCAAAAGCTCATGTCGGTCGTCGGCGAGGAATTCGGCAACGTCAACAAACAACAGGGCGAGATCAAGGCGTTTCGCTATATCTCGACCGCAGCGGGGCAGGGACTCGATGACATCGGCGAGGTCGTCGGCCGCTCTCGGGCCGGGCTCGATGACGACGATTACCGACTGGCGATCATCGCCGAAGCCGTCTCGCTGTTCTCGTCAGGCACCGTCCCCGAGATCCTCGGGGTGATCGCCGCACTGCTTCCGGCCGTGACCGGCGTCGAGTTCGTCGAGAAATTCCCTGCGTCGTGGACCGTGTGCATTGTCAACCTGACACCGGAACTGTTCGACTTGCTGCTCGAGATCCTCGCCGACCAGCCCGCCGCGGGCGTGTCCGCGCTGCTGTGTACCTTCGACCCGCCTTCCATGGGAGCCCGCCGATCGATCTCAGGATCCGGCGGTGGTCAACTAGGCTCGAGGCTGTCAATCTCGGGCATCTCGGGATCCGTTTTCTCGCTTCACCATCACGCAGAGGGGATCTGAGTCATGCCAGTAAAGCCAACAGACGCCCTCCCCGAATGGGCTAGCGGCGCGGCCTACGTTGCGCCGGGCAAACCCTGGGACGGGACCGCTCGACGCGACGCGACGGGCCTCGCTGGGTCGGCCGGCGACGGGTTCACGCCCGAAACGCCGAGCGCAGACCCCCCTGCCGAAAACGAAAACGAGTGGCTGCACCGCGCGTGGCAGTGGATCGATACGTGGCTGCGGGCTGGATCCTTCACCGCTGACCTCGACTCGCGCGTCGTCGAGACCGACATCAATGGCGACACCGCGATCGCCAGACTCGTGCTCGGCGGCACGGCGAACGCCATGGCGCCGCTCAGCGTCTCGAGCAACGCAGCTGGCGCCGCGGCGAGTTTCACCGACACGATCGGAAACTTTGCGGCGACGGCAGCGGCGGGGGGCGCAAGCGCTGCGCTCCGTGGGACCAACACCGGCACCGGCGCCGGCCTGGAGGGGATCAGCCTCGGGTCGACCGGTCCGGGCGTGTTCGGCGATGCGGGCTCCGGTGGCAACGCTGGCGTCGAGGGTGACGGCGGCACCGGCGGTCACGGCGTGCAGGGCACCAGCGGGTCGGCGGGCGGCTTTGGCGTGCGCGGCGTATCGATCAACGGGTCGCCAGCTGTCCAGGGCGAAGGCAGCGCAGCCGATGCGAGCAGCGAGGGCGTGCAGGGTGTCGCCGGCCACGACGACGCGCACGGCGTCCGAGGCTTCACCACCGCCACCGCCAACACCGGGGCCGCTGCCTGCAGGGGCGACGGGCGGGGCGACGGCGACGGCGTCCACGGCGACGCTGAGGACGGCTACGGGGTGATCAGCGAAAGCGATGTCACGACACCGACCCGAGCGGCGCACCGATTGGTGCCCCAGGACACCGACCCGAGCACGCACCTGGAAGGCGACTTCTACTACAACGATGCCCAGGTCCAGCCCAAGATCCGCGATAGCGCCGGCTGGAAGGGCATCTGGTTTACGGCCGGCGGCATCGCTCGCGGATTCGACAGCGACGGCGGTTTTGCGCTGAACAACGCGAATGAAAATCAGGGCGCCGTGATGACCGTCGACCCCAAGCAGACCGGGCAGCTGCTCGTCGAGGCCAACGGTGTACTCGGCGCAAGCGTAGGAGCGAGTCTGCGGATCAGGATCCGACGCGGGAACAACCAACTCGGCACGGTGATCGCTACCTACGACCTGGGAGCTTTCAACAACACCGGCGGTCCTGACGAGAAAGCGTTTTTCATTCGGGGCGAGCTCGCGTTGCCCGATGCGACCTCGAGCCCTTACGAGCTCACGATCGAGCGCGTCGCGGGCGCTGGCACCGTGTATCTCGGGCTCAACACGGTCGAGGGTCGCGGCGTCTACTAGCACTGTGCTACGCTGCTAGCGTGAGTTCACCCGACTCGCTCGAAGACGCACTCAGCCCCGATGCTGGCACGCGTCTTCCGCACGGGTCGCTGTTCACCACCGAACGGCGAACGGCGATCATCGCCCACATCAGGGAGGGCGCTCAGCGCTATTGTGCGGCCGAACGGGTCGGGATCGGCGAGCGAACGATCCGCCGGTGGACGGCCAAGGGCCGCGACAACATCGACTCGCACGACCGCGACGGCATGGAGGTCGACGCCTACGGCGAGTTCTACGTCGCGCTGCTGGAGGCTGAGTCGACCTACAACGCCAAGCTGCTTGGCATCGTCACCAGCGCCGCCCTCACCGACAAGGATGTCAAGGCGGCGCAGTGGCTGCTCGAACGGCGCCAGGCCAAGCGGTACGGGTCGCGCGCCCTCGTTGGCATCGAGCGCACCGACCACGACGACGAGCCGGTCGACCTCGGCGACGCGATCCTCGAAAAACTCGACGACCTGGCCACAAAGGCCGCAGCACTGGAGAGCGACGAAGAAGACGACGGGGCTGAGTGAAGCGACTCAAGCTGTCGCCGCGCGTCGAGCGGCTCCTATCGATGGAGCCCAGCGAACGCCGGCGGGTGATCAAGCAGCTCACCCGGATCGAGCGCTCACAGCTTTACTACCACTGGGACTTTTGGGGACGCCCCGAGCAGGTCTGGCGTCCAGGCCCGTGGACCTTCGACGTGTTTCTCGCCGGCCGCGGTTGGGGAAAGACTCGCGTCGGTGCAGAGGCGGCGCGCTATGTCGCCGAAAACCCCGACCTTTGCGGCGGCCAAATGGGCATCGCTGGGCGCACTGCGAACGACGTGAATCTCACGATGATCCGCGAAGGGATCATGCGGTACTCGCCGCCTTGGTTTCGTCCGCGTCACTGGAAAAACGACCGGCTGCTCGAGTGGCCCAACGGTGTGACCGCGCGCCTGATGTCGGGCGACGTGCCCGACAGCTTTCGCGGTCCCAACTTCGGTTGGCTCTGGTGCGAAGAGTACGCCCACTGGAAAAGAGCGGTTGAGTCGTGGGAGACAGCGCAGTTTGCCCTGCGCCACGGTGACCACCCGCGTGCACTGTTCACGACGACGCCGATCGGAAACAAAGCGATCGTCGACTTGTGTTTCGAGCTCGACGAGGCAGGCGCCCCGATCCCGGCTCCGGGCGGTCTCGGCTACAAGGTGCGCAAGGGCGTGCGGATCATTCGTGGGTCGACCTACGACAACGCAGCCAATCTCGCTGCCGACTTTTTCACCACCATCGTCGCAAAGCACGAGGGCACTCGGCTCGCCGCGCAGGAGCTCGAGGGCGCGATCCTGCTTGGCATCCCTGCTGCGATCTACCGCATGGAGTGGATGCTACGCGCCGACGAGGACGACTTACCCGAGTTCGTCAAAGTCGTCGTCGCCATCGACCCCGCCGTCAGCGAAGGCGACGAGTCGTCGGAGACCGGCATCGTCGTCGTCGCGCTCGGCGAGGATGACCGGATCTACCTGCTGCGAGATCTGAGCGGCCACTACTCGGCGACGGCCTGGGCCAAGGTCGCGCTCGGTGCGTGGAAAAAGTACGACGCTGACCTGATCGTCGGCGAGATCAATCAGGGCGGCAACCTGATCGAGCAAAACATCCGGCTCGTCACCAGCAACCGACGGGTCAAGTTTGAGTCGCTCAACGCCGGCAAGACGTGGCACGAGCGCTGGTCGCTGGTCTCCGGGCTGTGGGAGCAAGGCAAGGTTTCGCACGTCGGGCCCGCTCGGCACTGGGTGCCGCTCGAGCACCAGTTCACGCATGGCGACCCGACCAAGCCCAAAAAGGGGCAGATGCTCGACCGTGGAGACGCGGCGACGTGGGGCGCGATCGCACTGCTTGGCGGTCGATCGGACCGTCGCAAGCTGCGGGCTCTCGGCAAGGCCGACGCATGGGCTAAGATTCGAAAGGAACTCGAGAAGCGGTCACGAGGGAAGTCCAGACACGAGTTTCCCAACGCCGAGGACTAGGAGCGCACGCCATGGGATTTTTCGATCGATTCACTCGTCGCCGAGACTCGGCCCCGCGCGCGCTGGCCTCCGGCACGCGTAGCTCGATCGCCAAGCGAGCCGACGGACTCGGCGGCCGGTGGGTCAACCCCGTCAGTGGCCAAGGCTCCGCCCTCGACCGGCACTCGCGCACTGAGTTCGTGCCGCCGGACCCGCTGCCCAACTCCACGATCGACGCACTGCTCGAGTTCTCGGGGATGGCTCGACGGATCGCCAGCCGCGAGCCGCGTGACGCGACGCGCCGAGGTTTCGAGATCGTCGGCGGCTACACCAAAGACGAGATCGAGCGGATCGAAACTGCGCACGACCAGCTGCGCATGCTGCCGCGAGTCGCCACCGGTCGGATGTGGGGCAAGGCCTACGGGGGCGGAGCGGTGATCATGGTGTGCGACGACGGGCGCCCCAGCTGGGAGCCGATCGACTGGTCGAACCTGCGCAGCCTCAAAGCCTTGCGCGCCGTCGACCGCGTCGAACTGCAGGTCGCGCTTTGGCAAGAGGCCACCGACAACCCGAGCCACGGCATGCCGCTGATCTACCAGCTCAACGGCCAGTTCGGCGACACCGGTTTCATTCACCGCGAGCGCGTGATCCCGTTCTTCGGGTCGCAGCTCCCGCTGCGTACCAAGATCGCGCGCAACGGCTGGGGCGGCAGCGAACTCGACCTCGTGTGGGCCGAGCTTCGCAACTGGCTCACGTCCAACGACTACGCGGCCGAGGCGATCACGATCCTGTCGCAGGGCACTTTCAAGGTCGCCGGTCTGGCGGACGCGATCGACGACGGCGACATTGCCGAGGTCGTCGCTCGCTTCGAAGCGCTCCGCACCGGCATGGGAATGCTCGGCGACATCGCCGTCGACAAGGACACCGAGGACTACAAGCTAGAGGGTCGATCGATCGCGGGACTGCGCGACGCCGTCGACGCGCTGAAAACGGCGCTCGTCGCTGCAACGGATATGCCCGAGCCGATCCTCATGGGCAAGACGCCGGGCGGCCTGAACAGCGGAGAGAACGCCGGCGCGATCCGATCTTGGTACGACCACGTCGCAGCGCTGCAGGTCGAGGCCTACACGCAAGCGGTTCGGCGGATCGACGAGGTCATGCTGCGATCGAGCAATGGGCCCACGCAGGGTCGCTACACGCCGCGCTACCTGATCGAATGGCTGCCGCTGTGGGAGCCCACCGAGGGCGAAAAGGCGACGACGCGGTTGACCAACGCGCAGGCTCGAGCGATCGACGTGAACAGCGGAGCAGTCTCGGCAGACGAGGTCAGGCAGGATCCCGAGTTCGTCGAACAGTACAAGATCGACCCAGCCGACCCGGCGCCACCACCACCGGCACCAGTCGGCGGTGCACCGGGCGCGGCGGCCGGTGCAGGCGACGGCGGCGCGGATGTCGAGGACGAGGCGGCTGCGGCGTCGATGGGCGTCGTGGCTACGCTGTCGCTCCCACCGGCGGGCGAGTCGTTGATCGGGTTCGCGGAGGCTGGGTCCAGACTCGGGGTCGGTCGCGGCGCGATCGCAGGGAAGGCTGCGCGTAAAGAGATCGGAGCCTGGAAAGTCGGCAACCGTTGGCGTGTCGCTTGGTCGCAGGTGCTGGGGTCGCTATCGGCTCACGGTGACTCAGCGTCCGTGCTCCCTCTCGATGCCCGTCGCAACCGGTAGGCCACCGCGACGGGCCGCCAAAGGCCGCACCGAAGAAAGTCAAAGCCTTCGACCCGATCCCCGAACTGCGGGGCGCAGAGACGGCCTACGTCGGCTCGGTCCGGCAGATCACCCGCACGATCGCCCAGGCGACTCGTGAGCTCGTCCTGCAGCCGCTGGCTGCCCTCGTGGGCGACGGGGGCCCGGACGGTGCCAAGCGCGTGCGCAGGGCTGTGGCCCGCATCGTGCCCGTCGCCCGAGCCGAACACCCAGCCGAGGACATCACCGAGCGGATCGACGAGCAGCAGGATCGCGTTACGCGCGTTTCGGGCGTGTTGTTTCTCGGCGGTGTCGCCGAGGACCTCGGGATCAGGCGCAGCACCGCGGAGCGACTCGCCGAGTTCGGTGAGGCGATCGACGAGGGTGACATCGATGCGACCGAGGCCGTCGAGCAAACCGACGGGGACCTCGACGAGATCGCGGTCGCGCTGATCCTGGCGCGAGGTAAGAAGTCGAACACGCGCAAAGCGAACGGGCGGTTTCGACGCGACAACCGCAAGCTGCTGAACAGCCTCGCGCCCAAGCATTCGCGCAGCCTGAGCAAAGAGCTCGGCGCAGCAGTGATCGCCGGCGTCGGGATCGTCGCACTGCGCAGGATGATCACCGACCGCGTGGCGATCACCGGCCGACGCGGCGACGTGATCGCCATAGACCAGACGCAAAAGCTGCAAGGCGAGCAGCAGCGCGACCGCCAGGTCGCCGGCAGTGTAGGATCCTACACGTGGAAGGATCAGGGCGACGACGACGTGAGGCTCGCACATCAGGGGCTAAACGAGACCGTCCACTCGTGGGCCGACCCACCGAGCGAAGGACCGGGGCACCCCGGCGAGCCCGTCAACTGTCGATGCTTCGCGGTGCCCAACATGGATCAGGCGATCATCGAGTTCACGAGCGGGTTCGAGGCCGAGGGATTCAAGGCAGCGAACGACAATCGCCTACTCGCCGCAGGGCTGTAGAATCAGGTCATGCTCGCAGTCTTCGACGGGATCAGCTCGGGGGAGTTGTTCAGCTTCGCGCTCGCGTTTCTCGGGATGCTGATCGGCGTCGTCGTGCAGGCCACGCTCGCCCGGTCGGCAACGCACCGGAACACGAAGCGGCACAACGACCTCGACAGCGAGACGCTGCCGGGCCTCGACCGACGCCTGCGCAAGCTCGAACTGTGGCGCGCCGAGAAGCGAGGCGCGGCAATGGCCGGGCAGGGCAAAGATCCCGATCTCACGGAAACATCAACGCGTCAGTTTCGGAGGCCAAGCAGTGAGGACTAACAAGCACATCCCGATCGCGCCTGAGTCGGTCGCGCTCGAAGCGATCGCCATCGTCGCACTCGTCATCGCCCTCGTCGGGTTCACGGTCGCAGCGCTGCTCACCTACTAGCTGCCTGTCGCAGCCGGTACGCTCGCTGTCGATCCCGGGCGCAAATGCGACAGCGCCGATCGTCGCCGAGCGGGTGCCCGTTCTTGCAGTGGGTCTGCCGGGCCTGTCGCGCCGCAAACCCACGCCCGCGCAACAGATTCTCGCGCTGCGTGACTGGCTGTAGGTGATGGGGATTGACGCAGGATGGGCCGCAGCAACCGCGTTTGGCGACGTGATCGAGCACCAAACCCGTCGGCACTTCGCCGACGAGAGCCACGAAGCTAACACGGTGGGCACGCCTGATCTTGCGATCGAGGTGGAAGTCGCCGTAGCCGTTCGTCGTCGAAGCCGTCCACAGCCAGCAGTCCGTATTAGGCTCCGGGCTGACCTTGTCCCAGAAGCGATCCGGCAGGCGCTCGTCGCCAAAAGACGCTAGTGTCCCATCGTTCGTTTGTTTCACAGCGCGAACCACCACGCCGCGTCGTCGCAAAGGTGGCGCGGGCGTGGACTATCGATTCAGCGTCACCGGGTAAGCCCGCGAAAAGATCCGGTCGAACGCTCGCGCGTGCGGGCCTTGGTAGTTGAGCGCGATCTCGGTGCGGTTGCCGTCCACGACCTCGCCGGCCTTGTGCTTCACGTTGCCCGCGTCGTCGAGGATGTCGCGCCCAGCCACGAACGACATGCGCCCACACCACGCGACCGCATCGACCCACGGCCACACCGACGCCGACCAGTAGGCCGAGCCCGGAGCGGCCGGGCACAAGTTGAGGATGTGCCGGCCAGCGTTGCCGTATCGCGCAGCGCGGGCCGCAGTCTTTGCCGGATTGCTCCCGCTGTAGGGACCCTGCACCCAGATCCGGTCACCCGACTCGCCCCACCGCTTGCGGTAGGCGTCCTGTCCCTTGCGGATGTCGTAGTGAGCGCGCGACTTGACGAGGCAGGCTGGATCCCAAAACGGGTCGAGGTCGATTCCCCCGGCCCAAAACAGGTCGACGAGTTCGAGCACGTCGGGGGGCGAGAGCCAAGTGTCGGTGGCTATCTCGTCGAAAGGTAGGGGCGCGGGATGATCCATAGAGCGAGGTCTCCGATGTAAGTGAGGGCATCGAGCACGCCTGCGCCAACCCAACGCCGAACAGGGACCGGGCCGCATTGCGTCTCGATCGCTCGCAAGTTGCGGAGACGCGAGCGGGTGACCCAAACGCCAGGGCCGGCCCACCACCGGGTGCGATCCTCGCAAGTGCACGCGTCGAGACGCTCACACAGGTGTTCGGTGTAGGCGACAGCAGCCTCGGCGGCGCGGTAGGGGTCGTCGAGGGTGTCGGGTCCAATGCAGCCGAGGTAGGTGTCGGGGTCGATGTGCCGGATCGCATACGCGGCCGAATGGCCGAACAAACCTCGGCACGTCCAGTGCGTCGGGTCGCCGAGCGCATGCGCGCCACAGGTCTCGGGCGTCAGCCAGCCTTTGGCAACGGCACGTTTCCACATTCGCTCACCGGCCCAACCGTCGTTGGTGTGATCGGCGATCATGCCCCAGCGGTTGCACCAACTCTCGCGCTTGCAGATCCGTCGCAGCTCGAGTCGCAGGTCGGGGTCGTCGGTCGCCTGGTCGATGGCGTCGTAGGCCTCGAGCACGCGCTCAACGGCCTCGTCGTCGTGCGCACGCCGAGCGGCGAGTAGTGGATCGACCGCCAAGATCGCTGTCAGGAGTGTCCAGATCATCGGGCGAGCATAACCTGCGACGCGCAGGTCGCCATGGCGAAGCTCACGGCAAGGGCGATGGTGACGGGGATGGCGAACGCGAGGAAGTCGACCGCCGCCCGACTCGCTCGATCTTTTGCAGGGCCGCGTCGACCTCGGTGACCACGTCGCGCCAGCCCTCGGCCTCCCCAAGCGTTCGCAAGAGGTCCAGGCATTCGACCGCCACGTCGAGCTGCCGGGCCTCGACGCTGTCGGCTCGTCGGGTGTTTCGCTTGTAGTGGCGCAGGCCGATCTCGTGGCATTTGTTGGCGACGCTCCGCTCGCTGCGCTCGATGATCGCAGCGATCTCGGCGTAGGTTTTGCCGAGGGCGAACAGCTCCGCGAGTCGCGTGTGGTCTCGATGCGACCAGTGATTCGCCTTGGGCACCCGTCACGAGCGTACCAACTCCCACACGATCGCGCGCCGTTTCGCTTTGGTCAGCCGCCGAGTGCCCGAGTCGTGCACGAGTCCGCGCTCGACGAGTTCGATCCGCCGCGGGCGCACGCTGTTGCCCTCCATGCTGAGCGCGGTTGCGATCTCTTCGTCGGTGGACGGCCGGCGGGTGATCTGCGTGAGCACGGCCGACCTCGTGCGCTGCGCGGTGGCGGCCGAGTACGAACCGGCGGCCTCGATCGACGTGTCTTGTCGCTGCGACGGTCGACTCGGAATGTCGGGGCCAGCGAACATGTCGCCTTGCTTCGCCGCGGCCTCGCGGTTCCGCTCACGCAGCTTGGCCGCGTCGCACCGTTCGACCGCGTCGTTGACGGCCTTTTGATCGCGCGCTGTCGAGCACCGGAACGACCGCAGCAGGTCCGCGAGCTGCTCGGCCTCGACGCGCCAGTTGATCGAGTCAGCCATTGATCAGCCGGTTGAGTTTTCGCGCGATGCTGCGACGGGTGTCCCACCACCGGGGCTTGTAGCTGTAGCAAGTGCCGCCGATCCAAATCTCGTAGCTTCCCGGACGCACCACAGCCTCGACGGTCGCGGTCCCACCGGTGATGTTCAGGCGGGCGTGCCACCAGTCGCGCAGTCTTTCGATCATTTGTTGATCCTCGCTTGCACCTTGTCGACGTAGTCGTTTTGGATCCGCCAAGCCCTCACCGTCGGGTCCCACTGGCGCGCGTGGTCGGGGATCTCGGTGCGGATCCACTCGACGAGCAGCAGGTCGTACGGGCCGATCAGCAAATGGTAGTCGCCCTTGAGGCTCGGGCTGAGTCGGTGGTGGCTCACAGTTCCCCGCTTTCGATCGCGTCGGCAACCCACGATACGCTCGGGCTGTCCCCCGCACGCTCTCGCATGACCGCAACGATGCGCGCTCGCTCGTCGGCCTGTCCGTGCGAATAGCCGTGCCACGCATCGTTGCTCTCGACCGGAGGGAGGACGCGGGCCCTGGCCCATGTATCCGCGCGTCGGTGGTCTCTTGCGGTTGGCTGGCTCATGGGCCCCTCGGCGCGCAGATGATCCCGTGCAGTGTCATTTGTGCCGCGATCCCGGCGACAGCGATCAACGCGATGCGATGGGCATGCGGGCCTTCGACGCCGCGGATTTTCATCGACTCGATCGTCAACTCGTAGCAGCGATCGAATGCGGCCACCGGTGAAGTCGGGCTGTCGAAAACATCGCAGCCGGTGGCGCTGAAACTCTCGACGATGCCGGCGACGACGCTGCGCACGCCTTCCTCCATTTCATCGGCGTCGGTCATGGAGGCCCTTCGTCGAGATAATCCTCGACGCCGTCGGTGTGCACTTCGCGGCCGAGGTCGGTGATCCGATACCACTCGCCGTCGTCGTCGGGCCGATGCCAGGTGCCATCCTCGCGCGTTTTTCGAAACGACTCGACCAACGTGAGCGCAGCGAGTCGCCCGATGACACGGCCGTCGCACTGGACCGCCGCGAGAGTCCGGTCATGGAGGTCGCGCAGTTGAAGCCGGGCGGTGACGCTGAGCGATCGCCACACCCGAATCAGGTCGGTGTTTCGGCTCATGAGGCACTCCCCGTGGGCAGACCGAGAGCGACGCGCACCTTTGCCAAGGTGTGCGGAAACTTCCCGGTCGATGCCGGCGCGCTCTCGCCTCCTGACAGGCAAATTTCGGCTGCCACCAATGCTCCCCGCAGGCGCTTGCACTCTGCCTCGTGATCCTCGTGCTTCACCCACGGCCCCGACTCGCCGGTTTCGTCTAGTCGCATCTCGATTGAATCCGAACACTCAGGCACAACCACCCACCAACGACAGACCCTACTCGCCATCGCTGCTCCCTTCCTCCCCAGTCTCCAAGTCGCCGCCGTCGCCGGGATCGTAGGGCGCAGGCCAAAGACCGATCTCGTCGAGCGTCATGGTCTCAAGGCCCTCGATGGCGATCTCGTATTGTTCCCGTGACGGCTGCTCAGGCCACTCGTCTAGTTCGGCGATGATCGCCGCGACCTTTTGCCAGACGCCGTCCTCCCAAACCTGGTCGCGGGCTTCGACCTCGGCCTTGCGCTCACGTAGGAGGATCCCGAAGCGTCGGCGTAAGCCTTCCATCGAAAGCGCGGGGTTGCCTTGCTCGACCGGCGCGTCGATCGGCATGGTCTGCGCGCCGCCCATTGTGTCGAGTTTCGACTCGTCGAGGATGCCGAGTCCGCACAGGGCGATCACCGCTCGGCGCTTCGCTTTCGTCGTCGCTTTCATCATCGCATTGGCGAGGCCCTCGCCCTTGAGCTTCGACACGTCGACCGCCCCGATGTCACTGTCGCACCGGCCGTCGGGCTGCGAGGCCTTAGCGGTGACGACGAGCAAGTCGCCGACGCGCTCGGTGCTGACGATCTCGCGGCTGATCTTCCGGTTGCGAGTGAGCGCATCGGTGCACGCCTTTTTCGCGTACAGGCGCAACTTGCCTTGGAACGTGATCAGCTCGAAGGGCTGCTCGGCTGGGTCGATGCCCAGTTCGTGGCA
>Ga0114923_10001591_pt1 | contig 15721 bp, 25 predicted proteins | sample SumtaG_FD_89578 | JGI IMG/M metagenome (GOLD analysis project Ga0114923, IMG submission 89578) | Deep subsurface microbial communities from Indian Ocean to uncover new lineages of life (NeLLi) - Sumatra_00157 metaG | ecosystem: Environmental > Aquatic > Marine > Oceanic > Sediment | place: near...
CGTCGCGGCGACCTTCCGCGAGGACGCGAGTCTCGCGGGGAACGCCGCGACCTGGGAGTCACCTGCCGTCGCGGCGACGTTTCGCGAGGACGCAACCCTGGCGAAACGTCGCCGCGACGTCAGGTGACTCCCAGGTCGCGGCGTTCACCGCGAGACTCGCGTCCTCGCGGAAGGTCGCCGCGACGTCCGGACTCTCCCAGGTCGCGGCACGCGCTCCCAGGGACGCCGACACCGGGACATCGACGTCTGGACTCTCCCAGGTCGCCGCACGCACTCCCAGAGACGCGTCGACTTGATACGTGACTGATACGTCAGGCGACTCCCAGGTCGCAGCACGAGCCACCAGGGTCGCGTCCTCGCGAAACGTCGCCGCGACGTCAGGTGACTCCCAGGTCGCAGCACGAGCCACGAGGCCAGCGTCCTCCTGGAACGTAGCGGCGACGTCCAGCGTCTCCCAGGTAGCGGCGTCTACTGAGAGGTCCGCGTCCTCGGAGACCACCGCGGCGACGTCCGGGCTCTCCCAGGTAACGCCGTCTACGACGAGACTCGCGTCCTGCCGAAACGTCGCCGCCGCGTCCGGACTCTCCCAGGTCGTGGCATCCACGACGAGAGCCGCGTTCTCTAGGAACGTCGCACTGACGTCTGGTACCTCCCACGTGGCGCCGTCTATGACGAGACTGGCGTCCTCCTGAAACGTCGCGACGACGTCGGGGCTCTCCGTGGTCGCCGCGACCTGGGAGAGCCCCGCGGAGACAGACTCGAACGCCGGCGCGTCGGGAGCCTCCCACGTCGCGGCGTCCACCGCGAGACTCGCGTCCTCGCGGAAGGTCGCTGCGACGTCGGGGCTCTCCCAGGTAGCGGCGTCGACAGTGAGAGCAGCGTCGACGCTGAAGGTCGCGGCTGTGTCTGGAGCCTCCCACGTCGCGCCGTCGACCGCGAGACTCGCGTCCTGCTGGAACGTAGCGGCGACGTCTGGTGCCTCCCACCTCGCGGCGTCTACTGAGAGGTCCGCGTCGACGCTAGAGGCGGGAGGGACCACGACCGTGAACGCGGCCCAGTCCTTCGCGCCACCACTGTAGGAGAACGAGCCAGGGTTGTCGCTCGCCGCGGCCAGCTGCCTGCCTGCCAGCCCGAACGCGGCGGACGCGCCTGATCCCCCAGAGTTGTCTGTCTTCTGACTCAGCCCATAGCTGGTGGGGTACGTAGCCGCCGTGCGATTTCTGACGCACACGTAGAAGGAGAAGAAGAGATTGTCGTCTGAGCCACCCGAGGCGGTCACGCTAGACGAGTCCGGGTTCTGATCCCCACCAGTAGCTATCGTAGACGCGTCCGAATCAGCCGTGCCAGAGTCCTGCACGAAGATGACCTGATTGGTCGACTGGCACTCGTCGTTCGACGTGTAAGCGAAGTCACTCTCTGAGCCGGTGCAGTCCTTCTTCTCCCAGATAGAGGCTGCCCCGTCCTCACCCCCGAAGTTTCCCTCTGCGATCTTCACCCAGCCAGACGGAAACCCGCTGAGCGTGCGCTGCTTTCCGAGACCAGCGAAGAGAATAGCCCTATCACCAGCCGCCACTCCCGTCATGTCGACGTCATGAGAGGTGACACCCGACGTCTCTTCTAGATACGTCGCGGCTCGCTCACTTGGAAAGGCCATCGCTGTTCCTTACGGAGCGAGCTGTGCGAGCCCTGTAGCCGGCCAGGGAATGTCGATCTGATTCGCAGTGACAGGAATGACAGTCGTGAAGTGAATGTCGTGCAGTGGGATGCTGTCAGCGTCATTGGTCACGTGCTTGTAGATCAAGATGCCGACGTAGTTCGTCCCAGTGCCGTCTCCCGCGAGTCCCGCCCACTGAAGATCGTTCGCGTCCAGCTCTCCAGAGTCCGTAGTGTCGTTCGTATTCGCCGCCTTTCCGGCGAGCACCTTCCTGGCTCCGTAGTTGGTGTCGTCACTCTCACCGAGCGTCGTGTAGTCATCCACGAAGGCGATCGCGTCATTCTGCGTAGGTATCGTAGAGAGATTGGTGTACAGGATAGCTCGAATACTGTCCGTGAGCCATATCGCCGAGCCGGCGAGGGCCGCTCGCTTACCCTCGTTCGTGGTCTTGCCAGCTCCCACCACGCCCTGAATGGACTCGAGGATTCCCTGAGCGTCCCACGGCAAGTTGATCTGCGCGGCAGTCAGCGCGATGGTGGACCCAAACTCGATGAACGCGATCGGGATGCTGTCAGCGTCATTGGTCACGTGCTTGTAGATCAAGATGCCGACGTAGTTCGTCCCAGTGCCGTCTCCCGCGAGTGGGAACGCGTCGTCTGTAGCGTCAAAGAACGCTCGGTCTCCCGAGTCATCCTTAGTCACGCTCTGACCAGCCAATGACTGCCTCGCGTAGGTCCCGTCGTCGCTCTCCGCGAGAGTGGTAAACTCGTCCACGAAGTCTATCCCGTCGTTCTCCGTATCGCAAGTGGTCAACGCCTCGAGCAGCAAGACCCTGATGTCGTCTGCGTCGAAGTCGATCTGACCAGACGCCATCAACATCTTAGCCGTATTGTATATCTGGCTGGCCATAAGTGGTCCTTATATTTGAGTTCTTGCTTACGCGTCCGCTGATGGTCGATCCCTACGGGCGGCGACTTGCCCTGAGACGAACTGATCCATCGCCGAGACGCGACGGTCGGCCGCTCGCTGCATCCTTCTCTCGTTCCACCCACTCAACCACTCGGCTCCGTGATCCGCCACCACGCCTCCGAGCACTCCAACGAGCAGCTTCACCAGCGCTGGTCCGGACGTCATTGCAAGCAGTGTGGTCATGTTGCCGTTCCTGTCACTCTCTCGATGACTCTGTTCCGAAGGCGTCTCCGCAGGTACAGTCCGAGTGGTCCGCCGAGTAGGGCCATGAACCACTCCCTGGGATCCTCCTTCACCTCGTGCGCGACGGTCTGCGCCAGGGCGAGTGCGTCTCGCCCCTGCGCGACCGCGTCTTGTACCTCAGACTTCAGGGCGAGACCGGCCTGCACCTTGGTCAGGACTCCTGCGTCTTGAAACTCCTGGTATCCCGCCTCTAGCCTCGCGACCGTGTCCGTCACTGACCCGATGGTGTCCGACACCTCGTCGATCCTGTCGTGCGCCGAGTGGTCAGTCGCTGGAGAGGCGATCGCTGGTGTCGTGAGTTCCTCCGCTGGCCCCAGGTCGATCTCTCCACCTGGCGCAGGAACCTCGGGCGTGTCTGGCACGCCGAACACGCCGGCGAAGATCATCTGGAGCACGTCGCCGAACCACCCGAGCAGTCCGCCGCGTCCACCCGCGGTGGTTCCGTAGCCCGTGCGGTTCTCTGTGGTGCCCTCCACCCAGAAGATCGGGAACGGAGCGGACTCCGAGAGGCCGGTCCCCCTCTTCATGCGAAGGTACAGATCCCTCGCGCTGATTCCAGTCGCCTCGTGGCCTGCCATGTAGGTCCAGCTGCCCGTGCTCGGTTGCCACTCACAGACGACCACCCTGTAGGTCGTGTACCTGCCAGCCGCCAAGTCCTGATGGAACAACACGCAGTCGCCACAGCGCGGTGTCGTGAAGGCCACCAGGGTCTCACTGGCCAACTCATCTGCGGTGAGCTGCCGTCGCTGTCCGAGAGCGGCGATCCCACTGATCGGGATCGTCGTGGAGGCGTGGTCATACAACAGATCGAGTGGCTGTCCACCAGGGATGTGGGAGATGGCCGTCGCGATGCTTCGTGGACCGATCCACCCACTACTGTTGGTCTGTGGGTCGGCTGTCGACGCGATACCAATGACCTCTCCCAGAGAGTTGAACAGAGGCCCGCCCGAGTTACCGGAGTGGGTCCTGAACTCGACCTTGAATGGGTCGGCCGTGTCTCGCCGTTGCGTCCTACCCTCGATCTCTCCTCTGGAGTGCACCCAGTTGCCGTGAGGGTAGCCGAACGTGTCGACGCGTGAGCCCTCCGACGGAAGGTCAGCCGCCACCAGGCTCCAGCCGAAATCACTTCCTCCCTGGATCTTCATGAGAGAGCACTCGTCCACGTTGTTCTTCGGCGGATCGTACACGACGACGGCTGGCCACATGGTCCCGTCGTCGAGCGTGATCGTACCTCTCGGCCCGTGTGAGGTGACGTGCTCAGCCGACAGCACGTAGCCGTCTGGGTGGACGATCACGCCACTCCCCTGTCCGTCGTCGAATCGAACCATCACCGTGGACGCGTCTTGTGCTACGGCCGACGTCGTGATCATCACGAGCGCGAGCCAGATCGTTGCTGGTCTCATGTGTCTGTCTCCTGGCTGTTCCTATTGACGTTCAATCTAGTGACGCTCACGTAACCGTTGACCGCGTGATGCGCGATCCCTGCTGTGCCGAGAGTCCCGAAGTGATCTCGACGTCCTCTCAATCGATCTCGCTCTCGGAAGACTAGGTTGGTGTCTCGATGGGCCAGTCCCACGTGGTCGTAGTAGATGAACGGTCCGACGTGTCGATACCCGCCGCTGGAGAAGTACCCCACGAACGGGATCCTACTGACGATCGCGTCTGGCCACTGCGACGGGATCCTGGTGACGACGTCGCAGCACCGAACGTGCCTGGTCGTCTTGCCCGGCAGGATGTGCTCATACAGCCGCTTCCCCCACTTGTCGAACACCCTCGGACAACCGAACGGATGGATCGCCGTGATGTCGTACTTCTGGGAGATCCTGGCGGCACACACGACGCCCATCGCCGCACCGAGTGAGTGTCCAGTCACGTAGAGCGGAAGGGCTCCCACCGGATCGCCGAGAGCGTCCCGAGTCTGCTCGTCGAGATCGTCATAGGCGTGATTAAAGCCAGCGTGTACCATCGCGTCACTGTTGAAGCGCATTAACTTGGCGTCGAGATCCGCCCACACGTCCTCCAGGCAGGTCGGCTGTGTACCCCTAAAGCAGAGCACCCTGCGGCCTGGTTGCTGGAGCAGGAATCCCTGCATGCCCTTAGCCTCCAGCCAAGTCAGCTCCTCCATCAGTGGTGCGTCCGCCCGTACATCCGCCTCGTTCTCGTAGGCCAACTCGGAGAGGTACGCCAGGTCATACGCCAACTGACTGGTGCTCATCTTCATGCCTTCTGATTACCCGCCGGATCAGTCCTCGTCCGGTCCTCACTGAGAGTTATCGTCCTCGTCGTCCTCGTCGTCAGTCTCGGTCTTCTCCGTACCGTCGAACGGATTTGGCGCGTTCTTTCGCTTCTCCTCCTTCTCCATCTCGGTGATAGCCTCCTCGTCGGTCGGAATTCCCAGGAAGCCCCTGATCACCCGCAGGTCCATCACCTCTACCTCTGCTGGTCCCATCGGTGAGCCTAGAATGGTCGTGTAGAGATCCGTCAGGAACGTCTTCTTGGCGTCCGCCAGTGGCATCGCAGTGAGCCACACGGTACCCTCCGCGGTCAACCCGTAGTTGAGCCGAAGGAGCTGGTTCACCATGTGCCAGTTGTAGAGGAGCAACGTGTCGCGATGCCGTGCCTCGATGCTAGCCAACGCGAAGTTGGCGTGCTCTCCCGCCTCCGCCTTGGTGCCGTACTGGCCCTCGAACACCGCCCGCTCCGGCAGGAACAGGCCTCTGGCCATCTGAACCTCGTTGTGATTCTGCCGCTCTGTGAACGTCGAGCCGCTCGAGTCGCTCAACAGCTCGATCCTCCACCTACCCTTCGCGTCCCTGGCAGCATCGTCCATCAGCCACGACTGGATCTCGTCCGGTATGGCGATCGCACCAGAGGCCTCTAGCGTGGAGATGAGCGACGCGGCGATCTGGTCGTTCGGCGTGTCGACCCCATTGAATGGGGTGACACCGACCGGATAGTAGACGATCCAGTGCGCGCCGGCGACCTTCTTCATGTACTTGTCACCAGCAGCCTCTGAGTGAGTCCACGAGTCGTACGCCGTCTCGACGTTCCGCATGGTCGCCTGGCCATACCAGTTGGTCCCCTCGACGTCATAGTAGACCACCAAGGCCTGCTCGATGGCCAGCCTCTTATCGATGGTGAATCCAGCGTTCCGCGCCGTGTTGGTCAGCCCAGTGAGCGCCCCGTAGGGATCGACCGTCAGCCATGTGTAGTCCTGCAGGAGCTGCTTGAGCTTCCTGGGCACTACCGCTCCGTCGCTAGGACGCCTCCACCAGACCTTCTCGTATGACTGCCATCCCCAGTCCATCCCTCCAGCCAGCGACGAGCGCAGCAGCATGTTACGAACGGGGAAGAGGACGTCCTCCACGAGCTCTCTCGCGCCCTCAGGTGCACCCTCAGTCGACTCGATCGCCCAGTCGGCTGCTAGCGCTGGAGCCATGTACATCTGGCGACAGAACGCGATCGTGGGATGCCGCCGCATGACGCGGACCTTCGCGTCCCACTGCGCCGGCTGTCCCTTTCCGAGCTCACCAGTCATCGAGCTGGTGGTGGTCAGGACCTGCGCCTTCGTCTGCCCGGTCACTTCGCTTGGATCCGCGGTGCCTGATTCATGCGCCATGAGTGTGTATCCCTGCAGGAGCAGATAGCGACAGCCTGAGTGGCCATCTCCTATGTATTATGTACCCAAAAGCGTCCGTGATGTGCCCCACGTCTCCGACGTCGTCTGGCTCGTTGGAGCCCGTCTTGAACGATCTGGCCTCGAGGTCCGCGATCAAGTTGACGCAGCGTGGATGCACTACCACCCGATGCTCTCCATTGGCGTTCCTGAGACGAGCGTTGCAGGCCGCGAACCGGTCGGCTCGACGTGGATTGCCCTTCGGGTAGAAGAGCTTGGAGTCCTTGAAGCGGCCGTCGTTGGCGATCTGCACGTAGTCACTCGAGCTCGCGCTCGTCTTCCTGGACCTACTGGTGGCGTCCCCGTGGAACCAGAAGCCGTTCCTATGCTGGCCGTACCTCTTGAAGAGGTGCTCGAGACACGATAGCGTGTTGGTGTTCCGGACGTACAGCTCGTCGAACACCTCGAGACGATCGTCCACTATGTGGCCCAGACACCACGCCATGGGGTCCACGTTGAAGTCACTGCCGACGATGATCGGCCTGTCCTCTCTGTATACGGCACTCTCCCTCACGTTGCCCGCCACTCAGAAGGCGTAGAAGATCACCCCAGACGCGCTCACCCACGAGGCGTCATACTGCTCGTCGAAATCAAGCTCACCCAGGTCCTGGCGCGCCTCGATGATCTCCGATGCGGTCAGGACTGTGCTCGACTTCCAGGTGTAGGACTCGTGATAGTCGAGCTCACCGCTCGCACCCCTGTCGAACCACCTCTTGAAGTCGTTCCTACCCCTGCCGGCGCGCTTCGGCACGCCGATCCTCCAGCACCAGCCGTCTCGATGAGACAGCGCAGGCCTGATGGTCAGCCTGAAGAGCTCGTCCTTCTGGTCACACGACTCGTCGATCACCACGCCATCCCACTGCACACCCTCGAGCCGCTCAGGCTTGTCCGCCCCCACCACATGCAGCTCACTACCGAACCGCGTCTCGATGATCTTGTTCGACTCATCGACCTTCGTGATCCAGCTCTTCGGCACGAGGTCCTTGAGAGGCTTCCACGCGACCCTCGAGGCTTGAGCCTGGATGGGCAGGACGTACGCGTAGAGAGGCTTGATCCAGGGCTTGACGACGGGCAGGTACCGAACGATCCTGCGCCTGGCCAGCTCAGTCTTGCCCGACCCTCTGCCGCAGGCGAGCGCGACGAATCGAGCCTTCGACCGATACGCAGCGCACTGCTGCTCGTGGTATCGGAGTGATGTCCAGGCCTCGGTGAGCACGGGTGATCACTCCAGACCTTCGACGTCTCGCAGTCGGCCCTCGTGGTCCTCGAGCTTCGCGTTGGTAGTCGTCCTGTCGGCGTCACACGCTGTGGCGTGGTCACGCGACTCCTGGAGCTGGTCACTGTGCCTGTTGACCCTACCTCGTATGTGCTTGCAGTCGTCCTTGATGGTCGACACGCCGCTCGCAATCGTGGCCAGCCACCAGACGCCGCCACAAACCATGCCAAGCGCGCCCAGTCCAGCGGTAGCGAGCGCGATCCACTCTCCGATCCCTAGCATCGTCCACCTCGATCGTGGATAGATTCCTCAGACAACTCGAATCCATACATATCCGAGATGACACGATCGTCCCACGTGACCTTATAGCTGATGAGATTGCAGGGATGGAGAGTCACTGCGGTCACGATACCAGCAGACTCCCCGTGCTTCTGATAGACAATCGCCCCGATGGCGAAGTCCACCTCGATCGTGACGTCAGTCATCTCAGTCCTCATACACCCTGACCTCGATCTTTGGAGTACCCGCCACCGCTTCGATGAACAGACCTGTCTCTCCAGGATCCAGCCTGAACGCGTAGGACTCTCCAGGTTTTATCTGCATGAGAGTCGCTGTAGTCACCCCTAGAATACCGATGGCATTCGTCGCGTCGAGATTCTCCACGTAACAGATCCCGGCCGCCACCAGCACCGGAGCGAACGTGTAGATCGACCCTGGCGCCACGACTGCAGTGCGTACGACAGACTGCATGCCTTGCGTGGTCTGATCGATCGAGTGCTGCGCGTTAGAGGGCTTGTCCACGAGGCCGCCATTTGTGAGTCGCAATGTGGTTCGCAGCCTGATCTCATTCACCATTGTCATCTCCTGGTTCGGGCGCTCTGGGGACGCTGTCGTCCATCGCGCCGACGTCTTCGTCTGGGGTTGATTCCGTGCCTTGCTGAGCGGCGACTCGGAGCTGGCCACACGCCCGCTCGAACTCCACCGCCCTGGGGTCATCACCGAAGGTGTCGTGGGCGATCCTGACGATCTGCCCCACGACCGCGTTGAGAGTGACCACGTCGATCTTGGTCTGTCCGAGCACCTGCACGTTGGTCGCCGCGACGACTAGTTTCGCCACGTCCGACAACACGTCCCTCACGACTTGACCGGCCTGCAGAAGCGTCCTATGCAGGGCCAGCTTCTTGGCCGCGTCCTCCTCCGCCAGATAGGCCTGCTCTGTCACACCGTACACCCTAGCGGCATCACCAGCCGTGTACCTCACGATGGCCAGCTCCTGAAGGAGATCGAGCTGCTCAAGATGCGCGGCATCAGTCTGAGCCTTGACGGCCTCCGCCAGCGTGTCAGTCAAGACTCTCGAGTAGAAGGCCGGCAAGTGGTGGTTCCTCACCGCGTACTGGGGTTGTGATCGAGTGCCACCGTGTCTGGCGCAGTACCCCTTGCCCTCGTGACGCGACGCGACCAGACTCGCTCTGTGACAGCGCTTCTCAGACCGCAGCTTGAAGCGAGCCTGGCACATCCACAGCTCATGCCGTCTCGTCGTCGTCGCGTTGATGGATGGCACATCGGGCACGCTCGTACGCCCCTCGGAGGCGAGTATGAATCGTCGACTTCGACAGACCGAACACCTCGCCGATCTCGTCGAGGGTCAGTCCCTGGAGCTTCAGCGTGAGCAGTCGGTGATCATCCTCGCTGGCGCCCCTCAGTATACGACTTACCTGATTCGCAGCGTCGAGTGCAGAGTCCGTCTGGTCTGCCACGCTCGGTGACGAGGCGTCGTGCGTGAGGCGGACCTCCTGCCTGCGCGTCGTGCCGTTGAGTGTGGGCCTGAAGTCCGACCCACCACATCGCTGTGACTCGACTCCGCCGTGTCCTCCATCGCCGGCTCTCTCAACGTGATGGAGCTGCGTGGAGGTGTACTTGAAGGCCCACCAGGCGAGCAGCTTGCGAGCGTACTGATGGAAGGGGATCCGACCGTCGTAGTTGCGCAGGAGGGACTCCATGTGATCGACCAGCCAGTCGTGGCACCCCTCCTCGTGCTGCCTCCCACCGTATCGCCTGGCCAGCCGCTGCACGTACTTGGCGTCGTCCCTCAGATACGACCACCCCAGGTGTGGCACGCGGTAGTGCTGAAGCGTCCGCAGGTGCGCCCCCAGCGCGACCGCCTGGTCCGCGTCGTTCCACCACCGGTTGAGCCCGCTCGGGTGTGGCAGCGTGATCAGACGAGTCGTCCCCATGACCTCACTCCACTCGAGCCTGTACAGATCACCGTCGACGTAGCTCAACACGCTACCGAACGGTATCGTGTCGGGCACGCCGAACGCGGTCGCGACCTTACGGCCAGCCATGTAGATGACGTCGTACTCGTCCGTCGGGATCGTCGCCACGAACGCTCGAGCCGCCTCCGCGTCCCAGTGCCGGGTGCTGTCCCCGCGATGCGGCCACAGGAGGTTAGCCCCGTCGTCCCACTCGATCATGCGGTCATAGCGGCATCCCTTGCGGAACACCCCCAGACGCTTCGACAGGGCCCATCGCCAGCGCTCCGGCATCAGGGTGCTGTCCATGTTGAATCGCTCTCCCACGAGCAGTGACCTGCGCACCATCGTCTCTCCTACCAGTAGCACTCGATATGTGTCACGGCTCCACGCGCCTGGTTGTCCACAACGCGCTCCTCACCCTCGAGGATCTTCCCTCCACACGCGCTGCACACGGCCTCTGGACGCAGTGGCACGACCGCCTCACGGCGAGCCACCTCCGCCTTCTCGCCGTCCGCCACCTGCTGCGCCAGGGCGCGCCGTATGATCGCCATGCGTGACTCCTTCCATCTGGCCTCACTCTCCTCGCACATGAGCGTCTCGCCGGTCAGCTGCGCGACGACCGACTCCAGGTCGACCACGCGCTCCAGCAGCTGCTCCACCAGCTCCACAAGTTGGTCGTCCATCAGGCTAGCCCTATCTTGAAGGTGACGCACTCGTCGCAGTGGGGACACTGCTCGGTTCCCTCCAGAGCGAAGAACACGAAGGTCCGTTGACACTTGGGACACACGAGCTGCCCGAGGGGGTTGCCCGTCTGCTGGCACAACGCTTCCGCCTGGCGCAGGTCGTCATCTGTGATGGGCGCGATCCTGAAGTCACTCGCGTCGGCGCACGTGGTCGTCTCCGCCTTGGTCAGGACGTAGGATGGCCGACCCGTCACCTCCACGTGAACACCGTGCGAGCAGGCCGGACAGTCGAAGTCGAAATGGTCCTGCGTGGCCACCTGGTCGAACGTCGCCATGTTGAATCGGTCACCACAGTGTGGGCAGCTCTCCATGATCAGAGGTCTCCTAGCCTAGTCAGTGCGAGACGCGAGATCACCTTCTGGTGACTCTTCCGCGCGCCAAGTCAGGTCGGTCAGTGTAGCAGCGGACCCAAGGGGTAAGGGGTGGTCGTATGTAACAGATATACATGTAACACATCTCATCCCAACTCCTTGGTCTTGGATGATGTAAGATGATGATTATTAAGGACTTAGGTCGATTCTTGAGGCAGTTGTTGCAGGCCTACTTGTTACATGCAGGGGTGTCGTATGCCTGGTGCCCGCTGCTACTTCTCTCCGTCAGAGTTCGGGCGCAGGGCAGGAGCTCATCTCGGCCCATCCACGCGTAGTCGATCTCGGTCATCCCGCAGAGGCACCTGTGGTCGCGGTCGAACTCGTGCAGGTGCCTCACGGCCCGAAGCCGCTCGAGCATCGTCGCCCTGACCCTCAGGCGGATCACGGCCAGGTCGATCTGCCTCTCAGTCTCCCACGTGGTGTGGTGCGCCATCAGATGCCCTCCACCGCGAAGGTCAATCGGGTCTTCAGTCGACGCAGCTCGTCCTCGAGCTCCGCGATGGTCTCCTCCATGAGTTCGAGCTCCCCCTCCAGCGTCTCGATCGCGTCAACGTGGCCTGGAGACTCCTCCAGCGCGGATCGCACCTCCCGCCACGGGACGTGGATCGTCATCCTGAAGTCGGCCATCCGCTCGGTCACCACGAGCCTCATGTGCGACTCGTCACGACCAGACTCCACCACCATGTTGTGAGGCAGCAGCCTCGAGCTGATGGAGGGCATGTAAGTCCTGTCTACGACTGCCGTTGCGTCACTCATACTCCCATCCTCTCTGCGATTCGAGCTCCCTCGTTCCACTCCTCCGTACCCCGATGCTTGGTCGTCATCACGGCCCTGAACCCGGGGCACACGATCAGGGCCGTCTGCCCTGATCTCCTCCCGTCCTTCCGCAGGACTCCCGCCAGCTGGAGCATCCACCAGGTTCTGTCCAGATCGGGGCGTGAGACGTCGTTCCGCCAGTCCTGGGCTCCTGTGGCCTCCCCTGTCGCGCCCGGGCGCTCAGGCCCCTGCGGTTTGCCGCCTATCGCACTCCAGAGCTGCCACGGCTCGATCTGGGCGACGTGCAGTAGGAAGTACAGTCTCGGCTCCTCGTCGAGCATCCGTTGTGTGGCCTCCCAGGATCCCACTGTCGTCCTCGCGGTTCGGACCGTGCGTTCTGTCACGGAGTTCGCCGCGATGACCTGGAGTCGGCCACACGTCTCCAGGGTCGATCTCAGGTGCTCCACCAGAGTCAGCACCACCTCGGCGCAGTTGCCAGCCTGATCCTCTGGGGCTAGCTCGTGCTTGATCCAGCTGGCGGTGGACGCCCCGGACGCGAGCAGGTCTCTGTTCTCTCGACTCAGCATGGGTCGACCTCGTCTGGACCTAGGCCGACGCCCGACACGGTGCCCGGTGTCACGAGCTTGAAGATCAGCTCACCCTCGAAGTCCGGTGAGTGGCCGGTCAGAATCTTCCTCTGCTGTTCGGTCAGCGGCTTCATCCCCTCACTGATCTGCGTGACGTCCTGATTAGTTCCAGGCCCGAAAGCGGCCTGATCGTCACGCTCGAGCACCCTGGCGAGCTCGTCGAACTCAGGCGTCCGCCTGAACGGCTCTCCGTCCTGAACGGCTCGGACCACTCGCCTGAGAGCCTCCACCTCCGCGCCCTCGATCCTGCCCAGGAAGCACTCAGACGCGAGACCGGCGTAGACCTGGGATGACGTCAGGCCAGCCTTCGGTCCCTCTGCGTTAGTGCCGGTGAGGAACTCGTGATCGTAGTCGCCTCCCAGCCTGTCGCAGACGGCCTTGATCAAGACGAACTCAGTGTCGCTGAACTGTGTCATTGCTCTATCCCCAGTAGGTGTCGTGGACGTAGAGTGTCTTCATCCTCATGACTGAAACCTCCTCGACCGCTCGCCCAGTGTCGAGTGCTCACGGACTCGTCTCCCGAGATCGTCGACCTCCTTGCCGAACAGGTCACCGAAGTCCTCGTCGAAGTCGAGTCGCTGATCCTCCTCCCACTCCATGAGAGCGTCCTGGAGCTGCTGCACGTCCACGTCGCCCTCGTAGGTCAGGGCCCAGGTGTGAGCCGTCTCGATGTCCTTGATCACTATGCAGTACCGCACGTGGCCGTTGGCTCGGACGGTCGCGCTCGCTGACACTACTCGCTCAGTCATCAGAACTCCTCCTCATCGGTGATGGACTCCCTGTCCTCGAACGTGCCGTGCTGAACCATGTCGAAAACGCTCGAGTATGCCGCGATGGTGAGTCGCCACTTCCTGCCGCCACTGCCGGGTTCGTCCTCGACCAGGCGAGCCTCTCGCAGGAAGTTCATCAGCGCCCTGGCCTCTATCCGCCTGAGACCTCCCCAGAGGACGAGGTCCTCGCTGGTGAACTCCCTCCTCTCGTCCTCGACTCTCGCCACGCAGGCCTCTCCGTAGCGACTCACGCAGAGCTGCTCGAGGAGGTCTCTGCTCTCGGGACAGGCTCCGATCGCCTGCTCGATAGTCATCCCGCTGTGGAACCACTCGGTCATGATGGTCTCCTCGGTCCAGGTCAGCACGACTTCATCCTGTCTGTGGTCTCGTCAAATAGGTCTGGTGCGTCGTCCACGGATCTCAGCTCGACCTCCTCCACCGCAGGCCTGAACGCTTGAGCCACGTGACTCTCCCCTGTACGTGATGCTGTCTCACGGTGGACGGTCTGTCTGCTCTTGGGTGTCTTCCTCCAGGTGATGCTGAACCAGATCAGGCTCAGGAGGACCGTGCTCGAGCCTCCCTGCAGGCCGATCTTCCACTGCCACCCTCCCCCGAAGCGACCCATGCCACTTCGGTCTCGCCACGAGAACGTGATGACTCGTCCGCACACCTCGGGACTCTTCCATCTCCAGTCGTTCGTGCGCTCACTCATCGGTCACCTCCACGGAGCTGGTCCAATCCTTCCATCCCGCTAGGAGCTCGTCCATCCGACGCTGTACGTCGTCGCACGGCTCGTCTACGGTGCCGCACACGACGTCTTGGTGCGTGCCGTGTCTGTCGAGTTCGTCTAGTGCGTTGCAGACGTAGTAGACGATGTTCTGGTAATAGACCCTGCGGTCATGCTCCTCGTTGCGCGCCTTGAAGTGCACGTTGGCCAGGTGCTCCAGCCAGTGGTGGTAGGCCCAGATCAGGAGGATCGGTACGACCACCGAGCAGACTCCCCACAGGTACGCGCCTAGTAGTTCACTCATTGTCCGATCCTCTCTTACAGACGGTTGGTCTATGGGCAGCGACGGCTTCTCGACAGAACTTACAGTTGACCTCAGACAGCTCACCAACAATCTGGTCCGTGTGTTCGTTGAGCTGGTCGATCTCTCTGCCACACGCAGTCTTCTCCCAGCTTGTGAAACCTAGGTGCTGAGTCTTCATCGTCCGATCCTTCTGTCCGCGTGTCGTCGAATGACCCCCAGCAGGACGGCCTCTTCGGAGGCTGTGCACGAGGGTCTGTCGTCTGATCTCACTGTCTCGGTCCACTCGCGGAGCACGTCCAGGAGCTCGCCTACGAGCACGTTCTCGTAGAGAGGCTCCATGACACCATCATAGACGGTGACTGCCGCGAAGGAACCCGTAAAACGTGCTAGATACGCGAATCCAGGGCGTCTCGTCCAGAGGTCCTTCAGGACGAGGCGTTGGATCGAGCTGATCAGTGTCTCAGGACCCTTGAACTCGACCAGCCCGCCCCACTTGCGATGGGCGATCAGCCTGTCCGGCCAGCCTGGCCGCTGCATGCGGCTCGCGACGATGGGGAAGACGGTCGCACCCTGTCGCTCGAGCTCCTTCATCCACAAGTTGGTGTGCTTGGTCTCGCTCATTGTTCCACCTGCTGCTTTAGCTCGAACACCGGCCACCACTCGTACACCAAGTAGTCAGTGAGTGGTTGGGGATCACTCTCACGTGGGTCTAGCACCATTCGCCTCTCGGGGTCCCACACGACGGCGTGGTGTAGGTCAGGTACCCATCGGCTCTTGACCCCGACCAGCGCTGGTATCAGGTCGACTCGCTCGAACGACAGGCCCTCGCTCACGTCTAGGGTCGTGAAGTCCGGCCAGTTTCCTATGGCCCCGAAGCATAGACCGCGAGTGACCATCCAGCGGCATGACTCGTCGTTGGTCAGGTACTGCCTGCCGACCTTATCTGTCGTCAGTGTGACCTCTGCGAGCACCTCCTCGAGTGAGCACCCGACGAGCGTCGCGACGCAGCACGCTTGGCACGGGTAGCTTTCCTCTGGTTGTCGTCTGATCACTAGGTCGTGAAATCGCTGGCTCATGGTCTCTCCCTCTCGCTTTTTAGTCCGGGCCGTCGAGATGACCTCCCACCTGTGCAGGTCATCCAGCGTCAAGACGCAGGGCGCGCCTCCTATGGAGCAGTGAATGGTGCTCAGTTGGCTCCCGATGAAGATGAATCGCTTCTCACCCTCGTCGTGGCCATCGAACCGCCGGACCGTGATGCCGCCGCGTAACGCTCGGGTCGGCAGGTAGGCGAGGGACGTCTTACCGTCTCCCCTCTCTCCGCACCTGGGACAGTAGTCCAGGAGCTCGGCGACTCGTCCGTCCGTGTGCCAGGGTCTAGTGCAGGCTGTCA
>Ga0114923_10001592_pt1 | contig 15714 bp, 13 predicted proteins | sample SumtaG_FD_89578 | JGI IMG/M metagenome (GOLD analysis project Ga0114923, IMG submission 89578) | Deep subsurface microbial communities from Indian Ocean to uncover new lineages of life (NeLLi) - Sumatra_00157 metaG | ecosystem: Environmental > Aquatic > Marine > Oceanic > Sediment | place: near...
GCCAGTGCCGACACACCGAAACTGCTGCGCTGCTTCGCATGCTCGATAATGATATCGGAAGCAGATTCGTAGTCTACGATTGCATAGTCGATGCCGAAAAGGTTTCTCTTTTCAAATTTCATTTTTTGCCTTCGGCGACCAGGGGGCTCTTTTGAAAAACCGCCCCCTGGACCCCCGCAAAACTTTTGTCTTACAGGGTTATTTTATATACCTTTTCTACTCTTTCTGCAATTCGCTGCCAGGTGTATTTTTCTTCCACTTTCTTTTTACCGGCTGTTCCTAACTGCCGGGAAGCGGCTTCATTTTCCAGCAGGAAAATGATCTTTTCGGCAATCTCCCCAGGTTCCCGGGAAGGGGAAACCAGGTAACCGTCCACTTCATCGCTGATCACTTCGGAAACAGCGGGAATCCTGCATCCGATAACGGGTTTTTTAAAACTCCAGGCTTCGGCATAAACACCGCCAAAACTTTCTTGAGTAGACGGCACACACAACAACGAACAGGCAGCTAAAGCATCGGTTTTTTCCTGTAATGTGACATTTCCCAACCGGTGAATTCGCTTATCCGGGGTCTCTTTAAACACCGTTTCCGACTGGCCCACCGGGGGCCCGATAAACGCGAAATGGGTGCCGGGTATTTTTTCCCAGGCTATTTTTGCTGCTTGCAGCAGTTCTTTATACCCTTTGTAAGGATAGTGCTGGCCCAGGAAAAGCACCAGGGGGCCTTCGATATGATGCTTTTGTAAAAATCTTTCCGGTTTAGCTGTTGTTTCCAATACCGGTCCGTGGCCGATGACATGGGCCTTTTCTTCTTCCACCCCCAGTTGAAGCAAGGTCTGTTTTTCCGCGTGGGTCAGTGCCAGCACGGCATCAGCCATGGTGTAGAGTTTGTTATAGGCTTTATATCTCCACCCCACCCAGCGGGGATGATGTACCGGGGTTAAAACAAAGGGGATACCAAAACGCCGGGCCGCTTTGAATGAGGCATAACTTAATCCTTCCCTGCCGATGCGAACATTATGAATCAAATCCGTTTTCTCTGCATAAGGCCGTAAATATTTTTCAATATTTGAAGCAATCACCGGCAAAGCCAGTTGCATAACAGGATAATAAGCCGCAACAAAAGGAGCCATTAACATTTTTCCTTTCCATGGAATCCCCATGCAATGTACGGGAATATCACCGATGGTATAGTCTTTATTTATCGACGGAGCTCGCACAGTGGTACCAAGCAGCCAATCGGTACGATTGTTGTCCCAATGGCTTACGACTTGAATATCATGCTGCTTTTTTAAATGTAATGCCAATTGATGTTGATGAATTTGCGCTCCTCCGGTTGAAGGAGGATAGGTAGTCAATGTAAATAATAAGTTCATACGTTTTGTAACTCTTCGTGTCCTTCGTGTACTTCGTGGTTAGTTTTTAAATTACGATCCACATAAACAATACCTAATATACATCCCAATAAAACCCACAAAAATATCCCTGTGGGCGGTGATTCTAAAATATCAAAGAAAAACGCCATGCTGTGCCAGTAAACCAGTCCGGCCAGGGCAGCGATCAAAAATCGCCGGTTAAATTGTGATTTGCACTTTCTTAAATAGCACAGGCCATAGAAAAATATCCTGAAATTGATAAATAAAAACAATGCCAGACCCACCAGTCCCATTTTATAAGCGACAGCCAGGACATGGTTGTGAGGCGGTAAGATTCCTGTACTGCCGCCCATCGCCCTAATCAAGGACAGCCTTTTTTCCCACACCAGGTAATCGATCTGGATTCCGTATCCCCAGCCAAAGACAGGGTGCTCCAGGATTTCGTCGATCGTCTGTTTCCAGATATCCAGTCGCCACCTGATATTGGCGCCGGCAACGCTCCGAAAACTCTGATGGCCCACTGATTTTACTTGCTCTTTCAACACAGCAATTTTATTTTTATTGATGGCCAATTGGAAATGGTCGATAATAAACAGTGAAGCTGCCAATAACAGGAAAATTAAGATGATAATTTTAAATTCCTTCTTTAACAGGATTGCAAGTAATATTAATGCTGCGATCAGACCAAGCCAGGCGGCCCGCACCTCCGACATGATAAGAAACAAAAACGCCAGGTATACCACTATCCCGGTAACCCACTTCATCTTCTTATTAAAAAAAGCAAAAAAACTCAATCCCAGCATAATCATCAGACCACAAGAGAGAGCCAGGCTAGTCATTTTGAATTCTTTTATAAATTGTCTAAAGGGAGAACCGCCGATGGATAAAAAATAGGATACCAGGCCGATAAAAAAAACAATGATGACGGCGGGAATAAAGAAAGACATCAGGGATTTGATTTTTCCAGGTTTTGTGAGCAGGCTCAGGGTGATGAATAAGAAGAGCATGTAATGGCAAAACACAATGTCCCGTAAAGCCAGGGGGGCTTTGCCCATTACACCGATAATTAGATACAACGTGCCCATTAAGAAATAGACTGCCAGCACCACAGCCAATCCTTTAGGCAGGGGAGATTCCCATTCAGCCCATAAAACCTTCCCTTTCAACAGCAGCAATGCCAGGGAAGCGGCCAGACACATTTCCGTTACATAAAGGGGAAGATTCCCCACATTGACCCCAATCAATGAAAAGGCCCTGCCCAAAGCAAAGGTGCCTAATAAAAGAAACAAAACCGGTATGTCTGCCGCTTGATAAATGCCTTGCAGGGAATAGGAAATGGTCCATAAAAGCAGCAGGGCCAACATCGGGATGATGAAAACAGGCTGCGGCGCAGTTAGAAACGAAAACAGCACCACACATCCGGGTATAGATACCAGGAGAAATTTTTTTAAAACCGGTAATAGCATCGTTTTCATGTTCTTTACCTCAGCCGAGAAATTTTGGATACAGATATTTGATTTCATTTTGGGGCAATAAAATCATCACATTATCGACGATAGGATAGTTCACGCCGCAAGATTCACATTTTAAACAATCGCTGCGCCGCACCAGGGGCGCCCTATCCGTGCCTCCGTTTTGACCGGGGAGAACGCAAACCGGGCAGCCCAACAGGTCATAGAGGTCTTTCGCTGCCGTCTTTTTATTGTTGTCCCTGGTTTGTTTCTTTTTCACCAGCCCGGAAACGACACCGCCCAATATTTTATGAAGCCGGATTTTCATGGACGACACCTTGCCCATTTCGCTGGAAAATAGGGAAGCAGAGCGAAAAGATACCCTCTTTTCATCAAATATTTCCAGGAACTTTACCCAATCCTCCAGGGGGATGTCATCATTTTCAATGATACCGTGCTCTTCTTCTATTTCGTACTGATCAGCTATAAAACTTTCAAGGAAGGTGATATATTTTTTTAATTTACCCGGTTTATTGTTTACTTTTCTCCGGTATAGTTTTAAAGAAAACCGTTTGTAGGGTTCCTCGTCAAAATAGAAAAATCCGGCAGCTAAAACCCTGTGGATTTCTTTGATCACAGGTGCGGGATCAGGGAAGTGATGCAAAAACTGGTAACAAAAAGCGAAATTCAGCGAGCTGCTTTGAAACGGCAGGTGATAAGCATTGCAGCATACCCGAAGCGGTGGTTTGGGCTTGTTAAAGAACTCCATCCAATAATCCAGGGTTTTCAACTGGGCAAAGGAGAGGTCCACGGCAAAGCCTTCGGCGTTAAAGTCATTGGTCAACACCAGTGACCGCTGCCCCCGTTCCGCGCCCAACTCGATAAAAGGGCCCAGTGGGACACCGTTGTTTTGAAGTTTTTTCATGGCTGTAAAAGTTGTAGTTACCCGCTCCTTCATTACCACGTCATGGTCCTCTTTGGCCATGTAATCTGCCAACACTACCTCACCATCCACGTGCTGCCGGGCCAATTTCTCCCTGAACCGTATCTCACTTTTTAAGTTATCAATATTTTGCCTGCCGGTTGAATCTTTCACGAATTCTCCTAAAATCTTAAATGCGGCCTCTTTATTTATTATTTAATAATATCGGTCTTAACCAGTATGTACTCCTTACAAGCCGGTATTTCAAACCAGGTCCAATTACAGCCTGTAACCCGGGCAATAAACGCCGGGAAGTCATCACCTGCCGTTAATAATAATCGGGTGCGCTTTAACAATGCTTTGTTAACGAAAATCATATTAATTTTTTTCTCTTTGATAAACCCTGAAAAAGAGACATCCTCTTTTACTCGATGTAATTCGTATCGATAATGGCTGTTGTTTTCCAGGTACATCCGAAAGTATTTACGGTTAAATTTCTCTTTAAATACCATTCCTAAAAAATGGATATTCCCTTGAACCTCTATTTTTCTTACAGCCGTCACCCGTTTTAAATAGGAACAGGCATTTATGGGTTTACCGGGTAATAACCCACTGCTCATGGATACTTTCCAGGGAAGGAAAAAAAGAACAAGTACAATCGTTATTTTTTTCACTATAGGATCATATTTGGGCAGTTGAAACAGTTTCGGGAAACTTTTTACTGCTGCCAGGCAAATCAATGCAAACAACACAAACATGTAATGCGTCCTGGGATAAATGACAAATATCCCGCCGGTCAAAGGGATTACCACCAGGATCGATATAAAATAAAAGAATTTATCATTATCGCTGTAACTATCAAACAGGTTTCTATTTTTATTTCTTAAATGAATGATAATCGGCTTCAAAAAGTTTATTAATGAGACTAAAAATAAAAGGATTATAAGTAGTTTTATTATTTGTTTTGTCAGGGTACCGAACCTGGAACTGTTATAAGGAAACATCTGGTAAAAAAATTCAGAGGGGAAATATTTTATATTTCTAAAGATATGTTTTTTCATTTCAGTGGGGTTATTAATGAATGCACCCGTTATTGATCTGTCGGTTTTAAATTTTCCCTTCATGATGCTGCGCCAATTAGTCCAGGGATTTATTTTAATGTTTCCGCTCTTCTGCAAATGAACGCCGTAATGCTGTCCAAAAGCCATAACGCTTCGCAATCTATTGACAGGACTTTTAAAAAATAAAACAAATATGGTTACAGCCAGTGTAATCACTAATAAATATGCATACGTTCTATACCTGGTTCGATATCCCTTGTAAACCAGGAAAATGACGGCTGCCGCAGTAAACATTATCAATGACAACGCAAACTCCGGTCTGACATACAGCAGCAGAACGAGCCCGAATAAAGCCGTCAAATATTTTGTTTTATTTTTTTTTACCGATACAATCGATATCAAAGTAAGAAGTATGATGGAAACGGCAAATCTTGTGATAAAAGGCCAGGTAAAAACATTAAACGCACTGACAAGAAAAAAAATAGAAAACAACGCACTGATAAAATGTTCCTTCCCCATTTTCCTGGCCAGTATATACATAAGAACAGGATTTAATGATATGAGTATCGCGTAATTCCAGCAATATAGCAGTACCATATCCGGGATAAAAATCGATAACATTTTCAGCCAGATGAAATAGATAAATCCATCTCTAAAAAAATAATCCCATTTAAATCCATATCCCATTTCCAGGTAAAGGGATTCATCGGCAAACATAATATCCACCACATGGGTAATTTTGTATGTCAGTTTAAAGCAAACCAGCAATATAATCAATATATAAAATAAATCCTTTAAATATTTCTTATCGTTCGCTTGCTTCATATTTGACACCGGCTGAGTACTGTTAAGGATGTCAATCATTCAAAGTGCCACCTGAAAGAAGCGTTACTGACGTGAAATGTTTTCCGTTGGTTTTGTTGATTTTCCATGGCGTTATCATAAATGTAAACGGAATATTCCAGCGGCCATTTTTGGAAATAGGCCCCGCTGAAAAATTTCCCTGCCAGTCGAAAGACATTTAAAATTGGTTTGCATATCCTGAGATAAACAGGAGCACTGCGTAATAGTTGTTTTTGTTCTTCTATTCCCAAGGCATCATTGCTCAGGTTTTTCCCGGTCATGGCAAAAGCGGAAAAGTAGCGTTTAATATGTTTTGCGTGATACCCGTTTCGCAGCAGCCGTACGACAAAATCCGCATCCCCCACTGCCCGGTACCGGGTATCAAAGAAAAATCCATCTTCTATGATTTTTTTTCGGAAAAACATGGTACAGGAGAGCACGTAGAGGTGAGATGCCAGGATATAAAACCAGTGGGGCCGGTAACCTTTCCGATAAGCGATCAACGAGCCATCCGGCCGGATCAATAGTGCATCTCCGAAAAGGATATCCACTGAAGGATGAGATTCAAAATAATTCTTTACAACGGCCAGGGCACCGGGCAAATACTGTTCATCACAATTCAAATAGGCTAAGATATCTCCGTTGGCCATGCGCAGCCCTTTATTTACCGCGTCGTACATGCCTTTATCTTTTTCGCTGATGCTCTTAATATGCGGCTGCCGGGAAAGCCACTCCACGGTTCCATCCGTGGATGCACCATCCACGACAATATGTTCCGTTTCAACGTTCTCCTGGTCATTAATGGAAGCGGCACACCGTTCCAGGTAAGGCAGCATATTAAAACTGGGAGTAATTATCGAAAATTTCATATTAATCAAAAGGCAAGTCGCTTAAAAAACGCTTCTGATGAATGGCGGTTCAATGCTAATTTTTTCGCTGTTTCAACAATGGTTTTCCTGCCTGGATCGCATATCACCTGTTCGATTTGCCGCAGCGCTTCTTCAAAATCCGTTGTAGTAATAACATGAGCGGCTTTATGTTTGTCCAGGTACACTGCCGGGCCCGAATAAGAGGGACCGTAAACGATGATCGGCACACCGGAAACCATGTATTCACAACTTTTTGAAGAGAAAGAACAACGTATCTGTTTTTCCATTTTAGGCAAAAAAGAATTCACCAACAAAAGAAAATCGGCCCGTTTCTGTTCCTTACTCAATTCCACCGGCGATACTTCTCCGCATAATTTAATTTTAAAATTACTGGCTTCTTCCTGTTGAAGGGCGATCCCCAGCGACTTTTCCAGGTCTTTGCCGTTGATATTCCCCCAGAGTTCCAGGTTGATCTTAATCTTTTTCTTTTCTGCGATTTTTTTAAGAAAGGAGATGATGTTCGCTATTGCATCGGCGTAAAGATGGTGGATTTGCCCGGAGTGATGGATGGTAATGGCGCCGTCCGGGCTGCTTTTTTCTTGAGAAGAATCCTGTCGGGCGGATTCGAGTAAAGCGTCCGATACCGGGATCGGCAGGAATTCACAGGGACGTCCGTACCTGGTTTCAAGGTCGGAGGCATAAACCGGGCTAATGGCAAAGATGCGGTCACTTTCTCTTACCAGGCGGTCCATTGTTTGTTGTGCTTTCTCTTCGTTCATCCGGTAAAGAGAACTGTCTGCCACGGGGTCATCGATAATATAAAGGTCCCTGGGAATAGAAGGGGGCAGGTTGTCTACCAACAACGCAAAACGGGTGTTGTTTGTAATCAAGGCAAGCTGCCGCTTCACCCCTTGCTTTTTTAAAAAGCGAGCCACCCGGTTCTTTTGTAAACGAAAGGCGATATTATCCAACAATCCCAGCCCCAGCCGGAGGTTGGGAAAGAGGGAACGGGGCCGGAAAAGAGATAGGGTAGGGATACTGTCCCAGGGGCCGGGGACAGGATTCGGGCCGGTGTGATCAGCCGACACCACAGAGCAAAAGGGATGAGAAGGATAAGAACACATCGTTTTAATTAAATTGGCAGTCCCACCTCTAAAGTTATACGCCGGATGCATTTGCGCCACCAGGGCGAAACATTCCTTCATTTCTTCACTCCCATCCCGGAGCGAACAAATATACTGTTGACCTGGAGTAATTGCCCTGTTTCCGGATCGGCAAACTCTGCCTCCAACGCCCAGGGGAAAAAACCTTTCTTAGACATCCAATCGATCATATCCACCATTAATAATTCGCCCTCATATAAAGGAACCAGCGATAATTCCATCTGGATGCATATCACTTTATCCAACGAATTCTCCGCTCCATCGATCACATGTTTCTCATATCCCTGGGTGTCCACTTTCAGGTAGAGCCTGTCACCTTCATGGTAATATTGGTTAAATATCGAATCCATTTTCCGAATGGTAATATCTTCCTTACCGATGTATTGGGAGGAGGGTTCCGCCTTTTGATGGGTGGGCATCATATCGAGGATAGAACTGCTGTAGGAGTTCTCCGAGATATTAATCCGGCTTTGGCCATCTTCACTGCCAAGGGCAATATTAACGGTATCCCACCCGGGATCACCGGCTGCTTTTTTTCCCAATTCCCGGTAAGCAGACGTTAAGGGTTCAAAAGAAACGATCCTGCCTTTATACCCCATTTTTCTTATTTCTTCCGCAAATTGACCGATATTGGCACCCACATCGAAAATCAAATTGATCCCACAGGAAGACATTAGCTTCATCCTCCGGGCCGGGGGATACCTGACGAAATTATTGGTTTTTACGATATCAAAACCAAGACGATTTGCCAGTTTTCTTATCGTGTACTTAACATTCAATTGAATTCTCCTGTAAACTCAACGACTTCAATTATGATGATGAGTGATGGATGATGAGGAGAGCCTTCTTTCTCGAATTATCACAGTGAATAAATCATAATGTTTTTTCGTCATGTCTGCTAAACCGAAATGCTTTTCCGCAAATTGCCGGGCATCTTTAGATAATTCTGCCAATCTTTTTTTGTTTTTTAACAGTTCAATGGTTTTATCGGCAAAAGCAATCACATCGAAGGGTTTAATTAAACAACCGCTGACATCTTCTTTGATGATATCTCCGCAGCCGCCCACATCGAATGTTATTGCCGGTACGCCGCAAGCAATGGACTCGATCAGTGCAACACTTAAATTATCCGCCCTGGTGGGATTGATAAAAAGATCGGAAGCAGACAATAAAATAGGCACAAATTTCTCACTGCTCACATAACCGGTTTTATGAAGCCTGATGTTTTTTAAATGCAGCAGCTCTTTTAATTCCCCTTTGCCCATGACCAGGACATGGATTTCCCGGTCTGTTTTGGAATCGATTGCCTTCACGATATCAACCAGGAGCTTGCCCCCTTTCCAGGGGGATGCTTCCAGGTCTCCGGCACTGGTGAAAATAATAACCAGGGCATCTTCAGTGATACCCAGGATTTTCCGGCAACTTATTTTGTCTTTTTTGCTAAAAAAATCCAGGTCCACACCATGCAGGATATGATAAACCTTTTTGTTCTCAAACACCGGGCTCTGTCCGGTCAGGTTAAAAAGCCATTGGGAAGGAGTAATAATATGGATATCGGATTTTCTATAAATCCTTCGTTTTTGCCTTAACAGCCATCTACCGGTATCGATGCCAATGTGGGGATATATTTTCTTTTCTCCTTTGCCGCTTTTTAATTGTTTCCACGATTCGTCGCCGAAGGTATGAACGACATTAGCGGTAAAACTCCACATGTCGTGAAGGGTCCAGGCTATCGGTGCAATTTTTGAAAGTTTTTTCAAAAATGCTGTTTTAAAGTACCCCTCATGCGTATTGTGGAGGCTGATAATATCGGGCCGGATTTCCTTTGCCTTTTTTAAAATAAAACGGGTGGAAAAGGGAAAATATTGGTACTGGAGTCCCAGTTTGTTCAATATTTTATCGGTTAACAGTTCAATTGAGAACTGGGCATCATTTTTCCGCGTACAAAATATATTGGAATCAGCCGAATGCTTTTTCCCCACGATAAAATAATTCTCTGTGCCGTAATATTCTGCCAGGCCTTTGCTTAACCGGTATGGAGCGATTGAAGCGCCCCCTTTGGTGTCCTGGGCATTAATGAATAGTATTTTCATCGGTGTCTATATAAATCCTGAAAAAGGAAAGGAAGATTTTTACCATAAACTTGAATGACCAGAGCCATTTCACATGGCGGTAAAGTTTTTCCTTGAAAAATATCTTCGAGACCTTTTTACGAAGCCGGGTATTGTTGGTGATGACGATAAATAACCGTTCCTTAAGGAACCGGTCCAATGCGTCTTCCGAATAAACCCGGTGGGTGCGGTTGGCTTTTCGTAATTCAGCAAACCACTGCTGAACGTCTTCGAGAAATTGTGCATCCCTGTTTTTGGCATTAAAAGTTATCAAAGCCACATCCCTGTGGATTGAACGCAGGGGATGTTTCTCCAGCCCCAGTAATTTTAAGGCTTCGGTATCCAGTTTTTTCGCTGCCTCCATTTGCCGGTGGGCGGTTTGTTTGCTCACATTTTGGGGATGAACCCGGTACCTTAAAAGATATTCCGGGATATTGGCCAGCTTAAAATAACGACCGGCTTTCTGCCATAATTCCCAATCTTCCGAATGACCGATTTCTTCATTATATCGCAAATGATATTTATCGAAAAGGATTTTTCTCATCATTACCGTGGGATGTGAGATGACACACTCGAAAAGCAGCCTTACGTTAATATCGTCCCAGTCGCAATGCCAGGGAAGGCGGTTTAATTTTTCCCTGCCAAAGGTAATGACAAAGGTTCCGCATACACCGACTTCCGGGTGACTTTCCATAAAAGCCACCTGCCGTTCAAACCGGGGGGGCAGGCTGATATCGTCGGCATCCATTCGCGCAACCAGGGGGGTATCGATCATGTCCAGTCCCTTGTTCAACGCCGCCATCTGCCCGATATTCTCAGGCAGCGCGATCAACTCGATGCGGGGGTCCTCGAATGATAAGATAACTTCCCGGCTCTTATCCGTAGACGCATTATCCAGGATTAAAAATTTAAAATCCTTATAGGTCTGGTTTAAAATGCTGGCTACTGTATCCGGCAAATAATCTTCACCATTGTAAACGGTCATCAAAACAGTTAGTTTGGGCATTTTTTATTTTTAAAAGAGTCGCTTTTGAAAAAGCTCCGCAAAACTTTTGTCTTGCACGGCAGTTCTATTGTGCAAGGTTAGAATTATTTGTTCTCATTGATTCTATTGTCTTTTTTCATGATTTTTACGAATAGTTGCAGTCCCTCATCGATATCAAGCAGCTTAATATTGGATACTTTATGGAATTTTTCCGTATCCAGGTTGGATTTTAACGGACGGGGCACCATGTTGGCCGGGGGGTGCTCCAATTTTTCAATACTCTTTCTTTTGAAGCCTGCCATTTCAATACATTTGACAGCCCAATCATACCGGTTGATATACCCGGGTCCTACGATATGATATAAACCGTAATGGTTGTTTTCGATCAACTCCATAATTCCTGCTGCCAAGTCCCCGGCATAGGTGGGATTCCCATATAAAAAACCGGGTACTTTAATGTAGTCTTTCTCTTTTAAGGTATCGATCATATGCATGAGAAAATTGGGGGTTTGGGTTTCCGGGTCCCAGCCGAAAACATTGGTGGTTCGGGCAATCACATAACGCTCCAGGTTTGCCTGGATGTACTGTTCGCCTTCTAACTTTAATTTTCCGTAAAGGTTCAGGGGATTGGTTTTGTCGTCTTCCTTATAGGGTGGATTCTTGCCGTCAAATACATAATCGGTGGACAGGTAAATAAACACCGCACCCTTTTGCCGGCACCAGTCCGCCATGACTTTTGTGGCTTCTACATGGTATTTTCGACCGGTTTCAGGATTTTCTTCACAAAAATTTACGCCTCCTGCCAGCCCGATGGCGTTGATTACCACATCAGGGGCTATTTGATTAAATAAATCGGGAATTCTTTCAAATTCCAACTGGTTAAAAGCAATGAACCCCCCGGCTTCCCTTGAGTATCGTGTGCCCACATAGTCGATGCCTTTTTCTTCACACAACCGGACAAACTGCTGCCCGATTAACCCATTAGCACCCAGTATTAAATATTTCATTTTTAGGTATCACATTTTGTGATAGCAAATTGTAATAAAAAGTTTTTGGAAGTCCAGAAACCTTTTTTCAAAAAGGTTTTTGGCCGCCGGAGGCATAAACAAAACCAAATGCCTTTGTTCATCTATCTTCTCGCTGCCAATTGTAAGGGATGTGATTCTGATGCGGGTCGCAGCGTTTGGCTTCTGTTTCGTCATGGGGCAGGTCGATAACATTGCATACCAGGGCTGCTTCTGTGCCGATGCACTTAAACCCGCTCCATACCCGGGGCGGGACAGTCACTCGAATATAATTTTGCTCTCCCATAAATATTTCCTGTACGACTCCTTTTGTAGGAGAATTTTTCCGTTCATCAAACAGGACAAATTTAATCATGCCTTTTAACACCACGTAGTTAAGGGTTATTTTTTCATGGCAGTTCCACCCTTTGACTGCTTCGGGATAGATGCTGCTGCAGTAGACTTCCCCGAAACCCTTAAACTCCTCATCCGTGGCTTTCATGATATGCATAACCATTCCCCGTTCATCGGGGAAGCGTTTTAAAGGTTTTATTATCACGCCATCTATTGTTTTGCCCATTCGATACCTCTTTCCAATGCTTTTTGAGTATAGCTATTCACCTGCTTAACCGCAAATTCAAACATGTTTTCTTTTTCCGTGAATTTTTTATACCATTGAACGGTAAAATCAACGGTTTCATTTAGAGTCAGTGTGGGCCGCCAATGTAAGTAGTGGCGGGCTTTGGAAATATCCAGGCTCAATAGAGTGGCTTCATGGAAACTGTTCTTACCGGATATATCTTTAATCGTACCGCTCCCCCAGGTTTTAATCATTTTTTCTGTCAGCGTTTGCACCGGGACAATGGTGGAGACCTCAGGGCCGAAATTCCAACCGGAGGTGAGGTCGCCTTCCTTATACATTTTAGCTCCCAGCCATAGGTACCCGGACAAAGGTTCCAGCACAAACTGCCAGGGCCTTGTCGCCCGGGGACTGCGTAATTCTACGGGTTTGTTTGCCATTAGTGCCTTGATAATATCCGGTACGATGCGTTTCTCCGACCAATCGCCGCCGCCGATGACATTGCCGGCCCGGGTAGAAGCCACTAACGGGGAACCGGGGGTGTTGAAAAATGACTCCCTATAGGATTGGATAGCCATTTCCGCGCAGGCTTTGGAAGCGCCATAAGGGTCTAAACCACCCAGATCATCGGTTTCCCTGTAGCCCCATTCCCACTCCACGTTTTTGTAGCATTTATCGCTGGTAATCATTACGGCGGTTTTTACGGAAGGGGTATGGCGGATGGCTTCCAGGATATGAACCGTACCCATTAGGTTGGTTTCATAGGTATCCGCCGGATCATCGAAAGCGTTTTTGACCAGTGCTTGGGCTGCCAGGTGGAACACCATCTCCGGTTGAATTTGCTCGATAAAGGGGATAAGGTCTTCCTTTAGTCGAATATCGAAAAGATAATGTTTTATTTTATCTTCCAGGCCGGTTACTACAAAATTATCGCTTTTTGTCCTGGGTTCCAGGGCAATACCATACACTTCAGCTCCTAACTGCGCCAACCATAAACTGAGCCACGAGCCTTTAAAGCCGGTATGACCGGTTACCAGGACACGTTTGCCTTTATAAATATTTTCAAATGCCATTTTACCACACCTTCCAACTGGCCTTATTTTCGTTCCATAATTTGTTTAGATGTTTTAAATCGCGTTCTGTGTCGACGCATTCCCAGAAACCCGTGTGCTCATAAACCATAACTTCTCCCTGCTTTGCCAGGTCTTCCAGGACACCGAACTCAAAATCGCAATCTTTATCCGGCGTAAGGTGAGATAATAATTCCCTATTAAATACCATAAATCCACCGTTGATAATCCCGGAGGAGATTTGCGGCTTTTCCTCGAAAGAGAATACTTTTCGGTCTTTAATAACCAATTCCCCGAACCGCGACGGCGGCCGGACACCGGTAAGGGTTAAAATTTTACCATGGGAACGATGGAATTCCAGGAGTTTTTTGATATTGACATCCGATACTCCATCACCGTAGGTGAGCATGTTGATATCCTCTTCCAGGTAGGGCGCCGCCTGTTTGATGCGGCCGCCCTTAAGGGTATCGATACCGGTATCTAACAGGCTGACCGTCCATTTTTCCACATTGTTCCTGTCGGAATAGGTAACACTGTTATCCGCCAGGTTAATGGTAAAATCGTTGTTTATCATGTGGTAGTTGAAAAAATATTCTTTTATCTTAACTCCCTGGTAACCCAGTAATATTACAAAATCGTTAAACCCATAAAAAGAATAAGTTTTCATGATATGCCACAAAATCGGTTTCCCGCCGATAGTGACCATTGGTTTGGGGATATTTTCCGCGATATTCCCCAACCGCGACCCATAACCACCTGCTAGTATTAATATCTTCATGATACGCCTTATTTTTTTTACCACCAAGGCACCAAGACACCAAGGATTTTTTTTGAAAAAATTCTTCTTTGTACCTTGGTGCCTTGGTGGTTATTTTTTTAATTTATTTTTAATATGTTTGCGTGTGTATGATTTGTTTAAATTCAGCAAAAGCCACAGGGCCTTGCGAAACCCCCAGGCTTTGTGATGATTGCTGTATACAAATCCTAACATATCAAATGCCTGTTTGTAATAATCGAAGATCGAATAATCATGGTAAAATTTTTCTACCAACTTCTCAGCTTCCGTTTCATTTCCGGCCCGGTATTCCAGTTCTATCCGCTTGACAATATCCTCTATAAAATAATGAGGATTGACTTCTCCATCGAAACCTTCCAGTAAAGGGACAACCATGGGCAAGTTGTAACTGGCTTTCCCATCGGCAAGGGTTCGGACAAACAGGGCCTGCAAATGCCAGTGAAGGACTTTCCCGGGGAAGTGCTTCAATAACCTTCTGAATTCAACCACACCGATAAGCTGATTAAAAAAATTCTCTAACAGGAATACGATTTTATGTTCCGGCAGTTCATGTAAGATTTTCTTTGCTTGATCGATATATCCCAGGAAAGCATACAGGATTGAAATATAGATTTTTTTATCATTATTATCGCGATTCTTATTCTTTAAAGCTTTGCGGAACAGTTCGTTTACTTTGAGCAGCGCCTGTTCTTGAGTTAAAGGGAAATGGCTGCTGAGAATTTTTTGATAATTGCCCGCTTGTCCATTGGAATAACGGTCCAATATTTGGTTGAATTGACTTGAAGAATTGGCAATAATGGAATCCATGACATTGTGAAAGATGGTTTTCAACCCGGCGGGAACCACCACCAACGGTTTATTTTGCATCATTGCCAGCAGTGTTACCTGGGAATTGCCCCGGTTAACCACCACATCCGCTTGAGCCAGCAGCGGTTCAATGGGGTCTTTGGGATTCAAAACAATGGCGTCCGGGACCTGGAGTTTGATATCCAATAAGCCGGCTTTTGTCTCGATGGGATGGGGTTTTATTAACAATTGGTAACCCGAACTTAATCCACCGGAAACGATTGCCAGTATTTTATAGCGTACCTCCCGGGTTTCTAAGCTCACAATATCATGCTCTTTCAAAGAGCCCAATACCAATAGGCAGCATTTTTTTTCACCCGGGATTTCATAGTGCTCTTTTATGTCTATGCCGTTATCCACCCTGTTTCTTAATGCAGCCTCCTCATTAAAAAAAGGCCAGCCGGTTACCATTACCGATTCTTCGGCGATTCCAAGTGCTGCGAACTTTTCTTTTTCCACAACAGAAGGTACACCCAGGTAATCGACAGGCAAAAAATAATGGTTAATAATACCGTCGTTTAAAGCCAACTGGTTCACTTCTTCAATTGCAGCCACGGGAATATTTCGTTTCGCTGTTTCATATACCAGGTAGAGCCGGAAGGGATTGGGATAAGCCATAGACATAAAAAGGATATCGA
>Ga0114923_10001593_pt1 | contig 15691 bp, 14 predicted proteins | sample SumtaG_FD_89578 | JGI IMG/M metagenome (GOLD analysis project Ga0114923, IMG submission 89578) | Deep subsurface microbial communities from Indian Ocean to uncover new lineages of life (NeLLi) - Sumatra_00157 metaG | ecosystem: Environmental > Aquatic > Marine > Oceanic > Sediment | place: near...
ACGAGAATTCAGAGTATTAGTAAGGAAGTTACTGATCGAATGTGGATGGAAGCTTTTATAGCAACTTCGAAATACGCAATAGCTCGAGGTTGTGTTGGCCTTGTGGCAATAACTGAATTGGACTATCTTGCGGATAAGGCTAGAAACCTTGGGGTCGATACCAAGGTAAAATATCTTATTGATATTCCGTTAGGGGGTTAAGGTGAGTGGATCAAGTGGTGGTGGTGGCGGAGGTAGTGGGGCAGTTGAATGGCCGCAGTATTTAGAGGATACTCATACAGACTGGTTGGATGATTCAGGGGATGTTGATATAGTTAAAGATATGACTACGGTTATAAATGTAGCTCAAGGTAATGTAGTTTGGGCCAATGCAGTTGCTTATCAAGGTATTGGTGAAATTAATGTTATAGCAACATATTTACTGGAATTCTGGAATCTTGTAGAATCATTTCAGGCCGTTACCTGGAAGGAAGATGCAACTGAGGGTGCCGGAGTCTGGGCTGATATTTATAATGGCCTTGGAGTAGATAGTGGTTATTTTGATCCAGATCCTTCGGCTGCTATTCGTATTATCGGTAGTTGGGAGAGGCCTAAATGGACCCGTTTTAATCCTATTGGTTATGAAAAAGCCGTAGATGACTGGATAGATCCAAGTCCAGATGCTTCAGAAGATATAACTGATAACTTAGCTGGTGATACCGAGATATCCGCCGATGTAGCTGCGTTTGGAGATGTGCAGGATGATAGGTATAACACGGATGTCTTAGCAAGATTCAATGCTGGAGCAAGGGACATAGGTGCTGTTATGTCTTCTACCTTTACAGTAGGCCATGCTATTATGGAAGGAATGAATTCTAGGGATGTGGCCAAGTACCAAGGTGAAGTGAGGACTAAAGCATTCTTGCAACGTGACAACTTGTTAGGTCAGGCCTATATGCAAGATGACAAAATTATAGCTGCTTCTCAGTTGGAAGAAAGTAGAACAGTTGGAGTACTTATGAATGACAGAGATAAGATTCTGGGAGCTGGTTTTGATGCAGAGAACAAATCCTGGGCGGCAAGTATAGATTCTAAAAACAAGGCTCTTTCTGGAGCTCATATCGAGGCTGATAGAATTGATGCTAGGAATAGCGAGGTTCGAAATCTAATAAAAATTGATTTATTCAAAAGTGCATTAGATACATCGCTTCGAGGTGCAGATGCTATTCTTAGGTTGAACCAAATAAAGAATGAATATAAGAAGCTCGTTACTCAGTTCATGGTTGATTCAGCTAGGATTACATATGTTATAAACAAAGAAGCTGAGCAGATGCAAACTACCTATGATATAAATGACGAGAAGTGGCAGTTGGAGGTATTTCAATATGGGGCTAACTTACTTGCTGCAGTAAGTGGCGGTACAGGTTACTCAGGAGCTCCAACTGTTGCGCAATCAGTACTTGGTGGAGCGTTTGCTGGAGCGGCAGTAGGAACAAGATTGAGTCCTACACCTGCCGGAGCTGTAGGTGGGGCACTTCTAGGTGGCCTTGGTGGATATTTGATGGGTCAATAACTTTGTTCAAAAAAATGAACATAGGATTATAATGCTTAAGACGCAAGAAGGTATAGAAGAAATAATGGGACGTTGTTACGGGAGTACTAAGGTTTCTGCCAAGGTACTATTCCCTGAGCGTTTCGATCTACCATTTTCAACACTCCATGATGAGATATTCAGAATCCTAGATGATAACACAATTAAGCAGGCGGTAATAGCTGCGCCACGAGGCTTTGGTAAAACTTCACTTTGCACTATTGCCCATCCTGCTAAACGGATCCTGTTTAAAGAAAAGAAATTCATTGTACCGATTAGTGCAACTGCGACTAACGCCGTGACTCAAGGTGAGAACTTAAAACGGGAGTTGATGTACAATCCTGTGATTAGGGAACTTTTCGGCTCAATGAAGAGTGAGTCATTCTCCAGAGATCAATGGATTACTGCAAGTGGAACTATGGTCATGCCTAGGGGTGCTGGCCAGCAAGTGCGTGGTAATCTGTTCAACAGATATCGACCTGACTTGATTATAGCAGATGACTTAGAGAATTCTGAAAGTGTAATGAGTGAGGATCAAAGGAAGAAGTTAAAGGACTGGTGGTTTTCGGATGTTTGTAACTCCATTGATCGGGCTAAGGACAACTGGAAAATCATAGTAATTGGCACAGTTCTACACGAGGATTCGTTATTGATTAACTTACTCGAAGATCCCTCATGGCATAGTGTTCAATTAAGTATTTGTGATGATAACTATCACTCGACCTGGCCTGATTTTATGAGTGACGAAGATGTTATGAAGCTTAGAGATGAACATGCTAATCGTGGCCAGTTAGATATGTTTTATAGAGAGTATAGAAACATACCGGTGTCGACTGAAGATGCTACGTTTAGACCTGAATATTTCCAGTATTATGAAGAGCCAGATCTGGTTAACGAAAAGAATATTGAATCGGTAGTAATTGTGGACCCTGCGAAAACTGTAAAGATGCATTCGGCTGAGAGTGCCGTTGTAGGTATTGGAATTGACAGATCGAGTGCCAGACTTTACGTTCGTGATATAGTTAGTGACAAGATGTATCCAGATGAAATGTATAATGAGATGTTCTCAATGGTCTCAAGGCTTGATGCCAAAGTTGTGGGAGTCGAAGTAACATCGCTCAACGAATTCATAGTTCAACCTATCAAGAATGAAATGTTCAAGCGCGGTCAGTTCTTTGAACTTATAGAGCTTAAAGCTAGAGCCAAAAAGGAAGAACGAATAGCTGCACTCGTGCCATTCTATCGTCAGGGATACATTTTTCATAATAAGATCTGCTGTGGCGGCCTAGAAGCTCAGTTACTAGCATTTCCTCGTTCTCGGCTCTCCGACATAATGGATGCACTGGCATATATAGTTGAAATGATGGAGTTGGGTGATCGTTACTTCGAGCCACCAGAAGAAGATGATGTTGAAAGTGAGTATGATGAACTGGAATATGAACCTATCTTGGCTAACTGGAGACAAGCGTAATGGCAGCCATTACTGGCGGAGCAATAGCAGTTTATGCACTAATCACGGCGGCAGTTGCGGCTACTGCAGCTACTGCAATTAGAGCAGCTACAACCGGATTTGAAGGTGGAGCTAATGAAGCTTTCGGTTCTTGGATGCAGTCGTTTTTTATAAGTTTTGCTACAAGTGCTGCTGGTGGGGCTGCAGGTGCAGCGGCCGGTGGAGCTACTACGACTGCTGCAACTACGGCAGAAACAGCGGCAGGTATAGGGTTGGCCGGCGCAGGTAGTGGAGCCGCAGTAGCAGGTGGATCAGCGGCAGGACTAGCTGCTGGAGGTGCTGGAGGTGTAGGAGTGGCAATGTCAAGTGAGGCATTGATTCCAGAAGCGGCAGCTCAAATTTATGGTCCTGAATCTCTTGATCCAAGTGTTATGATGGAGACATATACAGGAGGTGGAGCTGAGGAGATGTTGGGAGTAGGAGTTGAGCAAACTCCGTGGGATAAGTTTAGTTCTGAGCTCTCGCAGTTTGCAGCAGGTGTGAAAAAATTTAGTCCTACAAAAATGGCGTTGAAAGAGCTTGGAGGATTTAGTCCAGAGCAGATAGCTGAAATTGATAAGTATGGTGAAGGAGTAGATTACTTAAGTAACTTGGCTGGTCAAGGAGATAAGACTGATGCCATTCAGAAGCAACAACAAGATATGTTTACCGGACGCTTAGAAGCTATGTATGGAACTGGTGGATTACGGCAGATGGCGAAAGCTGGCAAGCGTACTGGAATGGAAGAAGAATTAAGAAGGGAGTATGAAAGGTTATCTTATATAGAACCATATGGAGCGTTTCTCGGTGAACAAGAAATGGATCCATATGACTTTGGGGAGGATCTTAATTATGGCTGATTTTGATTGGGGAAGTTTAGGTAAATGGCTTACGAGAGATATGGGAGATGATCCTAGTAAGGGAGCTGCTGGTAAGGGACTTGGACCGCTTGGACCAAATACTCAGTTTGCATTAGCAGGTATGGCCAAAGCCCTTGGTGGGGGAGGGGCTGGTAGTAAGGTCGGTGGAATGATGCAGAGGTATATTCAGGGAATTGCTGCGCAAGATGCATTTAGGAAGCGGATGGCCCAAAATGCTAATTGGCAACAGATGATGGTACAGTTACTTGGAAAACAAGGACAGCAACCAGGACAATTGCAGAATGCACCACCAGAAGGTAGGTCGTCACTTGGTTGGGGATTTGATATTAATAATCCCCTTACTGGTCAAGCTCAACCAAGTCAACCAAAAGGATTCTTCGCTGAGAATCCTAATTGGTGGGGAGGTTCATAATGGCAGAACAAAATCAAGGTCCAAACAAAGATGATATAGATCTTATTGAGCAGCTTCGTTATCTTTATAGCAACGCTAGAAATATTGTCAACAACCCTGGTATGAGTGCCACTATAGGAAACGATGGGTCGATAGCTACGAAGTATAAAGCTCCACAACAACAAATGGCTCAATCACTTGGAGCACTAGGTCAGGCAGATGAAACTCCATCATTAGCAGGAATTTTTGATCCTAATGTGATGAACCAGATTCTGGCCGGACAGCAAGAGCAACAGAAGTTTGCTGCAGATGTTCCATCAAAGATTGCACAGATGGGATATCAAGGTGCTCTGACTAGACAAGCTGATCGCGGACCGCAGGAGCAATTTCAGCGAATGACTATGCAGATGCTGTCGAAAGTGATGAGTGATGAAGCTATGATGGACAGAGTTATGAAGCAAATTAAAGGTAGAGAAGATGTAGCAGAGGTTAGAGCTAAAGCTCCACCTAGTATGGTCAAGGAGTGGCAAGAAGCTGTAGGAGGTGGCTATGAAGGGCCGCTTGAGGATTATGCAGCCATGAAGAGAATCCGTACTATATCAGATCCTACCTTAACAGAACAAAGGAGGCAAAAGATTGCTACTGAGAAAAGTCGAATTCAAATGGCACTAGAACAGGGTACTTCAGAATCTGTGGCACTTATATCACAAGGTAATAGTGAGCTCCCTAATAATAGTCCTTATGTGTGGCTAGTAGAAAAAAGACTTATTGGTGGAGAAATACCTAGAAAGTTTAGATTACCTTCTGGTGTGACAAAAGGAGATGTAGAGAAGGCGGCAAGAGAACGTGGTGTTCCTCTAGAAGAGTTCATGAGCGTTATACAAGATACGTTGGAGAGATATTAAAGATGGCAGATATTGGAGCTTTATATGATGAGGCTGTCAGTGATAGAGAGTCTACAGACATTGGTGATCTGTATGACAAAAGGATTAGTGGGCAACTTCCGAAGAAAGTAGGTGCCATTGATGAAGCTATTCGTGGTCTAGCTGCCTTTCCAGAAACTGCTGCTTCATTGGTAACTGGAGTAGGAGCATTTGGAGCAGGTGGATGGGCGGCTGCGGCTGGATTGCCTTTTGGAAAGTCCAAAGAATGGCAAGAGACAGTTTCAGAGGCATTAACCTATCGTCCGCAGTTTAGTGAGACCGCTGAGAAGTCTGTTGAGTTAGCTATGAGGCCGATAGAATTTGTACAAGAATCTGCTAAGTGGTGGGGAGATAAGACTTTTGAGTATACAGGTAGTCCAGAAGCTGCAGCATCAGTAGCGGCAGGGATAGAAGCTGTTACATTGCTGTTGGGTCCGAAACTGGCAGGCAAAACTGTTGGCATGCTAGGTACCAAGTTGAAGGGTGCTGTAAGAAGGCTGAAGAAAACTGGTGACATGACTGAAGTTAACAAAGTATTGAAGGACATTGTAGCTGCTGATAAAAAGGGAGTTATTCCGCCAGAACGTAGACTAATGATGCCTCCGCCAGATCCTGTAGTTGGCAAAGCTATTGGTGAGCCAGGTGCGATGGTTACTAGGCCACCAAAAACGGAGTTATTGGAAGCACCAGAACCTACGAGGACAGTTGACATAAGTGAGGGAATATCTGAACCAATACGAAGACAGCCGATAGAACTTGACGTAGGCCCGGAGGCTAAACTACTTGGGCAGAGAAGAGTAGTTGATATAAACGAACCTATACCTGATCCAACACTAGGACCTCCAAGACCGATTGAAGTTGGTATGCCAAAGGCTGAAATTATAAGGCCAAGAGAAGGTATTGTTCCAGAGGTTTCACTTAATACTGAGATGAGAGTTAATGACATAGCTGCAAGGACCAGAGACTGGCTTGAAGGTACGAGAGAGATTGATATAGCCAGGACAGAGGCAGATGCGTTGAAGTTATATAAGGACTTAAGTGCGCGACAGGAAGTAGGAGGTGCAGACTTTGTAGGCTTTGGTCAGGTAGAGCAGCTGTTAGGTGCCATTAGGAAAGTTAGAAAACAAGGGCCAAGGCCCAGAGTAGTAGAGCCGGAACTACGTTCAAAAATTGATCAAAGTGTGGCAACAGAAATCCCTTCTAAAACTCCAGAAATCCAGTCTCAATCGAATTACTTAAGAGCAATCCATAAACGTGTCGTTGAAGTTGTCGGTACGAATAATCCCCAAAAGGTTGTTAACTTTTATATAAGGAAATACAATATAAAGAGACCTATCAAATTGACCATTTTGGGCAGACCGAAGGGACAGGACCCACTATTACCAGGAAGAGCAGCGTCGGTGATGCACACGCCCAAAGACCATCAAATAGGAATTCTTTTGGACAAAGGAGACAGCAGAATTCTTGGAGTACTCCGTCATGAGATAGAGCATATAAGAGACATCGAGTCCGGACGCCCACGGGGAAAGCGGCATCATATAGACTATGAAGACTTTGACACAGAGTTTGGACAGAGAGTCTCTCCTGCACTAGAAATCCCTTCCAAAGCCTCAACTATAATGACTAAAGAAGAACGTCTGGCCAGATTGAAAGCTCGTCGGCGTGGAGTAGTTGACGTCACCAGAGATGTTAATGACGCTCTTGGAGAGAAGGGAATTATAGGTCGACAAGACTTGACAGCCAAACAAGTTGAGGCAATAAACAGATTGAAACTAGATGCAGAAGAATTGGGGAAGACTGTCAAGGAATACTTAAGGGATATGAAGTTCTCATCTAGTGATATTATCAGATTAACTAGAATAATGGGAGAATCAGATATACGCAAGATAAGCGGAGTTATTCCAACTGCAGATGCTGAGTCTTCAATTATCCATAAGCGGTCGTTTAACAAAGATGGAGTCCAGATTGAGGGACCAGCACTTACAATGACCGATCTGGAAATTGCCATGAAGGTGAAGGACATAAAGCGGAAGCCACTCGGTGGAGTACTGGAGAATCCTATTAGAACATTTGAAGAAGCTGGATTGAAAGAAGCTATCCAACATCCTTGGAGAGCGGCAGAAGCTAATGCGGCACGAATGACTGAAGTAGGAAGGAAGGGAAGTGCTAAGGTTCGTAAGAGAGTCTCATGGAAGGAAAGGATGCGAATAGGTTCATATGCTATTGGACTGCAAAAGCATGGTAGTAAAATACTAAAGCATATGAAGGCAAAAGAGGTCAAGGAAATTAATCCTAATGAGGCTATGGCCCATGAATGGCTGAGAGATGAGTTTGATGTACTTCACGAGAGAATCAACCAAACAAGGATAAGAAATGGACTGGAACCAATAGGTTATATAGACAATTACTTTACATTTGCCAGGACTTTTAGCTTGTTGGAAAGACTAGGAATAAAGCACAATCCAGTGTTTGACAATGCTGCAGAGATAATGAATAAGTATAATGAAGGGATGAAATCGACCGCGTTGGCAGCTACCAAAACCAGGAAGGGTGGAAAGTACAAGGCTGAATTAGATCCATTCAAACTGTACGATGACTATATGGCTAATGCTAACAGACATATTGAGATAACTCCAGTGTTAGCATATGCCAGGGAACTAATGGGAGACATAAAGAATCCTAAGACTGGTAAGATCTTTAACATGGCTAAGCAGAATCCAAATACAGCAGTTTTTCTGGATAAGTGGATTAACTATGTAGCGGGCCAGCCTGTGTGGGAGCTTCCATCATTAGCTGACTGGGCTGTTAGGACATTGAACAGAAATTCTGTGTTCGCAATTATTGGAGGAAATGTAAGAACTGCTGGCATTCAGGTAAGTGCATTAAGAAATACCATTCCCGAAGTAGGCTTTGGCAATGCGGGATTAGGAGTAATAGATTTGTTCAATCCTGCTAAGCATCATCAGGCATGGAGGAAGTCCAATGTGCTGGTCACTCGTAAGTTTGATGCCATAGTAGAAGATGCCATGAGAACTATAAAGAGTGGCAAAATTGGAAGTCTGCAGAGAGCGGTAGGTCAAGCAAGCTTGTGGCCATTAAAGTTGTTAGATCTTAGAACCGCCGAAGCTTCTTGGAATGCAGCTTATCGACAAGCAAAGAAAGCTGGACTGGCAGAGAAGAAAGCAATCAACTATGCTGACGATGTAGTTGTAAGAACCCAAGGATCAGCGATGAGAGGTGATCTGTCTCCAATTCAACGATCAGCTATTGGTAGAATGGTCTCTATGTTTCAGACCTTTGTCATTAACGACTGGGGATTTTTGACTAAGGATGTTTTAGGGAGAGGAGCGAAGTATAGACCTAAAGAATTGGATGTAAGTCATAAGACAGTTAAGAAAGTGCTAAGATATATAACAGCTACTACACTATTTAATATGTTTTATGAAGATATACTGCAGATGAACTCCCCATTTCCTACTCCTATTCGAGCTTACATGAGAGCACAAGAAGAAGGAAAGACTATACCTGAAACTATTATGGCAATAGCAGCAGAATTGGCTGAGCCGATACCACTGCTAGGTGGAAGTTTAAGATATGGTGTTGAGCCTGGTGGGCCTGCACTTGGTTTAGCAAATGATATTTTCCAAGCACTTCATGGAAAGCCTGGAAGTAAACCTTATGAGGAGCTAGTTGGAAGATTGTTTGGAGTTCCTGCCACTGCTCAGATTATGAAAATGAAGCGAGCAGAGAAGCGTGGTGAAAGTCTATATGGTCAGATAGTTGGATCGTATACTAGGAAGAAAAGCTCTGGTATACCTACACTGCCAAGTTTACCAGGTCTACCAAAGCTTCCATAATTTACTAGTTAGTCCTTGTCCTTGTCGATGTAAGTCAATAACCAATCTCCATCCTTACGGGTCTGTCTTACACTTCCCATTGAGATCAAGGTTCCAATAATTGCTTCCATTTCTATCTTACCAGCGTCACGATGGAAGCGACGCATCAACTGGGTCATGGTCATCTGATCATTGGCCGCGATTTCATTCCAGACCTTCGACAATGTATCTGCCTGTTGTGACTTGCCAACACCGCTGAAAGTAGCAGGCATTTTCTTCTCTGTCAAAGCAAGAATGTCCAACGCCTTTGTAAGATCTTCCTTAGTAACTATCATATCATCTGTTCGTGAAGCATTGATTATCATAGATAATTTAAGTGCATGATTACCTCGACGTTCAAAGTAACCCGCAAAGCGGTCGTCTTCAAAAGGATGGTTATCGTCAGCTGCAGTATACCAAGGTACCCATACATCTAGGAGATCTGCACTGGCAACGAACTCGCCTTGAAGCATGAAGATTTGTTCTAGATCACGTTCTAGTTGTTTTTCCAGTTCACGCTCACGAGATGTTTTTATAGGCACTGCCACGACTTTACCTTTCTTAGGTTCATAAATGAAGATGATTCGTGAGGTCAGGCCGCCACCGATTGCATCCATAGGCATCGCAGTAGCAATGAGAGAAGGAGTTGTAGCACCGAACATATTAACCCAGACACCTTCAATCCTGTCAGTTCCCTGAGTTTTTGTGCGATAGGTCCAATAGTCATCACAGTCGTACCAGTCGGTTAGGTCAGACATTAGTTGCTGATTTTGGTAGCCGAGGAATACTGTAAGTTCCTTAGAGAAAATTGTCAGAGAACAATATATTTTAGTAGCACCAGTTGAAGGATCAATAGTGGAGCCCTTAGCGCCAGCTAGTTCGCGGATTAGGGCTTCACGAGTGATAGCCTCAGCAGTCATGTGAATGCCTAGATTACGGAGTAGTTTCTGGCCAGGTCCCATAGCAGTACCTTTGCGAGCCTTACCAGTGGGGCCTACCAGGACGATGTAGAAGTTAGGATAAAAGGTCAGATGTCCCCACGGGAGTCTGCATTTACGTTGAAGACAGGCGGCAATACAACTTATAGCTGTCCATAAGCGGTAAGTGTAGGGAGGTTCGGAATTGTCGGTGTATTCCAAGTAGGAGTCGATCCAGTCGGGGAGGATTCTAGCCATCAAACGTCTTTCCACATTTGGGGCATAACGGTTTGTTAAGTGAACTACATTTTATCCACTGTCCCGGACTAGAAACCCAACCACACTCATGTTTGTAAGGTATAAAAGGTAGTGGTTTGGATACATTACATGAGCCCTCCCTTTTTATTGCAAAGATATATCTATGTAAATCACCAACTCCCCAAGCCGATCTTCTGGCTCTGACAAGTAGCGTTCTTTCATGATCAAGGTCAAACTTTGCATCAATTAGGTCTCTTATATTTATCATATATGGATCAACTACTAGAATAGATGTTTTGCTAAGATCTATTGCTATATACCTAGTATATGTTTTTTCTTCTAGTTCCTCAAAGTCAAAGCACTCATTGATTGATCTCGTTGTCATTGTTACTCCCTCCCTTTGTTCAATAATTGATCATAGTTTTGTTCCAACCACTCAGCAAGCATTCGGTCGTTTGAAGGCCAATACTTATGACTAAGCTCGTTGACCTCTCCCATGTTTAGACCAACAGATAGATCCACAGGGACGACGAACTCACGACCATGCCACTCAAGAGGAGTTTCCAGCATAGCCTTGATTGAGTTAAGCATCATGGCGACAGAGTACCAAGTAGTTGTTAATGGAATCTGGAATCCCACACTGTCATGAACCTGAGTTAGAAGTTCAATAGGACCGAACAGGTCTTGATTATAATAGATATAATTAACTCCTCTCTCATTGATAATATCTCCACAAGTTCCTTGAGGGATACAGGAATAAGCTTCCTTGAATAGCTTATCTTCCCAGCGTCCCATGAACTTCGTTCGCCTGCCCATCAAGTTGGTAAGAATTCTATTCTTGGCCAGCTGCTTTCTAACCATGTTATGAAAGCCTTGACGAACACCTGGATATGCATTGTGATATTTCTCGATTATATACTTGGACTGTGGCTCAGGAAGTTCATATTCAAGTGCAAATGATTTATAGCCTATATCATAGTTAAGTTTATGATTTGCTCCCTTACCCCAGAAGCGTTCTGAGTGCATACCATCACCTAAAGTTGAGGAACCATCTTCACGGGAAACATCGGTTATGGGTTTCTCGAAAATTAAACTGGCAGTTAGTGAGTGGACATCAGTACCAGACTCGAATGCTTCTATCATTTGTGGGACTGGACCTACGTAGGCAACGATTCGATTCTCGAATTGGCTAAGGTCGAAGGAATAGTAGAGATACCCATCATCGGCGATAAGGTACTTGAGCATGGAGTGTGGCCAGTTCTGGAGATTGGTTCCAGTTCCAAAGATATTCTTCGAAGACGAGATGCGTGAGTAGTGAGTACCGACAGGGTTGTATGAACATCTAATACGTCCGTCTGGATCGACGTGAGAAGGGTCAAGATAGTTTGATCGTTCTTTATTTGTCCGCCGCATCTTCTGGATGATTGAAGCCTCTCGAAAGCCTCTTCGAGCAAGTCGCTTAAGTGCGTCGTCGTTCGTCGTAGGCTTACCACTCTTTCGATAAGGTTTAATACCTTTGTCAAGGTAAAAATATTCCTTGAGTTGTTTCGGTGAGTTTGGATTAAGTACTTTACCAGCCACATGATTTAGTTCCTCCTGTAATTCTTTAAGTTTTTCGTCAGCATGGGCGTACCCGTTTTTCATTCCCACAATATCGCACTTTATTCCTCTCTCCTGCATATAAGCAAGAGGCTCAATTAGTCCTTTCTGGCGTTCATAGGTTTTGAGATTGCCTTGAGCAGTTAGCTCCTCGAGTTGCTTTGGAAAGGCAATAGCGCAGGCAATAGAATCGCGGGCGTTGTACTGCCATAAAGTTTCCCATGCACCACCAACCTTGAACCACTTTTTACCTTCGGCTTTGTAGTATGGAAGATCAGTGTAAATTGAGGTGATAAAATCAAGACCTTTGGGATAATCTGGCGATATAATCTGCTGGGCAATCATAGTATCATCAAGGTTAACTGTTTTGATTCCATAATAGCGCAGTAATAAATGAGTATCGAATAAGATGTTCTGGCCGCGCTTCTTGATTTTAGGATTCTCCAATATACTGGCAATTTCCAGCCAGACTTCGGCCTCCTGATCGACGGTTAAGTAGTCACCCTTTGAGTGAACGAAAGGAATAGACATGGCGAAGGAAGGACTGTAAGTAAATGAAATGCAAGAGATTTGTTCATTATAAAGTTCAATGTCGAAGTCAATCGTTATATTCTTTAGTCCCCATTCTTTACATGAATGAAGGAAGCTCAGAATATCATAGAATGATGGACCAGTTATATAGTCACGATCAATTAGACCACTTTCAGGATATGATGAATGTTGCTTTGCACGATTAAGATCATGAACTATTAGGTATTTGTTTAGGTAGACATTCTTTGGCGGGAGCACAGTTGCAGGGTGAATAACTGGAATAATCTTGCGACCTGGCAGAAGTGTGGATTCAAGGACAGAACCTCGCCACTTGGTTATGCCAGTCCGTGAAGTAAGAGCGAATAGAGCGACGTTTCCGACAGCTACGATTACATTAGATTTTACACCTTCCAATTCAGTCTTCAGCTCGTCAATATAGTGCTGGCCGAAGGGTAGAATGGATTGACCTTTACTTGCCAGGTTTATATAACTGCTGATATGCTTGTCAAGGTCCTTAATGACATTAGTGAAATAACATTCAGTTCTGGCAATTCCGACAGCGTTGAGACATTCGATTAGAACGTGCCCAGAAGGACCAACAAAAGGCTTGCGACTTAATACCTCTTGCCTGCCAGGCTGTTCACCAACGAGAGCAATTAGAGCGTCTTTGGGACCAGAAGGTGGGACATAAGAATGGGGTTTTTCAGTCATCTAATTTCTCCCTTAATGATTCAGGTTTTACCATCTCGGTAATGGTTGATCTTACCATTTCACTATAGAAGACTTTATAACTTACTGTCTTGATCACCCAATAGCATCCATATAGCATAAATACTGTAATTACACATACTGCAATATAACCGAATAATTTAGTCATTTTCTCTCCTTCTTGCAATCTAAAGGCAATACATCCCATATATATTTACAGTTATAGCACGTAAGCTCTACACTATCCACTATTGGTAGATATTTCATAGCAAAAGATCGTTCACCACACTTAGGACACTTCTGGTTTCTTTTTAGTTTCTTCATTTTTTTCCTCCTCTTCACTTGGGTCAAGTTCTTCTCCACACGCCTCACAGATGTAGTTATTACATCTCGGACATAAGTTCCAAAAGTTACAGTTAGGACAGTGCATAATAATTCCTTTGATTAGTAGTCAATGTCATCAAAAATGATAGGGATTAACTCTTTACATTTCTCATGGAGTGGAATCATAACCTCTCTCATCTGTGGATGGGCAGCCTTTGAGCAGCGAAGACGAAAGATATGACGCCACTCACGAAAATTTGCAGTTACAATAATCTCAGTTTTTGTAGAGTTTGGAAGAACTGATCGGGCTTGCTGAGGAGACCAGCCTTTGTCAAGTAGCTCTATATAATGTACTTCGGACCATACTATAGCATTGAACCAATCCCAAGTAGGATCCGAGGCATCTGTAGGGTAGTCTCTGGTATCATATTCCCCTGGCTTGTAATAATCTACCCAAGGAGGAATAATAAAAGTAACTCCTCCTTTATAGTTACAGTATCTTGTAGATTCTTGAGAGTATGCAGCCAGTCGATGACGCACAAGTTCATGTGATACTCCACGATCACAGATGAATTTCACTGTCATGGCAGAGTGTTCAATAACAGATTCGTGTCCTCGTTTGAGAATAGACTTTACAAATCTTCCCACTGTATCCTCAGTCATGACATCTTCAGATTTATAACAGATTCTACCAGCCACCTCAATGTCATGCAGTGGTGATGAGTTTCCCTCAAATGCCATTATTCTCCTAATTTCGAAACTAGGTTTTACTAATATCATGTTCTTAATTCCTCCTTTGTTCAAAAAATGATCATAGTTACATAGACATACACCTAATGTTAAATGCATCTTTGAATTGTTGACTCAGATCGAATCCGACTGGATGCATTTTCAACTGGTGAGCAGCAACGAGAGTATTGCCACTTCCAGCGAATGGCACAAGGACTGTGGAATTCTCAAACGCAAAAGTCGATAAAATGTCGAGCATCAAATCAAGTGGACGCTCAGTAGGGTGGATTTTCTTTTGTGGCGGGACTGGACGGTAGGGGAATGAATTAGTTGATCCAGGCTTAGCTAACGGTGGGTTTCCTTTACGAGCCCAGAAGAACATTTCATACGAGTTGGCAAGGTGAGTCTGGGGATGCATAGTCTGACCAGTTATGTGGTCAACTACTAATTTATCATCCTCTTCACCTTTGACCCAGATAGCTGGCATACGATTTAGATTGAAGCCTACATCGATTAGTAATTCAAACATAACTGTGAACCAAGGTTCAGGAGCAAACCAAAGTAAGAGCCATGAGTTTTCTGCCATAACGTGATATGTTTCGCATAACACTTCGTGAATGAAGTTTATATAGTCAGATTCCCTAATTTCATTATAACCTTCCTTACCATAGTCATACTTCGAGATTCCATCCTCTTTCTTCATTTTACCAAGATCAATCGAGTAGGGAGGATCAATTTCTACAAGATTGAACATTCCAGCCTCGAGATCTTTCACAGCCTCCAGATAATCACGGACAATGTAGGAATCCATTAACCGCTTTCTTGCAGCGTTTTGCCCACCAGTGGAAATGACATCTTCCGCACGCTTCGAAAGTTCCTGGCGAATGAAGGCCTCCTCGACCTTGCTCATCAACTTAACAGCATCACTTTTGTTCTTGCATTTGTCCCACTCCAATTCTGGCATCTCCTTCATAGTTTCTGCAAGCTTAATATCCATCGAGATGCCACCAATACTTTTGCCCATCAGACTTGCAGTGTCTCTCATACTCCAACCTGTAGCATCTTCTGCCGTAGAAAACTTCTGGCCATGAATCTGTTGCTGAAGATCGTTTATTTCTTTCTGGAGATTTACTTTTTCCCACCACTCAAGATCTTTTCGTTGGATGTTTTCTTCAAGTTCGATTGAACGAAGTTCTAGCTCGGTTAGTTCTCGCTCATAGATTCGAACTGGAATCTCTGTGATACCTGCCAATTCAGCTGCGACGATTCTTCGTCCGCCAGCGAGGAGATGGTAGACATTTTCCGGCCCTGAGGACACCGCGATTGGAGTAATAATTCCTTTGCTTTTCATGGATTCTGCAAGTCCTTTGATATCACCAAGTTCCTCACGAAAGCGTTTACCTATCAAGATGGAAGTAATAGGTATTGTGGTTAGTTTCATATCAATTCCTCCAGAATAGTCTTCAAACATTTCGGGCAGAGATCTACATTAGCAG
>Ga0114923_10001595_pt1 | contig 15674 bp, 16 predicted proteins | sample SumtaG_FD_89578 | JGI IMG/M metagenome (GOLD analysis project Ga0114923, IMG submission 89578) | Deep subsurface microbial communities from Indian Ocean to uncover new lineages of life (NeLLi) - Sumatra_00157 metaG | ecosystem: Environmental > Aquatic > Marine > Oceanic > Sediment | place: near...
AGAGGACGGTGGCTGGGCTGAATTACTGCGGAGCTTTGGGATGCAGACGTCGGCTGGAATTAAGTATGGTGTCCCCGGAATTAACCTCGGAATTAACCTAAGATACTAGCCCAGGAGCGAATCCCCGGAAGCTGGAGGTCAATAAATGTTCATTTGAGCCGAGATTCTGCCTCAAAAATCCACCGACGCAGGAGATGCATTCCTTTATCACGATCTATCAGTTCGGCCAGGAAGCGGCGAAAGCCGTCCTTCAGCTCGTATCTGGGGATGCTGTGGAGACGGTTGGGATCGGCAGGTAGGCCGTAGTTCTCCGGTTCGACTCCCATAGACTTGGCCCTGTGTATCAGCCAGTCCTCCAACTTCGGACAGACGAGGATAAGCCTCTGGCCGCCTTTGCCTTGACGGGTGAGCAGGCGAAGCCCTTCGGTGGTCTGTACCTCTTCCTGGTAGTTATTCAAGTCTCGCGGTTGGGCGCTGGCAGGATCTTCGTCCACGATACCTGTAGCGCCGGGAAGTTCCTTTAGCCGATTGATTACCTCGCCCTTGCCCCCTTCGTGACGTAACTGCTTTTTGGATACTCCCAGGGCACGAAGTAGCGCCGCGTCCGGATAACATTCCACCAGTATCCTCATTCCTCTGCCTCGATGAAACAATCCAGGTTGAAAAAGGGATCAGCCTCCATCAACTCCGAAAGCTGATTTGCGGTCAAGGGCTTGACCCGCGTCTGGAAGTCCTTGAAGTGGGTGATGAAGACCTGGACGTCTTCCTTGCGAGCCTTCTCGATGATGGCCGAGAGCAGGTATGGATTGTGCGTGGCAATGAAGAACTGGTTGGTCTGGTCCAGGGCGATCCGCTCCCCGAGGTACTTGGTATAGTACGGAAAGGCATTGGACTCTGGCTCCTCGAAGACAAGTACGGAATCCTTGTTGGAGGCGATGGCCACCGTGTAAAAGATGATCCGACGGAGTGTATCTGATGTCAGTGTATAGGGATAATTGAAGACCAAGCCATTGACTTCTTTCTGAAGCTCAAAGACTCCTTCATGCCGCCTCATGACTACTTTGAGTCCGTACTTGCGATAGAACTCCACCATGGTATCTCGGAGAGTCTCTGAACCGGAGACAACTGAAAAGAGGTTCCTTCCATTCGGTGGTTGTAAGCTACCCGGTTCTTTTCTAGGGTATTTCGCTAGATTCTTGAAGCGGAAAAACTTGATGTTTCTGGTCTGGCCGAATGTCGTGGACCTTTTGGACTGTCCATTTTCATTGACCTTTCTGATAGGTGTGTTGCTCTCCCAAGGGTAGAAATCATAGGAATCCCCCGTGAATGTGACTCTGATACCCGTAGGATCAATTTCCTTCGTCGAAATCCTGATTTCCACGGATTGATCAGCTACCAATCCATCGTAGAATAGGTATTGCATCAACTCAAAGCGAACATAATTACTAAGAGGTTCTTGTCCCGACTGACCACACCAAGACAATAGTGCCAGCGCCTCCAGGATGTTGGACTTGCCTGTGTTGGGCTCGCCTATGAACAGATTGACCTTCTTACACTCGATATCCAACTGACGAACCGATTTGAAGTTTGATACGCTTAGCTTTGTAATCATAACAACATTTCCAATTGGATCTTCATGCAACGTTGACTATTGAGCAATTTTTCCACTGATAATAACAATTGTAGCAAAGGCGGTGTGAGAACCAAGAGAAAAAGCAGGGAATAATGGGGTTAGGAGAATAATGGGGTTACATCTTTTTGACAACTTATTTCTGTATTTTATTGGGAATGTTGACTTATATCTATCAAGGCTGTTGCTGGAAAGTAAAAAATTTTTATTGGTGAAATCAGGGGGCACCTTACTTATTTCTCCCTTTCACTGGGGGAATTAAAGGTGTACGCTTGTCCCATAGGGAGTACATTTTTCGATGAGTTGTGCCAAAAAATTAGAAAAAAGTGGCTTTTCGACATATTGTTTCGACTTCGTTTGCGTTTCTTGTGAGAAAACTCGCTGATTCAGCCAGAATATTGTTAAAATGCGATGAAATTACATTATTATGAGGCTTGAAGGCCGCAGAAGTCTTTCAGTAAAGTGTATATGGGAAATCCCGTCTAAAGGAGACGCATGCTTCAGAATGTAAAAATCCGACCAGAGCAGCCGGGCGACGTCGAGGCAATTTCCCAGATCACGGAATTGGCGTTTCGCTCCTGCCCATATGGCAACCACACCGAGCAATTCATTATTGAGGAGCTTCGTCGGAGTAACGCTCTTTCCATATCGCTGGTAGCAGAGGTTGATAAGCAGATTGTAGGGCATATTGCATTTTCCCCCGTGGAAATCTCAGACGGATCGAAGAACTTGTATGCCCTTGGCCCGGTTTCCGTCATGCCAAAGTTCCAAGGGCAAGGCATAGGCAAAGCTATCATTAATGCTGGATTGGACGCACTTCGCACCTTGGAAGCAGAGGGGTGCGTGTTAGTGGGAGAACCTGACTTTTACGCACGTTTTGGCTTTCGAAATTGCCCGAATCTCACATTTGATGGTGTCCCTCAAGAGTATATTCAATCTCTCAACTTTGGTAAACACTCAGCGAAGGGAAAGGTTACACACCATGCCGCCTTCAGCGCTAAGGGCTAACAAACCATTCAAGCAGATACTACAAAACAGCATAACTTAACTTTTATATTATGATAAGTCTATATCAAATCTTTTAGGTGACGTCTCAGATAATAATGGCATTGTGACAGTACCAGCGCACCTGCCATTATGGTAATAAAGACATCAGGTGAGACCTCATTTATCACGACGGCCAGGGTTGTACCTGCTGCGGGAGGGTGTTCGACGTCCAAAGCTACCATAACGAACATGGCAATTCCAACAGCGAGGGGATACTCAAGGTAATGTGGGAGGGGGATGAAGTAAAATATAGTTCCCAGGACTAAGCCAACCAGATGACCGCCAATGACATTTCTTGTTTGCGCAGAGGCGGCGGTGGGCATTGCGAATACGATAAAAGCGGTGGCACCCATCGCACTAATTACGACCATTTTGTCCTTGCCGAGAGCCAGGACGAGGATAAACAGAGCGACGGCAGCCAAAAAGCTTTGCCAGAGGTAATATACCCAAAGCTTTTTGAATTTATCCACAACTTGTGTTTGTGTTCCCAGCTTCATATTCAGCGGCTCGGTCGCAATTTTCGGCACGGGACAAAATAGGGTCCCTTTAATAAGCGGCGCCCCAGGTTGCAATCAAAAAAAGTGGCGAGGGATGGGCAACTTAAAGGGTGCTAAGTTTACACACTTCCTCGCCGAGTTTATAAAATCCCTTCGGGCCCTTAGTTAAACCCTCCGTGGTCGGCCTTGTGATCCAACACTTTCTGTTTTAAAGTTTTTATATACCAAAGTTTACGATGTTTTCTGCGGCTTCCCGGACGTTTTCCGTACTGTCAAGCTGACCGGACAACAAAAGCTCTCGTGCCCGCTGGACGGCCTGGGTGTCCGTTTGTGGGCTCTGCATCGCATTGTCAATGAGAGAAGCATAATTGACCTCCACAGACACATCCGCATCGTTATTTGGAAGAGCCCCCGCAGAGTTTGGCGGCCTGGATGATGATTTTTCCAAGAAATCTCGAATTTGATTGGTATCTACTTCATCTATCATTGCACTACAGCTCTCTTCATAATTCTTAATCTACGATTCTTTTCGCATATTTTTGATAAAACTTTAGAATTTTTTGTCGAATTCTCATTTTTTTCTAAAGTCAACGTCCCTTTTTGACGAAGTTATATATTTGCGTGCTTGCAACTTTCCTCTCGAGTTAGCTCCCAAACGCGTTTTTTGCATCTTTGGCCCCAGCTATAGAGTTTCAGCTACTTCATAACTTACAAACTTGATAAACTCAAGCGAACTGATTGCCACCAACTGTTCACGCAAAGACGCAAAACCCGAGCGTTTCTGGGCTTTAAAATAGCTTTTTATGCGAGATTCAGTTGTTTTATCGGCGTTGTCCCAAACCTGCTCAAGAGCCCATAGCAACTGCCCGTCTCTCAGATCCAAAAGCTTCAAGCGGAGACCAACAGCCATATGAGGATAAGGCCTGAATTCGGTAATAGTTCCGATCAATATTCCATCGCACTTTAACGTCTCACGGATTGCCATTATCTGATCAAGGGTGTATGTTGAGTCAAAATCCAACTGCAAACTCCGCCACGAAGTATCGCGCTGGCCAACAACAGTTAAGCCGAAAACTTGCTTCTTTTGCAATGCCTGGAAAAGCGCTTCGGTGATATCGGTGGAGATTTGGGGATAACTCGAATCGTTGTTCAACTCAACAATAGCAACCCTCCCAATCGTAGCTAAACGCTTATCCGGATTCAGATAATAGTAGTCCGCTGCAGGAGCAGAATCTCCAAAAACACCGTAGATAGTACAGCCTGATGAAAGGACTGCCAGTAATAATAACAATTTCGTCGTGCGTTGTGCGTATCGAGTATTGCGTAAAATATGCGATATGCGCAATACGATACCGATAGGTCCGCTTCTGTCCGGCGGAGACGCAATACGATATCCGCCCGCGGCGGACTTGCGTCCGGCGGATATGCAATACGATAATAGCGTTCTTGAACTATCCATTCCATTCACCTTAACTTGGGGTTTCCTACGGTTCAGACTGGCCGGGCTTAATTGGCGATACGGTGTATGAGCTTGTATCTTTGACCTGACCTGATTCTGCCTTGGCCTCTCCGCCAAGAATCTTGAGTATTCTAAGCAGTGCTCTGAGCTGTTCTGTTTCGGCGTCACGTATCTCATCACGAAAACCCAGGATATCGGTTTTCCAATTATTCAACTCAATACGCATCTCAATCAGAACGTCATTTGCCTCAGTTAGCTCCTTTTGCGTCTGCTGCAATTGAGCCTCAAGAGCAGCGAACTGGTCTTCAAACTGCTGATTCCTGGTGGAAAGGTCATGGTTTTGCTGCCGTAGTACAGCCGCTTCTTCAGAGAGTTGCGTGTGTTTCGTCGACAATTCCATCGCGGACTGTACCACGCTTGGGCCTTGTGGTGCAGATTCCTGGAACCTTTTTGCAACAGAATCGCTCGGCAACTGTTTGACCTTTTGCTGCGGTGGTTGAACAGAGCCGGGCTGAACAGAGATCCTTCCCGGTTCTTTAATAAGCGTGCAGCTCGATGGCAGAAGTATTGATATTAGTGAAATTAGTAAAATGATGGTTTTTTGGTTACTTTGCATTGTACTTTTCTCCATTTATTTCGCTTGGTCAGGTACCTTGTTAGATGTTTCAAGCGTGCCGTTTTGCGTTTGGGAACCCTCCGGAGCCTGGGCACCGCCATATTCACATCTTAAATACGTTCCTGTACCACAGGAACAGATTACCTCTATAACAGCGAATTCGGGATGGTTTTCCACAATACGCGCCTGTGGCGCAGCCGATGCTGCACTTATCTGTTTTGGTCTATCTTTGGCGGACCCGGCCTGCGTCAGATCAAGATTGAATTGGCCTTCAAGTTTAACATCGTCACTCTTTAGAATCCGTTTTGTTGTTTTTGACATTTATTATCCTAACCCTTTTAATTGATTATTGCTCATTTTTATGTCTTTTCCAGCCATCACTTATCAATTTTAGTCAAGCACAGTAATCAATCCCGATACTATCGGGATTCCGGCCATTTTCGTCATCAGCCCGCCCCTGTGACGGATTGCCCAGGTCCTGTTCGTCAACTGACTCGTTCTGTTCGTCTTCGGCGGATTCGTCCTTTTCCTTATTCTCCCCGGGTAATTGCTGCCTGCGCTTCCTCTCTTCACGGCCTTTCACAGGAGTTAAGCCCGCAATATTTTGTAAACCGTCTACCGGCTTTATTGTATTGGAATCATAATCGGCCATCTTTCCATTGCCTCAATTTTACAGACAAGTTAAATAAAGCACTTGCGTGCAGTTGGCTGACACGGGACTCGGTAATTTTGAAGATCTCAGCAATCTGTTTCATCGTCAGGTGCTGTTGGTAATAAAGCAGAACAATTCGCCGCTGCCTCTCAGACAACTGCTGTATCGCCCCGGCTAACTTCTCTATAAGCTCTGCTCGTTCGATCTGCTCGTCAGGGGTGGTCGTCTGGGCCGCCGCCAAAAGATTACTCAGGGCAGGCGAATCCTCTCCAAAACCATCGAGTGAGACAAAATGTGCTGCACGGGCACTTTCGAACATTTCACAAAGCTCATCAACGGTCATTCCAAGTTTTTTGGCTAATTCGGCATCGGTGGGGGCGATGCCTGTCTGCTCGGTGATCTTCCGGCTGAGCTGCACGGCATCGCGAATCTGCTTGTTGAGATTTGCAGGCACAAAAGACCAGCCTCTCAGCTCATCGAGAATAGCTCCTTTGATCCTGATATAGGCATAGGTTTTGAACCCAGCCTGGTAAGATGTATCGAAATTGTGGGCGGCCCTGACCAGCCCAACAGTTCCTGCCGAGACCATGTCTTCAAACGATAACGGAGGTTTCAGATACGTTACCACCTGCCTGACTATCTTGTGAACCATAGGCAAAAACTCGGCTATCTGTTCGTTTTCGATTCCGACTCTGGCGGACGTTTTCTGGCCAGAGTATGCGCGCAGGGCAACGCTATTTGGATGCTTTCGGCAGTCTTTGAGGGTTCCCACAGCCGATTCATCGGCTTTGGGGTCTCTAACAAGCTGATCTTCACAGATGTTTTCAGGCTTTACCGCCACTGTCCTTTCCCTCTTGTCTATCCATCCGGTTTGTAATCATCGCACTTATCAAAATAGCATTTATTGCTTTTACAGCCCAAGTTCCTGCTATATACGCAAGCGCCGCCCCCAGCAGGGCCCTCTTACAACAAGTAAACGGCGAAAGACCACTAATCCAGCCGATTAAGCTCAAGCCGAAAAAACATATCACGGCAATGCTGACTGCAATTGACCGAACGTGTAACGGCATAATTCGTATCCCGTATTTCGTGCCCCGTGCCCCGTGACGCGTATGCCGAACGACTGGCAAGTCACGAGTAACGAGCGACAAATCACATTATCATTTTGTCTCCCCTGCGAAAGCAGGGGCAAGCTGTTCTTGTCCTTCGGGCGTTGTCGGCTCAGTTTGTTGGATGGATATGGTTTCTATTGGTTCCACTTCGGTTCCAAGCACGATTTCGTCATAAGCTACGACCGGCAACAGCGAGACTGTTCGTGATAACAGCGCCGCCAGCGATGAGCGTAACCTTGAATCACACAGCAAAACCACCTTGTCCTTGCCTGTGTCCATTGCTGTCTTCCAAGCCTGTGCGGCTTTTCTACTTAGATCCATTGCCGTCTCGGTCGGTAAAGCCATGTTTATTTCATCCGCTTCCTGTCGCAACGTTGAGGCCATCTGATGTTCGAGTGCAGGGTCCAGCGTTATAGCCAAAATTTTACCGGTCTCGCTCTTATACTGCTCGGTAATAGTTCTGCTGAGGTGTTTACGAACCATTTCCGTTAAAGCAGCAGTGTTTTTGGTTTTTGAAGCGTATTCTCCCAGCGATTCAAGAATGGTAGTTAACTCACGAATCGGTATTCCATCTCTTAAAAGGCCTTTAAGCACACGTTGAAGCAGGCCGATAGTCACTCCTCTATCGGGGCCAACAACTTCCCCGACCAGCGACGGTTGAGTTTTGCGCAGTCTATCAACGAGAAGCTGCACATCTTCACGGGTCAGCAATTCGTCAGCGTGCTCCCGCAGTGTCTCGGATAGATGCGTAATAAAGACCGATTCAGGGTCGATTACAGTATATCCACTTAATTCGGCTTTTTCCTTGTTGGCTGGTATAACCCACAAAGCCGGCAGTCCATAAACAGGTTCGGCAGTTTCTATGCCCTCCACTTTGGTTTGGACAGCACCTGCATCCATAGCGAGGAACATATCAGGCTCCAACCGCCCCTTTGCCACCGGCATCTCTGCGATTCGAATCTCGTAAGCAGTCGGCTCGAGATTAATATTGTCCCGCAGCCGAACCAGAGGTATAATAATACCGATCTGCTGGGCGAATTTTCTGCGCAAAGCCCCGATGCGATCAAAGATAGCACTGTTTTTACGCGGGTCCACCATACTAATCAGTCGCACGCCGACCTGCACAGAGACTTTGTCGACGTCCAGCAAGTCTTCGACCGGCTGTTTCTCAGCCTTTGCTTGTGCAGGCGTAGCGCGTTTTTTCTCACGGCCCTTTTCGGATTTAGCTACGACCCGTCCAATCAGCACTGTCCCTGTACCCAACAATAAAAAAGGTATTTTAGGCAGGCCCGGCACAAGCGCCATCGAAGCAATAACGAAAGCCGCTATAATCAGCGGCTGGCCGGTCCTGAGAAACTGCATGGACAGGTCCTGACCGACGCTGTGGCGTGACGATATTTTAGTTACCAAGAATCCCGAACTTACCGAGATTATTATCGATGGTATCTGGCTGACGAGTCCGTCGCCGATGGAAAGAATAGAATAAGTCCTTACGGCACCGCCAATCGTCATACCGCGTGAATAACCCATGGCTATGCCGCCAATTATGTTAACGGCGGTGATTATCAATCCCGCCTTGGCATCGCCACGAATGAATTTGCTGGCACCATCCATCGAACCATAGAACTCGCTTTCCTTGACAATCTTTGCTCTGCGCTCGTTGGCCTGTGTTTCGGTGATGATCCCCGCATTAAGGTCTGCGTCAATCGCCATTTGCTTGCCGGGCATAGCATCAAGGGTAAAACGAGCAGCAACTTCGCTTATGCGCTCGGCACCTTTTGTGATGACTATAAATTGGATAACAACAAGGATTAAGAAGATTACCAGGCCGACGACTAAACTGCCGCCGGCAACGAAATCACCGAAGGTCTGGATAATTTTCCCGGCATTACCGTATAGAAGTATCAGTCTGGTTGATGCCACATTAAGAGAGAGGCGAAACAGCGTTACGAAAAGAAGCAACGAAGGGAACGTAGATAATTCGAGGGCCTCTTTTGATGATAGGGTAACTATCAAGACAGCCACAGCCAACGAGATACTACAAGCCAAAAGCATATCCAACAAAGGCGTAGGCAGAGGAATCATAAGAGTGGCAAGAACCGTCACCAAACCAATAGCTAAAATAATATTGCTGTGGGACACAAGAGTCGTATTAAGCGGATCCAGTCCCAGCGATCCTTGCGAATTTGATTGTGCAGAGTCTGCCATTACAATCCCTTCCCGCGAAGCGGGGTCCCTTCTTACTTAAATTCATGCCCCGGCGCCCTCGGCAGCAGAACCACCGAGACCAAGAATTTGTTTTACCTTGACGCCGAACCTGTCATCCACCACCACCACAGTTCCCGTAGCAAACTTAGTTTCCCCCACGTACAAATCTGCCGGTGCATCAATAGGTTTATCAAGCTCCAATACCGAACCGGGGCCAAGCTGTAAAAGTCGCCGGACAGGTATCTCCGCTTGTCCAAGAGCAACAGTAACAGATATGTTCACATCCAGTAAGATGTCAATACTTCCGTCGGTACCTGTGTCCCCGGTTGCGGCAGCTTCGGAAAACTCAACAGGTTGTGCCGACGTTTTTGAGGCTGCTTGTCCCGCACCGTTTTCCTGGCCTTGCTTTTCTTCGGCTTTTTCTTCTACGGCTTCAGTTGTTTCCGCCATATTCTTACTTCCTCTTAATATTAAGTACCTGTAGTTGTCCCTGCTTTTGCAGGGGTTATCATCCCCGCGAAATCATAGAACCGCTGAGGCGGAGCAGGAATATATTTCACTCTATATCACAAGACAGTCCTGGGTTCCCATTTTGCGACTTATTGCGAAATGGGGTCCCCTGTAATTACGACAGCGTACTTACCGGCTGATTTTGCAGGCCAACCGCAAAGACCCATTCGGCCGTTTATTGTCAATTCAACCGGCTCATCAATTCTTTTATCAAGTAACAATATGTCATCTACCTCAAGACTCACTATCTCTTCAAGAGTAAGCGCTGCAGAAGCCAGTTGAGCAGTAATAGAAACCGGCATTTGCTGCATATGACTAAAGATTGCCTTTGAAACATCCTCCGCTGAGAATGTGCCAGCAGTCTGTTCGGCTTTGCCTACGACAGGTTCCAGTTTGCCACAAAGTATTACAATGCAAGCTTCAGAGCTGTTTTCCTGGTGACTTTCCTTAACTTGAAAAGTAATTTTGCAAAGTTCTTCAGTGCCTTTCAGTTCAAGAGGCCACAGTCTTCTGACAATGCTCTGGGCCGGCTGGAAGTCACAGTCGCCATAAATGTCGGAAAATGCCTCAACAATTGCAGAGGCGATGTCCAACAAAAGCGATTCTTCCAACTGCGATAAATCTACTCTCGAATCTTCTTCAGATTTCGTATCCCCGAGCAATTGTGTCGTCCAGATGAAGGCTGTTTGGGTAGGTATGCTAATGAGTCCACATGGATGCTCCTGGTCGGTGCCGAAAGCCAGGTAATAGTCATTCTGCCCGCTGTCTGAGGCCTGGTGAAGCAGTTCGGCAGCAAAGTGCTGGGTGCTCGAAACAACCGTCACATCGAACTCGCTGTGGCAAAAGTCAGTGAACTTTTCAGCCACCACTATGGCCAAGTTTTTTGTAAAATCGTCGAGTTTATTGAGCTGGTTGTGATCAAAACAGTGAGGTTGGCGCCAATTGTACTCTGTAGCCTCTATTTGTGCGGCATCTTCTGTTGGCTTGGAACCGACAGCGGTAAGGAGCTGGTGTATCTTCTCCTGGCTTAACTTGTTAGTTGTTCTGCTACTCATTGTACGGCGAATTCCTTAAACAGAATGTGCTTGATTTGAGGTTTGGAATCAGGAAAAAGCTTTTCGTTAAAAGTGTCGAGTACTTGTGATTGAATTCTCTTGAGGTTCTTGTCACCTCTGATATCTTCAAGGCTTAGACTTGAAAGGTAGACAGTAAACCAGCTTGTCAAGATGGGTTTTCTCTCATCAATAAAAGCTGCGCCTTTCTTTTCGTCCACCTCGGAACTTATCTCGAGTGTTAAAGACACCCGGATATAGCGTGTCGCTTCAGGTACATCAAGATTTGCCACAACGGGATCTAAATGATAATACCAGGTTTTTTGAGAGCCGGCTGCCGAACCAGCCACTATCAGGTCTTCTACCTGAACTGATTGGTCTTGTTCAGAAGCCCCGGCTGTCTCGGTCGTTCCGGAACCAGTAACTAACCGACTGAGTCCGAAACCGGCACCGATGAAAAGTACTACAACAGCAGCCATTATTATCCACTGCAAGAACCGGCCGCGTGAGGACTTTTCACCGCTCTTTTCTGCTTTTGAACCTTCTTGCTTTTCCTGATCTGAATCTTCTTGCTTTTCCTGCTCTTTTGTCTCATCTGTATCTGCCATTTTTCACCTCAACTATTAGTCATGAAAATGTTTTTATCAAACTGACTGCAAACAACCTTGTCGCCGATATCGGTGTATTTTGTCCCGCAGCGTTCGGTCACTGATGCCTAAGACCTTTGCGGCTTTCGTTCGATTGCCTCCTGTCTGGTGTAAAGTATCCAGGATCGCCCGCCGCTCTATCTGCTCAAGCGGTACTCCTCCCAGCCCTGAGACCTGAGGACTATCTAATGGAACCAAGCTCGATGCCGGACGCTCGATGCCGGATGCTCGACCAACGAGATTCGAGAATTGAGAATCGAAAATAGAGCTCTTCTCCTGTGGGAGCGGTTGTAATTCATCAAGGAGCCACGAGACATCAGCTAATGACAGGGTTTGGCCAGCTCCCAAAATCAGCGATGTTCGCACAACATTCCGCAATTGCCGGACATTGCCGGGCCAATGGTATTTAGCGAAAATGTCCATCATCGCAGGGTCGAGCTTAGTGATACGACGCTGCACTTGCCGTGCATAAAGATTGACAAAATACCATGTGAGGTCAAACAAGTCCTTCTTGCGTTCTCTCAAAGGACAAATAACTAATCTTACTCCGCTTAGCCGATAATAGATGTCCTGACGGAACCGGCCCTGTTGAACTTCCTGTAATAAATCCTTATTGGTAGTACTTATTACTCGAACATCGACTCTAACACTTTCATTTCCGCCAACACGTTCAAAATCCTGTTGCTCGAGCACCCGCAACAGCTTGGCTTGAAATCTTATAGGCGTTTCGGTAATTTCGTCCAAGAGCAGAGTTCCACCATGAGCCATTTCGAATCGGCCTTTGCGCTGACTATAGGCGCCGGTGAAGGCACCCTTCTCATGGCCAAACAGCTCGCTTTCGAGAAGCGAGCTACTTAACGCCGCACAATTGATTCTGATATACGGCCCTTGTGCTCTTTTGCTCTCGTGATGGACGAGATAAGCAATCAGCTCTTTGCCTGTTCCGCTTTCACCACTTATTAAAACCGGTGCCGAGGTGGGAGCGACTCTTTTCGCCAGATCGACGGTTCGAACCAGGCTTACACTTCTGCCCACAATCCGATAAAGGCAGTGGGTGTCCTCGTGAGCCGAAGTTATCGTTGAGACGCTCTGGTTAGGTAGTAAAGTATCCAGCAGGCTTTCTACTCTTTCACAGTCGAGCGGTTTGATTAGAAAATCACAACAGCCCTGGCGAATGGCCTTGACCGCCATCTCGATAGTCCGTTGCTGGTTTTGCGAGCTTGCCCTTTCGGCTTTTGTCAGCATAACCACCGGTAGTTCCGGCCAATTTGCCCTGATTTTCGCAAGCAGCTCAAAACCATCCTGCGGCCGAACGGACAGAACCGCCTGCCGGCTTATTCTGTCACTGGTAAATACAACATCGCAACTATTCGTGTTGAGAAAGTCGATTGCGCTGTTCTTATCGTCGGCGAGATATCCGCGGATTCCTTTGCGAGCCAAAATCTTAAGCATAAATCGAGCCAGTTCAGGGTCGCTATCAGCTATCAGTACATTCGCAATATCCTCGGCCTCGGTTTTGTGATCGGCCCGATGGCGGACAAAATGGGAACCCGACTCTCTTTGTTGACCTGTGCTTACGTTGTTTATTTCAGCCTTACTCACTTTCAGCATACTCCGTTTTCTATTGAAGGAAATCCCGTCTTGCGATCCCACACCAATTGAGCTTAGGCTCACCCCGTTGTTAGAAGTAAGCCGTCAACTTCTAACAGGGCTCATGCCTGGGCTCGCCTAATTGGTGCGGGACAAAATAGAATCCCAATAATCTACAATTTGCATTCAGCAATCAACTTCCGCGGTTCGTCTTCCAGATACCAGGCGATTAATTGGCACTGGGTTTTGGCCAAATCCGTCCACAGTGACTCCGGGTATTCCGTAATCAGTTGTCTGTAAATGTCCAGTGCCGTCGGCAAATCATCATTCCGCAGGCAGCTGCCTATTTGAAATAAAATCCAGGCTCTGTCCTGAGCCGAGCCGGCGTCATCCGGGCTCTTACGGTTGAGAGCTTCCCGGTAAAAAACGGTCGCTTCTTTTAGACTCCCGTTGAGAAACAAAATCTCCGCAAGCTCAAAAGGCTTGTCCAGTTCGTCAGGATGTTGCGATAGGTTCTTGAGCATTTGTAAAGTCTGGTCGGTTATCGGCTCGTATGGCAGTTTGGGCCTGGTTTCTTTTTTCTCAGGTTCTTTCGGCACCGCTGTATCAGGTGCACCTCCATTGGGCTGCGTTGTCGGCGGCTCGACGACGATAACAGGTTTAGGGGGCTGCTTGCGGGGCTTAAATTCAATGGAGCGAATTTGCTCGATTATTCGCTTAAGTTCGTTTCTGCTTACGTTATCCTGCTCGACTTTAGCAATACTAATCGCGGCCCGCCACAATTGGCGTTGGAGGTGATTATTCGGGTCGGCTTGTCCTGATGAAATTTTAGCGCCGGCAAAAGGTGTTAGGAAACAAAGAGCTAAAAACGAAACGCAAAAGAAGCGAAAAACGCAAAGCGACCCTCGATACTCGATACTCGATTCTCGACTCCCGCTACAAACATCCGGCATTGAGCTTGGCTTTAAGTTTTTAGTTCTAACCTTCATTATGTCAACTATCCTGTTTTATCAGGCTCCTGCAAGTCATTGGCTTGTGGGAGCCGGACTGTCATATATTGTCTTTTCACTCGGGGCTTCGGTCCCCTGCAACCGGCCCAAAAGAGCCAATGCCGCCCTGTCATAATTTTTCTGGCGGTTATAAGCTGTTGCCAGGATTTCCAGGGCCTTCTGCGATACCGGCGCTGAGGAGTCCGAATCTAAAAGCTGCAAGCAAATAGAAATGGCTTGAGAGTCTTGATCGAGTCTCAAACAAACCTCCGCCAATTTAAGAGCTATTTCGTACGCCAAAAGCCCGGGTTCAACCATGACAAGAATCTCGGTTAACTTCTCGCGGGCAGATTCCAAATTCCCCTTGGCGATGAAGCAGTTAGCTAATTCGAAAAACATTCTGACTTTTAACTGAGAGTCAGGTAAATATTCCGCCCTGTCACCAACTGCCACAATAGCTTTATCAACCAGGCCCATAGAACGAAGAACTCTGCTCTTGAGCAGTAATATCTCGATAGATTCGGCCTTCGAGAACTGCCAGGAACGTGTGTTCTCTAATAGTACAAGAGCCCCGACGAAATCCTCCAGTTGTATATGGGCTTCAACCAAAGCCGAGATAGTCTCCAGAGACTCTTCTCTGGTAAGCTGCCCTGCCAATCCGCCTAAGGCGAATTGAAAAGCATCGCGGGCTTGCTGGGGTTTTCCTAATGCCAGGTTAGTTTTGCCTAATAGAAGATAGGCTGAATACAAGTAATCCCTGCTTGGGCCGTCTCCGGCGAGTTTGATATATTGAGTCAGCCACTTGGCCGCAGCTTCATAGTCATTTTCCTCGTAGCAACATCTGCCTGCTCCGAGGGCAGAGACAGCCCGCGATTCCAAAGACAAACCAAGATAGTAAATTTTGCGATAGAGCCGTTTAGCTTCATGGAAAAGTCCGACTTTCGTTGTGGCATCAGCAAGATTTAAGCAAGCCCGGCCATAAAACTCGACATCAGGATATTGCTCAACGAGCTGAATCAAATCTTCGCGGGCGCCGGGATAGTCATGAAGATCGGCTTTCAGTTTGCTCGAGTTTAACAAAGCAAACGGCGCCAAAGATGTGTGTGAAAAGCGATTGGCCACTAATTTGTATTCCGCGATTGACTCGCTAACCCGGCCTTCTTGGGTTTGCAAAAGTCCCAGAGCAAAATGGGCGTTAGGGACACTTCGGTCGCTATGAAACGTAAGTAAAAATCTTTGCCAAACTGAAATTGCCTCCCGGATAAGCAAAGATATGTGCTCTGACAGCGAGGAATAATCGGCTGGATCAGAAATATTCACGAGCCCTTCGGCATCGAGATGTGCCAGCAAGCCAACGTGTCCGGCCGCCATTGTGACAAATTGCTGGGCAGTCACCGCCGGCAGAGACAAACTCACCGGCCTTTTGCGAATAGCATCCCTTGTTTCTTCTATGGGTGGCATCTTGCTATAGATCCAGGAAATATCAAGATCAGCATTGGCGGCAAATCTTATCAGCAGCTCTTCAATTGATGCCCCATGGCAAACAACCGACCAACGATGCGAGGCACCCTGACGCTCGAGCTTGCGAATCCGCGGGCCAAGCAATCCTTTGCTTAATTGCTCTGAGCCGGAGTTCAAAAGGTCTCGCAGTTGTGCCTCGTTTAG
>Ga0114923_10001596_pt1 | contig 15672 bp, 14 predicted proteins | sample SumtaG_FD_89578 | JGI IMG/M metagenome (GOLD analysis project Ga0114923, IMG submission 89578) | Deep subsurface microbial communities from Indian Ocean to uncover new lineages of life (NeLLi) - Sumatra_00157 metaG | ecosystem: Environmental > Aquatic > Marine > Oceanic > Sediment | place: near...
CCCCTGCCGTGTGCCGATTATGCCCCCTTCGCAACCGTCCCAACAGAGGCCTGCTGCACCGCCTTGGTCCGCTGGTTCAACTGCTTCATCGCTTCGCACTGAATCTGACTGTCGTAAAAGCCCTGTTCATCTTTGGCATATATTTTAAGGACCTTGCTATTAACCCTGTTCAACTTGTCACGCCTGAGAATCTCCTCAAAACTTAGCCTGCGCATCGTAACATCGCTGACTTCAGCGCTGGACATATCCTCCAAAACACTAAGCAGGAAACCCAGTTCCAGAAGCTCCATACCGCTATGCAGGTCCCTGCCCTTCTCATCAGACGCAAAACCAAAGACCCGCTGTTTTCGCACCCTTTCAGTTCTGAGTTTTGACTGGTATGCCGTCGGGGCAGGTGTGCCAACGGTGGTTTTCGCCTCACTATGGCTTTTGTGTAAAGGCTGAATTTTCCATCGCCATCGCCGCTGCCCGCCGGCAGCACTTTCATACGAAGTGTAATCTTCCTGCTCTTCGCCCTTATGTGTTCTTTTTCTGACCAGGCAGTAAACTCCAATGCCGGCAGCCAGCACAACTATCACCAGCAGCTGAACCCAAAACGCATCATTTCCTCCATTGCCCTGGCCCAGGATTGTCACGATTAAAAATTCACCCATGATGCTCTATGACTTTCTAAACTCACGAAATCACATAAATAATAACGCAAAATTACAGATACCGGACTACTTCGCTAAGAAAACCGTCACCAGCTCCGGCAGGGACTATGTTAACGTCCACGGAACCAGGTGAACCAGACTACCGACCGCTTAGAGCCGTACGCATGGGACCTTAGACAACTATGCGCCCTTTTGCTTGGTACGCTCGGCCAACACCTTTATCGCTTCGCACTGGATTGTCTTATCGTAAAACCTGTGTTCATTTACGGCATAGACTTTCAACGAGTTGCTGTCAATCGTGTTGATCTGGTTCCTTCGCAAAAGCTCATAGAATGTAAGTCTCCGCATTGTAATATCGTTAGAGTCGTCATCTTTGGTATTCTCAACCACACTAAGTAGGAACTCCGGTTCGAGAATTTCCATGCCGCCGGACAAGTCCTTGCCGCCTTCCCGGGCCAACTGCCCCTTGCTGCTCTCAGCGGATTCGCTTGAGTCTTTAGAAGCCGAACGAAGACTCACGACCTTGCCCACCACGCCCTTTTTAACATCACCCTTCTTTTCTCCAACATTATTCCATGCCATCTTTCTGACCTCCTTATTGAATAAAATATGACCCTACGGCATCCTGGTTACCTAAAATATATATCGGCAGCTAAACTCACCGACTATATCCTTATATATGCTTTTGCCCCTATAGTCAAGGATTTGTCGGGTCCTGCGGTGAGATTTCGAGGGTTGTTTCGGTCGTGTCCGCACCCAAAGCTCATAAAAACAATCAAACCGTCAGACCAAAAATGAAAAAAATATCGCAGATATAAGAATTTTGATGTGAAATTACAGGCGGCGTACCTTAACCTCGATGTGACGTACGCCCCATTTAAGGGCTTCTTCATGGCTGTTGAAGAACACGTCCAGACGGTTGCCTGTGATTGCCCCGCCGCGGTCAAGAACCTTTACCGCCCCGCCGTTATTGTAACCGGCTATAACCATCTCCGTACCGAAGGGATACTCACTGTCCGCCGCCACAAACACGTCCCCCTCCCGTATCTCGTAATTGCACGCCGTGATGCCGTCAGAATAACTCCCGCAGCATTTCGGACACGGGCAATAAGCCGTCACGCGCATCTTGACCGTTTCCCATTGCTCTGACTCCCCAGCACTACTGTCCGCAACTGTCATCTCGCCTTTCGCGCTTCCGCCGAACAGCACGAAAACTATGCCCGCAATCAGGATTAAATTAACAACGAACCACGGCCTGACAATACTGAAAAACCCCCGGATTGTCGCTTTTGCTTTGTCCAAAAATCATCACCCTTCTTGAATTATCTTCACCCGCTCCTTCGAAAACTATTCTTACCCCCAGGCGGTACCATCGCTGATATACAAAAACTCACCGTCAAAACGGCAACGTTGGAAACCCCCCTCCATGAGGATATGATAATATTGTACTTTATCACCTAACAAAAATCAAGACAAAAATCGAACCAACCACCCAACGTCCCATATAATAGCACGAACCCCAATAAAAAAAGGGCCTGTGCCCAAAATGACACAGACCCCAAATTCACAAAAAACCCATTCCTAAATTCTCCATTTACTTACTGTCATCCGTCCTCCGGCTCGGATATATCACATCCTGCCTCCCAGTTCAAATCTCCAACCTTATTTCACACCCCGCTCATGAAGCGACTATCGTTGTCACCCGTATACATTGAAAAAACGAAGGCCTGAGGTGTAAATTACTGGATAAATTTTACGGTATGGGGGGGGGGGGAAAGTACTTGCGGGTAAAGGAGTTAAGTTTTGGTGCAATATAGGTGCAAACCGGGTGGTTTTTCGAAAAAAAATCGTAGTTTGGGATTGAATTATCTTGACATAGAGGTATGTAGACGTTAAGGTTGATGTAGCATGGCATCTTGGTGGTGAAATCACTTCACTCCGAAGGCTTTTTAAAGCCAAAGGTGTATTTAGGCACAAAATGTGAGGTTTTGTTAAGACTCTGGTAGGAGCAAGGAGGTGGTTTAAGTCTTATCGCGGAATTTTGCGGTGGAGAGTAAGCATATCTTAATTTTTTCAGTTAGGCAAGTGTGGAATGTTTGTAAAGCGTGGAGTAAGAAATAATATGTTTTTAGCGCGAAGTCACTCCACAGTTTATTAATCTTTTTTTTTAAGGAGGAGCGTCATGTCAAAAAAGCTGTATTTTTTAACTACTTTTATTTTGCTGCTGACTCTTAGTGGTGTAGTCCAGGCGGATCCCTGCGACGCCAACCTGATAGGCTGGTGGAAGTTTGATGAGGGAGACAGCAATACGGTTGAGGATTCTTCCGCCTACGACAACAACGGCGTCACCGTGAGCCCCACCCCCACCTGGGTAGGCGGCTCCCCCGGTGACCCATGTGATTCGGCGATGGATTTCGACGGTAGCAGCGACTATCTGCTCTGCGCCGAAAGGGATGGAAACGATCCAGGCACCTACCCTGCAGAGCTGATGCCTGATACCTTTACCATCTCCTGCTGGACTAAGCTCGACAGCTTCCAGTATTACGGTGGTTTTGTCTCCAACGGCATGGACGGCGAGTCCGGATTCTTCCTGCAAGGCGGTGGCAATGGAAATAACTTTGGTCTGTCGATGATGACCAATGACTGGTACGATGTCGAAACGCCGACTATCTACGATACGGATAGGTGGTATCACCTTGCCGCTACCTATGACGGGCAATTCGCTAACCTCTATGTCAATGGCGACCTTGCGGCAGTCCCAACGAACGTAAGCGGCCCAATAAGGTGGAATATTAGCGGAGATAGCAACGACTACCCCGACAACTTCGTCATCGGCTCGTGGGAAAACTGGGGGGAGAGTTACCCCGTTGACGGTATCATCGACGAGGTCCGCTTCTACGACTATGCTATGCCGGTGAATGATATTAAGCTCCTTGCAGGCATCATGCCGGGAGCGGCCACCGACCCCGATCCGATGTGGGGTGCTAAGGATGCGTCAATGTATACCGACCTTAGCTGAACGCCGGGTACGGATTCAAATTCGCACGATGTTTACTTCGGTACCTCGGAAAGTGAAGTAACTGATGCCAATATTGCTGTGAATTTTGGTACGTACATGGGCCGGCAGGATACTGCCGTCTTTAGTAACGGCAGCCTTGTTCCAGCCCCTGAATTAACCAAAAAGTATTATTGGCGGATTGATGAGGTCAATCAGACCACCGTCACGCTGATTAAAGGTAGGGTCTGGAGCTTTACGGTACCAAATTATATTGTCGTGGACGATATGGATTCGTATGGTCTTGGAGTCAATGTGATATATGATACATGGCTTCAAGTCTCCCCAACTCACGCGTCTATCAACCTTGAGATGAATCCACCTTATGTTCATGATGGCAACTCAATGGAGTTCGATTATGACAATGCAGGTAAAAGTGCCCCTCAAAACAAATGGCGCGGTTCATGGACTGAGGCAGACGCAACTAGCCCGCCAATCCCCACCTCAGATTGGACTACCGGTAATGTTAAAAGCCTGAGCCTGTATTTCTATGGTGATTCCGGTAATTCGGCCACTGTCAATGATAAGATGTATATCGCCCTCGACGATGGAACCAACCCAATTGCGGTGTCGATATATCCGGATATTAACGATATTAAGAAGGCCGAGTGGCAGGAGTGGTACATCGACCTTGAAGACTTCAACAGCCAGAATGTGGACCTGACGAGCATCAGCAAGGTGCATATCGGTTTTGGCCATCAGGACCGGACAGCTCAGTCTGCCGATGGCGGCACAGGTAGGGTATACTTCGATGATATCAGATTGTACTTAACCAGATGCATTCCTGACAATGCCTATCCTTTTGGCGATTTGACAGGCGACTGCTTTATTGACGGCTTTGATGTTGAGGCGATGAGCGCTGACTGGCTCGATAAGGATTACGAGATTAGTGCGACCGAGCCCTGCGACGCCAACCTGAATGGCTGGTGGAAGTTTGATGAAGGAGACGGCAATACGGTTGAGGATTCTTCCGCCTACACCAACACCGGCACCACTTTGGGCGCCTTCCCCCTCTGGGTAGCTGGCTCCCCCAATGACCCATGTGATTCGGCGATGGAGTTCGACGGCAGCGCCAACTATAAGGTGTTCTGCGCCGAAAAAACTGGCTCTGGACCGGGCACCTACCCTGCAGAGCTGATGCCTGATACCTTTACCATAGCCTGCTGGACAAAGCTCGACAGCTTCGGGTATTACAGTGGTTTTGTCAGCAACGGCATCGACGAAACGTGCGGATTCTACCTGGGCAACAACCAAGGCGATACCGTGGACGAAGGGACCTTTGCTATGGCGATGATGACCAGCAGTTGGCAGGATATCGTACCGCCGGATACCTATGTAATTAACACGTGGTATCACCTTGCCGTTACCTATGACGGTAACTACGCTAACTTCTATGTCGACGGCATCCTTAAAGAAGGCCCGCAAGACGTAGGAGGCCCAATGAACTGGGGTGCTTCCGCCGAATACCCCGACCAATTCGTCATCGGCTCGTGGATAGACGTCGGTAACTGGGATGAACAGATTGACGGTGTCATCGACGAGGTCCGCTTCTACAACTATGCTCTGCAGGCAGGTGAGGTTGCGTACCTTGCAGGCGCGAATGCATATGTGCCCCTGGATAATCTGGCTAATTATGTTCCGAGGGTACCTGACCCGGCGGTTGACCCGCAGTACTACTCGAGCAACCCTGATATTGTCAACTTCAAAGATTATTGTATTGTTGCCGATAACTGGCTTGATGAGGTACTGTTCCCGTAATCTGGATAGATACGGGGCTAAACTCAAGTTAAGCCAATGATTTTATTCAGGGCCTATACCTCACTGGTATAGGCCCTGTTTTTTTTCCGAGCCGGTGGATATGAGAGAATAGACAGGCTGGATCTTGCGGTGTTTGTGGGCAACTGGCCCGAAGGGATTGATTAGTCCTCGGAACCTTCTCGTCTATGCTGTCATTTGTACAAGGGGGCCATTCAGAGCGGTCGCAGCCAGATGTTACGGAACCGTACGGGATTGTCGTGGGCCGAGAGGCTCAGCGGCAGTTTTTCCCCGATGGGCTTGTTGTACTCCGGTAAAAATCGATGGCCGGTCGGACCGTAGATTTTCTGGTTGTGATGGACGAGAACGCCGTTGTGCAGCACGGTGACATAAGCGGGCTCCTCAAGCTTGCCGTTCTTGAAGACGGGCGCGAAGAAGATAATATCATACGACTGCCATTGGCCGGGCCTGCGGCAGGCGTTTACCATCGGCGGGCTCTGGCCGTAAACCGAGGCGGCCTGGCCGTCTGGGTAGAGCTTCTCGGTGTACGAGTCGTAAACCTGGATTTCAAAGAGGCCCATTAGTACCACGCCGTTGTTGCCGCAGTCCCAGATATCGCCCTGAGGCGGGTCAGGGGCCTGCCATTCGATGTGCAGCTGGCAGTCGCCGAAGGACTGCTTTGTAGTCAGCTCATCGGAGACGGCGATAAGCTCGCCGTTTTCGATTTTCCAGTCGGAAGAGTTCCATTGTGAAAGGTCGCTGCCATCGAAGAGCACGATTGCGTCGGATGGGGCCGAGCCGGTTTTTCCGCTTGTGTCCGGCGGGGCAGGCGTGACTTTTGCCGGAGCAGGACGGTCGGGGTCGTGAACGTGGTAGCCGCACCAGGGAAGGATGGGCGTGTCTTTGTACCCTATTATGCCGGAGCCGTCTTTGGCCTTAAAGAGTTCGGGATCGTCCTCGCCCGTGGTCGATTGGGTCAAGCAAAGCAACAAGACTGCCGCGAACACTGTTGTAATTAAAACGTAAATTGACGCGTGACGATTCATAATAATCTCCTTAAAGAATTTGCTTGCGACCTGTATTATTTTATCTGGGATTTAGACTAATGTGAAATTTGTGACGGTTACGCTGGAGTTTCTATACTTTATCTGCGCCCACTGCCTGGCGGTAACTTCGGCCAGGCAGGATAAGCTACTTCCCATGCCTTTTCCTTGGCCTCCTTAAGCGTTCCATCCATCAAATCCAGCTGTTCGACATGTCCATCCACAAATACCGCGTTGCACGTACCTCTATCCATGTCTCCCTGGGGGGCATTATGGAAGGTACCAAAGAAATCGTAGAAGTCCTCGACATCTGGCGGTCCAATCCATAAATTGGTATCGTTGAGCACGGCGCCGTTCCCCATGCCAAAAATAGTCCACATATTCTCTTCAGAGAAGAAAAATACATTTGCCGGACGCCTTACCTGCATTACTTTCACAAAATCTCCAGACGCTTCCCACTCTGCTATAAACGGCCCCAGCCACGCGTTCATACTATAGCCGTATTGAGGTACGACAGGTATTTTAGAGTCATGCCCGAGGTGGCCCTGCCCCCTGGTTTTGGCGATGCTTCTGAAGGTGGGACAGAGGTGAACTTTTTTTGCGCTAAAGTAAGGCCACAGCGACCCATCAACATCTGCCCATCGCATCTCATCATGCCATTGGCATGCACTCCATATAGTGGTAAAAAGGTACGCATGTGTGAGCGGGAAGGCCCCATCGTTACTGTCCAGGTACATAGTGCCCGCTATTCCGTACTGACGCAGGTTTCCCTGGCAGACCACGTTCCTGGTCTGTTCCTTCGCTCTACTTAAGACTGGCATAAGAATCGACATCAGCAGTGCTATAATAGCTATTACCACCAGCAATTCAACCAGTGTAAAACCATCTTTGCGTTTCGGGCTCATAATTAACATATTCGGCACAACCCCTTTGTGAACACCTAACTAATGATTAATTATAGATTGCCTGGACTAAAAAAGCAACAAAAAAAACTTTTTTTTCTGCCTCTTTCATGATAGTCTGCCTTTTCCTGCTATATTCTCTCTATCGGCCACCCACCACGCTAATCTCAAATTTCATACCACCTTTTAAACACCCTGCCAGCCCCCTTTTTTCCCTTGATTGTCCTCAAACGCACCTGTACAATGTCCCTGCTTTTAGTCGTATCGTTGGAAAAGCAAAAAGGGAGTAAATTATGTTATTTGAGAGTTTGTCCGGGAAATCTCAGCCGGTGGTTTTAGTTATTTTCCAATAGGTAACGAATATGAAAAAAGCGCTTTACAGACTTATCCTTTTCGCAGCCATCACGGCCTTTGTACTGTCCCTATCCACATCAGTTAAGGCCGAACCAAACTCTAAAGAACCAAATCAACAGGTATGTAAGGCTGCGCCAACCAGTACCGCCTGCAAGGCGGATATACAAAAACCAGCCACGCACCAAAAGTCAGCCGTCAGCATAGAAAACTCACAACTCCAACTGGCAAAGGAACAACTGCGCGGCGACTTCTACAAAGACAGCCAGGACAACCTTAAATGGACACTTGGAATAATTATTGCTTTTGTTCTCGGCCTTATAATCTATACTATTTTCAGGGACAAAAAAGAATACGAAAAGGCATGTGAGAACGCCAAAGAAGCGTACAACAAAGCCGAACAGGCCCGAACTCAAGCCGAAAAAGCATCTGAGAAAGCAATGGAATATGAAATACAGGCACGACAAGTATTGACAGATATTGAAAAGCAGGCAAAGACTACTCGCGAAGAAATAGACACAAAAGCAAATGAGAAACTGGCAAGCATTGACAAATTGGTAACTGATAAGCTTGAAGAAATAGAAAAAACATCCAGGAAACAGAAAGAGGAATCGTCAAGCGAGTTTGAGCGGCAGCGTAAGGTCAGCGAACTGTTCAATAAAGCTATGAAGGCTAATGAAGCTAAAGACTATGAAACTGCCGCCGACTACTACAGGCAGATAGTAGAGGACCTGAAAGAAGAAAACGACCCGGTTGTATATAACAACTGGGGAACTGCACTTACAGAGTTGGCTAAAAGCAAAAAAGGCAGAGAGGCAGAGGAACTTCTTAATCAGGCAATTGAGAAATACAAAAAGGCCATCGAGATAAAACCGAGCTTCTGTGAGGCATATAACAACTGGGGCACTGCACTTACAGAGTTGGCTAAAAGCAAAAAAGGCAGAGAGGCAGAGGAACTCTTCAATCAGGCAATTGAGAAATTCAAAAAGGCCCTCGAGATAAAACCTGACTACTGTGAGGTATATAACAACTGGGGCATTGTACTTATAGAGTTGGCTAAAAGCAAAAAAGGCAAAGAGGCAGAGGAACTTCTTAATCAGGCAATTGAGAAATTCAAAAAGGCCATCGAGATAAAACCTGACTACTGTGAGGCATACAACAACTGGGGCTATGTACTTTTGAAATTTGCTAAAAACAAAAAAGGCAAAGAGGCAGAGGAACTTCTTAATCAGGCAATTGAGAAATTCAAAAAGGCCATCGAGATAAAACCGAACCTCTGTGAGGCATACCATGGCTGGGGCATTGCACTTTTACGATTGGCTGAAAACAAGAAAGGCCCGCAGGCAGAAAAACTCTACAATCAGGCAATTGAGAAATATCAAAAGGCAACTAAGATAAGAACAGACTACGATTTTGCATACAATAGCTGGGGCCTTGCACTTTTATATCTGGCTAAACTCAAAGGCGGCAAGGATGCTGAAGATTTGCTCAACCAGGCTGAAGAAAAGTGTTTAAAGGCTGAATCGATAAAGACCGGTGAAGGCGCATATAACCTTGCCTGCATATATGCTCATCGGGGCAATGAAGACAAGTGCAAGGAATGGCTCAAGGTTGGAGAAAAAGCCGGCACTCTGCCGCCCCGTGAGCATGCTATGGCCGACGACGACCTTAAGAGCGTCCGAGACAAGGCCTGGTTTAAAAAACTCCGCTGGAAGGGTGAATAATATTACTTATCCAGCCTGTATAAAACGCCAACAACAACACGGATACAAAAGAGTTTCCCAAATCACCATCCGTGCCTCCAGTCACAGAAGTTCAGAGTGTCTATGATTATTACCATAATAGATTGATACCTATTACCAAAACAATAAAACAGGCAATCCATAGCACAATGGGCCCGGAGGCGCCGCGAAACTTGAAACCTATACCTTCAAACTCAATCTTCCCAGAAGTAACTTGCAGAATTGAGACAAGCAAGAACGCGGTCACTGCTGCAATCGGTAATCCTACCACAGCCTGAGCATGTTCCTTCGCTATATCAACCCACTGTTCGTCAGCCCAAAAACTGTGCACAAGGACGCAAAAGAACGAACAAGTAAATATTACTCCAAAGACCACGACACTGGAAAGACACAGCTTTACGATAAAAGACCTCGGGGATAATTCACTTTCTTTCTCAGGCAAACAATTTTTATCCATCTTACATTCCCTGTCACTCTCGTTTGTATGGTTTCCGCACGCTCTTTTATCCTGTCAATCCCGTCAAAATTCTCTGTGGCTAAATATTCTTTTGTCAAATTCAACAACCAGCTAAGTACAAAAGAGTTTCCCGGACCGCCGTCCGCTCTGCCCAAAATCATATCCTACTTTCCAGACCCCGTCAAACCAAAAACCTATCCCCACACCCTCAGTGGCCAAAAAGTCTTTCCCTGCCTAAAAAACCATGTTCTCGTGCGAATTTTCAGCAAAGTGGCTTTGAAAGAGGAATTTCTTGAAATCTCAGAGCCAATCCAGTTAAATTATTCATGCCGTACAGAGAAAATTATGTTTTGTAAACGTTTATATGGGAAATGTCAGATAAAAATTAAAATCCTTTAGGAGGTAATTGTCATGGAAGTGCGAAAGTTTTTTTATTATTCGCTGGCCGGCATTATAGCGGTGAGTTTAGCCAGTATAGTATTTCTAAGCAGGTACGCAGAAGGCAGCAGTGAAAGTGCCAACGGCGAGATAAGACTTATCGTAAGAGGCGATGACATGGGCAGCTGTCACGCTGCCAACGTCGCATGTATAAAATCGTACAGAGAAGGGATTATGCAGACGGTTGAGGTAATGGTTCCGTGTTCGTGGTTTGAGGAAGCCGCGAAGATGCTGCGGGAAAATCCCGGTCTTGACGTCGGCGTTCACCTGACCTTGACTAGTGAGTGGAAAAATTACAAGTGGAGACCGTTGACCCACGCACCAAGTCTGGTCAATGCAGACGGGTACTTCTATCCGCAGACAAAACAGTGGGGTGAAGAGGCCGGTACGGGATTTCTTGATGCCAAGCCGAATTTAGAAGAAGTTGAAAAGGAACTGAGATCGCAAATTGAGCTGGCGATAAAAAAGATTCCGCAGGTAAGCCATTTGTCAGCACATATGAAAGCAGCTATCAGCACTCCTGAATTAATGGAACTGACGATAAGATTGGCAAAAGAATATGACCTCTACATTGACCTGCGCGAATATGGTGTAAAACTTATTTACGGAATTGGAAAGGGTACAGATGCGCCTCAGCAAAGAGAAGCCGCGTTAGTAGAGATACTTGAAAACTTAAAACCCGGGTTGTGGCTGCTGCTTGATCACCCGGGCATGGATACACCTGAGATGAGGGCAATAGGTCATGCGGGGTACGAGCACGTTGCGAATGACCGTGATGGAGTAACAAAGGCGTTTACCAGCAAGAAGGTAAAGGAGACAATTGAAAGAAGAGGAATAAAACTGCTAAGCTACCGTGCGCCAAAGAAATGACCTGCTGAATCCTAAGTCAATTACCAAGCCGAAAAATACATTTTACTATACGCTTATAGATATTTTCGACCGCCCCAATATTACCTTTTCAGCATTCAATTCCAACTTTTTCCTACCTGCCCTACAGCCTCAGCAAATCGCCTCGACCTCTACAATCTCCCAAACTAAAAACTTAAAACTCAACACCAAAAACTCAAAAATCATGGAGCACTACATAAGTATATATGCATATACTTATATACTTCCCTCAACCTCCCGACCCAAAGACTTAAACCCCCGGCACTAAAACCCCCAACACTAAAAACCCAAAAATCGTGGATCACTACATAAGTATATATGCATATACTTATATACTTTCCCCAACATCCACCGATAAATCCCCCATTCTAAATTATAGCTATATATCCAATTGCTTTTTGAGAGAGAAGTTTTGCCTCATATGCAAGCCTTAATCACAGCAAACAAATATCCAGCCCTCCTTTTTAGCGAGGAGCTTCCAATCAATTTTTACAAGCCCCCGCGGCGCAGCCTTGCCTGCCCTGAGCTTGCCGAAGGGAGCGGAGTTAAATGCGCAGGGGGCCAAGACCAAAAATTTTACCCGCCATAGCTTTGGCGAAGACGGACCGGCCCCCGCATTTTCCTATATAACTAAGTGTCCATTCACCAACCCCTCATGTAACGACCACCCCAAAACCGCCCAAAATTGTCATAGAAAGCGCAAAAAATACGAATTTTTACCAAGAAATGACAAAAAGTGCGCGCTTTTTACAAAAAAATACCAAAAAATACCAATTTTTCACCATTTTTTTGTCGCAAATGCGCCCCAAACCTACCCATTTGCGACAAATTGAAAATTGAACTTATGCACTTACGCGCTTATGACTTGTGCTCTGGAATGAATTGGAGACGAAGGGAATCGAACCCTCATTTCCGCGATGCGACCGCGGTGTGCTCCCGTTACACCACGTCCCCTAAATATCTATTCTATAAGTACTTATCAAAATCCCCACCTGTCGTAACAAACTATTTTCTCTATCGGCTCCCTACTCGTCTGCCGTCCACCATTTTCAGGATAACCAACTGCCATAAGTTCAATTATAGCAACCCCTTCCGGCACCCCAAGCTCCTGCCGGACCACATCCTCCTTAAAAGCCCCTATCCAGCAGCTCCCCAACCCCAACTCTATTGCCTGCAAAGAGATATGTTCCAAAGCTATCGCCACATCTATCGGCCCTATCGCCTGCCCGCAAGTCATCACCATATCGCTGTTACTGCAAGCCGCTATTATAACCCCTGCCTTGCCAAACACTTCCGGCCGATTCGTACTCGCCGCCACCCGCTTCTTCACCTCTTTATCTCGAACCACTACAAACCGCCAATCCTGAGTATTCTTCGCGCTCGGAGCCTGCCGCCCTGCCTCCAGTATCTCATCCAGCTTATCCTGCTCTATTTCCTTTTCCTGATACGCCCTGCAAGAATATCGCTTCTTTATAACTTCAAGCACTGCCATAACTTACACCTCACCTGGTTAAGTTCTTTTTCCTTTTCTCCAAACCAAATTTTAATACGACCCCGCAAATATAATCCATCAAAATCATTGACGCAACACCTAAAAATCTGTATTTTTATATCATAAGGGCGATTAGCTCAGTTGGCTAGAGCACATGCTTTACACGCATGGGGTCACAGGTTCAAGTCCTGTATCGCCCATTATTAAATCCTTCTAAGCAATAAACTTACAAGGATTTCGCTTTTCTTCATCAGCTTTTTTCTTCGCTTTTGAACTGCCCACTTTCCCTTCTTCTTTCACTAAGTTTTCTCGTAAATTTCCAAAAGAGTCTCTTCCGCTTTTTTATTCCACATCCCATTATTCAGACACCGGGCAACTTCCGGCATCTTCTCCCGCATTTCTTCCAATCGTGTAAGTTTAAGCCCTTTGCAGGCCGGATACACAATAATTTTGCCGGCTATCGACCTGTTTTCAATCGCCCGAATCCCTTCGATAGCACCGCCCAGCCCACAGACGGCGGCAACGGAAACATTGGTATCAAGTCTGCCGGATTCGGCTTTTGCCAACACCACGTTCATATCTTCAAGAACAGAGCCGCTCGTACCTATAAAATACAACTGCTTCTCTATATATGCATCCAGATTGATTTGGGCATTAACCGTCGCAGGTACCCCTGCGAAAACATTTATAATACCGCTTTTGGCAGCATTTTCAACTGAAGCGGCCACCGGTTCGGCTAAAGGTACCATCAATACTATGTATTCAAAATCTTCCGCAGGTTTTTCCTCTTTCGCATTGTAAGGCTTGTATTCAATGTTGTTTTTGATAGCCAAAGGCCCGGCAATTTTTGATATAACCGCCAGCCTCTCTTCGTCCATGTCGCCGGCGAAAACGCTCACACCTTCAACGCCCTGGCAGATATTGCGTATAACGTGCATTGCTCCCATAGGGCCGCCGGCACCAATAACATTAATCTTATCGCCCGGCCGAATCTCGCCCGTCTCTGGTATATTTCTCATGGACTCCGACGGGTCTGTCCCTTCGGTTCCAATTATACGAATGCCTCCATAATGAACCCGCCCTACCGGTGTCACAACGTTCCCTGCGAATTTGCCTCCGCAGAGAACGATGTTCATAAGACCATGCGGTGCAACCTTATCGAACAAAGACTCTGCTGTTTTCGCATCTGAACCGAAGTATATTACATCATCATAAGCGGTATCATTTAGCCCGGATATGTTCGTGACTCTCATTATTTGAACATCCAGGCCCGCTGGTTCTGCAAATTCTGAAACCCACGTTATAGATGCCGGTCTGCCGTAGCAATTGAGCAAATTACTTATAACATCTTCAGAAACCTCAGCATCGGCGACGATAAGCATCCGGCCGTCCGCTTTCAATTCACGTCTTTCCTCCGAGGCGTACGCATCCTCAACGCAGGCCCATGGTTCCACCAAAGCCGCCGCAGAGCAGCTTAGTTTTTCCGAAACGGGTATCAACATCGATTTGCCTTCAGGCGAGGTAATTACCCGTTCATCCATAAGAACATATTCCTGAAGCGCGCCCTCAAAGTTATATCCGAAAGATGCATTGGAGTTGGTATTTCTTAACCAGCGGTAATCGGTTTCAATAAGGTATCGCTCACCCGCTTTGAAGTTGTTTACATCCTCCCCAACTGCCTTAATCCTGACCACCGCCTCATGGCCGGGCACGGCCGGTGCCTCATCGGGTACATAGCTGGGAATCTCTTTGAGTATCTCAGGAGCAATGCCGGATATGATTTCGGTTTTGCGGGCATGAGCTGAAAACTGTTTCAATAATTTAAGGTCGGAAAAGCACAAGCCCACAGCCTCGACCCGGCAAAGTATTTGGTGTCGGCCAGGCCTGAAAATCTTCTTCGATTTATTAAAGCTCAGTTTGTCCGGACCGACTAACTGTACCGCAAACTGCGTTTCAGGCAGGTGGCTTTTATTTTCTGTTTTCACAATCTTTATCTTTCCCGGCTTGTATTTTAGCCCAGTTCGGACTGGCCGAAGCAATATCAATCCCCACCATGGCCACAGCCTTTTTGGGCGCATCTAATACTTGCGGCATAACCTCCGAAGATATTCCACCTACAAGGGTTTATGTTTTAAATAAAAGATAAACCCTTACAACTCAGCTTCTGTCATATCAGCCGGCTTCGCTTCTGCTTCTTCCGCAGCTTCTTCCGGCTCTTCCACCAGCTCCGGAAGCCCCTTCATCAGCTCCTTCGCACAGTAATCCGGTATCTCGTAAATCCAACCTTTGCACCTGGTGCTGAACGCCTCGGCCGCATCACGAGCAAGCAGCTTCGCCTCCTTCTTCTTTAACTGCTCCTCCGACTCAACCCCACTCTCTTTCGTCACCGGCGTCTTGTCCGTAAACTCGGCACCACACATTATAAATGTCTTATCATCCTTCTTCGCAATCTGCAAAGTATAAACAGTCGAGTCTTTCAGCCTGCAGAGGTACGCGTCCACAAAGCTGTGCCCACCCTCACTCGACGCCGTGCTCTTCACATCGGTGAACCGAAGGTTCGTAAGCGCAAAAGTCACCTTATCAGCTTCGTCGCTCTTTAGCTTCTGGCCCTCGGAAAGCTCCTCTGCCAAAACCATCTTGCCGTCTTCATCTCGCTTGAGCGTATAGCTCCCGCCACCTGCCGTCACCGTCACTGATTCAATGTCATCACGGTCCAAAGACAGCAGCTCCTGCTCAATATAACTCATCGCACGGTCTCTAATCATCGTCTGTTCAAAACTGACGTAAACATTATCATCCGTAAGCCTTCTGACAAATGTCCCCCGGCTCGGATATATCACATCCTGCCTCCCAGTTCAAATCTCCAACCTTATTTCACACCCCGCTCATGAAGCGA
>Ga0114923_10001597_pt1 | contig 15666 bp, 14 predicted proteins | sample SumtaG_FD_89578 | JGI IMG/M metagenome (GOLD analysis project Ga0114923, IMG submission 89578) | Deep subsurface microbial communities from Indian Ocean to uncover new lineages of life (NeLLi) - Sumatra_00157 metaG | ecosystem: Environmental > Aquatic > Marine > Oceanic > Sediment | place: near...
AAATTTTTAAAAAAAAAAAAAAGTTCTTTACTTTTGAATTGCTTTAGCATGGGCTTTTGCATTGAGCGGCAACAAGGGAGCACATGACATCAGTTTAGCAACATCGCCTTCAACAACATATGTTCCCCCCATAGTTGCTTGGATTGGATCTGATTCTCCCGAATTAACTTTTTTAATTGTGTCAAAATCAGTTTTATGGATGATTTTTGGAGCCCCAGGTCCAGAATAATCACCCATTCCCCATTTCATTTTGTCTTTATCGATAAACTGCCAATAATTCATCTCTGGCCTATCTGTTATTTTATATTGGAAAATTAAAGGTGCTATTGGTTGTAATAATTGTGCTAAATCAGGCAACTCGTTATAAGCATTCATAAAATCTGTGAGATATGATTCCCATTCTTCTTTTGTATCCAATTTTGTTTTCACCTCCTTTTTTTTTTAATTTACGTTAATTTTTTATTAAATTTTATTATATATAAGATTCAAGTCCGGCTTTACAACCAAGCAATAGAAAATCGACCATAGTACCGTTATAGTCATTTTCGATTTTATAGTAAAGACCGTTATCTGTAAAAGTTACTCCCCAGATAAATTTACATTTTTCACTTTGGAGTGGTGTTTTTTCAACAAATTCTCTGAGTAATGGATTTAAATGTACTGGAACATCATTGTAATCATTACACGCCATACCAAAACATAACCGTTCGATTTTATCGGACTCCCAACTAAATGTAAAATTAAGATGTGCTGCATCGCGACAACTTTCAACTAGCTCATTAGGGGGTATATTAAATCCTAATTCTTTTATAAGAGACTTACAGCTCTCAAGGGAAGCTTTGGACGGTTTTTGAAGCATAAAATAGATGTTTACTGTCTTATGAGAAAAATCAAAAGCAAAAAGACTGAATGCTGTCAAACCATGTCTAAAAAAGTAATCTTCATATTTTTTCATACTAGGTGGTATTGATCTCATGGAAAAAATAGGCTTAATCGATCCTGGAACCACAAAAGGCCAGATTTTTGATAGCCCAATTCTTGCATCCAAATCGACGCCATAACCCATAATATCAAACGTATCTTGAGCTTCTAGTATCATTTCATGAATTGGATGGTCATCATTTTTGAGTAATCCCTCAGCATTAGCAGTAGTATAAGGATCTGGATTATGAGGTATCATCATCTCAACATATCTTATTGATATATCCCTATTCTCAACTAGTTTAGTCGTTGTCCTCATTGATACGGGAGATCCTATAAAAAATTTGCTATAAGCGTTGAGCACCTTCCAAATACTTTTCTCATCACATTTAACTCCTGTAATTTCACCAATTTTTAAAATATCTTTTACCATTTGATTAAGATCTGTATTACATTTGAAACCAGAACTCACTTTAGGCAAGTATAAATTATAATCTACATTTAGAGCCTCTAAATCTTGGATCATTATTGGTTGAAATGCGGGTGGTGTTACTTCGAATAAAGCAACAACTAAGTCCATCTCAGCTACTTTCTTTCCATTTCGTTCTTCACATTTTTTTTCCGAAGCTTCAAGAAGTGTGGATTTTACTACTGGTCTCACCATTTCTGGAATTCTTAAGACCATTCTTTCATAAAGCTGTTTAATATTTGGTTCCCATTCCATTTTCTATTAACCTTTTTCCTTTTTCAAATATTTTTTATTCTGTTTTTTTATTTTTTTAATTTACTTTTGGTATTTTGCAAATTGTATATTACCTAATTCATTAAAGCCGTCTGGATTGTTGAATCCAATTCCGGGCATCATCCATCTTGGATTTATTTCACCATACTCTCTTACTACTTGATAAAGATCTACATCTTTGATTTTTGGAGAGATATAAAACTTAGGTTTCAGTAAACTTTCCCCTTTCATGATTATTCCTTCATCTTCCGCTATTCGCTGAAGAGGAGTGTGAGGATAGATTCTCATTCCAATAAAAACGATTACATCTCCATCTCCTTGCCATAGGTTTCCTCTATAACTCTTTATTGTCTCTAACTGATCTAAAGAAGCTCGCACTGTATCAAGCGTTTCCCCCGGACCTCCAACTATGATATGGATTAATTGCTCGATTTCTAGATCAAAACATTTCTTCGAAGTTAGGATAGCCTCATCTGGGGATCTATTTTTATTCATATTTTTTAACATTTCTTCTGATAATGACTCAATACCAGTTGCAAAATGTACAGCACCACTTTCCTTCATAAGTGGCAATAAATTAAGGAATCTTTCACTTGGAACATAATTTGCTCCCCAATTGACATCTACTTTATAGTTTATTATCTGTTGGCATGTTTCCTTTACATGATCATAGTTTAAATTGAAAATACTATCAACAATAAATAAATTTTTGAGGCCGTAATTGTTTACTATTAAGTCCATCTCCTCCACTATACTTTCTGGAGAACGATAACGAACATTGGAGCCTTCTATATATCTATAGCTACAGTAAATACAATTCATGGGACAGCCCCGTTTGGTTTGAATATTTCCCCAAATAGGGCCTGATTTATTCAAGGGATCTATAAGATAAGCCTCATTATCCATCAATTCTCGTATTGGAATAGGAAGGTCATCTAAATTTTCAACCCGCCATGGTGGATTTTGATGATATGCACCATTACTATCTAAAAAACAAATACCTCTTTCAATATTTCTGAGATCCTCGTTATTTCTAACTCTCTTTAAAATCTCAGCAAATACATATTCTCCATCACCAACAACACCTATATCATGATTTAAATCCCTTAAAATTTCTTCAGAAAAGATGGAAAATCCTGCACCACCTAAAATTATTGGAATCTCTGGCTCTACTAGTTCCTTAATGTATTGAATAACATTCTTTACGGGTAAGTAAAAGAATAGATTACCAGGGTATGTGGTTGAATCAACATTACGAATTGAAATACCAATTACTTGTGGATTAAAATCATTTAATGCTTTTGAAATATCTCGCTTATAATCATTGCTTAAAGTTAAATCAAGTAACTTTATCTCATGACCTTGACTAATTAAGTAGGACGCCAGATATGCTTCTCCTATTGGCGGAACCATCACATGTACTATCTCCCGACTCCCCGAAATTATTAACACTCGCAATATTTTCACTCTTACTTTTTACAATCCCTATTATCATTCAATTAATTCGATATCTTTCTTTTGAGAGACATTAATTTCAATTTCATGGTCATTTTCATGCCAACAGAAAGGAAATGAGCCAAAAAAGTCGCCAGTTATATATTCTGCGGTCACACGACAACCCCCACCACAATATTTGAGATGATGACAAGATGCACATTTTCCTTTAATCTTTTTCCGATCACGAATATCCTTATAGAGCTGTGAATTCAACACATCCTCAAAATTATCTTTTAATGCATTTCCAAGTGTTAATGTAGTAGGATACCCAGCAGGGTATATTGTTCCATCTATACCAATACCCATCATCGTTCTACAAGCTAAACACCCTACACCCCATTCGATTGCCGCCATTTCCTTATCGTCTTGAGGTTGTTCCATAAAAGGCACCATATCATAAATTTCATAAGCAGGTAAGGTGCCTGTTTTACCCTTTCTTATCGTTTCAATAGCATGTTTATATTTAAAATCATACATTTTTTTGTATTCTTCTGTATTTAGGCCAATTTCATCCCAAAATTGAGCAGCTCGATTTTGTTTAACAACACATCTAAAATAAGGTTGTGAACCCCATTTTTCTGATAAGCTTTTGAGATCTTCGAGCTCATCAATATTTTGTTTCATGATAGTAATTGAGGAACAAACAAAAATTCCATACTTTAAACAGAGATCTATTGCTTTCTTTGCATAATGTAAAGAATTGGGAAAACCGCGAAGTTCATCATTTTTGTTTGGATCACAACTATCAAAACTTACAAAAACATGGCTAATATTGTTTTCCTTGCACATTTTAGCAAAATTCTCGTCAAAACTTACACCATTAGTTATTAAGGCATGGATATAATCCTTTTCTTTGCAGAACTTCATGATCTCACCGATATTCTTCCGTAAAGTAGGTTCACCCCCGAACCATACGAAACACGCGTGTCTTCCTTGTTTTCGCAAACCTGTTTCTACATTCTCCAATATTTGACACCATTCTCCCGTTGATAGTTCTGGTCTTGCTACTTGATCATCTGCAGCACAATGAAGACATTTCTGATTACATTTATCAGTCACATACATAGCAAAATGGATATTCCCCGGATGAAATCCCCTTTCTAATTTTTGCCAAGAAACTTTAAGCCTGTCCTTAATATCTTTAAGTTCTATATACCTCTCAACATCTATACCTAATGTTGTCAAATCTTCAACCATTATAGATTTAAATGCTTCAGGTATAATATCAAATATACCCATGATAACATCAGCATCATTTAGATAAGCTCCATTCCTTTCAAGACATCTTTTTTCAGCAGCATCAACTATTAATGGTTCTACAGAAGGTCGAAATCCTTGTGGCATTTGTTCCACTATTCTGCCAAATAAAATTTGGGTCTTCTTTTCCCATTCCATAAGTCCTTACCTTTAAATATAATCTTCATGTTCGTGGTCGTCATCATGCCAGCAGAAAGGAAGAGCTGCCAGAAAGTCACCCGTTTCATTTTCTGCATGCACTCTGCAACCTCCACCACACATCTCTAAATGATGGCAAGTTGAGCATCTTCCTTTTATTTTTCTATCCCTTATAGCCTTAAACATATCAGATTCCATAATTTCCTCAAAATTTTGCTCCAAAACATTACCCAAAGTTAATTGAGATGGATAGTCACAAGGGAAGAAATCACCATTAACATCAATACCCGAAACTGAACGACAAGCTTGGCATCCTACACCCCATTCTAACGCAGTTTTCTCCTCAACTGTGCGTGGACATTCCATAAAAGGAACCATATCATATGTGTAAACTTTATTTAAGAATGCAGCTTCTCCATTTCTTACAGCATCAACAACATGCTTAAACTTGAAATCATAAAACTGCCGGTATTTATCAAAATTCAATCCGATATCATTCCAGTTTTTCTCAGCAGTTCTTTGTTTAATAACAGCTCTGAAATAAGGTAAAGCCCCCATGGATGCCAATTTTTGCTGTATTTCTTCTAGTTCATCAAAATTAGCTTCTTGGACTGTTGCTGTACAAATTACTAAGTGTCCATAGTCTAATGCTAATTTAATTGCTTTTTCAGCAGCTTCTTTAGCTTTGGGATAACCTCTTATTTTTGCTGCACGTTCGGAAGACACACTGTCATAGCTAATGAAGATATGATGCATCTTAACGTCGGCACATAGTTTCGCTAATTCCTCAGTGAAAAGTATTCCATTTGTCGAAATAGCTTGATAATAACCCTTTTCGCCAGCATAGCTTATTAATTCCTTAAGATCCTTTCGAATGGTGGGTTCTCCACCAAACCAAATATAACACCCTCTCCGATTCTGTTTTCGTAAAGTTTGCTCTACATTCTCAAGAATTTGAATCCATTGGTCTGTAGATAATTCTGGACGTTTTCCCATCAATTCTGCTGCACAGTGGATACATTTTTGGTTGCATCGATCTGTTAAATACATAGTAAAATGATAGACTCCAGGAGCCCAAGCACCACCGACATCATCCCAAGTTCGGGCATACGCTTTTCTAGCTTCAGATAATTTCATATATCGATCAGTATCAATTCCTAATTTTGTCAAATCTTGAATAACCATTGGCTTAAATGGCTCAGGTGTTATCTCAAATAATGCGGATAGCAAATCATCTCGGCTTATAAAACCAGAATTCCTGAGCCTTGCTGTTTTTTCAGCAGCTTCACGCAGCATTGGTTTAACTGATATTCGAAAATCCTCAGGAATTTGATCAGTAATTTCTCTATATAGTTCTTCAATTTCATTTTTCCATTCCATTTTTAAATACCCTCTATTAAATGTAAATTACTTTTATATTTCTCTCTTACACAAATTTTAAAAAAAACCGTTAAATCAATTTTTAATAAGGCTTTCCCTCCTTTATGTTCCACAAAATCAGCAAAATTATTAATATCAGGGAAGGAATAGCGAATTTTTAACCGAATGGTCCATAAATAATCGAATACAAAATGATAACAAAAAATTAAATGATAGTTAAAATAAATATTTAAAGTGAGTTTAGATCGTCCATAAGAATATTCTTTATGATCCGAGCAACTTTTATTCTTCTTTTTTCCTCCAAGGGTATAATTGGGAGTATTTTTCCTATTCAATTTATAATTAACTGAAGAGCTTCCTATATAATCACGAGAATTTCCTGAACTCAAGTCCTGAATAAATCCTGCCTCTTCACACATCTCTGAATTTCTTTTATTATAGCTAAAATAATAATAAGAGAAGCCTTCATGGTCTTTATTTAAAATGGTCCATTTAACATAATGATAAATTATTGATTCAACATAACAAGTAAGATTGAGGATTATAATAAGATCGATACACTGTCCAATAGTAATTGGAAAGATCTGAAATTTATTAGGCAGAAACCAAAATATATTGATAGTGGGTAATGTCGGAAAAAAAAATGAGTTGCCAGATATAATATAATCTTCTAAATGAGAAGATATGAGTGGTATATCACTTAATAATATGTACGTAAAAATAATCAGAAAACTTGAAGAAAGAAAGATAATAAGTGGGACTACTGTTAGTTCATTAAGTTTTCTATTAATCATCTTATCTTATGGCTTAAATTTTAATATTATTTATTCTCCTTTTGGATACGAAGTATACTTATACATTTTTTATAAATTTATTTTAAAGGACAGTCCATTTTTACATAATAGTTAGTATCCCTAATCCTTTAGTTTGTTTTTTAGATTAACTTATATTGTAATTGATGTAATTTTATCCAGTTGTAAGAAACATCGGTGCTGTACTAAGGAATAATAACTTATTCAGATAGCCAATAGAATTTGAAGATAAATTTTTTTTATCATAATTTATTAGGTTATAGAAATGAGACATTTTAGTACGTTTAAATGCTTCTACAAGAGGTAAAAAAGAATTATAGTTTAAAGTTATACCAAAGGATTCAGGATATTCATAGGCGGGTGAGCCAGGGAATATATGATATGCTTCACTCATCATTGTGATTGGTTTAGAATTTGATGTTCCATATTTCAGTAGGCATTTCATACCAAAATTAAAATCCTTAAGAATATCTAAACGAGTTTGGAAGGGATAGCCAACTGTTAGCCAAATTCTTAACGTTCTTTTGAATAAATTCGCATTTTTTATCAATCCATTAATTTGGTCTCTAGGAAAGTTAAATGTAGGGTCACATATTTTAGCTATTTTTTGATGAACCTTGGATGATAAGGTTCGAGGGGAAATGCTTATTGAGGAGTTTTTATGAGGAAAAGTCTTATAAAATATTCGCCACATTTCTTTGGGAAAGGGTAAACGCCAAATCTCTAAATCTCCCCCAATATCAAGATTCTCCTTTTTAATTAACCCGAATAGTTGTTTCCAGTATTTTAAACTAGCATTATAAGTGCCATGGCCAAAAAATATGCTTGGAATCTTAAATTTATCACTAATTTTGCTTATATCCTCTACTACTTTATCTGCTCGTCTAAGTACAACATGATTACGCCCGGATAATCTTCTCTGAGCTCTCTGGCCTCCTCCACAAAAGGGACAATTGAATGGACATCCTCTACCAATTGGTAGGTTAAAGGAGATTCCCATTATTTTTCTGCTATACTCAAAATATTCTTTTGCATGTTCTAGAATTGAGACATTTGTAAAATTTAAATCATCTAAAGTTTTTGCACAGTAAGAAAGTGAATTAGTTTTAATGTGCTTAGAATAATTACGGTAAGTTAAATTAGGAACAGAATTTAGAGAATCCATGGATTGCCTCTTTTTCATGTATGCTAAAAGAGGAATCTCAGCATCTCCTCTAATTATACCATCAATTTCTTTATAATATTTTAATATCTGCTCATGATAATATGTAGCACTATACCCTCCAAGTACTATTTGAGCATTAGGATTTACTTTTTTTACTATTTTAGCAGTTTCAATAGCACCGTATGCATTATGGAGCCAATGTAGGTCAATCCCGCATACAGAAAATTCGATACTTTTAAGATAGCTCTCTAATGTCCAATAAGGATTTAGATACTGTTCTAAAGGATAATTTATAATTTTAACTCCAAAACCATTTATCTCAAGGAAATCTGCAATGGCAAAGACACCCATTGGAATGAAAATATAGGAACATCGATTAATTTTGAAATTTTTACCATTATTAGGATTTAACTGCCTAGGGGGATGGATAAAAATTATATCGTAACTTTTCAAAATGGGTATCAGAAATGTTATTTTGGTGAATGTTAATTAAAGTATAGTTTAGGATATATAAATTTTTATTATACTGTTTATTAAAAATACGTTATAGCCCCCAGAAATTAATCATAACTTGTTTCGCGTCATCAAATGCGAAATTTATTTGAATAAATAAGATAAAACTCCTAATTTGCACAATATTTATATATATTTTAAACAAAATCCAATTATCATTATGAAAAAGATAAATAAATATAGGCGAATTAAATGATAGAAATGATTTTTAGTCTAATATTCCCATTAGTGTTAGTAGGATTTCTTCTAATTATTTTCATAAGTGGATTTACAAAAAAAAGGTCTAAACATACCTTTATGAGTCTCGAAGAATTTATGAGAGATTGGCTTAACGATCACGGTCAAGGTCATAAATTAGAAGAGCAATTAAGGAAAATGAAAAAAGATCCAATGGGAGGGCTATATATGCCTATTACTTATAAAGGTGGGAAACTCTTTACAAATTGGGGTTTATCTGCCAATAAAGTGTCATGTATAAATTTAATTTTATCATTTCTTATATTTTATGGAGTAATTATGGCCGGTGAAGGCCATACACTTGATCTACGCTCTCAACAACCCTTATATGGTATTTGGTTTTTTGCTCTTGGTTTTTTAGTATTGATTACAGGAATTATAGATGGAATAGATGGAGCGATAGCGAGATTATTAGATAAAAAGTCTAAAAGCGGTGCTTGGTTTGATAATACAATTGATAGGATAAGTGATATCTTAATGTTTGTATGTTTAATTCCAGGCAACTTCCTATTTATTGTACAATATGGACTTGATTTGACATGGATTATCTGGACTAACATATTTTTAATTCTTATTTATGAATATATGAGAGCAAAACATGAGGGTTTAGGACTCCATGATACGAAACCGTACCCAGGTGAAAGAGTCACGAGAGTTTTAATATTAACATCAGCGTTTCTTATTTATGGTATTTCGAGTTTCATGATAATAATAACAGATTTAATTGATCCTTCTGCGACGGTTATCTGGCTTGATTTACATTATAGTACAACCATTTGGTGCATGTTAATTTTTCAAATCATAATATTGATTATTATGGTCATGTCTTCAATTCAATTAGCTAAATATAGCTGGAAAGAATTAAAAAAAATGGATATCAATAATTAAAAAATCTAATGACTCTAATCATTCTCTTTTAATTCTAAAATAATTAAAAAGTGGTTTGAAAATGAAAAAATCTATAGTATTACTATACGGTTCGGTATTAGTAGTTTTCTTTGTACTAATGCATTTGAATTTTCCACAATCTCTTTCATCTGGAGTAAAGATTGCTATTGATAACTTTTTAACTAATCCCTTAGCTTATTGGTGGTTTATCTTTCCATTAATAGGACTCCTTTTTCTAATGGGAATAGTAATTTATTATGGTATTCATTTCCTTGCATCATTTGGCAAAGGTTATCGAACCAAGACACCATATTATACCGATGTTAGCATTTTAATTGCTTCTAAAAATGAAAAAATATTGTTGGAAAGAACGCTAAATTCCATTATTGAATCAACCTATCCCATAGAAAAAATCCAATTAATTATAATTACAAGTGGATCAACTGATAACACAACAGAATTTTGCAATTCTTTCGCACGAGATCATGGAACAATTAATATAGAAGTCTTATCAGACAATCTTCCTAAACAAGGTAAGCCTCCGGCCCTAAATTATGGTTTAAAATACGTAAAAAATGATATCATTGTCCTTTATGATTCGGGCTGTATTTTAGAACCAGATGCATTAACAAATTTAATTGCTCCATTTCAAAAAAATAATGTTAATGCTGTTATAGGTCCTGTTTTAGTTGAAAATTGGAAGACTAATAAATTAACTAAAGGAATTTTCCTTGATTATGCTTTGGTTTCTGGTGGGGGATTACTTTTTGAAACTAAAAATAGACTAGGGGCATCAGCATATTCATATGGACGAAATTTCGCTGTTAACACCAAATATCTCTTGAAATACGGAGGATTTAACGAGGATTCAATGACAGAAGATCTTTTTCTTTCTGTGCAATTAAATTTAGATGGAAAAAAAATATATTTTTCACCCAAAGCAAAAGTATACGAGTATGTCCCACAAAATAAAGAAATACTAAGAAAACAACGCACACGATGGCTTGCAGGATATACTTATGATATGCCGCAGTTGATGGCAATGGAAGGTGAAAATAAGAATGGAAAATCAATTATTATCTCAAGAAATATGACAATGACATTTATGGGAAACATGGATACTTGGATGCCTTTTATAATTGGTTTCGCAATATTTTACTATTTAATTGGAGAATATTATTTATTATTTTGGAGTCTTTGTTGTTTAATCTTTCAATTTGGCTATCTCTTTAATGCAATACGAAAATATTGTGACAAACATTACAGTCTTCTACTTTATTTTCCAATTAGTGCATGGATTCATCTTTATATGTTTTTACGCCAATTTAGTCTCCCTAAAGAAATGAGCTGGGAAAAAACACCAATGCTTCTAGATAAATCAGAAGAAGAAATAACCGCTTTATCTACTAAATAGTTAAAAGGTAATAATTTGAAATCATTTGATGTCTTATTTATCCATCCACCAAGAATTTTTGCTAAGGATTACTTTGAAGTGAGAAGTGCTTTTATTAAGTTACCTGTAGGTCTTGTCGCACTTGCGGATTATTTAGAACAAAATGGATATTCCACAAAAATCTTGAATATTCCCATGGAAATATACTTTAATAAGAATTTTCGTCTTTCAAAATATCTGAGATCTATAGACGTCAGAATTTGTGCCATTGAGTTAAATTGGATCCTGAATGCATATGGTTCCATTCAAAGTGCAAAAATTGTTAAAAATGTAAATCCTAATGTGGTAACTATTGTTGGTGGGATTAGTGCAACACATTTTCAAGAAGATTTGATTAAATATCCTTCAATTGATGCTGTTATAAGAGGAGAGGCAGAAGTTCCATTATTAAAACTTGTAGATCATTATTTAAAAGGAAATCCCAGTTTGAGCAATATCCCGAATATAACTTATAAGGATGATGGAGAAATTTATCAGAATCCAATAGAGTATATTGCGGAAGATCTTAGTTTTTTAAATTTTGTAAATTTTAAGCTGTTGGAAAATTGGAAGAAATATGTCAAAGTGGATCCTTCTATCAGTATTATGATGGGTCGTTCATGCCCATATAACTGTGTATACTGTGGAGGGGGGAAACAGGCTTATAATGAGCTGTGCAAAAGAGATAATGTTATTTTAAGAGATCCTAAACAAATTGTTGATGATATAATTTATTTAAAACAACTCTATCCAGAATTAAAAATTGTAGACTTAACTCATGGATATTATCCTAGCAATCATCAGTATTGGATGAGAATATTGCAATTAATTAAAAAAGAAGATGTTGATATCGGAGCTATATTTGAAGTTTGGAGTTTACCAGCGAAAGATTCATTTTTACGTGAATCAGCTAAATCCTTGACCTTAGTAAATCATTCTTAAATTTTAGTGTACATACGTATTCAGAACGAGTGAGACAAATTCTAGTAAAGCTTGGTGATCCCAAGCTTAATTTTTCAAATAAAGATATATATAATTTAATTACAAAATGTGAGAAATATCACCTTCCTTTAATATTATGGTCGACTGTTGGCAATCCCTTTGAAACTATTAAAGATTTTATTATTAGCCTTAAACATCTTTTAGGAATTACTAAAAATTATGTAATTAAAAAGAAACAAGTTATTCTATTTATCAACACAGCTGTTTTAATTAGTCCAAGCAGTCTTGCTTTTTCCAATGAGAACAAATTTGGGGTGAAAATTAAGGAAAAGACATTTAAGGACTTTTATAAATTATTCAGAGATCTTCGATATTCAAAAAGTTTTTTTGATGATCCCGTTAATTATAAAACAATCTATTTATCTAAAAGGAAAATTAAAATTTTGAATAATTTATATCAAGGAATTAGCATGATTCCCTTGATGCATTCCATTATTTTTAACTTCTTAATGCATAATAATGCTTATAAAAAGAGTAAAACCTCAATAAAATAGTATTTCCGTATTTTATCTATTGGCTATTGGTTTCTTTATAATCGTGTTTAGTAGGAACTCTCCCATATTTCAAAATAGCAAGAGCTTCAATTGGATAATTATTTAAATTTAATTTCCGAAGAACTATATTAAATAATCCAATAAAAAGAATTCCTAAAATTATACCTATAATAAAACTATTAATTTCAATATTAAAAATATTCATACAAATGGAAAGATAAAGGCTTCCAAGAACTCCATTAACTATTAAAATATAATGAATAAAATCCGTCAGCCAATTAGAATCTATTATATGTCTTTTCACTATCCCTTCAATTCCAAACTCAAAATTAAGAGCAATGCTAAAAACGGAAACTGTTATTAAAACTTCGTAAAGAGGAATAAATATAAGAAATAATGGAAAAGGAATCACAAAATAGGCAATATATTGCTCTTCATAAACAGAAAGTTGATAAAAAAAGAAATTGAGTAGAGAAATATCAATTGACATGGCACAAACAGGCGCTGTTTTAGCGGGATTTGAATCAAGGACATGAAGAAAGAAAATAAAACCATACATGGAAAAAATTGCTATGCTTAGATTTAGAATTATTAATGACGCAAACAAGATTGAAATTGTCACCTCATGTATAGATGGCACAGCTACTTTAGAAGGTGGATGAGGGAATGGAAAGTTTAAGGGATAAAAGTAAATTTCATATATCCATAAAAATTCAAGGAAAATAATAATTAATGTTACTGTAGTAAAAAATGAGAGCTGAAAAATAAAAACCAGCCAATTTTTTGAGTTTGCGTTCATTTTATCACTAGTTTGGATAGTATATGGTTTTCTATAGATTGCTCTCAAATAGACCTATATAATACTAATTAATTAATTTAATATTTAAATTTTTATTTCAGAACTGACTACTCTTAAAACTATGGGTATAAGTTTTATATCAATTTAAATTGCTCTTTATAAATAAAAAATAACCTAATATTTTTTATTTATCTCCATTTTTTCAGATTCAGTAAATTGACGTACAACTTTAGCAGGTGAACCGTATGCGATGGAATATGGTGGTATATCATTTGCTACTACTGATCCTGCTCCAATTATCGATCCTTTTCCAATTGTAACTCCCGGTAATATAAGTGAATATGCTCCTATTCTCGCATTTTCACATACTTTAATGGGTCCAAAACTGAAACTGGCGTGTTTTAAGTTCATTACATTATGAGTTAATAATTGACAACCAATCCCACATCCGCTACCATCCTCAAATTCAATTAATTCGGGTAGAAGGGGATCAGGTATTGATTTTGAAGAAATATGGCAGTTTTTTCCTATTTTCATTCCCAGAAAGCGAAATAATACATTTTTAGCGCGCGGCCACCCAATTAAATATGTAATAATTAAAGATAATAAATGATTAAAAGCTCCTTTAACAAACCACGAAATAGAAAATCCTTTACTCCGAAGATACTGCGCAATAATTAACAATGGAATAGGAGTGAATATAAATTTGTCAGTCTCAATATTAATATAAGTTATTTTTCCCTTAACTTCTATTTTAAATTCGGGTCGATTATGCTTCCATATCTTTCTAGCGTTAATCAAATCCTTAAGAAAGATATAAAAATCTATATTTACTAGAAGAAGGACTAAACCAAATGCAAAAATAATTGGCAAAAATAGAAAAAATAGCATTAACCTTGTATTAAGAGTTAAATCCTGATTAAAAAGTATACCTATATAAGCATAAAGTAATCCTAGTAAAATAATTACTACAAAACCTAGAAAACTAAAAACATATATTATTGAACCAGTTAATTGTCTAGTTTTAGCTATGTTGTACCCTAAGATGAATAAAAAAAGTAAAACAACAAATGCTACAAAAATCCCTCCATAGACAAATATGCTCGCTGTATAGAAAATTAATTCTAACCAATGAATCATATAGTTATAAATTGCATCTAAACTTGGATTTGAATAAAAAATTCGAGTTACAATGAATAAAGCGATAAATAAGGTATTTATGACAAATAAAATAGATAATATTATAAATCTCTTTTTCATTTTAACAATTATTTTATTATTTTGAATTTAGGACTTTTATAGATTAATAAAAAATCATCTTTTAATATTAAAGTTATTTTCTACATTTAAATAAAAGATATAAAACATCGATAATCAGTCTTTAAATTATTAGAATGGAATCAATTAATAAGAAACACAAACCCAGAATCTCAATAGTTATCCCCGCATATAACGAGGAGTCCTATATAGAAGAAACATTGAGAGCTATTAAAAAACAGATATGTAATTTTTCTTATGAAATTATTGTAGTTGATGGTCAAAGTACAGATAAAACTATTTCTGTAGCTAAAAATTATGCGCAGGTATATAAATCACCTCAAAGAAGTAGGGTTTTTCAATTAAATTATGGTGCTTCAAAAACATCCGGAGAACTAATTTTATTTTTAGATGCTGATACAATAATAGGGCCATATTTTTTACATAAAGTAAATAAAATTTTTAAAAAAAACAAAAATCTTTTTGCCTGTAGTGCCAGATTTAAATATTATGATGGAAAAGTGTTAAAATTTAAATTAGGATCCCTAAATTTTACTATAACAAGATTTTTTTTTCATAACATATTTATACATCCATGGTATTTTTTTAAAACCTTGTTTGGATATCCAGAACTTTGCGGCTGTAACACTATTGTTAGAAAACAAATATTCGATAAAATAGGAGGATTTAAAGAACCTCCAAATTTATTAGGTGCTGATAAAGTTTTTTCAGATTCTTTAATATATTTAATCAGAAAAGAAAAAAAAGGGAAAATTAAAACTCTAAATCTTATTTCGGTGTTGACTAGTGGAAGAAATCTTAAAGTCAAACGAAGTTTTAAACGGATTAACCAATATTTTACAATGAAAGATGAATATCGTAAATTGGCAAAGAATATCAACTAATTTAAACGAAAAATCGAAATTTAGAAGATTTATATGTCCACCAAGAATTTAGAAATCATACGTTTAAAGTTTACTATGAATCCATTCTAAAACGATTTCAAGTTTATTCTCAAGACTATGTCCACCCTTCTTAATTAATAGATACTTGTCTTCAGAAAGATTATATTTTTCTATAATTTTTTTGCTAGTTTTCTCGAATGGTATGTACTCATCATCCATGGAATGAA
>Ga0114923_10001598_pt1 | contig 15659 bp, 35 predicted proteins | sample SumtaG_FD_89578 | JGI IMG/M metagenome (GOLD analysis project Ga0114923, IMG submission 89578) | Deep subsurface microbial communities from Indian Ocean to uncover new lineages of life (NeLLi) - Sumatra_00157 metaG | ecosystem: Environmental > Aquatic > Marine > Oceanic > Sediment | place: near...
AACATTGGCTGATTTAGGTCGAAACGGGATAACAAAGGTTATCCCGTCGTACCGTGAGGCGGTACCTGATGAGACCAAATTCGGTTCCATCTGTTTTTTTAAGGAGAAAGAAAAATGGCGAAAGCAAACAACGTTCCCGTGGATCCCAAGGCTCCCAAGGCTCCTAAGCCTCCCAAGGCGAAACGTGAAAAAAGAACCCCCAAAACCCTCGTTCCTCTGAAAGGTGAAGCGCTGACGAAGGCCGAAGAAGTCGTGTCCATGTGCACAAATCTCATGGAGATGATAAAGGGAAGTACTAATATTCCCACACCTCATCTTCGTGCCATTCGAAAGCAGTTCAACATGGATTTCGTCGCGGTGACCAAGGCTCGGCGTGGTTCCTCAATCGAGCGGAAGAAAGCTCGGCTCGAGCGGATGATTCAGAAGGCTACGGAGCAGCTCGAAGCGCTCACACAATAGGTCGAAACGGGAGCTCGGCTCCCGTTGTGCCGTAATGCGGTACCTGATGAGACCAAACGAAAAAGGAGAAAAGAGATGACTACAGTAAAGGGTAAGTACGTAGCAACTGGGCCAAATATCGTTCTTGGACCTGAAAACGATAATCGGCCTTTAAAAGAAATCCCATGTAGCATATGTGGTGAACCTGTTGAGATTTTTGCAGATGTTGAAATTGCAGGATTTGTCTGTGATGAGTGTTTTTCGAGTACTCTCTAGGTCGAAACGGGATAGTAGGAGCTATCCCGTCGTGCCGTAATGCGGTGCCTGAAGAGACCAAAAAGGAGAAAAGAGATGAATAAAGAAACTGAAGAAGCAATAGGATTTTTCGAATCAAAACTCAGTGGTTTCCAGAAGAAAGTCTTCTATGAAGATTTAAATTGGAGCTGGGAAAATGTTTTAAGCAGAGCAAAATTTGGAAACGAGCTCGCTCTGGTTAGAGCAATGGACCATATAACGTGGGCTAGATTTGAAATTGAAGGTTTCGATGAAAGTTCAATTTTCGTATCCGGTACATTGGAATTCGCAGATGTTACTGGTAGAATAGCAGCTCGTTGGAAACTGAACAAGAATCAAGTTTGCGATCTGGTTGAAATCGTTTTCGGTATGAAAATGCTGACGGACGATGGTAAAATTACCGTTTACGGTAAATGCTAGGTCGAAACGGGATAACAAAGGTTATCCCGTCGTATCGTTAAGCGATACCTGATGAGACCAAAAAGGAGAAAAGAGATGACTGTGTACAATTTTGTTCTAGTTCGTAGTGGTGATGGCAAACATTTTCCAATTGGTAGTGGAGCCTTGGAACAAGGGGAAGCACTGATTAAGAGAATGGACGCATATTTCGATGCCGGAGGAAATCCCCACGAAGCTTATGAAGGTAGTGACATTTATGCCACTTTGGATAAGGTACCAGTATACATGTATACTGATGAGTGGGAAGACTGTTTTGACACAGAACCTTTCAATGTGTAGGTCGAAACGGGATAACAAAGGTTATCCCGTCGTACCGTGAGACGGTACCTGATGAGACCAAATAAAAAGGAGAAAAGAGATGATAAAAGTAAATGGGATTACCATGACCAAGACGTTTAAGACTATTGCTGATGGTATGAATTGTGGTACAAAGCGAATGGAAAGCAAGTGGGATGTTGCTAGGGTGAAGGCTTTGTTACTCAGTGATTTAAGTATCAATAAAGTGCAACGAATCACACTTCGTATTGTCCAACCTCGTGTCAATGATTTCTACTACATCCAAGCGCGATTGGCTACAAAGCACGAGTTTGCTACACGATCACTCTATTAGGTCGAAACGGGATAATAAAGATTATCCCGTCGTATCGTAATGTGGTACCTGACGAGACCAAATAAAAAGGAGAAAAGAGATGAGATTAAAGACGAAAGAGGCACCAGAACTCACGGCTCTTGTAAAGATCGTGGGCAGCAAAAAGCGAAGTCTTTCCTTTTCTGTTTGTGAAAAAGTCAAACTTTACGGACGGTATTGGTCAGGTGGTACCAAAAATGAATATACTGCAATTCACCTCAAGACCAAGAAAATTGCCGGAGCTTCCGATGCGTGGAATCCGATGTTTGATGTAGAGGCAGTAAATGTCCCTATCCCTGAAGATGTTGTAATCGTTCAACACGGATGGTTCTGTGGGAAGCCAGCTACTCCTCACATCTACATCAATCCGGCGAACGCGGCGATGCTTCTTCCGCCAGGAATTCCACACGATGGAATGACAATGACAAGGAAGTGGGCAGCTGCAATCAGAGAAAGCCGATGAGTATCGAACGTGATCTGATCTTGTTTGCCATAGACGAAAATCCTGATTCTGCTCTCAAAGCAGGAGTGAGTTTACAGGACGCTCTGGAAACGATGGCTAAAATCGGTTCGCCCGATGAAGTTATTGCCGCGAGTTTTCTGCTGAACAATGTCAATCAGGGAATCGGTAAGATTTTGAGAGGTTTCTCTAAGAATTGAGCGCCAATTGGTTCAGTTCACCAACTAAGGAGGAAAGAGATGGGAACACGTGACTACAAAGTTTGGTCACCAAAAGATTTAGCTCAGTTTGAAATTGAGTTAACAGAAGTGTACCAAACAAATAAAGAGGGCCAAGATTCTGTGACGATTTCCCGTCGGCGATACGGGAATCTCGTTATCAATTATGATTCTCGTGGAGTTGTTTCCACAGTGTATCGTGAAGGAGAAAAACTTTATTGAGGTCGAAACGGGAGCTAAGCTCCCGTCGTGCCGTAGGACGGTACCTGATGAGACCAAACAGAAAAGGAGAAAAGAGATGACGGAAAAACAATCTGCATGGAATTGGGCCTTTGCCGATCCCGAAGAAAATGTTGAAGCTTGGGAAGGACTGTACGGGGATGATGACGATGAACAGATCGATTTTGCTGATCCCGGGGGAAATTCGGCTTTGCGAGCTGAAACCAAAAAGAATCCCCGCAATCTCCCTTGTCCAACATGTGGAAAACCAAATCGCCTAACTCCTGCTGACCGTGAGCGTGGTTATCAGTGTGATTCGTGCGCTGACAAAGTCGAACGAGGATTTTAGATCGAAATGGGATAGTAAGAGCTATCCCGTCGTACCATAATGCGGTACCTGATGAGACCAAATAAAAAGGAGGAAAGAGATGAGCGTATCAAGTAGTATTGTTTGTCTTGCAAAAGGTGGAAGTAAAGAAATAGTTATAGGAACAGCTGAAATTCTTCAAAATGCTTTGGAAACAATCCAAAAAGTCGGTACACCTAAAGAAATTGTTTCAGCTGCTTTTCTTTTGGATGCTGTCAATCGCGGCATCAAAAGAGTTATTGTTGAAGAATTGTGTTCTGACTGTGATAGACAAGGTTTTTGTAGAATTGAAAATTGAAATAGGTCGAAACGGGATAGTAGGAGCTATCCCGTCGTACCGTAATGCGGTACCTGATGAGACCAAAAAAGGAGAAAGAGAATGAGTCCAGATGTAGAACGAACAATTCGTGGAGTTCAAATCCTTCGAGATAGGGTCTGGGAGTTGCTTCAAGGGCATCAATTACCTTCTCACTGTAAAGAGTCTTTGCAACATCTCCTAGCCTCCCTCGATAATTCAACCATGTGCGCTAACAGTTTGGAAATGGTTATAGAAAGAGGGCCAGAAATTCCAGTTTCAATACCACGAGCGCCTGAACCTGAGGAAATGTTTTCTTGGGACAAGCATGAAACAGAAGTGGTACTTCGGAGGAGTATAGCGGACATGAAGGAGAAATTAGCAAGGATGTAAGCAAGAGGGAAGGCCAGAAATGGTCTTCCCTATTTTTTTGTCTAAAAGACTTTTCATATAGAAACTTTTTATTTTTTCAATATAGGATTTCAATATGTAAATCATTTTTCGTTTTTAAAAAAAGGGGTGGATTTTAAAGGAGCCAGGCTTGGTTAAAACGTGTTTTTACTTTTCAAAAAGAAGTTAAAAATATTTTAAAGTTTTCCTTTACTTCTTTCAACAGGTATAGTATAATAGTATTGTGTTTAGGGTTCGGTTATCAGAATGCGAAAGAGTATAAAAATCGGCCAAAATCATCTATTCAGTGGAAAGGAGGTGAAGCGATTGTGAGATGTCAGAGCGCATTCAGTAATTTTAAAATGTAGATCGGCGCGGTCCAGCGGAACAATGAAAACCCGTGCTGCCTGAAAAATTTGGCAGCACGGGCACAAAATTTGTTTCATAGAGAATAGAGATGTATTCAACTACTGCTAAGTTGCCTTTTTCCCACCATTCTAATTGGTCCCCCCAACCTCCTCCTTCTCTTGACGGTATTGATAATATAGAACTTGATATAGAATCTACAGGTTTGGAATGGTGGAAAAAAGATCGACCAATAGGAATAGCAATTGGCTTACCAGATGGAAGCACTCAATATTTACCATGGGGGCATATTGGAGGAAATCTTTCTGAAGGGGTGGTTCGTGATTGGGCTAAAAAAGAATTACGGAATAAATTAATTACTAACCATACTACGAAGTTTGATATTCACATGATGAGAGAGTGGGGTGTAGATTTAGAAGAACAAGGATGTACTGTTAGTGATGTTGCACATTATGCAGCATTGTTGGATGATCATCGAAAAAGATTCAGCCTTGATATTTTGAGTCAAGATTTTCTAGGTGAAGAGAAAATTCAAGGTCTTGATAAAACTGCAATGGCTGATTATCATGCAGGGAATGTTGCTGCTTACGCAGAACGGGATGTGGAACTAGTTCATAAACTCAAAAAACATTTGTGGCCATTATTAGACGAGCAAGATTTACAACGGGTCAGGCAACTTGAAGATGATTTGATTTTTCCTGTTTGCGAAATGGAACGAAATGCTGCTCCTATAGATGTAGAACTTCTTAATGAATGGGTAGAAGAATCGGAACAGGAATATATTCGCACCTTGTGGGAAATTCATCGTGAAACGGGATCTTTAATTAATCCAAATTCTAGTAAAGATCTTACTAAAATTTTCAACAAGTTAAAACTTCCTTTCACTGACTACACAGAAAAAGGTCAACCTAGTTTTGCTGATTCAACTTTGGCAAAAATTGATCATCCAGCAATAATTCTAATTCGAAGAGCGGCAAGACTTTCTAGTCTTAGAAGCAAATATTTATTACCCTACCAAAGATCAATCACTCCTGATAATAAACTACATTATCATCTTCATCAATTAAGAACAGATAAAAAAGGGACAGTACGTGGACGATTCAGTGCAACGGATAAAAATGTTCAGGCAGTTTTAACTGCTAAAAAACAAATTGATAGGTATGGAAAAGAATTTGTTATTAGGGAACTTTATATCCCTGCAAGTGGTCTTTTCTTTTCAGCAGATGCTAGTCAAATTGAATACAGACTTTTCGCTCATTATTCTGGTTCACCAAATTTGCTTAATGCTTATAAAGATGATCCAGAAATAAATTTTCACGAAACCGTTCAAGGTATGCTCAAACCTTTTAAACCCAACATTGATTATAAAAGGACGAAGGATCTTAACTTTGCAAAAATTTACGGAGCTGGCCGAGATAAAGTCGCCGAAATGGTAGGACTCCCTCGACAGGAGTCAGATGGCTTTGTTAATGTGTATGATCGATTATTTCCTGAAGCTCATATTTTATTAAAGAAAGCAACAAATGTTGCAGAAAATCGAGGGTATGTCAAAACTATTCTTGGTCGGCGAGCTAGATTTCCTGATGGAAAAAAGGCATATGCGGCGCTCAATGCAATAATTCAAGGTACTGCTGCTGATATTATGAAGGTTAAAATTATAATACTTCATGCTGTTCGAAAAGCGTTTGGATATATACCTCGTTTTCCTGTACACGATGAAGCTTGTGGAGATGTACCAGATAAAGAAACAGCAGGATCATTAGGAAAATTGTTGAATGAACAGTCCTTTCCGTTAAAAGTTCCTATTCTTTGGGAAGTGAAAACTGGGGCAAATTGGGGAGAGTGTGGGTGAAATAATATGTACACTCTACTAACCACCCTGATCATATTATTGAGTAAAATAAGAAATAGATTTGCTGCACGTGCTTTACGATTTGATAGACCTTTGCCTTGGAATCCAGATGATAAAGATAAATGGCTCTGGATAGGTTGCTGTGATTGTGGTTTAGAACACTTTTTTGTTGTCGGTCACAGTGCTACTCCAGTAAGACCTATGACGTACAAATATAAATTCAGGTTTGGAGCAGTGGGTTGGACGAAACCTGATCCGATGCTCGGTGATCATGCACGGCGACAGGCTGAAAAAAGGAAGATAATATGAAGGTGAAAATTGGTAATTTTTACTACACAGTGAAAGCTTTACCTCCTGTTCCTCCTAGAGAGATTGGTAACAGAGGTATGATTTGTTACAAAGAACAGGAAATTCTTCTTGATAGTGGATTGTCTCCTGAAAGTTTGCGAGTGTGTTTTCTACACGAAATTATTCATGGTATCCTGTCGGAGAGTGGACTTTCATTTGATGAGAATGCCGATGAAGAAGATAAAATTGTTCGTGTAATATCAAATGGTATTTATCAAGTCTTTTCTGAAAATCCAGAATTAATACCTTTTATGTGGAAGAATTATGGAAATAGTAAATAATGAAATTGTCCATGATCTAGATGAATGGAAGGACACAGTAAAACGTGTTACTTCAGGATACAATAAAGCTAGACGTAATGGGTTTATTCTTGGGACATTTGTTGGATATGCGCTCGCCTTGTTAACTTATTTCATGGTTTGAAATAGGAATGATCAATGTTTGATAAACACGAAGATTTTTTGAGAGGTATATATCGATGCACAAGGTTTCTCAAATTGAATTATTTTTCAATACCAGATTTTAAGGACACATCAGATGATATTTTGAGTGGTGGCCCAACAGATTATGGATATTATAGTGTAAGGTGGGAATTATCAGATAATGGAATGCGAAAAAAGATTGCGGTAGTTTCTGTGAATGTGAAGCACACAAAATCAGCAACTAAGGTACCAGGATTTTGTTGGAGTTACCCTGGATATAAAGCAGATCGGACGGCTAGTGGTGTATGTGCTCATGAGACTGGGCACCATTTACAATATATTCTAAGAATTAGAAAACCAGAAATGTTAGGACCAAAAATTACTTCATATGAACCTACTGTTAATGAAGCGTTCGCGGAAACTGCTAGATTATTTATTACAAATCCTGATCTGTTAAAAGTAGGAAGACCACTTCGTTGGGAATATTTTGTAGAAGAATTGAAGCTTAAACATCTAGAATTAATTCCTTGGTGCACTGTATTAAAAGGTGCTCATCCACGATTTTTGAAGTAGCTGAAAAATGGATTAGGAGGGGAAATGAAATTTAAATATATCGAACCGGAGTCTGAAGAAGGTAAGGAAATGTATTCTATTATGAATCTCCTTATCAAAAAGTTTCACCCAGAATTGGAGAAAGCTAGGATTGCTCTTGCTTGGAATTTTTCTTGGAAAACTGATAAAGATGGACACTTGACTTTAGGGAGATGTAAAAAAGCAAGTGATCTTGACAAATCAGTTCCGGCTCCATTTGACTTTGTTATCATTTTATTCAAACCTTTTTGGGCTGATCCAGCAGTGTCACAAGATCAAAGATGTGCTTTGCTTGATCATGAATTGTGTCATGGGGCGGCAAGGCATGATAGTGAAGGAGAAATACTTTTAGATGAAAAGGGTAATGCAATGTATCGCACAAAGAAACATGATGTAGAAGACTTCATAGAGATAATTGAGCGATACGGAGTTCATACTCCTCAACTAGAACGATTGGCATTTGTATTGAGGCAATTGAAAAATGATTGACGAAGCAACTGTACGAGAGATTACTTCCTATGCAGAATTGTTAGGAACTCTGAGAAAAATTTTAGTACTACAAGGTAAATTCACACGAAAAGAAGCTGTCGAAATGGCAACGGCGCTTTTGGTAGCAACGATCACGACTAAACGACCAGGAGTTAACGATCTGATTAGCACGACCCTTCGGGAATTGCAAAAGAAAGGTATGTCATGATACTTACATATACTGGAAAAAATTTGAATCCTTTCTCAATGCAAAAGTCAGATATTTGTATTGAAGATATTGCCCATGGTTTGGCTTGCATCAATAGATTCAATGGTGCGGCTCGTATTCCTCACAGTGTTGCTCAACATTCGGTTTTTGTCAAAAAACTTCTTAATAACACTCCTTATGCTCTTCAGGGATTACTTCATGATGCGAGTGAAGCTTATATTGGTGATGTGACGAAATGGTTGAAACAGACATATGTCTTTGATTTGTATCGAATTCTTGAAAGACAGATTCAACGTGATATTTATAGGCGTTTTGGTTGTGATATTGTAGAAAGTCACGAAATCAAAGGAGCTGACAAGTTAATGGTACGCTATGAGGCTAGTTGCTCCTTTGGTGTGGCCCACCCAATTCCAGATAAAAACTATCCTCCTCCAACGGTAGATGAAAGAAATTTAGTTGGGAACTGGTATCCTTGGCCTTGGGATGCGGCGGAAAGAATTTTCTTAGAAGAATTCAAAGAACTCACAACCGTTTTGGTTGAAGATCCTTTTGGAGAAATTAAACCTATTATCAGTAGTGGGTAATATCATGAATCGTATAAACGAATATATTCAATATCACGAACATAGTGTTAAGGTCGGAGATGTCGATCCAGGTTATTCAATGCTGTCCTATCTATGTGACTACTACGAACTAAACGAAGAGCAAAGATACTGGATAGCATTTTTGTCTGCATTGACTTATTGTGGTGCCAGTGCATTTTACATTTATAAGAGATTTCCAAATTTCGATGAAGATATTGGACGTATGGATTGTTGGTGGTACAGTATAGGACGTGAAACAACTATTTTTCAAACGGATCGACGATGGTGTCGTAGTAGAAATCAATTCACAGCAGCAGTAAAATCTTATCAAGATTGGATTGGAATTAATGGTCAAGAAAAACACTTTGCTTCAATAGTAGTAGAAGATAACCCCGAAGAACGATATGATAATCTCTATGATTCTCTCAAAAGTCTTTATACTTTTGGACGATTCACACTTTTCAATTATTTGGAAGCACTACATACTATTACTCCTTTAGATTTATGTCCTACAGATTTAGATTTGAATTCAGCGTGGTCATGCCGTAATGGATTGTATTATGCTTACGGTTTAGATAAATTCATAGAAGATGAACAATCACCTATTCCTTACGGAGCCGAAGAAATCACTGCAGAAAAATGGTTTGAACTTCGGGCTATATTTGCCAAATCTAAGCAGCCTCCTACAGTGTGGGAAATAGAAACTACTCTTTGTGCTTATCGAAAATGGTACCGAGACAAACGATGGATAGGTTATTATCTAGATCGTCAAGCCACAGAAATAGCCAAAATGCAAAATAATGTCCCCAGTGGAGTTGCGTGGAGTGTCCTCTGGAAATACAGAGAAGAAACGTTTTCACACGAACATCTTATTGAAAAGTACGAAAGTATTGAAGAAGTTATGAGAGGTGGCTCTCAAGACTGGCGACTGAAACGTTTATTGGATACTCAGAAATTCATTAAACTGACATAGAGAAGTATATGACCAAATTATTAAAGATATTACACAAAGCTATGAAAAGCCAAAAACCACTAAAAATAGTTATCTATGATTCAGATAATGAAGAAGGACTCGTATCAGAATTTTGGGCGTACAGTGCTTCTTTTGTAACTATTAGGAATCGAAAGTTAAAAGTTAATAAAGTTGATGTACTTACACTGAAAGTTATGGATCAGGGTGAATAGATTACTAAGGAAATGTAATGGAAGAAACAGCAGAAATTATTGCTAGACTTGAAAATAAAATTGATGAAGTTGAAAAGGTTTTTAAAGAGCTTGTTAAAGTTGGTTATAAAATTACATTAGCGTTAGAAGAAATGCAAAAATTTTTGGTTGAAATGACTGAGGTATTAGGGGAAGACAAATGAGCACTAAAGATATTCAGTATTTGATAATAATAGTTGTTTTTATTTGCATGCTCATGGTTTCAACTAGAAATGCTGAACAGTACAAAGCAGAAAGGGATGAAGCACGTCACGAACTAATCGTCACGGTTCCTCGACTTGAAGCACGCATGCAAAAATTGAAGGATGATGCTGATAATAGAGAAGTAGATTTACTTCTTGAATACAGTAAAATGCTTTCACAGTATAAAGTGTTACAACCACCTGCAGCGATCTTAATGGAGACAAACCAGTGAAATTTCCAGACGATGTTATTGAATTAGCAAATAAATTAGAAGTGCGGCTTAATGATGTACTTATTACTGTAGCAGTTCGTCAACATCTAAAAAATTTAAAAGCATCTCGGGAATATAACGATGCTACTAAATGGAAACCACCTGTGGGCACACCATTACGCACAAAATCAGGCCTATCTATTAAAAAGATAAATCGTATCGCCCTTATAAAAAGAAAGGCCAAAGAACGTGACAAAAAAAGAGCTAAAGAAACTGGCCAAAACTAAGTGTGAGATTTGTGGGATGGCACCTGCAAAACTTATTACAAAAGGTTTAAAAGTTTGCGGTAAGAATCATAAAAAGAAAGTGAGGTCCTAATGGCTATCACGATTTGTAGTTCTTGTGGAAAAGAAAAAGAATGTGAATTTCTTGAAGGTCCTTTTTCTATCGAAGGAATTATTGAAAAAGAACCATCTAAATGGTGGTGTGAGAAGTGTTACCAAGAAGTACTTGATGATATTTAATAGAAAGGATTACCCAATGGACTACGGAAAAGAATTAATTCTTGATATTCACAGTTGCGATACTAGCCTTTTTACTCGTGAAAGAATTTATGTATTTATGGTAAAATTATGTGAACTTATCAATATGGAACGATGCGAATTTCACATATGGGATGACTTAGATTTGCCTGAAAACGAAAGACAAACCTCGGCCCAAACTAAAGGAACCTCGGCAGTTCAATTCATAATAACAAGTAATATTACTATTCATACTCTTGACTTGCTAGGCAATGTATATTTAAATATTTTTTCATGCAAAAACTTTGATGAACTAAATGCTGCTGAATTTTGTGAAAAATTTTGGGCTGGTAAAATAGTAAGTCTTTTTACTATCTATAGGAAATAAAATGTGTATGGATGTGACCGTTAAAACTTTCTCAAATCTTACATATCAGGTAGTTAAACGATGGAAGGTTTTCAGGCAGGGACGCGATACGAGATTTATAAAAGGTAATGAACTTCCACCGCTTACGGTGCTTACTTCGCCATATACATGTGATTGCGCGGAAAACTGGACTGGGGTACATATATGCTGTCCAAGAGGTGGATGGTTATTGAGCAACGAGGTCACAATCGGACATTACACATCTGGTTTCCACGTTCTTGCTACCAAAAAAGATGCTGAGGAATATTGCGGAGGAATTAACTCTTTTGGGAGCTGCGCAGTCAAAGTGGAAGTAATGGTGATGGGTTTGAAAGCCATTGGTCAAGTAGCAATAGACCGTGCGGATAATGAACCATATCCTCCCTATGTTGGTTGTGAAGTGTACGACTGGATGTATATCCCGCCGATGGAAGCTGAATTAGATGTAGGAGCGCAAAAGATAGAGGATGCCATCAGGTATCTTTTTTCAGAAGTAAATCAGTTGGTTTAAAAATGTTAGCATTTGAAAATTCCCAACATGAAGGCAATAGTTCTTTATATCATACTGGAAAACAGTGCGTTGAAAAGTATTGCACTAAACCTGCGGGTACAAAATGGTCACCTTTTTGGTGTTTTAAGCATAATGTTGAACGTATTAAACGAGTGAATAAACAATTTGAAGCTTGTGAAATTTTCTACAAAGAAAAGAAATAAAATGACAATAAAAAAAGTTTGGTTACATGATGATGATAATTCTTGTTATGCAATTGCTTCATCTAGCGGAATTAAAAAGCAAACAGCTAATGTTAGTTTTCATGACGGTCATAATACAGTAAATTTTTGGGATATTGATAAAGATGAATTAACACGTATGCGTGATATAATAGATTATGCTATTGATATTGTAAAGAAATCTAAAAAGAGAGAAAAGAAATGATAATAGATATTTTATTTGACGGTCCTCCAAGCCATGAAAGCGGTCGATTTGTCGAAGTAGAAAGAGCAGATACAGGTGCTTCTATTTGTATAGGTAAATGGATTCAAAGAGACGACGGTTTTTGGGCTTTACGTATTGATGAAAAAGAATTTAAGGAGATAAAGAAATGAATGGTGTATTTATCATACCAACTGGTGTAGGTGCTGCTATCGGTGGACATGCAGGTGATGCAACTCCGGCTGCTAAATTAATAGCAGAGTGTTGTGATAAATTAATTATTCATCCTAACGTAGTGAACGCTTCAGATATCAATGAAATGACTCCAAATATGCTCTATGTCGAGGGTTCGATTCTAGACCGGTTCCTCGAAAGAAAATTAAAACTTCAAGAGGTCAGGCAAAATAAAATTTTAGTTGTTGCTAATAAGCCAGTAGGAACAGATACTATAAATGCTACCCATGCTGCAGAAGCAACGATAGGTATCAATATAAAGATTGTAGAGCTTAGTACTCGTCTTGAAATGATTGCTACTATGGAAGACGGTATAGCAACAGGAGATGTAAGAGGTTGGAAAGAGTTAGTCCTACAAATACGTCATTATAATTTTGATGCACTTGCAATACATACACCTATACTTGTATCCCGAGAGGTGGCTCTCAATTATTATAAAAATGGCGGGATTAATCCGTGGGGTGGGGTAGAAGCAAAAGCATCTAAGTTGATAGCAGATGTTATTAATAGACCTGTAGCTCATGCTCCTGTAGAATTTGAACATCCTGAAAGTGATCCTGAATTATTTTATATTCATTTAGAAACTGTAGTAAATAAGCGAATAGCAGCGGAAGTAATATCTAATTGCTACCTCCATTGCGTATTGAAAGGTTTACACAAAGCTCCAAGAATAATTCATAATTCAATAGATGGTTTCTCACTAGAGGATATAGACTTTTTAATTTCTCCTGACTTGTGTTACGGTCGGCCACACAAAGCTTGTCAGTATCAAAACATACCTATTATTGTGGTTAAAGAAAATAGAACAGAAGCCAAAAAACCAATGCATGGAGATGGTATTCAATTTGTAGATAATTATCTTGCAGCAGCTGGCCTTGTTATGAGCATGAAGGCTGGAATAAATCCAAAATATGTAACAGCTTATTAAAAGGGATAAAAATGGTAATTCGATTTTCAGTATTAGAAGAACGGGAAGAAATTGAAGTCTTGAGCCAAACTGATCAAGCCGTCAAAGATTTAAAATACCTATGGCGATTCTGGAAAAACTGGAAGCCAAATAGTATGCCTATTGTGGCAAGAGAGCATGGTAGGTTAATAGCTTTTCATGCTGCTTCTTTCGGTAAGAAATATGTAAATACTTATTTTCGACTCACGCTTCCAGAATTTCGAGGGCAAGGAGTGGGTAGGAAGATGCGGGATTTTCTACTTGCCGAAGCCCAACATCGAAGCATCCCTCGATATAAATTCAAAATGTCAGTCAACGAAGATGAGCAATTTTGGACAGGACATGGTGTAGAACCTTTTGGTCGAAAAGGTGAAGAATTTCTATTTGACGTGGACATTTCAGAAGTATGTTGCACCCAGGATTTAAAGCCATCTCTTTGTCATTGTATCCCAGAAAACTTGATAGAACGTTATGAAGATAGAGGAGTGGAAATTCTATGATAATTAATATTAGTGGTACTGGTGGCTCTGGGAAAAGTCATACTGTTCGTAGTCTTATGGTATGCTATGATATTAGAGAACCTTTGCTCATAGAAGGTAGGAAGCGACCTTGGGCATATATCTGCAAAAATCTTTCGAGGACAACGGATACTGTGGGTGGGGATAATGCAAAGTCGCTATTTGTAATGGGTCACTATGAAACTCCTTGTGGTGGTTGTGATACATTGGCTACCTTTTTCAGTGAAAGATATATTGACCAAATCTATGAAACTGTTAGAAAAGTAAGCAAAGATTTTAACGTTATTTACGAAGGACTTCTTATTGAAAGTGATGTTCGTCGTCGTGTAGAATTACATCAAGATGGGTTTCCCCTGACCATTATTTCACTGGATGTTTCTTTAGAGGAATGTCTTGAAAGTACACGAAAACGTAGATTAGCAAAAGGAAATGATAAACCTTTGAATCCCAAAAATACTATTGAAAGATACAAGCATGCAAAACGATGTATGATTAGGTTGAAAACAGCGGGAGTCAATGTTCTTCACCTTGATCGTGAAGCTGCTTTTGAGAAGTGTCTAGAATTGTTAGGGCTTAAATGACCGGAAGAAAGGTTGAGGAGGCACTGGACCTAATTGAAATGATAATGCCTTGTATAGAGGAACTCACTTCTAAAGAACATGGTTTTGTCTCTGATATATGGGATAGATTGGAACGATTCCAAGAGAAAACATCTATCAGCGATAAGCAATTATTTTGGTTACGGGATATTAAATCCAGATACGCAGAATAATAGTATGGATTACCTTGAAATTGACAGAATGATAAAAGAGTTACAATTAAGACCTACCAGTGTAGATGCAATTGTAAGTGGTATTATTACTTTCCTGATAGTTTTCATCTATCTGGTTTTTGGGAGGTGAAATGTCTGTAGAAAAGTATTTCAGCACGGCTCGCGAAAGGTATTGTATCAAGCGACAAAGGGAATTAGATTATCCTTGGCCCTGGACTCAGGATGAAATTTTCAAAACGTGGCGGTTTTGCCATGTACACCGTGAAGATGACAAGACAACAAAATGGTTCAAGGAAAACGTTCGGGATCATTTGACTGGACCCCGAATAGTAATAGCTACTGTCATCTTTCGTTGGTTTAATCGAATTGAGACCGGAGAAAAAATCAAGGACTTATTGTTGAGTGAATGGGACACTGAGGAAGCACGTAGAAGACTTCAGAATGTAAAGCCTCTTGTAACTGGGGCTTTCATGATGAGAACTCCTACCGGGTTGAGTAGACTAGATGGTCTTCTTGAATACATCGATGAAGCTATTCCTCAATTATTACGAATGTGGAGTGTTTGGGGGGAATCTCTTGAAGACGCTCATTATGATCTTCAACAAATAAATGGTCTTGGCCGATTTTTGTCATATGAAATTGTCACAGATCTCAGATGGACACCTGTTCTGCGGTGGAGTAAGGATATTCATACTTGGGCTTCAGCAGGACCTGGATGTGCTAAGGGACTTAGTCATGTCTATAATGAACACTATTCTCGAAATTCACGTGAAGATCAAAAAATTATGGTTAAGAGAATGCAAAACATTCTTGAATACAGTAAGTTAGATAAATATTGGCCACAATGCTGGAAATCTTGGGAAATGCGGGAAGCTGAGCATTGGGCCTGCGAATATTTCAAATATATAAAGGCTGAAGGTGGGGAGAGGTTGAAGAGGAGATATAAACATGAGATGTGATAGATGTGAATCTGAGTTGAAAGACTGCACTTGTCCAGATCTTGAAAAACGTTTGGATTCAGTCCCAAACTTTGTTTATCGTAAATGTGCAATATGTAAGAAACATTATGCACGTTGTCGGTG
>Ga0114923_10001599_pt1 | contig 15659 bp, 13 predicted proteins | sample SumtaG_FD_89578 | JGI IMG/M metagenome (GOLD analysis project Ga0114923, IMG submission 89578) | Deep subsurface microbial communities from Indian Ocean to uncover new lineages of life (NeLLi) - Sumatra_00157 metaG | ecosystem: Environmental > Aquatic > Marine > Oceanic > Sediment | place: near...
GTAAGAATTATTGACAAAGCTAAACTGAATGCCGGCAAATCTGGTAAAACCATTATTGACAAAGCCAAACAAGAAGCTGGAAAAGAGGTTGATAAAAAATTTCAACTCATGAGTGAAAAACTAGCTGATCAAGAAGCTAAAATCACTCAAAAAATCACTGACTTAGTTATCAAAACCACCTCCCGAGTTCTTAAAGGCAGCTTAACCAACAAGGAGCAAAAGCAAATTATTGATAAGGAAATTGCCAAACTCAAAAAACTCAAATGAAGTCTCAACCTCAAATCAACGCTATCGTCAACGGTATCGTTAGCTATCTCGAAGACAATCAATCCCTCGATCTTTTACCTTTAATTGCCCAAGAACTTGTCAAGCAAAGCTGGGTTAGAATCGATCCCAATCTCGCTGTAGTTTCCGCAGCCATTGCCCTCGATGCTAAACAACAAGCAAATATTAAAGCTCATTTGTCTGAAATCTTGAAACGCCCCATTCGCCTTAAAACTCAAGTCGATAAATCCATTATTGCTGGACTAAAAATCGAGATCGCTGGCCAAGTCATTGACGGCACCCTCAATCGTCAACTCCAAGATCTCAAGCAACAAATAATTTATGACTAACATTTCCCAAGCCATCGGCCAAAGAATCGATAAGTTTACCCCCACCTTAAAAGCTAAAAGCGTTGGTCAGATTGTCACTATTGGTGATGGCGTCGCTACCATTAGCGGCCTGGCTGATGCCATGATGGCAGAGATCCTAGAATTTCCTCAAAAAACCTATGGCCTAGTTTTAAATCTTGATAAACACACTACTGGCGCCATTATCTTAGGCGATAGCCACCATCTTAGTCAAAGCGATGAGGTCACTACCACCGGCCGAGTCTTAGAAGTTCCAGTCGGTGATTCCCTCCTCGGTCGAGTTCTAGGCCCTCTGGGTAATCCCTTAGACGGTCAACCTTCTCCTAAAACTAAGCATCACATGCCTTTAGAGAAAATTGCTCCGGGAGTTATCGCCCGTGAAAAAGTCAACCAGCCGGTGCAAACCGGCATTGCTGCTATTGACAGCATGATTCCCATTGGCCGGGGGCAGCGAGAATTGATTATTGGCGACCGCAGCACCGGCAAATCAGCTATTGCCACTACCACCATCATTAATCAAAAAAATAAAAACCTTATCTGCATTTACGTAGTCATTGGTCAAAAAGCTGCCTTTACAGCTCAACTAGTCGACTGCTTTAAAAAATTCAAAGCTCTGGACCACACCATTATTATCGCTGCTAATGCTTCTGATCCACCGGCTCTTCAATATCTAGCTCCTTATGCTGGTGTCGCCATTGCTGAGCATTTTGCCAGCCAAGGCAAAGACGCCCTAATAATTTACGACGATCTTACCAAACACGCTTGGGCCTATCGGGAGCTGTCTTTACTGCTCCGTCGCCCTTCTGGTCGTGAAGCCTATCCAGGCGATATCTTCTACCTCCATTCTCGCTTACTAGAAAGAGCTGTTAAACTCAACAAAAAAAATGGTGGTGGATCTATCACTGCCTTACCGATTGTAGAAACTCAAGCTGGTGATGTCTCAGCTTACATTCCTACCAATATCATCTCTATTACCGACGGCCAAATCTATTTAGAAACCGATCTCTTTAATGCTGGTATCCGACCCGCTATTAACGCCGGTCTGTCAGTTTCTCGAGTCGGCGGTGATGCCCAAATCAAAGCCATGCGCCAAGTAGCTGGTAAACTCAGACTTGACTTAGCTCAGTATCGAGAATTAGCTGCCTTTGCTCAGTTTTCCTCAGACTTAGATCCCGTTACCAAAGCCCAGCTTGATCGTGGTGCTCGGATTACCGAAATTCTCAAACAAGGCTGGGATACTCCCATGTTAGTTGAAGACCAAATCGTTATTCTCTGGGCTGTCACCAACGGTTATCTTGATAAAACTTCTGTTGATAAAGTCAAAGACTACCAAGAACAATACTTAAAATATATTTTTTCTACCCGGCCTAAACTAAAAACCACCATTAACAAAGAAAAAATTCTTTCTGACAAAACCCTTAAAGAACTCGAAGCCTATACTAAAAAATTTAACGGCAGTCATCCTGACCTGATTATCGAAGAAGAACTTGAAGAAGAAACACCCGTTACTCAGGAGGCTAAATCATGAGCTCCACTAGATCAATTAAACGTCGCATTCGTTCTTCCAAAAACATTGCTCAAATCACCAAAGCCATGGAAATGGTCTCCGCTTCTAAAATGAAACGGGCCCAACAAATGGCCTTAGCTTCCCGTCCCTATTCAGAAAAAATGGCCGACATTATCAGTCAATTATCCGCCAAAGCTCAACATCATATTGATCACTTCCTTCTCAAAGATCCCCGGCTTCACTGGCCAGAGAAAAAAGAATTTAAAGTCTTAATTATCCTTTTATCTACCGACAAATCTCTCTGCGGCGGGCTCAACACCAATCTTTTCCGGGGCCTAGAAACTTGGCTTAAAACCCTTAAGGAAGATCTTCAACTCCCTCCGAAAACTAAACTCTCTTTTATCACTCTTGGTAAAAAAGCCAAGCAGCACATCTTAAAAAGCAACCGCTTTCTCATAGCTGAGTTTCCTCAATTTGGCGATCGGCCCCATTTCCAAGACATCCTACCTATCTCTCGCTTAGTCATTGAAGGTTTTAAAAAAGCTGAACTGCAAATGACTTTCATGGCCTACATGGAATTTGTCTCCACCATTTCCCAAAAACTGACCGTTAAACAACTCCTGCCCATTGAAACCAGTCAATTCCAGCTTAAAAAAGATCAGCCAGAGCCACCATCTTCTCAGCCAGAAGAAACTCCGCCTTCATTTTCCAGCGACTATATCTTCGAACCCGCTCCTGATAAAATCTTTAACCATCTTTTGCCTCAGTACATTGAACTTCAGCTCTATCATGTTTTACTAGAATCCTTGGCCAGTGAACACTCAGCCCGCATGGTGGCCATGAAAAACGCCAATGAAAATGCCCTAGATATCGTTAGCCAACTCACCTTAGAATACAATCAAGTCAGGCAATCAAAAATTACCAACGAGCTCCTTGACGTTATCGGCGCTCGGATGGCTTTAGAGTAATATGAAAAAAATCGGCCATATATCTCAAATAATCTCAGTCGTAGTTGATGTTAAGTTTGATAACCACCTACCTAACATTCACTCAGCTTTAGAGCTCAAACAATCTGACGGTCAACCTTTAATCCTTGAGGTTCAACTTCACCTTGGCAATAACGAGGTTAGAACCATTGCCATGAGTTCTACCGATGGTCTTAAACGCCATATGGAGGTAGTTGACACCGGTAAACCCATCTCTGTTCCAGCTGGCCAAAAAGCTCTTGGTCGCCTCTTCAATGTTATTGGCCAAACCATTGATGGCGGCCCTCAACTCAAAAATACTAAACTAACCCCCATCCACAAACATCCGCCCAAATTTACTGAAATTGAACCTAAACCCCAAATGCTGGAAACCGGCATTAAAGTCATTGATCTCATCTGTCCTTTTGCCAGAGGCGGGAAAGTGGCTGCTTTTGGTGGCGCTGGTGTCGGTAAAACCGTCATTATTCAAGAACTCATTAGAAACATTGCTGAAGAACACTCTGGCCACTCAGTCTTCTCTGGCGTTGGCGAACGAACCCGGGAAGGTAATGATCTCTATAGCGAAATGAAACAGTCCGGCGTCCTTAAAAACACTGTCATGATCTTTGGTCAGATGAACGAACCACCTGGCGCCAGACTAAGAGTCGCTCTAACTGGCTTAACTTTTGCCGAATACTTCAGAGACCAAAAGGGTGAAGATGTTCTCCTGTTTATTGACAACATCTTTAGGTTCTCTCAAGCTGGTAGCGAGGTCTCAGCCCTCCTCGGCCGCATTCCTTCTGCTGTCGGCTATCAACCCACCCTGGCCTCAGAAATGGCTGCTCTTCAAGAACGCATCACCTCTACCAAAAAAGGCTCAATTACCTCTTTCCAGGCAGTCTATGTCCCAGCCGACGACTATACTGACCCAGCTCCAGTTGCCACCTTTGCCCATCTAGACTCCAGCATCTCCTTGGAAAGATCTTTAGCCGAACAAGCTCTCTATCCTGCCGTTGACGCACTGACCTCATCCTCTAAAATCCTCTCTCCTGATATTGTCGGTCAGAACCATTACCAAGTTGCTCGAGGTGTTCAAAAAGTTCTCCAACGCTACAAAGATCTTCAAGACATTATCGCCATCCTTGGCATTGATGAACTATCTGATGAAGACAAACTCATCGTCTCTCGAGCTAGAAAAATGCAGCGTTTCTTAACCCAACCCTTCTATGTAGCTGAGCAATTTACTGGTAGTCAAGGCCGTTATGTCAAAATCGACGACACCATCAAAGGCTTTAAAGAAATCCTTGATGGCAAACATGATGCCCTGCCTGAACAAGCCTTTTACATGGTTGGCAACATTGACGAGGCTGTAGCCAACGCCAAAAAAGCTACCTAGAATGTCTCAAAGAAAACAACTCCATCTGGAAGTCCTCACTCAAGAAAAACATGTTCTTAAAGATGATGTTGACCTCGTCTTAGCCCCAGGCCATGAAGGCCAAATCGGCATTCTTCCTGGCCACATCGGCCTACTCACCAAGCTTCAACCAGGCGAACTCTTTATCCTCAAAGGCCCTTCCATGACCGCCCTAGCCATCACTGGTGGTCTTTTAGATATTCATAATGATCAAGTTACCGTCATGGCTGACTCAGCTGTCAGAGCCGAGGAAATTGATATTGCTAAAGTCGAAGCTGCTAAAAGAAAAGCTGAAGAGGCCTTAAAAGAAAAACTCTCTGACAAAGACTTTGCCATTGCTGAAGCTGATCTCAGAAAAGCCATTCTCGAACTCAAAGTTGCTAGAAAACGCCGTCACTACCCGGGAGTGAAGGAGTAACTTAAAAGTAGTATATAATAGTATCTAGTCATAAATTCATCCTTGAAAGGTGGTGAGCATTAATGGCCGACAAACCAGTCGGTAAAGTCACACACTATTACGACAAGATTAACGTGGCTGTCCTTGAGCTCGATAGAGCCTTAAAAGTCGGTGACACCATCAAAATCGTCAAAGGCGACACCGAGTTTACCCAAACTATTGACTCCATGCAAATTGATCGTAAGGAAGTCAAATCAGCTAAAAAAGGTGACTCCATTGGCCTCAAAGTTGATCAACCGATTAAACCCAAAGCCGATGTCTTTTTAGAGAAATAATTACTACCTAAACACTCCTAGTTAAATAGTCGTGTGTTCATAGATTAATGGAATTCCAATTCGCTCCTGATGTAACCAAAAGATTAAAATCAATTCAAAAAAAACTTCAGTTTCCCCATATTAAGCTTAATCGAATCATCTGTTTCCGTAGCCATGGCTCTCGCTCCCGGGCCCAGGCTCGCATCTATGCCTTTCCTCGCATCTGGCAAATGGCTCTCAGGAAACCGCCTCACTACTGTCTGGAGATTCTCTCTGAAAAGTTTGACAAACTCTCAGAAAATAATAAAACCAAAATCTTGATCCATGAATTAATGCATATACCTAAAAACTTTTCCGGTGCTCTCTTGCCTCACCGGGGCAGAGGCCGAGTAGTTATTAACCACCGCTCAGTTGAAAAACTTTTTAAGCAGTTTAAAAAATCATGATTACCATTCTTCACGGCGATAACTTTGTTGCCAGCCGTAACGCCCTAAAACATCAAATCGATATTTTTAAATCACAATCACCAACTGCAAATCTTGGTGTTAAAAAGTTTGCAGCTAATAAACTCGAAGCCGCCACCCTCACTCAGATCCTAGAATCAACTTCCCTTTTTGGCCAAGATCAACTGCTGGTTATTTCCAATCTCCTTGGCCTGCCTCAATCCCAGTCAAAAGATCAATTAATTAAAATCCTTCTCAACAATCAAAATCAACCTATCTGCCTCTGGGAGAAAAAAACTCTTTCCGCTAGTCTTAAAAAGCAGTTCTTAAAAGCTACTATTAAAGAATTCAAAACTCCTAAAATTGTTTTTAAATTTCTCGATTCTCTTAAGCCTAATAACTCTCAAACCAGCCTTAAGTTGCTTCACCAGTCCTATCAGAAAGACGCTCCTGAGCTAATCTTCTATCTCCTTGGTCGTCGTCTCAGCCAACTGATTCAGGCCAAAGACTCTGCTGATGTTCTCAAAGGTGCTCCTTGGCAGATCGGTAAACTCAAAGCTCAGGCTAAAAACTTTACCTTAAACCAACTCCTCAATCTTCATCAAAAACTTCTTAATCTTGATCTCCAAATCAAAACCGGCCAAACCGATCTGTCTCTCTCTTGCCAGCTTGACCTCTTATTAGCTAGACTTTAGAATGAAATTCTAAACTATGAAGCTCGACCCAGCCATTTTTAGAGACTATGACATTCGCGCCGTTGTTCCGGATCAGCTTGACGAACAGGGGATAGCTCGCATTGCTCAAGCCACCATTCACATTTTCAAACCTAAATCAGTCCAAGTCGGCCATGACATGCGTCTGACTTCACCCCAGTTCCACCAGACCTTTATCAACACCTTCTTACAATCTGGCGTTAATGTTGTTGATCTCGGTCTAACCGCCACTGACATGGGCTATTTTGCCGCCGGCATTCATGATGAAGATATGGTCATCACCATCAGCGCTTCCCATAATCCACCTGAATTTAATGGCCTAAAAATTGTCAAACAAGGCGCTATCGCTGTTAGCGGCGACAGCGGCATTTATCAAATTCGCGATCTAGCTGTCTCCAAAAAAGACTTAACCATTAAACCCTCTATCCCAGGCAAATTAACCAAACGCGACATTCTGCCTGACTGGATTAACCATGTTCTTAAATTTATTCACTTAGATAAAATGAAACCTTTTAAAGTTGCCATTGATGCTGGTAATGGCATGGCGGGTTATTTTATGCCCGCTTTTGAGAAAAAACTTCCTTGGCAAGTCACTCGCCTCTATTACCAACTCGACGGCAGTTTTCCCAATCACACTCCTAATCCAATCAAGCCAGAGAACTTAAAAGACTTGATTGCTAAAGTTAAATCTATCAATGCCGATTTAGGCCTGGCTTTTGATGGTGATGGCGACCGAGTTACTTTAATTGATGAAACCGGCCGTATCATTTCTGGTACCATCATCACTGCCATCATTGCTGCCAACCTACTTAAAAAACACCCTCAGAACACCATTCTCTACAACGCCATTGTTGGTCGAGTTGTCCCTGAAGTAGTTAAGCAAAATCAAGGCCAGCCCCTCCGGGTTAAAGTTGGCCATACCCTTATCAAAGAAGCCATGAGAAAACACAATGGTCTTTTCTGTGGTGAGCATTCTGGCCATTACTATTTCCGCGACAACTTCTATGCTGACTCAGCCATCATTGCTGCTCTCCTAGTTTTGGAACTCATGTCTGAGCAAAATCTCAAACTCTCCCAGCTAGTTAAGCAATACGATAAATATCCCAGCTCAGGCGAAATTAACTTTGAAGTCAAAGACAAACAAGCAGTTATAAAACAAATAGAAAAACAGTATAAAGCTGAGGCTGACTCAATTGACAAACTTGATGGTATTAGTATTTGGTTTCCAGACTGGTGGGCTAATGTTCGGCCTTCCAATACCGAACCTCTCCTTCGTCTTAATCTTGAGGCTGATAATCAAACTATTCTTGACCAAAAAACCTCTGAATTTGTCAAAACCATTGAATCTTTAGGAGCTAAAAGAAAGGCCTAATCTATGACTATCCTTGATAATCCTAAACAAATCACCAAACTAGATAAATCTAACATCTATGGTTCCATTACTCATCTGCCTCAGCAATGCCAACACGCTTGGGAAGAAACTCAAAAACTGACTCTGCCTCCAGCCTACCAAAAAATTAATAAGCTGATTATGACCGGCATGGGTGGTTCTGGCTTAGGCGCTCGCATCATTGAATCAGTCTACAGTTCAGATTTAAAAGTCCCTTTACACCGCATTAACGACTATGACCTGCCAACTTGGGCTGACAAACACACCTTAGTTATCTGTACCAGTTTTTCTGGCACTACCGAAGAAACTCTCAGCACCGTTAAACAAGCTCAAGCTAAAGGTTGCCCCTGGATCGCCATTGCCACCGGCGGCAGCTTAATTGATCTCGCCAAGAAAAACCAAGCTCCTTTTTACCAAATTGATCCCGTTCACAATCCCTCTAAGCAACCTCGCATGGCCATTGGCTATCTTCTCACCAGTCAGTTAGTCATTGCCCATAAAGCCAAGCTCATTCCTCTATCTCAAAAAGAGTTTAACCACCTCCTCAATATCATCAACCAAGTTATTGATAAAAATCAACAATCAATCAAAACTCCAAACAATCCAGCTAAAAAACTAGCTCAAATCTTTCATCAAAAAGAAGTCATCTTTGTCGCTGCCCGCCATTTAATCGGCGCTGGCCACACCGCCAAAAACCAAATGAATGAAAACGCTAAAAACCTATCTCATCGCCATGATCTGCCCGAGCTTAACCATCACCTTATGGAAGGCCTAAGATTTCCTGATATTAATAAAAAAGATTTACTTTTCTTCTTTCTTAACTCCCAGCTCTATCCTCAACGACTTCAACAACGCCTCCAAATCACCCAAGAAGTAGTTAAGAAAAATAAAATTACCAGCACTCTCTGGCAAGCTGGCAGTAAAACCAAACTCTCCCAAGCCTTTGAGTTTATTCAATTCGCTGCTTTTGTTAATTTTTACCTCAGTATGCTGAATCACCTTGATCCCGCTCCAATTCCCTGGGTCGACTATTTCAAAAAGAAACTCGGTCAATCCCTGGGTCAGTGGAAATAGCCATTCCAATCTGTTATTCTTAACTTAATGACCAAAGCCCTGCCCTATATTGTCTCCTTTAAAGAAATTGATAAACACGATATTAGTCTAGTTGGTGGTAAAGGCGCTAACTTAGGTGAAATGACCAAGTCTGGCTTTCCAGTTCCCCCTGGCTTCATTGTCACTGCCGCTGCCTATTACTACCTCCTCGACCATAATGCTCTCCGGCCAGCCATCAAAGATGCTCTTGGACATTTAAATGTTCATGATCCCCGCAGCTTAAACAGCGTTTCTAAAAAAATCAAAACTCTTATTCTCCACGCTCAGGTTCCTAATGACCTGGCTCTGCAAATTATCAAAGCCTATCTTAAACTCAACCGAGGCCATCAACAAATTTTAGTCGCTGCTCGCTCATCTGCCACTGCCGAAGACCTACCCGATGCTTCTTTTGCCGGCCAACAAGAAACCTTTCTCAATGTTAAAGGTGAAGCCAACCTGATCCAGAAAGTCCGAGCCTGTTGGGCCTCACTCTTTGAACCTCGAGCCATCTTCTATCGTCAAGAAAAAGGCTTTGATCACTTTAAAGTCGGCATTGCTGTTCCAGTTCAAAAAATGATTCAGGCCGATGTCTCTGGCATTCTCTTTACTGTCAACCCCGTCACCAATGACAAAAACCAAATTGTCATTGAAGCTATCTGGGGCCTGGGCGAAAAAATCGTCCAAGGCGCCTATACCCCTGATCACTACCTTATCCAAAAAAACACCTGGAAACTGCTCCAAAAACAAGTTAATCTCCAAAAACTTCAACTTTGTTTAGTTAAAACCAAAAATAAAGAAATCCGCGTCCCTAGATCCAAGCAAACCCAGCCTAAACTCACCGAAAAACAAATCATTAACCTGGCTAAAATTGGCCACCAACTCCAACAACACTACTTTTTCCCTCAGGACATTGAATGGGCCTTGGAAAAAAACCAGCTATATATCCTCCAAACCCGGCCAGTCACCACTCTCACTCAACCAGTTAAAACCACCACCATTAAAACTCATGGCCTTAAACTTCTCCTTAAGGGTGACCCCGCCAGTCCCGGCCTAGCCTCTGGTTATGTCAAGCTACTTAAATCTGCTAAAGAAATTAGTAAGCTTAAACCTGGTGAAATTTTAGTTACCGACATGACCACCCCTGATTTTGTTCCGGCCATGAAAAAAGCTGCCGCCATTGTCACTAACAAAGGCGGCCAAACTTCCCATGCAGCCATTGTTTCTCGAGAATTAGGTATTCCTTGTATTGTCGGCACCAGCACCGCCACCCAAACCCTTAAAACCGGTCAGGTCATCACCTTAAACGGCAAAACCGGTCAGATATTTAAAGGCGGCCCTAAACCTTCAACTAGTCAACCGACTCCACTCTCTAAAAAACCTCTTAAGCCCCAAAAACTAACCAAAAAACAACTGACTCCAGACTTTTCACCTACTGCCACCAAAATCTATGTTAACCTAGCTGAACCAGATCTAGCTGACTCAGTCGCTCAGAAAAACATTGATGGCGTCGGTTTACTCAGAGCTGAATTCATGATTGCTCAAATCGGCACTCACCCAAAAAAACTCATCCATGACAAAAAATCCAATCAATTCACTCAATCCTTAATCAACGGCATCACTAAATTCACTAAAGCTTTTTATCCTCGACCAGTAGTTTACCGCACCACTGATTTTAAAACCAATGAATATGCCAATCTCAAAGGTGGACAAGCCTATGAACCTCAAGAAGCTAATCCTATGATTGGTTATCGCGGTGCCTATCGCTACATTAACGACGAACGCGTCTTTGACCTTGAACTTAAAGCCATCAGTCATGTTCGCCGCAAACTTGGCTTGACCAATCTCTGGTTAATGCTGCCTTTTGTTCGTACCCCTCAGGAACTTATTAAAGTCAAAAAAATCATCACCAGTCATGGCTTAATCAGAAGCCCCTCTTTTAAACTCTGGCTGATGGTCGAAATTCCTTCCAACGTCATTCTTCTTAAAGACTTTATCAAAGCTGGCATTGACGGCATCTCTATCGGCACCAATGACCTTACCATGCTTCTACTCGGCGTTGATCGAGACAACAGTGAGGTCGCTCCAATTTACGACGAAAGAAGTCCAGCCGTCTATTGGGCACTAGAAAAAATCATCAAAACCTGTAAACAGCATGGCATCACTTCCTCTATCTGTGGCCAAGCTCCCTCTGTCTACCCTGATCTGACTCAGAAACTCGTTAACTGGGGGATTACCAGCGTTTCTATCGCCCCTGATGTCATTGATCAAACTCGCCAAATTGTCCATCAAGCTGAGCAACGCTTAGTTAATCAACATGGCTAAAATCGCTAAACTCCAAGCTCGAGAAATCCTTGACTCTCGCGGTATCCCCACCATTGAAACCACCCTTTGGCTTGATACTGGCCATTGGGCTACCGCCGCTGTCCCCTCTGGTACCTCCACCAGTAAATATGAGGCTGTTGAACTAAGAGACAACGATCCTCAGCGTTTCCATGGCCAGGGTGTCTTAAAAGCCGTTAATAACGTTAACCAGATTATTGCCCCTAAAATCATTGGCCTTGATCCCTCCCAGCAAACCCAACTGGATCAGACCCTTATCAATCTTGATGGCACTTCTAACAAAGCCAAACTTGGTGGTAATGCTATTCTCTCGGTCTCTGAAGCCAGCCTCAAAGCTGCGGCTAGTAGTTACCAGCTACCTGTTTACCAGTACATCGCTAAAAAATATCAACTAGTTAAAAATCTTAAGAAACTACCCAGCCCCACCTTTAATATTATCAATGGAGGTGCTCATGGCGCCGGCAACCTAGACTTTCAAGAATTCCATATTGTCCCTTCTCTGCGCTTTCCTTACCACAAAGCTCTAGAAATCGGTGGTGAAATCTATCATAGTCTTGAAAAAACCTTAAAAATTCGCCGAGCCATCCACTCAGTTGGTGACGAAGGTGGTTTTGCTCCTAATCTCTTTACTAACATGGACGCCTTAGAGGTCATCCTCGAGGCTATTAAACAAACCGAATATAAGTTTGCTCAAGATGTTTTTCTGGGCCTTGATGTGGCTGCTTCCTGGTTTTACAAAAACGGTCGCTACCAAATCAAAGACCGAGCTCAACCCTATAACCGTGATGAATTAATTGCCTATTTCCTCCAGCTCAATCGCGAATACCGCCTCTTCTCTTTAGAAGACGCTTTAGAGAAAGATGACTGGGATGGCTGGGTTAAACTTACCTCAGATCTCAGCTCTGACACTCTCATTGTTGGCGACGATCTTCTCATCACCAACAAACTCAGAGTTCAAAAAGCCATTGCTAAAAAAGCCTGTAACGCCATCTTAGTCAAACCTAACCAGGTCGGTACCATCTCTGAAACTATTGAAGTCATTAAAATCTGTCGCCAGGCTGGCTGGAAAATCATTGTCTCCCATCGCTCTGGCGAAACCAACGACTCCTTTATTGCTGACTTTGCCGTCGGTACTGGCGCTGACTACACCAAGTTCGGTGCCCCTGCCCGAGGTGAAAGAGTGGTTAAATACAATCGTCTCTTGGCCATTGAGTCTCAACTGAATCGATAGTATAAATAACTATATGGTTAACTCTGTCAATCCAGTCGTCTTAATCATTTTAGATGGCTGGGGCATCGCTCCACCCAGTCCTGGCAATGCTATCAGTCAAGCCAAAACCCCTTTTTTTGATCAACTCTACTCTGCTTATCCTCATACTCAACTAGCCGCTTCTGGTGAAGCCGTCGGCCTACCTCACGGCGAAGATGGTAATACCGAAGTCGGCCATATCAACCTCGGCGCTGGCCAGATTGTTTTCCAAGATCTACCTCGTATCAATACTGCCATTGCCGATGGCTCTTTTTTCCCAAACCAAGCTCTCCTCAAAGCCGCTGCTCATGTTAAACAAAATAACTCCACCCTGCATCTATTGGGTTTAATCGGCTCTGGCGGCGTTCATGCTAACAACGAACATCTTTATGCTCTAATTAAATTCGCCAGCCTGCAAAAAATCCCTAAACTCAGTCTCCATCTCATCACCGATGGCCGAGACTCACCTCCTACCACCTCTCAAATCTACATCTCTCAAATTAAAAAACACCTCCAAACTGCTGGTCTGGGCGTCATTGCCTCCATCATCGGTCGTTACTATGCCATGGACCGAGACTTTCGTTGGACTAGGACTGAAAAAGCCTATCGTTGTCTAACCCAGGGAATTGGCCAAACCGCCGCCACCCCGGAAGAAGCCATCCAAAAATCCTATCAAAATCAAAAAACCGATGAGTTCATTGAACCCACCAACCTGGTTGATCCCAGCGGCACTCCTTTAAGCCTCATCCGAAACAACGATGCCGTCATCTTTTACAACTTCCGAGTTGATCGACCTCGTCAGCTCACCAAAGCCTTTGTCCTTAAAGACTTTGAAACCAAAGCCAATGACCTCGCCTTTGACCCTCATTCTGACCGTTACCTCAAAACCCATCTACCCTACAAAATCACCACCACTCCACCTTTTAAACGCCGCCTCATCCTCAGTAATCTCTGCTTTGTTACCATGACCGAATACCAAAAAAACTTGCCCGTCAATGTGGCGATCAAACCTTTACAAGTCAATTATCCTTTGAGTCGAATAATCTCCCAACACAATCTCCGCCAACTCCATATGGCTGAAACCGAAAAAGAACGCTTTGTTACCTACTACTTTAACGGTCTCAGAGAACAAGCCTTTCCTGCTGAAGACTGGCAAATCATTCCCTCACCTAAAGTGGCTACCTATGATTTACAACCAGCTATGTCTACTCCTGAAATCACTCAAAAACTAATTAATACTCTCAAGCTCCGCCAATACCACTTTATTATTATCAACCTGGCTGCTCCTGATATGGTGGCTCATACCGGCAATCTTGAAGCCGCCAAACAAGCCTGTCAAGCCGCTGATCAAGCCTTAGCCCAAATCATTCCCACAGTCCTAGCTGTCAATGCTACTGCTATCATCACTGCTGATCATGGTAATGCCGAAGAACTCATCAACCTCCAAACCGGCGAAGTTGACACCGAGCACTCAGCTAATCCTGTCCCTTTTATTATCGTTAATCAACAGTTCCAAGGTACTCAAAAAAAACTTACTCCTGGAGTTCTGGCTGATGTCGCCCCCACCGTCCTCAAACTCCTTAACATTCCTAAGCCCAGTCAAATGACCGGCAAAAGTTTGCTATAATCTTCCTATGGCCAAGCCCAAACTTATCCTTAAAACCGCTAAATATCTTAAGACTCCGCCTAACCTTAAAGACTACCAACACGCTTACCGTAATTTCTCCTACTCAGACTACAAACAAGAGCTTGACTGGTTCTCTGACGGCCATCTTAATGCTGCTCACAATGCTATTGACCGTCATGCTCAAGGCCCCAGAAAAAACAAAGTCGCTCTTTACTGGCATGGCCCTAATGACGAGCAAAAAAAATTCACCTTCTTAGAACTTTCCTTGCTTTCTAATCAATTTGCTAATGTCTTAAAAAAGCTTAAGGTTGATAGGGGAGACCGCGTCTTTTTCTTTTTACCCAGAATTCCCGAACTTTACTTTGGCTTCCTCGGTGCCCTTAAAATCGGCGCTATTGCCGGCACCATGTTCTCTGCCTTTGGTGAGCAAGCTTTAGAAGATCGCTTAAACAACTCTGATGCTTCAGTCTTAGTCACCGACTCTGAGCTCTTACCCCGAGTCCAAAAAATCCTTAAAAAGCTACCTCATCTTAAACACATTCTAGTCACTGATTTTGATAAACCTAAACAAGATTGTCAGAGCTTACCCCAACTTCTCAAAACTGCCAGCCAAAAACTCACCATCACTCATACTCGACCTGATGACTCAGCCTTCATGCTCTATACTTCCGGCACTACCGGCAAACCCAAAGGTGTTATCCATCAACACTATGCCATTCTCCACGAACACTTAACTGCCAAATGGGTACTGGATATCAAGGACTCTGATGTTTACTGGTGCACTGCTGATCCTGGTTGGGTTACCGGCATTGCCTATGAGATCCTTGGCTCCTGGTCAATTGGCGCCTCTGCTTTAATCTATGCTGGCCGTTTTTCCCCAGAAAAATGGTACCAACTAATTCAACAATATAAAGTTAATGTCTGGTATACTGCTCCGACTGCTATTCGCATGCTAGCTGCTGCTGGTTTAAAACTAACTAAAAAATATAATTTCTCTACCTTAAGGCATCTGGCCAGTGTCGGTGAACCATTAAACCCTGAAGCTATTTACTGGGGTCTCAAAGCCTTTGGTCTGCCTTTCCATGACAACTGGTGGCAAACCGAAACCGGCGGCATCATGATCGCTAATCTTCCTTGCCTGCCCATTAAACCTGGTTCCATGGGCAAACCAGTCCCTGGCATTAAAGCCGCCATTTTAGATGATAAAGGTAATCCTGTCCCCACTGGCAAAGAAGGTAATCTGGCTATTAAGGCTGGTTGGCCCTCGATGATGAAAAAGATTTGGCGCAGACCCAAGAAATATAAAACCTACTTTATTAAAGGCTGGTATATTTCTGGAGACAAAGCCTTTAAAGACAAAGATGGCTACTTCTGGTTCTTAGGCAGAGCTGATGATGTTATCAAAACCTCAGGTGAACGGGTTGGCCCTTTTGAAGTTGAATCAGCTTTAGTCTCTCACCCTGACATTATTGAGGCTGGTGTTATTGGCAAACCTGACCAAATGCGCGGTGAAATCATCAAAGCCTTTATCACCCTCAAGTCAGGCGTTAAACCGAGTGAATCACTTAAAAAAAAC